>Ga0182024_10027185_pt1 | contig 10020 bp, 6 predicted proteins | sample P32metaG_FD_120480 | JGI IMG/M metagenome (GOLD analysis project Ga0182024, IMG submission 120480) | Permafrost microbial communities from Stordalen Mire, Sweden - P3-2 metaG (Illumina Assembly) | ecosystem: Environmental > Terrestrial > Soil > Wetlands > Permafrost | place: Sweden: Stordalen...
ACACTCTCAAGAGCCGACGACTGCACGAAAAACGGCTGCTGCGCGCGGTCACCGCGGCGGCCCATCTGGTTCTGGTGTTCGCCGTTCTGTTCGGGATCGCGCAGTCGGGCCGGCGGTATTTCTACTGCGAAGCCTTTGGTCTTCTCCCGTCTGACCCGTGCCGCCAAGGTTCGAGCACGGTCGAGGGCAACCGCTCGCCGGGAATGCTGAGCGAAGATCCCGCCGACTGTTGCGAAGTCGTCACTCTGGGAGCCATGCCCGAGGCGGCGCAAGCCTCTCGTCCTAGCGTCGCGCCTGCGGCGCAAGTGGCGCTCGTTCCGGCTCGGAGTCTCCGCACCCCGATCGCCTTCGCACCTCCCCCGTGCGTCGATCGAGAGTTCGAGCGATGGCGCCCGCCTCCACGAGCTTCGAGGGATCTCCGCGCACAGCTCATGGTTTTTCTGACCTGAGGCCATCGGCGAGGCTCGTTCCATCCTGACCGCGCGCGGCGAAGCCGCGATCGCGCGTCCACGGGCCTCGAAACTCTGGCTGCACGCGTCCGTGCATCCGGCGTCTCTCTCGTTCTGCGCACCTCGGGCGTTGCCCGCGTGCGCCGGGAAAAGCCATGAAACTGCGAACGTTAGGCCGGGCCCTTTGGCCCGTGCCGATAGTATGGACAGGATGTGCCACGAGCGGCGTCGATTCGTATGCATCGATGCACGCAGAAGCCGACCGCGGAGTTGCGGACCACAGGATAGAAGTCGAGGACGACGCCACTTTGGGGGGCCCCGTTCTCGAGCGCTCGGCGTACGTGCGCGCCGTGCTGCACCGGAACCGTTCGATCGAGTCGGCACGTCAGGCATGGCGGGCCGCGATCGCGCGTGTTCGGCAATCGGGCTCGTTCGACGACCCGATGGTGACACTCGAAATAGCTCCCTTGTCGATCGGGCAGTCGAAAGCTTCGCTCGGCTATTCGGGAATGGTCAGCCAGCGCCTGCCGTGGCCTGGGAAGCTACCGCTCGAGGAGTCGGCGGCGAAGGCCGAGGCAGACGCCCAACGCTGCGACTACGAAGCCGCCCGCCGCGAGCTCGCGCTTACCGCTTCGCTCCTCTACGACCAGTACTTCGTCGCGGCGCGATCGATCGAGATCAATGCGCACCACGTGGAGTTGATGCGGTCGATGCACGATGCGGCGATCGCCCAGTTCGAGGCCGGTCGCGCCTCGGCACAAGACCCGCTCCAAGCCGAGTTCGAGCTCACGCACATGGAGCACGACACCGTCATTCTCGCTTCGCAGCGCGACGTCACGTCCGCGCAAATGAACGAGCTCCTGCATCGCGATCCGCAGCTTCCCCTCCCCGCGCCGCCGAGAGACTTGCCGTTGCCGGCGCAGGGGGATCTCACCGCGCCCAGTCCGTTGGACAAGGAGGCGATCGACGGTCGCCCCGAGATCGCCAGCGCCCGACAGCACGCGCGTGCCCAACAAGCGCGGGCCGACCGTGCCGAAAAGGAGTCGTATCCGGACGTTTCCGTTTCGACTTCGTACAACTCGATGTGGGACACGCCCGAGCATCGCTGGATGGTGGGACTCAGCTTCAACCTGCCCGTGCAGACAGGGCGGCGTCACGGCGCGGTCGACGAGGCGAACGCGATTCGCGCTCAGTACGAGGCGGACGCCGCGCGAATGAGCGACAGGGCACGCACCCAGGTCGTGGTGGCGCGAAAACAGCTCGAAGAGGCTGCGCACGTCCAGCACATCTATGAAGCGCGCCTCTTGCCTATCGCGCGACAACAAGTGGATGCGGCGCGCGCTGCATTCGTGGCGTCGCAAGCGCCGTTCGTCGCGGTCATCGATGCGGAGAAGAACTTGCGCGGCGTCGAGCTCGACCAGCAGAAGGGGCAAGCCGACTACGACCGAAGGCGCGCCGAACTGGACCTGGCGCTCGGACGCATCCCCGGACTCGACGGAAAAGAGGATGCGCGATGAGCACTCTCACGGCCGCACGAAGCCGACTCGTCTCTCTGGCACTGGTCGCCACACTCGTTGTTCTCGCCCTGGTCTTCCATCGACACCTCACGGCCTGGTTCTCGGGCAAGAGCATGGCGGACCCTTCCGTCTCGAGTGCAGGGGTTCGTGCGTCGACGCCGTCCAACGTCGATCATTACACATGCTCGATGCATCCCTTCGTCAGGGAGGCTGCCCCCGGCAAGTGCCCTATCTGCGGCATGGAGCTCATCGCAGTGACAAAGGAGCAGCAGCGGGAGGGCATCGTCATGATCGACGACGCACGACGGCAGCTGATCGGCGTGCGCACGGGAGCGGTAACCCTGGCCCCGATGCACAAGGACCTCCGCCTCGTGGGCCACGTCACCTACGACGAGTCGTCGCTCACGGACGTCAATCTGAAGGTCCATGGGTGGATCACGAAGCTCTACGTGACTCAGACCGGCCAAAAGGTCACCCGCGGGCAGAAACTGTTTTCGCTCTACAGCCCCGAGCTCTACAACGCGGAGCAAGACTTCGTTCTGGCCACACAAAGCGCGGCGACGTCGTCCATATCGCCGGGGACTGGACCGAACCGACTGGAGGGAATGGCGCGCGCTTCGCGTCAAAGACTGCATTTACTCGGTTTGGACGACGGACAGATCGAAGCGCTCGGCAAGCAGGGAGCGCCCTCGGAGAGCGTGCCCATCGCCGCACCGGCGAGCGGTTTCATCATCGAGAAGAACGTCGTCGAAGGCGCGTCGATCGACGCCGGCATGCGGCTCTATCGGATCGCAGCGCTCACGAAAGTCTGGATCGAAGCGCAGGTCTACGAGGCGGATCTTGAAAGCGTTCGGAAAGGCCAGAGCGCCGCCGTGACGCTCGATTACCTCCCCGGCCGAACGTACGACGCGAAGGTCGCATACGTGTACCCGTATCTCGACCCCCAAACACGCACGGCCCAAGTCCGCCTCGAGCTCGCGAACACAGATCTCGATCTGAGGCCGGGGATGTACGCCAGCGTCACGCTCCGCGCGGACCTCGGGCCGCGCGTCCAGGTCCCGTCGTCAGCGGTCGTGTACACCGGTCCCCGCCGCCTTGTCTTCGTGGACCTCGGGCAAGGACGCTTCCGTCCAGAAGAGGTGTCCGTCGGTGCCGAGTCGAATGGGATGTACGAGGTGCTGTCCGGCTTGAAACCCGGCGATCAGGTGGCCACCTCGGGAGTGTTTCTGATCGCCGCAGAAGCGCGGATCCGCACGGCATCGAAGTATTGGGACAGTCCAGAGCCGCCAGGCGATGCATCGGCAAACGTGGCCGCGCCACTTGAACCCTCTGCCCCGCCGGCGACCCTCTACAGCTGCCCGATGCATCCGGAAGTGACGAGTCCCATGCCGGGCAAATGTCCCAAGTGCGGCATGGCTCTTCAGCCGACGCCGAAACGGGAGGCGCCGTGAAGAGCGCGAGCACGCCAGCCGAGAGCCTCGGCTCGATTGCGCGCCTCATCGCGACGAGCGCCCGCAACCCTTTCATCGTCATTCTCCTCGTCGTGGCAGCGACGGCGTGGGGAGTCGTCTCGCTCCGACAGGCGCCGCTCGACGCGATTCCCGACCTCTCGGACGTGCAGGTCATCGTCTTCACCGAGTGGATGGACCAGAGCCCGAACCTCGTCGAGGACCAAGTCACCTACCCTATTTCGTCCGTACTCATCTCGGCGCCAAAGGTGCAGGCGGTGCGCGGACAATCGATGTTTGGGATGTCATTCGTCAACGTCATCTTCGACGAGGGTACCGACATCTACTGGGCCCGCAGTCGCGTCCTCGAGTACCTGAGTTCCGTCCGCACCAGGCTCCCTGCGGGGGTCAACCCCATCCTCGGGCCCGACGCTACCGGGGTCGGTTGGGTGTTCGAATATGCCCTCGTCGACCGGACGGGCAAGCACGACTTGCAAGAGCTTCGGTCGATCCAGGACTGGAACCTCCGCTATTCCCTCGGCAGCGTCCCTGGCGTGGCCGAGGTTGCGAGCGTCGGCGGCTTCGTAAAACAGTACCAGGTCAACGTCGATCCGACGAAGCTCCTCGGATACGCCATCGGCATGGACGACGTCGTCAAAGCAGTCCGCGCGTCGAACCAAGAGGTCGGCGGCCGCGTACTCGAGATGGGGGGGCACGAAGAGATTATCCGAGGCCGCGGCTACGTGAAGGACCCCGACGACATCGGGCGAAGTCCGATCAAGGTCGTGAATGGAACGCCCATTCGAGTGAGGGACGTAGCTCGGGTCAGCATCGGCCCGGACATCCGGCGTGGACTCTCGGAACTCAACGGTGAAGGGGAAGCGCCCGGGGGCATCGTTATCATGCGCTACGGCGAGAACGCGCTCACGGTCATCGAGGCGGTGAAGGAGCGGCTTCGCGAGATCCAACCGAGTCTGCCCAAGGGGGTCGAAGTCCTCCCGACCTATGATCGGTCACGACTCATCGAAGAATCCGTTGCGACGCTGAAGCACACTCTTATCGAGGAGATGGTGGTCGTCAGCGTCGTCATCTTCGTCTTCTTGCTCCATGCGCGGAGCGCGTTGATCCCCATTTTGACACTGCCGGTCGGCGTTCTTCTCGCGTTCGTGCCGATGTTCTACCAGCACCTGACGGCGAACATCATGTCGCTCGGCGGCGTCGCGGTCGCCATTGGTGCGATGGTGGACGCTTCGATCATCCTCATCGAGAACATCCACAAGAAGCTGGGCGAATGGGAGCAAGCAGGCCAATCCGAGCCGCGAACAGACGTCCTCATTCACGCCATGCAGGAGGTAGGGCCTTCGATCTTCTTCTCGCTCCTCGTCATTACAGTCTCCTTCTTGCCTGTCTTTACGCTCGAGGCGACGGAGGGGCGCCTCTTCAAACCGCTCGCCTTTACCAAGACGTACTCGATTGGATTCGCGTCGATCCTCGCGGTCACGCTCACGCCGGCTCTTGCCGTGCTCCTCATCCGCGGCAACGTGCTCGAAGAATCACGAAATCCCATCAACCGATGGCTCACTGCCGCCTACACGCCCGTCGTCCGCTTCGTCTTTCGGCACCGGTGGAAGGTCGTCCTCGCGGCATGGCTTACGATCCTCCTGACAGCACCCGCGGTTTTCCGCCTGAGCAGTGAATTCATGCCTCCTCTCAACGAGGGGGTCATTCTGTACATGCCCACGGCTCCACCAGGCATGTCCGAGAACGAGGCCTCGGTCATTCTGCAATCGATGGACCGCGAGCTGAAGAAGTTCCCCGAGGTCGTCAGCGTTTTCGGAAAAATGGGACGTGCGGAGACGGCGACCGACCCCGCGCCGCTGGGGATGGCCGAGGTGACGGTCGTTCTCAAGCCGAGAGCAGAATGGCGGGCCGGGCTCACCTGGGAGGGCCTCCTCAAGGAGATGGACGAGAAGCTTCATTACCCCGGCATGCCGAATGTGTGGTGGATGCCCGTTCAAACGCGCACCGAGATGCTCGCAACGGGTGTGAAGAGCCCCCTAGGTATCGAGGTGTTCGGCAACGATCTCGAGGCCATCGAGAAGGCCGCGATCGCCGTGGAGCGCGCGGTGTCTCTCGTTCCCGGCACGCGCAGCGCGTTCGCGGAGCGATCCACGGGCGGGTTCTTCGTCGACTTCCAGGTCGATCGCGAGGCGGCGGCTCGCCATGGCCTCAGCGTCGAGGACGTCAACGTGGTGATCGCTCAGTCGGTCGGCGGAGAAAATGTCTCCGAGACGGTCGAGGGCCGGGAGCGCTATCCAATCAACGTCCGCTACGCGCGAGAGTTTCGCGACGACCCCGAGCTTCTGGGGAACACACTCATCCGAACGCCGGACGGCGCGCAGATTCCGCTCTCCCAAGTCGCGAACGTGCGCGGCACGCTGGGGCCGCCCATGATTCGCAGTGAGGGGGGCAAGCTCGTCGGATTCGTCTTCGTCGACACGGACAGGCCCATCGCCGACTACGTAGCCGATGCCAAGCAAGCCGTCGCGCGTGACGTCCAGCTTCCTCCTGGCACACGCCTCGAATGGGTCGGGCAATTCAAATACTTCGAGCGCGCGAAAGAGCGCTTGAAATGGGTTATCCCGCTGACGCTCGGAATCGTCTTCGTGCTCCTCTACTTCAACACGAAATCGATCGTCGAAACGGCGATCGTCATGTTGGCGGTACCCTTCTCCCTCGTCGGCGCCATCTGGCTTCTCTATCTGCTGCACTACCACGTGAGCGTCGCCGTCTGGGTGGGAGTCATCGCGCTCGCGGGCCTGGACGCAGAAACGGGTGTCGTGATGCTGCTGTACCTCACGTTGGCCTTCGACCGGCGCGCTCGCGAGGGGCGGCTTCGATCCCTGGAAGACCTTCGCGAGAGCATCGTCGAGGGCGCGGCGAAGCGGCTCCGACCCAAGCTCATGACGGTCGCAACGATGATCCTCGGCTTGGTCCCTGTTCTCTGGAGCACGGGCACCGGTGCCGACGTCATGAAGCGGATTGCGGCGCCTATGATCGGAGGGCTGGTCACGTCGTTCTTGTTGGAGCTGACCGTGTACCCGGCGGTCTTCGGAATTTGGAAAGGACGCGGCCTTCGCGAGTAGAGGGTCCGCGTGCTCACCCCACGGGGCTCGTCAGGATCTCGAACCCCTCGCGGGTGACGAGGACCGTGTGCTCGAACTGCGCGGACAGCGAGCCGTCCGCGGTCACGACGGTCCAACCGTCCTCGAGTACGCGGACGTCGGCACCCCCGAGGTTGATCATCGGTTCGACGGTGAAGACCATTCCGGCCCGAAGCCGCATTCCGCCCCCGCGCGTGCCGAAGTGCGGGACGTGGGGGGCCATGTGCATCTTGCGGCCGATTCCGTGACCGCCGAACTCGCGGACGACCGAGCAGCCCTCCCCCTCGGCAAGTTCCGCGATGGCAGCCCCAATGTCGCCGAGGCGGGCGCCGTCTCGAACGACCGCAATGCCTGCTTCTCGGCAGCGCCGGGCCACGTTCACGACGTGTCGAGCTTCCGGCGAGACATCTTCAATCGCGAACGTCGCCGAAGTGTCCCCGTGGAATCCGGCGAGGTTCGTGGTCACGTCGACGTTGAGGATGTCGCCGGGCCGGACCCCCTCGTCCTGGCGTGGGATCCCGTGGCAGACGACGTCGTTGCGACTCGTGCAGACGGCGGCTGGAAACCCGTGGTAGCCGAGCTGACTCGGAGTCCCTCCGACATGCAGCGTGTGCTCCCGCACCCAGGCATCGATGGCTGCGGTCGTGACGCCCGCGCGGAGCCGTGCCCCGACGAAGGCCAACGTCGCCGCTGCAGCCTCCCCCGCTCGCCGAAGGCTCGCAATCTCGCGCGGTCCATAAATCTCGACACTCACCGCGAGACGGTGACTCTCGCGGCGAGTGCGCGTCCAATACCGTTTCGATCTCGCCCGGAGTCGAGTGCAAGGGACGCGGCTCTCGGGATAGAATGGACGTCGTGAGCCTCTCTCAGCTCGAATACTTCGTGGCGGTCGCGGAAGAGGGGCACGTCGGCCGAGCCGCCAGCAACCTGCGGATCGCTCAACCCGCCGTCAGCCGACAGATCCGTCGCCTCGAAGACGAACTCGGGACGCCGCTCTTCGTAAGAACGCCGCGCGGGATGAAGCTGTCGGACGCGGGCCACGTCTTCCTCGAGCATGCGCGCGCCATCTTGGGCGGGATTCGGGTTGCAACAGACGAGGTCAGAGTCCTCCGGCTTAACGGAGACCACGCGCGCCAAACCCCGGTGAGAACGAGGGCGTCGCGCCCCCCCGGCTTGGAAAGCCGGGGCTTCGTGTTCGACGGTCGCTTTAGACTCTCCGGCTCGCAGCCCTGCGTAGCCCCTGGATGTCGAGGATCTCCACGCGACCATATTTGAGCCGTACGAGCCCCTCGGCTTCAAGCACCTTGAGATGATGGTTCACAGTCTGACGCGAGGTGGACAGCATCGTCGCGAGAGTCTCCTGGCTTACGTGTACCTGCCGGGAACTGTGGTCGCTCCAATCCCCGTAGCCCTCGGCGATTAAGACCAGCCGTCGCGTCAGCCGCGCGGCGATCGGCAAGAGCACCGCGTCCTCCATCGCGATGAACGCCAGCCGCAGCTTGGCCGTAAGCAGGCGCGAGAGATCTCGCCAGTAGCGCGGCTCGGCCTCGAGGAACGCGAGCAGCGCTTCCTGGGGCACATGAACCACCAACGCCGCCCCGTCCGCGATCAAATCGTGGGTCCGCGGAAGGCCGTCGAAGAGCGGTATTTCGCCGACCCACACGGGCGGCTCTACGATCGTCAACACCGCTTCGTTGCCCTCGTCGTCGGTCCCGCTTGCCCGTAGCTTTCCTTCCAGCACTGCGAACATTCCATTGCAAGAATCGCCGCGAGCGAACAGGACCTCGCCCGGCCTGACCTCCCGCAGAGTGCTGATCGACACGAGCGCCTGCTGGAACGGCTCGGGCAGGCCGTGAAACCAGCGACCCGCACGCAAGAGCTCCCGGTAGTCGGCGACCCGCTTCGGCGCCATTGCGCCCTCCTCGCAAATTCGTAGCAAGTGTCGGCGACCCGACAGTCTCCCGACCTCGAGCTGACGATACTCCGTCTTGCAATGCTCGAACAAAGGAGATCGCCATGGGTCACACCCAGCGCACACCCCGCGCCCGAGCCCGGTTCGTCACGTCCGCGAGAACCCGGTTCTTGACGCTTCCACTCGTTCTTTTGACTCTCCTCTCTCCCTTCGCCAAGAGCGCGCGCGCCGAGAGCGATTTTCTCTTTCCGGGCAACGGCAAGGCGGCACTCACTGCGACGACGGGGCTGCCCTTCGCGGCGCTGGGCGAAGTCTCGCTCGGCGTCGGCGAACACTTCGCGGCGGGAGTTCTCGTAGCCGGCGGCCCGTTCTTGGGTGGGCTCGCGACGGGGTTCCGTCCGCGGGTCGACGCCCTCCACTTCGGACCGATGCGCCTCGTGCTCGAGGCGCCAGTCGTCTGGTACCCCGCGCTCGAGAATACGGACAACTGGATCGTCGCGCGCCCCGACGTGCGTCTCGAGGGCAAAGCGGGTCGCTTTCGCATTCACGCGAGCGCCGGAGCGATGTGGGCGAAGATGATCGGCGCGCCCGCCGTGCAAGGGCCGTTCGCCGCGTACGGAGGGGGCGGGCTCCCGTCGGGCGTACAGCACGGTGCTGTGTGGAACACGGCGGGCGGTGGCATCGCCTTCGCCCTCTCGCCGCGCGCGTCCGTCTTCGCGGAAGGCTTCCTCATCTTGCGGGGCGTGAAGCTCGCCGGCCCCGAGTGGTTCGCGTTTCCTCTCGGAGCCTTCTTCGGCGTTGCCACCACACTTTGAGGATGATCATGAAGCGTCCCTCTCTCGTCGCTGCAGCGGCTGCTCTCCTCGCGCTCCCCGGCTGCACGCTCGCCCGTACCTCTCTCCCCTCGCGCTGCGAAGCGATCGAAGTCGACCCCATGCGCGAACTCGTCATAACGGATCCGGCCCTCGTACAGAGCCCTCGCGTCGACTTCGCGCGCATCATGGGCGCCGTGGTCGGCGAGGGGAACGGCACCGCCGTGCGCGCGTGGATGGACTCATGGAGCGCAGTGCCGGGCGAAGAAACCCTCGAGACCGAGGTGACCGATGCATGGGCAGCGTCGAACGCGTCCGGCCTCGACCTCGCGCGCGCCCCCTTCGAGCTCATCGCCGTCAGCAACCGCATCGACCTGTCGGCGCTCGGCCGACCCGGTGAGCTTCGCTTCGTTTACGGGCTCTTGACCTCGGGCGAGCGCCGGCCCTTGACTGTCATCCTCGAGTTGCAACTCCCTCCGACGCGCAGCGTGGAAGAGTGGGCTACCCAGTGGCACGCGCTGGGGTCGCTCACGGGCGAGGCCAATCGGGAGGCACTCTTCGCCCTCGTCGACGCCGTACTCGACGAGCCGCTGCGCGGCCAAGTGCGAACCCAAGACGCGCGCGTGTCGAGACCGATCCTTCTCGAGTTCGATCTAGTGCCGCCCGGCGAAAGTCCTGCCGGGGGTGGAGTGGAGGGCGGCACTAGGCCCATCGGCGG
>Ga0182024_10027186_pt1 | contig 10019 bp, 8 predicted proteins | sample P32metaG_FD_120480 | JGI IMG/M metagenome (GOLD analysis project Ga0182024, IMG submission 120480) | Permafrost microbial communities from Stordalen Mire, Sweden - P3-2 metaG (Illumina Assembly) | ecosystem: Environmental > Terrestrial > Soil > Wetlands > Permafrost | place: Sweden: Stordalen...
CAACCGAGATCGTTCGGGAGAGGGAAAACGGAAAGGGACAGCGACGGATAACGATCAATGAAGCGACAGAGGCGTTTATCCGTGATGCCGAAGCCCGGGGTTTGCGCCCGCCAAGCATCTACAAGTACAAGCTGCTGTTCAAACAATTGATAGAATTTGCTGCCGACAGAGGACTCATCTACGTCACAGAGTGTGATATTGAGTCCCTTCGTAGTTTTCGGGAGTCATGGAAGAACAAGAATTTCAGCGCCAGAAAGAAATTGGAGGCGCTCCGAACGTTCTTTAAGTTCGTTCATGAATCCGGCTGGCTGCCTACCAATCCGGCCAAGCTTATCAAGCCACCCAAGACCGACGACCCGCCGACAATGCCTTACTCTCAGGAAGAGTTCAAACGTGTTCTTGATGCCTGCGATAAGTGCCACAACAAGAGGAGCGCCGTCCGGCTCCGGGCTCTGACTTTATTGTTGCGGTATTCCGGCCTGCGTATCACGGATGCGGTTACTCTTACGAAGCACCAAATCAGCAAAGACCTGCTGACTCTCCGCACGGCCAAAACAGGCACAGATGTCCGGGTGCCTTTGCCAAAGACGGTTCTAGATGCCCTGTTGGCAGTCGAGACAGATAACTATTACTTTTGGTCGGGTCGAGGGACGAAGAAGTCTTGTGTCGGGGATTATCAGAGGGCATTCAAGCGCCTGTACGAGATCGCGGAAGTTGAGAATGGACACGCACATCGCTGGCGAGATACGTTCGCCGTTGAATTGCTTTTGTCAGGGATGCCGCTCGAACAGGTCGGCGCTCTGCTCGGCCATCAGTCTATTAAGGTTACACAGAAACATTACTCCCCGTGGGTCAAAGCCCGCCAAGAACAATTGGAAGCTGCCGTCCGCAGGACCTTCTGAGGCGTACAAAAACACGTACAGTTGTTTTGAAGAGCAATGAAACGCACACCTGCTTTATTAATTAAGTATGGAGGCGGGGGGAGTCGAAAGATACCGGCGTATTGAGCCTACGTAAGTTATTGGTTTTACAAAACGCCTAAAACGCGAGAATCGCTCCAATCGCAAATCGGGGTTACGCGGCGGTTACGCGGAGATGCTCGGGTTCCGAAACTCTTTTTGCGCAAAATTCGTGCAGGCGGGCGAACCGCCTAAGTACCTAAGGAGGAGTCCTCGTTTGGTGCGAAGAATCCGGCTGGGCGTTGACTACTCGTGGCGCAATGCGACCATGGGATCGACGCGCATGGCGCGCCGCGCGGGGATGTAGCACGCCACGAGCGCGACAACCGCAAGCGTTACGCATACGGTAACAAAGGTGATCGGATCCGTGGGACGGATCCCAAAGAGGAGGCTTTGCAGGTATCGGGTCGCTCCGAACGCGGTCACCGTCCCAACCAAGACCCCTGAGAAAACGAGCAAGAGTCCTTGCCCGACGACCATGCTTAGAACATCGCGCCGTTGCGCGCCCAGTGCCGCGCGGATGCCGATCTCCCTCGTGCGCCGCGCCACTTCGTAGGACAGCAGGCCATAAAGCCCAATGCAGGTGAGCACAAGCGCCAAAAGTCCGAACAGGGAAGAAAGGCGCGCGACGAGGCGCTCATTGAAAAGCAGGCGATCGATCGTCTGTGATTGCGTGCGCACTCCAAAAACGGGGAGATTTACGTCCACTTCGTTCACGATGTGTCTCACCGCGGGAATCAGGGTAGCCGGAGCAGGAGCGGTGCGTAGCGCGAATGTCGCCTCGCCGCTTTTCAGGGGAATGTAAAGTGTCGGCTCATCCTCTTTCTGGAGGCGGTCATACTTCGTATCGGCCACTACGCCGACGATTTCCAGCTGATGATCGTTCCACATTAGATCTAGCCCGAACGGGTCTCTTGACTCGGGGAATTTGTGCACCAAAGCTTGATTCACGATAGCTACCATCTGGGTCGAACGATCATCCGTCGCGCGAAACGTGCGGCCTTTCAGCAGGGGAATCCGCATTGTTTCGAAAAAATCCGGTCCCACAGCCAGCATCTGCACGTCGACCCTGCTTTTCTCGGCCTGTCCTCTGAGATGGACATCCGAGGACCACGATCCACCGTCCAAGAGCGCGCCCGAGGAATAGCTCGCGGACACCACACCCGGCAAGGCTGTTAGCCGCCGCTCGAGTTCGTTATACACGTTCTGTATATTCTCCTCCTTGTATCCGGCCAGAGTTGGGTCAACCGAGAAAAGCAAAATGTTTCGCGTGTCAAATCCCGGATTGATGTTCTTCAGCTTCTCCAGCGTGCGCAGCAAGAGCCCCGCTCCAATCAGCACCACCATCGAAAGCGCCACCTGAGCGACCACGAGCGAATTGCCCAGTCCGAAACGCCTGCTGCCCACATGGCTTGCGGCCGATAGGCTTCCCGAGTTTTCTTTGAGTGCCGGAGCTACGTTAATCCGCGTTCCGCGGAGCGCCGGCGCCAACCCAAAACCAATTCCCGTCAGCAGTGTTAACCCGACCGTAAAAAGCAGCACGGTCGCGTCAGGGTGCAAATCCAGTTCCATCGGATGATAAGAATTTGCCGAGAGGAAGCCAGCCAGCCCGGTCGCGCCCCAAAAGGCGACGAGGACGCCCAGTGCTGCTCCTGCGGCCGAGAGCAATACGCTCTCCGTCAAAAGTTGCCGAATCACTCGCCCGCGCCCTGCGCCCAGCGCTAGCCGCAACGCAATCTCCTTTTCGCGTGCCCTCGCGCGCGCCAGCATTAACCCCGCAACGTTTGCGCACGCAATCAAAAGCACGATCCCGACCGCTGCCATCAATAAGTACAGCGGCTCTCCATAGTCGGCGCGAAATCCAGCCAATCTTTTCTGCGCAGGCAGAAGTGAGACTCTTGGATCATCGGATTCTTTGAACGCAGGTTTTTCGCCGTGTAGAGTTTCGTTGCGGAAGAGCAAACTTACCGCAGCCTCGGCCTGTCCCGGCCTCGTGCCCGGCTTTAACCGCCCAACAAGGGTGAGCCACCAGTTTCCCGCTTCCAAGGATATGCCGCCCCAATGAAGTCCAAGCGGGACAAGCTGCGTAAGTGGCAGCCACATGTCCAATGACTTCCCAGGGGTTAGTCTTGTAAATCTCGGATCCGTCACCCCTACGACGGTAAACGCAACACTGTTCAGCCGAATTGCTTTTCCAACCGCCCCGGCAGCCCCGCCGAATGCGCTTTGCCAATACCCATAATTGAGCACCACCACCGGCGCCGCGCCAGGCTGTTCGTCAGACGGTTCAAGCATCCTTCCAATCGCGGCACCCACACCTAGCGTTTGGAAGTAATCGCCTGAAACGAGTTCGCCGGAGGCCATGCTGGCCGTGCCGTTACCACTGAGGTCGAGTTGTGCCGGGCCCGCGAATGCCGCAACACCCGAAAAGATCTCCTTCTGTGCGCGGATCTCTTTGAACATGGGATAGGAGAACGAGCATAGGCCGGAGTTCGGTCTGGGCCCTCCACGGTCGACGCAGTCGCCAAAACTGCTGGTTCCAGCCCGTGGCCAATCGTGCGATAACCATCGTGGCACGACCAATTGCTCGGGATTGCGCACCGGCAGGGACTGCAGCATGACGGCATTCACTAAGCTGAATATTGCGGTGTTGGCGCCGATACCGAGCGCGAGGGTGAGGATGGCGACGGTGGTGAACCCCGGATTCTTCCGAAGCATGCGCAGGCCGTAGCGGACATCCTGTTTAAGCGAATCGAACGCGGGGAGCCCCCGCTGATCGCGGTAGCTTTCCTTCGCCGGTTCCACACCACCGAAAGTAAGAATGGCCGCTCGGCGGGCTTCGTCTGGGGACATGCCATGGCGGAGGTTTTTCTCGGTGAGCATCGCGATGTGCGATTCGAATTCGGCGGACAGTTCGGCATCTCGGTTCCGGCCCGAGAAGCTACCCACGATTCGGTTCCACACGCGACGCAAAGCTTTCATCGCGACTCTCCCTCCAGCGTAAAGAAACGAGCGATGATTTCAGTGGTCCTCTGCCAGTGGCGCTTTTCCGAACGCAATTCCTTTCGACCGGCCTTGGTGAGGCGATAGAAGCGCGCTTTGCGATTATTCTCAGAGACGCCCCACTCGGAGGTGATCGAGCCCTCTTGTTCGAGCTTGAGGAGGACGGGATAAAGCGTGCCGTGGTTTACGGACAAAAGATTGTTGCTGATCTGCTCGATGCGGCAGGCAATGCCGTAACCATGCTGCGGGCCCAAAACGTCGAGCGTCTTGAGGACCATGATGGCCAGCGTGCCCTGCCAGACTTCGGTCTTCTGGTTCATCGTCCCTCTGTTGGGTTACCCACAAGAGGGTAGCACGGCGTCCGTGTGATAACAACCATCTCGACGGAATGTCTCCGCGTCAGATATTTGAAAGGGGACGCTATAAACGCTTTAAGTGCCAAAAGCCTTCAAACCTATTTGGGTTCCCTGAATTTTGGGGGATAAAACTCTTGGCGTAGCAGACCGGCTAACTAAGTTTGGAGGAATACTCTTCGCCCCCCAGAATCCGGTTGCCACCCTTGCGGAGCACGTGAGCCATTCTTCGTCGGGGCGGGTTACGTCCAGATACGCTGACACTCGGGAACAATCGGCGATGAGTGCCGCTGGAGCTTTAAACTTCTCCGAACAAGGCTCCTCGGGCGTCTGGGGGGATCTCCGCGCTATGACTGGTGAAGAATGCGAATAAATGGGGGGCGAACTATTCGTAGCGCAGCGCGACCATAGGAGCTACGCGAGATGCGCGGCGTGCGGGAACGTAACAAGCCAATAACGCAACGATGGCCAGTAGCAGGCTCACGACCATGTAAGTTGAGGGATCGGTGGCTTTCATCTCGAATAGAAAACTTTGCAGCACACGGCTCAGGGCCAGGGCACCCGCGATGCCGACAACCAGGCCCATGAACACCAACATCATGCCTTCCCGGATTACCATTCGTAAAACGCCCCCCGGCATGGCGCCGAGCGCGGTGCGCACACCCAACTCGTGCGTGCGCTGGCTGACGCCGTAGGAAATCGAGCCGTAGAGACCAACCATCGCCAGCAACATGCCGAGGACTCCGAACGAACTGATGAGTAGCATTTGGAAGCGCGGTTCGGCGACCTGCTCGCGCATGACGTCGTTCATCGTCTGTAATTCGACCGGAGCATTCTTATCCACGGCCCAAAGTTGCGAGCGAACCGCTGCAGCGACGGCCATGGGGCCCACAGCCGTACGCACGATAAATTGGGCACCGGGGAAGAAAAAGCTTTGGGCGAACGGCAAATAGTATTCTGCCACCGGAGTGTGAGCAACTTCGAGGTCGTGGCTATCGGCGACAACTCCGACGATTTGTATCCAGCGGGGCCGGCGGTCCTTGTTCTTGTCGCGCGCAATGCGGCGGCCGAGCGGGTTCGAGTTGAAAAACTTGCGCGCGAATGTTTCGTTGACAATGGCGACGAGCTCCGATGACTTCGTATCATCAAGCGAAAAATCGCGTCCACTCGGGTGGAGAGGCAGCCCCGAGGTCGCGGCGGCGAGTTCCACATCCGGCAGTTCACGCACACGGCTAAGAATGTCATTGACGGCCGCGATGCAGCGGTCGAGGCTTTGCGGCGAACGGCTATCGCAGACAGACTTATTGAGGCTCGCAGAAACCGCCAGAACGTGATCTGTGCGCAACCCGAGATCGAGTGTAATGAGTTTTTGGAAACTGCGCGCCAGCAGAATTGCTCCCGAGACGAGCACGACGGCCAGCGCGACCTGGAACACTACGAGGGCGGCACGCAGCCGATGCGGCCTCCGCGCGAAAGCGCCCGCAGCTGGTGCGCCGCCGTGGTAGATGGCAGAGCGGGGATCGCTTGCCGAGAGCTGAACAGCCGGGAGCAACCCAAATGCAAATGACGCTGTGGCCGAGATTGCCAAAGTGAACAGTAACACACGCCAGTCGAGCCGGAACTCATGGCCGCGTAGAAAGTCCGGAGGAGTCATCATACCCAGTGTTCCGATAATGGCTCGCGCAACGGCCACGGCCAAGACACCGCCGAAGATTGCAATCGTGGCACTCTCGGAAAGGAGTTGCCGCACGATGTGCAGGCGCGAGGCACCCAGCGCCGAGCGAATGGCGAGCTCCCTTTGCCGATGGCAACCCCGTGCGAGAAGGAGATTGCTCACGTTGAGGCAGCCGATCAAGAGCACAAAGACGACGGCACCCGACAGGATGACGAGGCCCGGTTGGAGGTCGGTGAATCTGTCAGGGCGGAGCGGGCTGGCAATCAGCTCGGCGTTTTTCGCTACGCCACTGAAGTTGTCCGAAATGCGCGCGGAAACGGTCTTGAGTTGGGCGGTGAGCGCTGCGCCAGTGACGTCGGCATTCATGCGCACGATCACGTCCCCGAGGACGTCACTGTCGTTCCTGGAAACCGCGATCAGCGGTAACCAGAGAGCGCGGCCGGACGCGGCGAAATCCACATCGCGTGGCATTACGCCGATGACTTCACATCGGTTTTCGTCAAGCGTGATACTTCGGTGAACGACGCCGGTATCGCCGCCGAACACCTCGCGCCATAGCTTCCATGTGAGCACCGCAACGCACGCATGCCCCGGCTGCGTGTCGGCAGGAAGAATAGGCCGGCCGAACAGAGGTTTCACGCCCAGAAGTGAAAAGAAGTCGCCGGTGACCCGGGCACCCGATACGATTTCCGGAGCGCCGGTGCCGCTCAGCGTGAATTCTCCCGGATCATACGTGGCCATGCGTGCGATGCCGGTTGCCTGCTGGCGGATTTGAGACCAGACGTCCGGAGAAAACGAGACGTAGGCCATGATGTTGCCAGAAAAATGTTTGTATCCAGCTATCGTGACGAGTTGTTTGGCATCGGTATAGGGAAGAGGGCGAAACAAGATGGAGTTCACGGCGCTGAAGATGGCCGTGTTGGCGCCAATGCCGAGAGCGACGGTGAGAACAGCGACGGCGGTGAAACCAGGCTTCTTCAGGAGCATGCGCACGCCGTAGCGGGCATCCTGCCAAATTGTCTCTAAATTGGAGAAGGCGGCCATCTTGCGAGAGGTCTCTCCTAAGTCGCGTATTCGTGGATTCTACTCCGGATACCGAGTGTGCGGTCGATAAAGCTCGCCAACGGGCATGCCGGTGCATTGGCTAGGCGCTGCTCTGTTTCGCTTCGGGGATCGTACCATCGCAGAGATGTGGGTGCTGGGCGACCTCGCGGGACTCGATGCGATTCTGAAAGGAAACCAGGAAAGCGCGATCTAATCAATACTCTGGATCCTCGCTGATTCGATCGTTCATCTTGCTTTCAGCACCTTGATGTATTCGAATAATCTCATACCGAAGAAATCGCTGATCTTGCCTGAACGATGATAGCCGTTCTTCTCATAGAATCTCATTGCTCGCGTGAGAGGTTCAGTTGTGTCGAGGCTGATTTGCATGCATTTCCCATCGCGGAGCACCGACTCTACGGACTCCAACAACTGCATTGCAAGGCCAGAGCCCTGCCACAGTGGACGGACTGCCATCCCTCGAATATGGCCTTCTTCTCGATCTATGAAATTGCAGCCGATAGTACCTACAATCTGCCCGGTGCAGGTTGTCGTCACAAACACACACATATCCGACAGACGCTGACCAATTGAATCTGGAGTGAGCACGGTGTCGCCGAAGGCGCCTGGCGTGTAGCTGCTGCGATAGTCTTCGAACGCTGTGCGCAGGGTCTCGAGGATGCCGAGAGCATCACTGCTAACCGCTGGACGTACCAAAAAGGTTTGGCGCTCCGCCTCCAAGGATAGGCTCCTCGAATCGGTGGGACACAGCGTATAAAAGGATACTGCCTAATCTCAAGAGCCATATTGTCCTGTAAGTCTGCCCGAGTTCCGACACTTTCTTCGCGACAATTCTGCAAATGCGGCAAGCGGCTAAGTGCTTGAGAGAGTGCTCTTCTGCAATCAACAATCCGGCTAAGTGTTCGTGGCACAGGCAGTTCCTTGCGTAGCTGGTTCCAAACCGTTCACCGAATCTTGCTGTACCTCACAGAGGGCAGCTAGTCATCTAGGTTTCAGCTGCGAAGATTATCGTCGTGGATGCGTCTTGAATGGTCATTCTCTTAACCCTTCGCACGCCTTTGGGGGCCATGTTTCTACGGGGCACACCGTGCCGCGGCGGAAGGAAGGACTTGACTCTGGACTATGCTCCAGGGTGTAGACTTTCGGGAGAGGGGTTGGGCGATGCACATTGGCAGGGTTGCAAAGAAGACCGGTCTCACTCCCGACGCGATTCGGTTCTATGAGCGTAATGCTCTGCTCCCGCGTCCCTCGCGAACCGCTGGAGGTTTTCGCCAGTATGCAGATGCCGATGTAGAAACGCTAGCGTTTATCCCGCAGGTGCAAGGTCTGGGATTTACGCTTAAGGAAGTTCGCGAGCTCTTAGAGCTACGCCGCAGTCGGTTGCAGTCGTGTGCTCCGGTGCGCCGCCGATTGGAACAAAAACTCTCACACGTGCGCGGGAAGCTCAAGGACCTACAGAACTTGGAGCATGAGCTGCGCGCAGCTTTGCGCGCATGCAACAGAAAACTACGCAACAAATCCATGCGCTGCCCGCTGCTGTCTGGATCGGACGGACAGAAACCGGCGCGTGCCGAGTGAAAGTCGAGGTCTTGTACGTGGCGGAGTGCCCGTCTCATCCTGCAGCAGTGAAGTTGATCAGAGATGTTCTGGCTGCGGAAGGTGTCGCGGCGGATATCCATGAAGTGCTGATTAAGGACGAAGGAATGGCTAATGAGCTCAAATTTTGTGGTTCTGCGACCATTCGAATCAATGGGCGAGACGTAGCCGGGGATTTGCCGAAGCAGCATGGTTTCGCGCTGAGTTGCCGTCTATATCACGGATCGAAACAAATCGGTCTGCCACCGACGGAAGCGATTCACCGGGCGGTGTGGGAAGCTCGGCAAGGGTAACTGGTGAAACAGGGCACCGGCATATCGGCCTCGTTGGTGGCGATCCTGAGTTCGGTTGCGACGATTGGCTGTTGCCTTCCTCTGGGATTGGCCGCTGCCATAGGTGCTGGGGCTGCGAGTGCTTTTGCCACGATACTGCGTCCTTGGCTTTTGGGTCTGTCCGTTGGATTGCTTGGCCTCGGATTTTGGCAACAGCATCGCGCTAAACAATGTGAAACGCGAGGCAAGTTACTCGGCAAGATATTGCTCTGGGCCGCCGTAGTTGTGGTCTTAGGGATGATTCTATTTCCCCAGCAGATTGCTGGATTCATCGCGACCAAGTTTTAAGGGACTGAAAGGGGACATCGGCAATGCGGAAACCCTGCATACTTCTGATTGCGGTTGCGGTGGTTCTGACCATTGGATGGGCAGGCGTTTCTTCCGTTGCTTCTCAAGACTGCTGCCCTCAGACTCTCGTTAGCACCAAGCAGCCTGCCACAGCCTCCAAAGCGACTTCGGTGATGTCGCCAGTGGACACCGATGCAGTTCGCCAGGAGTTCAACTCTTCCAGCGACAAGGTTCGAATCGTCGCCCTTCTCTCTCCGACATGTCCCGGATGCCGGTCGGGTCATGGAGTCGTTGGGCAGGTCCTAAAGAAATTCTCTTCGTCTAGATTGCAGGCCATCTTAGTGTGGGAGCCAATGTTGGATGGGGATAGCCCGAAGACTGCGACGCAGCAAGCGGACACGATCCATGACGCGCGCATCACGCAGGGCTGGAATGAGGATAAGGACGTCGGCAAGCTCTTTGGCGAAACTCTTGATCTGCACGACATCGCCTGGGACGCGTCCCACATTCTGGATGCACCAACTTGAAGGTGCCGATCCAAACTTGCTCTTGTGCGAAGATCCTACTCGTTTGAGCGCTGAGGTTGGAAAACTACTCGACCAATCACATTGAGGCTCCAATCACGCTATTGAGTATCGCGTAATATAGTGACGTCAGAACAGGTCTGCTTGAGCCCAGAAGCCAGTTACGAGCGTGGTTCGTCTGCGCATGCGGCGAAGAGCCTTGCGGGCATAATGGCTCAGCTGCC
>Ga0182024_10027187_pt1 | contig 10019 bp, 9 predicted proteins | sample P32metaG_FD_120480 | JGI IMG/M metagenome (GOLD analysis project Ga0182024, IMG submission 120480) | Permafrost microbial communities from Stordalen Mire, Sweden - P3-2 metaG (Illumina Assembly) | ecosystem: Environmental > Terrestrial > Soil > Wetlands > Permafrost | place: Sweden: Stordalen...
GCCGGTGGCAAGCGTCTCCGCCCCATCCTCTGCATGGAGGCCGCAAAAATGGTGGCCGCCACGCCCTATTACCCCGAAGGGGTCGCCGACCTTGGCGCAGCCTTGGACATGCTCCACACCTACTCCCTCATCCATGACGATCTCCCCGCCCTCGACAACGACGACCTCCGTCGCGGCCAACCCACTTGCCACGTCCTCTTCGGCGAAGCCACCGCCAGCCTCGCCGGCGACGCCCTGCAAACCCTCGCCTTCCAGACCATCGCCGCGCTTCCCACGCCACCCGCCACAACAGTAGCGATCCTCCGCGAAGTCTCTCTCGCCGTCGGCACCGGCGTAGGCCGCGTCGGCGATCTCGACACCAAGCTTCCTCCCGGCATGATCGGCGGCCAGGTCATGGACATCGAAGCCGAAGGCACCCCTCCAACAGCCGAGCTAGTCGAAGCCATCCATCGCGCCAAGACCGGAGCCCTCATCACCACCAGCATCGTCTCCGGCGGCCTCTACGGGATCCGCCAGATGCGAGGCTCCATGGGCCTCGGCGGGAGCGCAGGCCGCAGGCGCCATGAAGCCACTGCTGCTGCACTGGCTCATCTCGACCCTTTGCAGGCCGCTTTGAAGGAGCACCGCGCAGCCTCCGCCGACACCATCGCTCGTCTCCGCACCTTCGGCGAAAAGGCAGGCCTCGCCTTCCAGATCGTCGACGACGTCCTCGACATGACCCAGGACTCCGCCCAGCTCGGCAAGACCGCCGGCAAGGACACCGCCAGCATCAAGGCCACCTGGCCATCGGTCTTCGGAATAGCCCAATCCTTGAAAGACGCCGAGGAATTAATCGCCGACGCCTTCGCCGCCCTGGCCCCCTTCGGCAAAGCAGCAATACCGCTAAAGTCGTTAGCCCGATACCTAGTCGAGCGCAAACACTAACCGACCCACAACTCTGAATTGTCCATGCCCATACCGCAGACGTGGGCCACAAATCCGGGTGCCCCATCTTCGGCGCGTCTTTTGCGCCTAAGGTGGGCATCGTGCGAAGCACGACCGCCTTCGCTATCATCAACACTAATGCCCCACGAAGCCCCTACCCTCATCGAAGCCGACATCCGCGCCGCCCTCCGCGACTGCTACGACCCTGAGCTCCCTCTCAACATCGTCGATCTCGGCCTCATCCAAAGCATCCGCATCACCCCGGACCTAGAAGCCCCCGGCTCAGACATCCCCGGCGTCCCTCAAAAGCACATCGTCCATATCGACCTCATCTCCACTCACCCCACCGAAGCCGCCGAGGCCCACCTCCGCGCCCAAATCATCAACCGTCTAGCCGGCATCGAGACAATCGCCCAAACCACCGTCCACATCGCAGAAACCCCCACCTGGACCCCGCAAAACATCACCCCCGCCGGCCGCCGCATCCTCGGCCTCGACGGCAACCCCAGCCTCATCCAGATCCGCTAGCTATGTCCAAGCCATTCCTCGTCCCCAAGCCGAAGCCGAGCATCAAGCCGCCGCCGCGCAAGCGTCCGCAAGACCTCCTCAAGCTCACCTCCACCCCTATCCACCCCTTCGACCTCGCCCACAATCTCGACACCAGCGGCCTCGTCCCCGCCGGCAACCTCCTCACTGGCCATCCCAACGACGCCTTCGTCACCGCCTACTACGGCGTCGCCCCCAGCATCCTCCGCGCTCTCATCGACCTCTGGCGCGAAACCATCCCACCCCACCCCATCCACAGCTACACCTTCCTCGACATCGGCGCCGGCAAAGGCCGAGCCATGCTGGTCGCCAGCGAACTCCCCTTCCACAAAATCATCGGCATCGAGCTCAATCCCGCCATGGCCGACATCGCCGAGCGCAATCTCTCCCTCTGGCGCGCCGCCCACGCCGCCGACCCCACCGCCCCGTCCCTTGCCCCCATCCAACTCTACGAGCAGGACGCCCTCACCTTCGATCTCCCCCGCACCCCCACCCTCGCCTTCCTCTTCCACCCCTTCGAAGCCCCCGTCCTCAAGCTCCTCCTCCGCCGCATCGAAGCCCAGTTCGCCCGCCGCCGCAACACCCTCGACATCCTCTACGTCAACGCCGAGTGCCGCACCGTCCTCGACCAGCACCCCGCCTTCACCCGTCTCTTCCTCGGCCCCGTAGCCATGTCCCCCGAAGACCACGCCGCCGACCTCGCCGCCATCGCCGAGCAAAAGGAATACGGCTCAACCGGCGACGAAGAGTGCGCCATCTACCGCTACACCGGCCGCAGCAAATAGCTCGCCGCGCAACCTACCCCTTCAACCGCACCAGAAACAACCGCTCATCCCCACCCGCATGTTCGATCACGATCTCACCGTCCGCCCGCTCCACCACACTCTGAAACTTCTCTCCCCACTCCACCAGCACCAGCGCATCCGGCTCCTCGGCCATCTCGTTGAGCCCCAGCGTCAACAACTCCCGCTCCGTCTCCAGCCGATAAAGATCCAGATGAAACAGCCGCACCTTCGGCCCTCTGTACTCATGCACCAGCGTAAAAGTAGGACTCGTCACATCCTCCATCTCCGCCGCTCCCAGCGCCGCCGCAATCCCCTTCACCAGCGTCGTCTTCCCCGCTCCCAAATCCCCGCGCAGCACAATCAGCTTAGGAACGGGCGACAACATCTCCACCACCCTCTCGCCCATCGCCAAAGTCCCCGCCACACTCCGCGTCTTAAACCGCTTCTCCCGCAAAAACTCACTCACACCATCGGCCCCAATCTCATCACTCGTCTATCCAACAAACCCACTCTATCCGAACATTCGTTCCTCCAGAATTGCCGACAACTCGGGAATTGGCGGAATCCGCTTCGTTCAAGCATTACGAAACGCTCAAGAGCAGTGTTATCTGCGCAGTTCGGATCTGAACAGGAAGATTCCAGCGGAAAACAATTCGCCCGCTCCGGCCCCCCAGTGATATGCTCGGACGGTCTTCCCCTCCCCTAAAATCCAGCTTCCGGAGTGTACGATGTCTCGTCTCCGCGTCCTGTCCCTTTGCGCCTTTGCCTTCGCGACTGCGACGATTTCCTGCCTCGCTGCCGACCGGGTTCTCTTCCTGCGTATCGCCCCAACTCAATCCACCCTTTTTGTCTCGAATGCCGATGGCTCCGGCGAGCGGCCGCTCACGCAGCCAGGTTCGCTCGATTACAACCCCGCATGGTCTCCCAAAGGCGATTGGATCGCCTTTACGTCGGAGCGCGCCGGATCCGCCGATCTCTACCGCATGCATCCAGACGGTAGCGACCTCCAACGCCTGACCGATAATCCGGCGTACGACGATCAGGCCGCCTTCTCCCCCGATGGAAAACAGATCGTCTTCGTCACCACACGTTCCGCCGGAACCGCCAATCTTTGGATACTTGACCCAGTCACTCGCAAGACCAGGCCTCTCACCTCCGGTCACGGTGGCGGCGACTTCCGCCCCGCATGGTCTCCCGACGGCCAATGGATCGCCTTTTCCTCCGACCGCGACAGCGACCTTCCCTCCGCCAAGGGCCGTTGGGAGAGGCTGCAACTGGTTGACGTCTATCTCATTCATCCCGACGGCACCGGCCTGAAACGCATCTCACAGCACGGAAACTTTTGTGGCAGTCCTAAATGGACGACAGACAGCAAGAGCGTCATTACGTACTGCATGTCGGCGGAAGATACATGGACCTACCGAACGAAATTGCTTGCACCTTACGCGGCAGGAGCGGAAAACCAGCTCTTCAGGATTGACATTGCCACCGGCGCAACCGTCCCTGTGACCACCGGCGCGGGCGTCAAACTGGCGCCGTCCGTTCTTTCCTCCGGCGAGATTGCCTATCTGCGCGGCGAGGGATCGAAAATTGAAGTCACTGCTGGCGGCAAGCGAGGTCCATCTGGCACTGATCTATCGCCGAATCCGCCCGCATGGTCTCCGAACTCGACGCAGGTCGTGTACAGCCGCAACAGTTTCAACCCCACTCCAGAGCCGGTGAAACTATGGAGCCGGAATCCGAAGTTTGACCTGTACGGCACCACAACATTGCCTGCGTACGATCCCAGCGGGAAGCGCCTTGCCGTCACAAAGGTCGTCTTCGGCGGAATCACCAGTCTGATGATCATCGATGAAGGTAAACCGGCTCACGCCATCCTCGAGCGAAAGGACCTGATTCTGGGGCCGCAGTGGTCTCCCGATGGCAAGCAGATCGTCGTCGGCGTCGGCGGCTTTACTTCCTTTCTCGACTTCGCCGCCGGGGGCAAGAAGCCGATCGACCCTGTCAACGGGGGAGCGGAGATTGCCATACTGAACGCCGACGGCACCGGCTTCCATTTTGTCACTTCGGGACCGAACAACAACGCCTTTGCCGGTTTCTCCCCCGACGGCAAGAGCCTCGTCTACCGCACCGCCGGGCCCGAGGGCGAAGGCCTGCGCATCATGAATCTCGCCAATCACTTGGTGACGGTGCTGACCAACGAGTACGATAATTTTCCGCTGTGGTCGCCGCGCGGAAATTTGATCGCCTTCATTCGCAGGGTCGACAATAATTTCGAAGTATTTACGATTCGCCCCGATGGGAAAGATGTCAAGCAGTTGACCCATACGCAGGGGAACGAAGCTCATCTTGCATGGTCGTCGGACGGAGAGCGGCTTCTTTTTACAAGTTCGCGCATGGGCTTCAAAGACGAGACCCTCTACACAGGCGCGCCGCAAGCTTACGGCGAAATCTTCGTGATGCGTTATGACGGAACGCAGGTCGAACAACTCACCGATGACCAGTGGGAAGAAGGCGGGCCCGCCTGGCAGCCTCACCAGCCGGCGTCGGCAACAGCAACTTCTGCCTCGCATAAAGCTGTCCCGTCCCTCTGAATCAACTCGAACAAGGTCCGTTAGCGATGCGACATTCCTTCTGGATCACGGACAACTCGGAAACTACGCATCCGCACTTCAAAACGAAATCGCTAACATCCCTGCTCTTCCTAAGCCCGCAGCCCGGCAATCCACACCAACCCATCCGCATCCCGCACCCGATACCGAAACGCATCCGACAGATGTGTAACCGTATCGGTTGCAAGTACAGTATGCTCATCCATCGCAACCGCCGCAAAGTCCCCAGCCAACCCATGCAGATAAACCGCCGCCTCCACCGCCCGCGTGGCGTCATTAGGAAACTGCGCCAGCATCGCCGCCACAATCCCCGTCAGAATATCCCCGCTCCCACCCTTCGCCATCGCCGGATTCCCCGTCGTATTCACCGCGACCGAGCCATCCGGATGCGCCACCAGCGTCCGCCACCCCTTCAACACCAGCGTCACATGGTGCTTCGTCGCGAACCCGCGCGCCAGCCCCACCCGATTCGCTTCCACTTCCTTCACGGTCAGCCCCGCCAGCCTGGCCATTTCTCCCGGATGCGGCGTCAACACCATCACACGCCCTGTTCCATCCAGCAGGTCCGTCTTCCCCGCGAAAGCGTTCAGCGCATCCGCATCGATCACCACCGGCAGCGTCGTCTTCTCCACCAAATGCCGCGCAAACTCCGACGCATCGCCCTCGGTCGACAACCCCGGCCCCAGCGCCAGCACCGTAATCTCATTCAGCAGCGCCTCCAGCTTCGCCGCATCCAGATTCTTGAACGACACCGCCCCCTTCGCCCCCTCCGCCAGCGGCACCAGCATTAGCTCCGGCGTAATCCGCGCAACCGTATCCAAAATGCTCTTCGGAACAGCCGCCGTCACCAACCCGGCCCCGGCCCGCAGGGCCGCCAGCGAAGTCATCGACGGTGCCCCTGCCTTCCCATAACTCCCCCCAACCACCAGCACATGCCCAAACTTCCCCTTATTCGAGTTCACTCCGCGCGGCCGCTCCGCCAGCACCTTCGAAGCTCCCGTCCACGTCAACCCGTCGCTGGACTGCACCGCCGCCATCGGAGATCCGATCTCCGCCACCACCACCGGATCGAACACCGCCCTGGTCAACTGACCAAACACATGCGCCATCTTGGGAGCCGTAAACGTGACTACGGCATCCGCCCGAAACGCTCCCGCACACTTCTCTCCCATCGCATCCGCATCCCATCCCGAAGGCAGATCCACCGCCACCACGGGCACATCCATCCCTTCCACCATCTCCCGCAGCAGCACTGCGGTCCCGTGCAGCGGCGGCTTGAAACCAGTCCCCACAAGGGCGTCGATCAGCAACTCCGCACCGCTGATCACACCCCTGAACCCCTGCAACCTCTCCTCGTCCGCCACCTCATAAAAATCCGCCTCCGTAGCAGCGTCGCGAAACCGCCTCAAAGCTACCTCTGCCTCCCCCTTCACCTCATCCACGTGTCCCAGCAGCAACACCTGCACGGTCCTTCCCGCCACCGCCAGCACCCGCGCCGCCACCAACCCATCGCCCCCGTTATTGCCCTTCCCGCAAAGCACGACGACCCGCGCCGCCGCCGGAAAATGTCGCAGGCAGAACGCCGCCACCGCCCCGCCAGCCCTCTCCATCAACAGCTCAACCGGAACCCCAAACTCCTCCGCGGTCCTCCGATCCACTGCACCCATCTCTGCTGCTGTCAAAATCTTCATCTAACCCTTCTATCCCATTACGCCGTCCAAGCCAAACCGCCCATCGGCCGAACGGGCTCGCCAACCTGCTTTTTCACTAATTGCTTTGCTTTTCTCCTGATAGGAGTCCGCCGCAACACTCCCCGTTGCCTACCCACGACAGGGCACGCGACTCCGACACTCCGCGACGAAGGATCGACAGGTTTAAGCTTGGCATTTCTCCGGCAGACCTTGACGAAGACCCACCAGAAGCGCCGTCTCAAGCAGGCCTCAGCCAACATGAGACCACGCAAAAATAAGGGACTTATATACATAATTCCCTTTTCTCTAAAAATAGGTTGAAATAACTCTTGACTCCGCCCAGCATCGTCGCGCCTTGAATTGCCTTGCTCATAAAGAAAAATCCCTATAACGAAGTCTTTTGCACAATAACGAAGCCTTTTGCACAATAAAAAAGGTCCCGCAGCTGCGAACTTTTTCTCTTATGCTGGCATCGAAGCCCACACGAGGAGGACCCTGAGCCATGACGATTCACGACCCTGAATACGACCCGAACGCCAGCCGCAACCGCAACAATGGAATCAACGAACCTGCGCCGCGCCCGTACTACCTCCGCGAGCACCCGGACGGAGGACTCTTCTGCATCTGCCCCGGCTGCTACATCGCCATCGCCAACGCCAAAACCGAAGGGGAACTGGACGTGCTGTTCGGTATGCACCGATGCAGCACGCCACTCCCACGGAAGCAACCCTCCAGCGAACGCCTGCCCGACTATCGACCCATGCGCGCCAACTCCATGCGCTAGGGTTTGTTCTCTGCCAGTAACTCATTCATCTTTGCCACACTCTTAAATTTAGGGATTTATCTCCTTGTTCCTTCCGTTAATATCAGTGCAACTCATTCCGAAACTCCTCCAAGGGAGTCAAGTATGTAATTCCCAAAAATAAACTGCAAATGCATGTCCCATCTTCAGGCGCACAAAAACACGCGGTCACCCACCACGTTTCCACCACAAAAGGACATCAACTTACCACGTTTTTACCAGCGCAAAAATGCGCTTTCGCCCCACCCCTACTTCGTAGCAACCACAGGTGCAGCCTCCACCACAGGCTGCTGCTTCTGCAAGAAGTAGCTCTTATCCCACAGCGCACGGTAAAACTCCCCGGTTAGCTCGGCAGCCTTCGGTCCAAACGTAGGCCGTCCACCCTCCAGAAAAATTACCGTAACAATCCGCCCATTCGGCGTATCCGCATACGACCCGAACCACCCGAAACGCGTTCCATTATTCGAGCACGTCCCCGTCTTCCCCATCACTGGAAACTGGTTGAAGTTAGCTCGCAGCGACCGTGCCGTCCCGTAGTCCACCGCCGCTTCCATACCGACCGAAATCTCCGGAATCAGAGGAGCGATGTCCAACATTCTCTTCACTTTAGGCTCAAAGGTTGCAACCTCTTCGGCGGTCTCCGGGTGCTGCAAATAGTACAAAGTCCCACCATTCGCGATCGCCGAAACGATCGCCCCCAGCTGCAGCGGAGTCATTGAAACGCTCTCGCCAAACGAGCACATCCGTCCTACGCCGCCCAACGCCGCCGGCAGTTCTTCATCGGGGTAAGTCCCCAGCTGCTCCCCCTGAATGTGATATCCAGCAAGCTCGCCCAACCCAAACTCATTCGCATAATGCTTTACGCGCTCAAACCCGAGCGACCGTCCAAGTGTCTCGAAATAAAGGTTATTGGAGTGAGCCAGAGCCTCGGTCATGGTCATGTGGAACCGACCGCCCAGGTTCACCGGCGTATCCTTCTGAACGATCCCCTCCTCCAAAGCCGCCAGAGCAACCGTCAACTTGATGGTCGAACACGGCTCCGCACCGCGCGATAGCGCCAGCTTCTGATTCACCATCGCAAGAATGCGCCCATTTGCAGGGTTAATGGCAATGGCCGTGCCATTCATGTTCCCCAACGCCTCGATCGCCGCGGCGCGAACCACCGGATCTTCCCCCTCCGTCACATCGCCCAATGTGAGATTGTCTGCATACGAACTGGCAGAAAAGTGCTCATAATACCGGGTTCGCCGCACTGCCAGCACTCGCCGGGCCCCACGCCCATGCCGCCGAACCAGCGTTGAAGCTACTACAGCGTGGCCGGGTCTACGTGTCGTTCTGCTCGCGACGCCAACTCTGCTCGAATGCGAAGCTATCACATGCCCCTTCACCCTGGTAGCGGCATGCGTTGTCCCGGCCGAGTGGTGTCTGGCATAGTTCGACTTCGTCATCGCACTCGCATCCGCTCCAGCACACAACACAAGGCCGAAGACGATGACGCCACAAATTTTGATCAATCTCAACACTAGCGAGCCCCTCGTTAACTAATTAAGACAGCAATCGCACTGCCATTGATCCCGATACACATCAGAATCTGCTCATTAAACCACTTTAAGCGAAGAACCCCTATACCTCTTTCGTGCCACGCTCAAACCAGCGGCTACGCCCATCACTTTCCTCGCCGCAAAAACGCTGGAATATCCAACTCGTCTGGCTCCGTATGATCGGTTGCCGTCCCACCAAATGACGACCCACGAGTCAGGATATCTCCTGCAGGCGGCGCGTCCATCCCCGTCCGGGCATCCTCTTGTTGGACGCGCAGCGGTGTAGAAAGGTGGGTAGGCTCCCTGAACCGGTCAGGCAACGCCGTCTCTCCTCGATCTTCATCGACAGCGTCTTTCGCCGCGGCAGGACGCCGGAAAAAGTCATCGTCAAACACGGACGCTGGCACTGGAAGCAACTCTGGCGCAGCGTTCTCGCCGACCCCCTTACCTTGCTCCTTCACTTCAACAACCGGCATTGCGGGCAGAGGCACATAGGACACAGGCGCCACCGGCGCAGGCACAACCGGCGGAGCTGGTGGCTCCGGCGCGGGCTCGCTCGCAAAACGTGGAACATCGGGACGCGGTGCCTGGTGGCGCGGAGCCTCGGGCCGCGGAGTCTCAGCCCGTGGACTCTCAGCCCGAGGAGTCTCAGCCCGCGGAACATCCCGCGGAGTCTCCGTCCGCTGCGTCGAAACCCGTGGCTGAATCGGCACATCATACCGCATCGTCGGCAGCGTAGCCTCGGCCAGCATCCGCTCTCGCCTCTGCGGCATCTCCTGCTGCTTAAAGCCAGTGGCAATCACGGTTATCTTCACTTCATCGCCCATCGTCTCGTCCAGCACAGCACCAAAGATGATGTTCGCGTCCTCATGCGCGGCGTCCTGAATAATGCTCGAAGCCTCATTCACCTCGCTCAGCTTCAGGTTGCTCGATCCCGTAATGTTGATCAGGATCCCGCGCGCTCCATCAATAGCGCCAGCCTCCAGCAGCGGAGAAGCCATCGCCGCCATCGCAGCCTCCACGGCACGATCCGAGCCCGACCGCATCGCCGTACCCATCACCGCATAGCCCATCCCCGCCATCGTCGTCTTCACATCGGCGAAGTCGCGGTTGATCAC
>Ga0182024_10027188_pt1 | contig 10019 bp, 9 predicted proteins | sample P32metaG_FD_120480 | JGI IMG/M metagenome (GOLD analysis project Ga0182024, IMG submission 120480) | Permafrost microbial communities from Stordalen Mire, Sweden - P3-2 metaG (Illumina Assembly) | ecosystem: Environmental > Terrestrial > Soil > Wetlands > Permafrost | place: Sweden: Stordalen...
AGTGTCGCGGCGATACCAGTCGTTGCACCATTCCCATACGTTGCCGGCCATGTCGTACAGGCCGTAGCCGTTGGGGGGGAAGGCGGTGACCGGGCTGGAACGCTCGTAGCCGTCTTTGACGGTGTTGTGATCGGGGAAGTGGCCCTGCCAGATGTTGCAGTGCGGGTGGGCGTCGTCGTCGCTGGGGTCCTGGTCGCCCCAGGCGTATTTTTTTCCGGCCAGGCCGCCGCGGGCGGCGTATTCAAACTCGGCCTCGGTCGGCAGGCGCTTGCCCGCCCACTTGGCGTAAGCGGCGGCGTCATCCCAGGAGACCTGCACCACCGGGTAGTCGTCCTTGCCATCGATGGAGCTGCCGGGGCCTTCGGGGTGCCGCCAGTTTGCGCCGGGGACCCATTGCCACCACTGCGAAACATCGTCCAGCGGCACCGGCCCGGGCGGCGAATGGAAGACGATCGATGCCGCCACCAGCTTGTCTTCCGGCGGCCTGGGCGTGCCGGGCGGCAGTTGCTTTTTCATCTCCTCCCAGTCGGGCTTTTTCTCCGCCGTGGTGACGTAGCCGCTCGCGTCGATGAAGCGCCGGAACTGCGCGTTGGTGACCAGCGTCTGGTCGATCCAGAACCCGTCCAGCCGGACGCGGTGCACCGGCCGCTCGTCGGCACGGGCGTCGGCATCCTCGCTGCCCATGGCGAATTCCCCGCGGGCGATCCATTTCATCCCCGCGTGCGGTGACTCAGCGGACGCAGCGGACGGCTGAGTTGCCGGAAGTGTCGAAGGCCCGGCAGCGAATCGCTTGGGGAGGACGGCACAGCACGCCGCCGGAGTCTTGGTTTCGACGGCTGGCGCGGGCTTGGTGGATGGGCCGCGAAAAGCCAGGGCGCCGGCAGCGCCGGACGCGGCCGCGACAGCGGCGACGAGGATCAGCATGCTCTTTGACATAGGAACGGTCCGTTGGGGGTGCCGCTTGCGGCTTCGCGAATTCCGCATCCCGCGACTTCATTAAGATCCTATGATATCAGATGGCGAAGCCGCGAGCGGCGGATTCCTATCTTCATACCGGCATCACGATCCGGTGTGAAGCACGTTTGACCTCTGCTTGCTATAATGAACCCCATGAAAAGCCCATTCCCCGGCATGGACCCGTATCTCGAGCGGCACTGGGAAGACGTCCACACAGCGCTGATCGGTTACATCCGCGACGCCCTCCAGCCCCAGCTTTCTGAAGACCTCGTCGCCCGCATGGAAGAAAAGGTCTACGTCGAAGACGGCAGTGACACGCGGGTGCGAAAGCCGGACGTACGAATCGTCGAGCTTCCCACGCCATGGCATCCGGAATCAGGGGCCGCGGCAACGGCAGTCCTGGATGAACCCCTGTTGCTCGAACCGGTCGGCGATCCCATCCGTCAGCGCTCGGTGTTGATCTACGATTCAATCGGCCACCGTATCGTTACGGCCATCGAGGTGCTCAGTCCGTGGAACAAATCCCCCGGCAAGGCCGTGACCGCTTACCTGGAAAAGCGCGACAAGTACATCAACAGCGAGATGAACCTTGTCGAGATCGACCTGGTGCGCAGCGGCGACTGGACCGACATGATCGGCCCGTACGTCATCCCGGAACGTGGGCGCACCACCTACCGCGTCACGGTCGTGCGGCCGGAACTGAATGGCCCGCTCCTCTATCCGATCTCAATCCGAGCGAAACTTCCCACGATTAAGGTTCCCCTTCGCCCGCAAGACCCGCCGGCGAAGCTCAATCTCCAGGAGCTGATCGAGAAGGCGTACGTGATGGGGCGGTACAACCGGATCGACTACGCGGCGCCGTGTTCGCCGCCGTTCACGGGGGCGGAAAAGGAGTGGGCGGATGAACTGCTCCAGGCAGCGGGGAAAAGATGATGTCTGACGCGCGATGGGAAGAAGCTCCTCGTCCGCGTTCATGAGCAAGATCCAATCCGACGACACCTGTCCGAATACATGATTCTGCAGGCGGGAAAGCCATCGTCCCACTTGAGCTCAATTACCCGGGCGTCATTCGTCTGCGCGATCTCGGCCGTTTGATCTGTCGAGCCGGTATCGGCAACGAAGATCTCGTCGGCTGTACCAGTAACGGACGCGATCGCGCGAGCGATCGACGGTTCTTCATTGCCGGTGAGAAAACCGACCGTCAGAGACATGAGTGGCGGTAGTATATGCGCCGCAAGCGGCTATTGCTCCGGCTTCCGCACGTTTTCCTCCGCAAAAATCAAGCTCGGCGGCGTCACAGCAATGAGACACCAAGCGGCCGCATGATCGACCGGGCCACACTTTCCAAGCTCTTTGCAGACCACGCGGCCCCGCTGGTGTTATACGCGCGGCAATGGCTGGACCGCGGCCTGGCGGAGGACGTGGTGCAGGAAGCGTATATCCGGTTGATGGGTCAGCGAAAGCTGCCGGCCAATCCGCGGGCGTGGCTGTATTGCACGGTGAGGAACGGAGCGATCAGCCAGTTCCGGGCCCAAAGCCGCCGGCTGCGGCGCGAGCAGGCCACCGCTCCGAATGAGACCTGGTTCGAGGCGGAGGCCGGCCAATGGATCGACGGTATGGCCGCCCGGTCAGCGATGCTCGATTTGCCCGAATCCCAGCGCGAGATTATCGCCCTGCGACTTTGGGGCCAGTTAACGCTCAACGAGATCGCTGAAGTGACCGGAAGCTCGACTTCGGGCGTTTTTGATCAATACCGCGCGGGACTCAATGCCCTGCGCAAAGCCATGGGTGTCACATGCAAGACCGAGGACGGCTAGAACCGCTGCCGTTGAATGATGAGGAACGGGAATTCGAGCAGATGGTGACCCGGCTCGCCCCGCCGGCGCCGGGGTTCAATGCGGGTGAAATCTGGATGAACGCCCTGGCACGCCGGCAACGACGCCAGCTTGGGTTCTGGCGGATTGCGGCCGGTGGCCTGGCGGCATGTCTGGTGGCAGCGTTGTGGCTGGGGCCGGCGCAGCCGACGTTTGTGCCGGTTCGTGTCGTTCGTTCCTTGACGGTCGCAGCGCATGTGAACGACGACCTGACTGTAAAGGACTTCGCTGTGCCGCTGCGCCCCTTAGGCGGCAGGGGCGCGGGTGATGACGATGACAGCTACATGAACCTCCGGCAGCGCGTGATGCTGCGGGGTTTGTCAGCGTTAAATGTTTCGCCGCAACGAATCGGTGTCGCTGCTTCGGTTTCCACACAAGAACCACGCATCGAACCTCTACCACGAGTTGAGCCAGTCGTTACGCCCGCAGCCGCGGGACCCATCGATAGGTTCTTTAACCTTCTCCAAAAAGGACCAGCGCTATGACCTTCGCGATTTGTTGGTTGACCTTCCTGGGGCAGGCGGTTGCCGGCCAGGTCCAGGGGCCCACGACTGCTCCTGCCTTTGATCCCTACGAGCACGTCACGGTTGAGATTCATCCAATGGCGCCGCCGGTCCCGGCCCTTAAATACCGTTTACTGCCCGAGGTCAGCGAGCAAATTGACGGCAATGCTGCCACGCAATATCTGCTTACCTTTGAGTTGATGCCGCCGGCGATGGATTTCGATGAAGTGTTCCGCCTGCTCGATGAACCGCACTTCGACAAGGTGAAGTCGGCCGCAATAATTGAAAACTTCTCTGGCAAGTTCCATCAGGCCGAACTCGCCAGCCGGATGGAGCGATGCGACTGGGGCCTGCCGCTACCAGATGAGGGGCCGACTACGCTTCTGCCGCATATTGGCCATTGCAGAAGTTTTTGCCTTGCCCTGGCGTTGCAGATCCGACTGGACACCGCCGAGGGAAAATACGACGACGCCGTTACCCATTTGCGGATAGGATTTTCCATGGCACACCGCCTGACGGAGCAGGCCGTGCCGATTCAGGGGCTTGTCGCGACCGGACTTGACGCGTGGTTACTACAGCGCGTCGCCGAGCTCCAGCAGGCGCCAGGCGCGCCCAATCTCTATTGGGCCCTGGCGAACCTGCCGCGCACGCTGGTTGAGCAGCGCCCGCTGGTGGAGATCGAGCGAAGCATGTTTTTCGCGAGTTTTCCGGAGCTGCGAGGCCGGCGGATCGAACAGTTGGATGATGACGACTATCGCACATTTTTTCGACGGATGGCCGCTCTGAACCAATTGGTGACGGGACCTACGCCGGTCGATGTGCATCGAAATTCGATCAGCAGCGTCGAATTTGCCGTTTCGATGGTCTCCGTCTATGAGCGCGCCAAGAGCCGGCTGATCAAGCAAGGCCAGACCCCCGAGCAGATCGGCCAAATGCCTGTTCAAACCATACTGGGCTCGTACCTTCTGAGCGAATACTTCGAATGGTCGGACGACTTGGACAAGTGGGCGGGCCTGCCTTACTGGCAGGCACGGGAGGGAATGCTTCGATCGACGCAGGCGATGCGCGAGCGCGCGGATCTACGAAACAATCCACTGCTGCAGTTGGCTTTTGGCGTCGAAAGCGTTTCCCGTGAGTTAGCCAGGGTTCAGCGTATGGAGGTGGAAGCGCAGTGCATCGAAGCGCTGCGCGCGTTTGCCGCGGCCCACGGGGGCAAGTTGCCGGCGAGGCTCGACGAGTTGGTGGACACGCCGGTGCCCCTCGACCCGATGACTGGCAAGCCGCTGGGATATGAGTCCCATGGCGCCTCGGCGACGCTGACCAGCGAACCTCTGCCAGACGAGATGAAACATCCGAGCGGAAGAATCACGCAAATCGTCGTCAAGTGAGAGAGCGATCAGTCGCAATTCATCATGTTGGAGAACGAGCCGATGAAAACGAGTGTGGCCCTGTTGGTGGCGAGTGTTTGGTTCACCGCGTTTGGATCTCGCATTGCAACGTCCGCCGAGGCGATCGAGCCGTATATCGACGACCGGACCATTCTGGTGGCGCAGTTGGACCTGGATCGAATTGACCTCGATGCCACTCGAAAGTGGGTGGATGAGGCGGCTCACAACGCCGCGGCCGACGCTCCGGATAAAGGGCGCGTCGCTCGCCAGGATCTGGAGAAGATCGCGGCTTGGGTAGGGCAATTCCGCAGGGCCGGCGGGAAATCGCTATACGCGGTGGTCAGCTTCGCCGACGTCGGCAGCACGATCTTCTATATGGCCCCGATCGAACCAGGCGCGGATGCAAGGGCACTGTCTGCGGCCTTGACTCCTTTGGCAGGCGGACAAAGCAAGTCGTCTGTTCTTGGGAACGCGGTGTTCGCGGGTGACGAGTCGGCCGTAACCGGCCTGCCACACTTCAAACCTTCGAGGCGACCCGAACTGGCGCTGGCATTTGCCGACGCCGGCGACGCGCCGATTCGGCTGGCGATCATCCCGTCGGCCGACGTACGTCGCGTGATGGAAGCGCTGTTGCCCCCTGAAGTGGCCGGCGTGCGCATCAAAACGCTGGCCACTTCCCTGCGATGGGCGTTGCTCGCGATCAAACTCCCGGCCGAGCCATCGGTCCATATTCAACTTCAATCCACTGATGCCGATTCGGCCACGCAGACCGCCGAAGTTTGGGCGCAGCTTATCGCCCTGGCGCGCCGCGATCACGTGCTGGAGCAAGTAGCATTGCCCGACCTGTTGTCGGCGTTTCCGTACCCGCTGGTCGTACAGGGCAAGGTTGTGAACACATTGGAATCCGAGGCCCTGGCCAAGGCCGCCGCCAAGGTTGCCGCTCCGTTCGTCGCCGCCCGTAAGCAGGCGGTGATGATCGCATCAACGAACAATATGCTGCAACTGCTGAACGCGTGCATGATTCACGCGAACGACCGCAAGGACGGGGCATTCCCTGATTCCCTCGACGATTTGCTAAAGACCCAGGACATTTCGCCGGCCGTTTTGAATAATCCGCGCGACCCGACCCGGCACCCGGGCTACATGTATCTCAAGCCGCCGCCCGAAAAAGAAATGAAGGGCCCGGCCCCCTCGAATCGCCTGGTGATCTATGAAGCCCACGACGCCGGCACCGAACAAATCCATGTCGGGTTTGCCGATGGTCACGTGGAGACTGTCAACGAGGAGGAGTTCAAGAAGCTTCTGCAGGAGGCAACCGCGAAGAAGGCGAAGTAGCAATCGCGGGTCCAATATGCATTCTTGCGAATGCTATCTTTTCCTTTGCGGCTCAAGCGGGCCGTACGCTCAATGAGAAATCGGTCGCGTTCGACGACGCCAGGCAGTTGTTGCGGCGATAGACGCCGACCTGGAACTTCAACTCCTGCGTTCCGTTGCTGAGATGCATGTCGCTGTACGGCAGGAACAGGTGGGCCTGAACTCGGAAAGCGTCATAGCTGAATGCGGGCCGCTGCTGCGACGGCTCATTAAGCCACGCCCAGAACCCCTTGGGCTGCTCGATGCTCCAGCCCTGCACCCAGATCTGCGTCGTCCCAGACGCCCCGTCGTAGTACCCCTGGGGCATCGGATATTGCTCCGGCCGAATGGCCCACGGGTTGGAGCTAAGGAGTGTTGGTTCGGTCCCTTCGACCGGCCTGCAGAGGTGAACGTGGCAGTAAGGCCCCAGTCGCCACCGCCGGTTCGGCGCGGCGAACGTTCTGGCGAGCCGGGCGAACTCGCTGCGAACATCGCACCGGCCATGCGGGAACTTCGTCACGTGCGACAGCCAGGCATCGCGGCGCGCCCGCGTTCCCAGCGTCGTTGAATCTCCCTGTATCGTCTTGCGCCCAACCATACCCACGTCCCGGCATCAAGGTCCGGCCTGCTGCAATGGCAACGCCTATAGTCTACTATCGTGCGACGACCATGCTCCACAGACGATTCCCAACCACCCTAATCTAATATGCCGATCGACCCCATCAAACTACCCGTGCTGGCCCAAGCCAAAGAAGACGAGAACTGGGAGTTCCGCATCTACCTGAAGGGCCGGGACTCGAAAAAACTGGACAAGTTCGACTTTTTTTGACCATCGACAAGAAGCTGGAGCACGAGCAAAACCTTCTGACGCTGCCGCTCCCCGTAGTCGTAATTGACAGCCTCTCCAACGCGCTTCCGTTTCTAATTCCGTTTGTGCCCTTCTACTCGATCTACTGAAGTCGCCGCTTGCCTTGCTGCTGTACGTCGTTCAGCCCGATGGTTCAATAATACAACTGAGAAGCCCTCGGCCTTAAAGCGGGGCCGCGTGAGGCGTAGAGGCCGAGAGGGCATCATGGCTGGTAATACAACTTAAACCCGTTCGACTGCGGGATGATGATCAAGTCGGTCCAGGTGACGAACGACGCCGAGCCGTCGGCCAGGGCGACGCCCAGACCGTCGGGCGGCGGTTGGAGGGTGACGCCGGACTTGTACTCGACGTAGCGGCTGCCGACGTGGGGGCAGACGGATGAGGCGTTGTTGCCGGCCGAGTCCCAGCACAGGCAGGTCCAGAGCGTCTGCGAGCCGGGGGTGAACCGGTCGAAGGCGTGATGCATGCTGCGGTAGGTCACCGCCCCGGCGGTGGTCAGGTCGTCCCGGCCTGCCCAGTAGACCCACCCCAGCCGGATGTCGTTGGGGGCGTACTCATTCTGGGGCTGGCCGAATTCGCCGGCCTGGGCATTCCCCTGGCTCACGCTGGTGCAGGAAGTCAACTTGGCCAGGTCGGCGTTGACGCTGAGCAGCGGCCGCCAGAGGGTTGAATAATTGGTCCAGGTGTAGTCGTCGGCGCCCGGGTAAGCACTGCCCATTCGGCCGGGCGGCAGGACGCCGTCATTGGATTGGGCGTAACAGAGGCAGGCGGCGGTGAGTTGCCGGAGGGTGGAGAGGTCGGTCGCCCGTCGGGCCGCTTCGCGGGTCCGGGTGACGGCCGGCACGGTCAAAGCCACCAGCACCGCAACGATCCCCACGCACACCGTCAGTTCGGCCAGCGAAAAGCCTCTAGGCCCTGTCCGAAGACTCATCGACGTCCATTCTCGTTTCGCCGCGTCGCGTAGCGGAGCGCTTTGTTCCCGCGATGGAAACGCGCTCCGCTGCGCGACGCGGCGAAACGAGTTCGGGTCCCGGTGAGTTTTCAGACAGGGCCTAGGCGCGCGGGGCGCCGTCGTTGTCGGTCCGCAGCCCATGGGTTGTCCCAGTTCCATGACCGTCTCCGTCCCGACACGCCGGGTGCCTGACAACACGCGTTCCGGATTCGCAAAGTTGCGGTGTAAGGGCGGCTTTAGCCGCCGCGTTTCGCTGGTGTCATCCCCGAAGGGCGGCCTAAGCCGCCCCTACAGGATTTGATGATAGGCCCTCCTCGCCAACGCGGTCGCCACCGCCTGCAAATTTTGCAGTTCTTCGACTGCCGCGGCTGGTTTGCGGGTTATCATTGAGTTTGGAATTGACAAAGAAGACATATGCGTGATCGGGCACGGTCATCTAGTTGCGGAGCCCCATGAAACGGTTGACATTGCAGCGCAGGTTCCTTCTGCACAACCTCCTGCTGGTCGCGGGGTTGGTGGCCGCGGGAGGCATTTCGGTCTGGCGGCTGGGGACGACGCGCCGCCAGGTCAGCCTTTCCCGCAACGTCTATGCCGAGCTGCGGACCATCCGCGACGTCGGCATCGAAGTGGGCATCGCCCGCGGATTGCTCTCCGGCCCGCAAAGCAACCGCGACTTGATCCTCTCCCATCTGAAATACGCGGTCGGCGGCCTCGACCAGTTCATCCAGATCGGCAAGGGTTACGGGGGCGATGAGTCACTGGAGCAGGCATACGACCCGATCAATCGCTCCGCCGCCACCGCCCGGGCGCGGCTCCAGCAGGTGTTGGGCCAATTCGAAGGCCAGCCCGCAGGCGTCCCGGCCGATGGGGCGGCGGCAGTCGAAGCGGCCATGAAGGACCTGGACAACGTTGCCTCGTCGTGCCTGCAATTCGTGAGCAGCCGTCAGGAGGCCGCCTCCGCCGACCTGGCGGAAAACGGGCTGCTGGTTGGAGTTTTCTCGCTGGCCGGCGCGGCGGCGGCCGGGCTGCTCAGCGTGCTGCAATACCGCATGGTCATGCTGCCGCTGCGGCGGCTCCGCCAGGGAGTGCGGCGAGTGGCTGAAGCGCAGTTCTCCCAGAAGCTCGACCCGACCAACATGGGCGCCAGCCCGGAGTTCCTGGACCTGGCCCTGGAGTTCAACCGGATGGCGGGAGAACTGGATGATTTTTATCGCCGGCTCGAGGAGCAGGTGCGGACCAAGAGCCGCGAGCTGGTCCGGTCCGAAAGATTGGCCAGCGTCGGGTTCCTCGCCGCGGGAGTCGCCCATGAAATCAACAACCCGCTTAACATTATCTCCGGCTATGCCGAGCTGACCACGCGGCAACTGGGGCCGGGACGAGGGCCGCTCGGCGAAGAGGCGGTGGCCCAGGCCCGCGAAAGCCTGCGGATCATTCGCGACGAAGCGTTCCGCTGCAAGGACATTACCGAAAAGCTGCTGTCGCTGTCGCGCAGCGGCAGCGAAGAGCGCGAGACCCTGGACTTGGCCGGCGTCGTCCGCGACGTGGCCATGATGACGCGCGGCCTGAAAAACTACCGCGACCGCCGGCTCACCCTGAACCTCGATCCGCACCGCCCCTTGCAAGTGCAGGCGAACCTCACGGAGATGAAGCAGGTGCTGCTCAACCTCACCATCAACGCGCTGGAGTCGGTCCCGGTTGCCGGCGGCGAGGTCTGCATCGAGGGGCGGCAATCGGATTCCTGGGTCGAGCTGTCGGTCAAGGACAACGGCCTGGGGATGTCGCCGGAGGTGCTCCGGCACGTGTTCGAGCCGTTTTTCACGGTTCGCCGGTCCGGCGACCGGGGCGGCGCCCCCGCCGAGCGCGGAACGGGGTTGGGGCTGTCGATCACCCATGCCATCGTGGAAAGCCACGGCGGGACCATCCGCGCCCAGAGCGACGGCCCCGGGAAAGGCGCCCGCTTCACGATTTCTTTGCCGGCTCGAGCTTAGGCCCTGTCTGAAAACTCACTGGAGCTGCGGCGGGTCGGAAATGCTCCAGGTGCGAGGCGTCGCGACGAAGCGACTCAATCGAAAGAGTCGTTGAGGAGCGACAACGAAGCAGATGGGGTATTTCCGGCCCGCGGCG
>Ga0182024_10027189_pt1 | contig 10019 bp, 13 predicted proteins | sample P32metaG_FD_120480 | JGI IMG/M metagenome (GOLD analysis project Ga0182024, IMG submission 120480) | Permafrost microbial communities from Stordalen Mire, Sweden - P3-2 metaG (Illumina Assembly) | ecosystem: Environmental > Terrestrial > Soil > Wetlands > Permafrost | place: Sweden: Stordalen...
CAGAGTCAGTTCTGGGACAACACGGCAATCTTCGTGGTGTGGGACGATTGGGGGGGCTGGTACGACCACGTCACGCCCCCTAACTATAGTTCGTACGATCTCGGATTCCGCGTGCCCATGCTCGTCATCTCGCCCTACGCCAACACCGGTTACGTTTCGCACGTGCAGCACGAGTTCGGCAGCATCTTGAAGTTCACAGAGGAGCAGTTCGACCTCCCGTCGATGGGCACGACCGACGAACGCGCCGACGATCTCTCCGACTGCTTCAACTTCGACCAGTATCCAACGCCCTTCGTCGCGATCCCGACGGTCCGCGGCAAAATCTACTTCCTAGCGCACCGAACCTCTTCCCGAATCGTCGAGGAGCCCTAGCAGGGCTTAGTCACCTTCCTCCTCGATTTTTTCATGTCCGGTGCTATCGAGCAACCCGATCTCGACCGCTTGCAGATCGAGCACGCGCAAGACCCGACGCAGGACGGTATTGTCGATTTTACCTTCGGTGCGCAGTTCGACCAGCCGTTTCTGCTGCGTCTCGAGCAGGCGCCGTTCGACGCGACGAAAGGCTGCGGTAGTCTCTGCGGCCCCCTCGGCGCTCTCGCCGAACTCTGCATATCTCGCCCGCAGGCGCCTGCGTTGCAACTCTAAGATCGAACGGGGAACGTCACCCTCGCGTTCGAGCTCGTTGAGCCATTCGAGGCCGGCGCGAGCGGTCGCCGCTAGCGCGATGCGTTCCTCCCCCTGCGCGGCGAGATCGTCTTTGACGTGCAACCATTTAATTAGATACGGCAGCGTTCCGCCTTGTCCGACAAGCGTCGCCAAGAGAACGACGAATGTGATGAAGATCAAGAGATCGCGATAAGGAAAGGGTCCGGTGGCGGTTTCGAGCGGAATCGCCAGCGCGGCCGCCAACGAAATGCCGCCGCGCATGCCGGTCCAGGCAAGGATCGAAACGTGAGACCAGTCGGCCTTTCCGCCGACGTGTTCGGGCTCGTTGGTGATCGGCAGCAACCCTTGCGCGAAGGTCCACGCGAGTCGCGCGAGGATGCACACTGCCGCGACGGCACTCCCCCACCAAATGAGCTGGCCGGGCGAATAGGCGTGCAGCCCCGATACGATATCGTGGAAACGGATTCCAACCTCGACAAAGATGAATGCGTTGAGTAGGAAGACGATCGTCACCCAAAAACCGGTCATCGTCTCGCGGGTCATTGGGAGCAGCACGGTGGGCGTGAAGCGGCTGATGAAGATTCCCGCGACTACCGTTGCTAAGACGCCGGAGGCGCCGATATAGTACGCTGGAAGATAGGCGACAAATGGGACGACGACGGAGATGACGCCTTGCAGCGTCTCGTCTTGAATCGCTCGCCACGCCAGAACCGCAAGGGTGCCTGCTCCAAGCCCAATCGCGACCGCTTCGACGACCGAAAGCGCCAGCGCCCCGAAGGCGTGCGAAAGCGAAAAGGACGCGCCCACAACCGCGGCGATGCCTGCCCCGTAGAGAATGAGCGACGTCGCGTCGTTGACCAGACTCTCGCCCTCGATCGTTCCAATGATATGGCGCGGTACGTTGAGCCGATCGGCGATGGCGACGAAGGCCACTTCATCGGTCGACGAAACGATGGCACCGAGCACGAAGGCGACGCCCCAGCCCATGCCGGGAACGATCGCGTGCGCGACCAGCGCGACCGCGACCGTCGTCAGGATCACCAACCCGAACGCCATTTGGAATATCCACAACGCATTCGCGCGGAACTCGCTCGTGGGTGCCGTCACGCTTTCCCAATAGAGCAGCGGCGGCAGAAAGACGACGAGCACCATATCGGGGCGCAATACGATGGTGGGAACGTGCGGAATGAAACCGATCGCGATGCCGCCGAGCACCAATACGATCGGGTATGCAACGTTGATACGGTTCGCAATCGTCACCAGCACTACGATGGCGGCGAAGACGACGGCGAGCGCGCTCGCGGCGTTTGACTCCATGGCTTAATGGTCCCCATGCGACGCCAAAGCGTCAAGCAAGCGGGTGTTCAGTGGCCTGGAACCTAAGTATCGATATCCTGCAACATGAACGACTCGTCCGATCCCGCAAACCTCCTTCAATTTATCCGCGCCGCTAAGGCCGACGGGGCCGACGAAGGCTTCATCGTCGGCTTGCTGCGCCAGAACGGTTGGTCCGAACGCCGAATCTTCGCGGCCTTCACCGCCTACTATAAAGAGACCGTCGGCGTTCCGGTCCCGGTGCGGGGCAGCCGGTCGGAGAACGCGCGCGATGCGTTCCTCTATTTGCTGGCGTTCGTCACGCTGGGCATTTGGACGGTAGCCTTCGTGTGGCTCGCCAGCGCGCTGGTCGGCCACGCGTTCCCGAGCGCACTCGACTATCAAAACGATACCGGGCCCGAGTTTCGCTCCACGGTTGCCGGGCAGCTGGCCAGCCTGATCGTCGCCTTCCCAATATTTCTGTTGGTCAGCCGTTCCATCGTGCGCGAGACCGACCGCCGCCCCGAATCGCTCGAATCGGGAGTACGCAAATGGCTGACCTATCTCGCGCTCGTCCTTACGTCGGTTACGCTGCTCTTCGATGCCGTCTGGTTCTTACAGCAGTTCTTGGAGGGCGACTTGACGCTGCGTTTCGTCCTCGACGTGTTGGGCGTCTTCTTGGTCGCCGGCGGCGTGCTCTGGTACTATTTGGGCACGGTTCGCACCGCGGCTTCGGCGCCGGGGCGCGACCGCGCGTTTGGCTGGGCCGCGACGATTGCCGTCGTCACGATCGTCATCTTAGGATTTACCGGAACCGGCGGCCCCTGGCACGAGCGCGTGCTTTCGGTCGACGAACGCCGCGTCACCGACCTGCGAACCACGGCCACCCGGCTGAGCGAAATCTACGCGAAGAATAAAGCGTTGCCGGGATCGCTGCCTTCCGGTACCGACGTTGACCCGACAACGCAGAAACCGTACACGTACACTCCGCTCGGCGGTTCCCGCTTCGGGCTCTGCGCGACGTTCGACGAAGAAGATATCACCGGATCGGATCTCTTTTGGCGGCACCCGGCGGGCCCCAAATGCTACACGATCGACGCCTCAACCTTCTAGGGGCGGCGCGGGCGCCGGTTCTTTGAAATCGCTCGAACGATCGTCTTGCCCGGTTGCGCCGGTTCGAACGGATCGCCCGCGTCGTTAATCGCCGCCGTAATGAGCGCGCGAACGCCGCGCTTCTTCAGCGTCGCGGCATTCTCGAGGCGAATGTGGCGCACTTGGTTGCCGCTCCCCGCAAGCAAACCATCGAGATCCGCAAGCCGCACGCCCCACAAAAAGCAGATGCTCACCTTTTTCGGATGGATCACGATCGAGAAGAGCGCCTCGGAGGGGCGCTCGCTGGGCCCGAAGCCAACGACAAGCGCATAGGCGTTGTCGTACACTAACTCATACGCCCTCGGCAGTCGCTCGCGCATCGTGTCGAGCGCGCCTCGCGCAAGCGCCGCAATCTCGGGGCTGAACTGCGCGACGAAGCGTTCGAGCGCTACTCGCGGCCTTTTCGCAGCGTTTCGAGTTCCTCCAGCGTGCGCGGCCAATCCGATTTCAACAGTCTCGAAAGGCTGCGATCGGCGAGAAGTTTTCCCCCCGTTTGGCAGCGCGCGCAATAGTTCGTCTGGTTATCCGCATAGCGTATGCGCTGAACCTTTTCGCCGCACGCAGGGCACGATTCCCCGTACCGGCCGTGCACGGCCATATCGTCGCGAAAGGCGGTGACGTGCTGCGGAAACTCACGCTGGGCTTCGGCCTGGAGACGCTCAATCCAGAGGCGCAGTGTGGATTGGGTCGCGCGAAAGAGTCTTTTCCACTGGTCTTCGTCGAGTTTATGAGTCAGCGCGATGGGCGAGAGCCGCGCCGCATGCAGGATCTCGTCGGAGTAGGCGTTGCCGATTCCACTGAGAATGCGCGGATCGGTCAGGGCGCGCTTGAGCGTCCGGTTCTCCGCCATGAGGGCATCACGAAACGAACCAAAGTCGCTGGAAAGAACGTCGAGGCCCCCGGGGTCCAGCGTCGCGAGAGCGCGTTCACCTTTGAGGACGTGCAGGGAGGCGCGGCGCTTGGAGCCGGCTTCGGTCATGGCGAGCGACCCGTTGGGGAAATCGAGAACCGCTAACGTAGCGCGATTGGGGACGCCGGCGCCGCCCGGTTTCCAACGCAGCCGTCCGGCGATCATCAGGTGAAGCACGAGCCAGTAATCCCCGTCGAATCCGATAGCGATGCGCTTTCCGATGCGTCGCAGCTCGCGAACCGTCCGGCCCTGCAAGATGGAAGCCGGCGGCTCCTGGGTTCGTAAGACGAATAGGTTGATCACGGTGATCCGCTCGAGGGGCTGACCCACAATGCGCTCTTCGAGAGCGGTTATGTAGGCGGCGATATCGGGGAGCTCGGGCACGCAAAAATGCTTCGTCTCAGCGGCGGCCTTTCCGCCGCGCCCCGGCGCCGTGATAGTATCAGGGAATGAGCGGCCAGCCACTGGAAGTTCGAATGGCCCACCTCGAAGGCGGCTACCAGCAGCTCGACAAGCGCTTGGGCGACCTCGCGGCGAGCATTGACTCGCGCTTCGCGCAGGTCGACGCGCGCTTCGTACAGGTTGACGCGCGCTTTGCGCAGATGGACTTGCGGTTTGGCCAGGTCGAGCTTCGCCTCGACGGCCTCGGACGACGCCTGGACGGTTTTCAGTGGCGGATGACGTCGCTCATCGTGGTTACGTGGATCACGACGATGCTAGCCATCCTTCTCAAGCACTAGCTGCGGCAAGCTCTGCCCGCTAAACGATCACGTTTGTCAGCGTGTCGAGCGCGCGGTCCAGCGCTGCGATGCGTTCGTCCATTCCGGCGACGCCGTATCGCGCGGCGATCTCCGACATCGCCATATAGGCAACACGGACCCGGTCACTCTCTTCCCACACGAGCAGCTTTAATGGAAGCTCGAGGGCAACGAGCGGAAAGGCTTCCATCAGGGGCGTTCCGCCCTTCGGATTTCCGAAGACGATTAGCGCGGTCGGGCGCAAAGAGAGGCCGACGGTCTCGGCAGCCGCGGCTTGATCGATCGTGGCAAAGATCGTGTTTCCGCCGTCGGTTAACGCCTTGGATAGGCGCAGGATCGTCTCGGAATAGGAATAGCGGCTTGGTTTCGTCATGAAATGCGAGCCGCAGCGGTGACTTCGGGTTCGACGTCGACTGGGAAGTTAACGGAGCGTGCGATAAAGCAGAGGCGATGAGCCTCCTCATGCAGCGCGATCGCTCGCGCCAGGACGTCGCCGGCCGATACCTTGATCGCGGGCCGCAGCGTCACGCGTACGAACTGCCCCGAACCGTCGCGCTCTTCCATCGTTCCGGTCGCGGCGTCGCGATAGTCGAGGACCACGATTTCGTTGACCGAGCAGAGGTGTAAGTACCAGAGCATATGACATGAAGAAAGGCTCGCGACGAGAAGTTCTTCGGGATTATAGCGCCGCGCGTCTCCGCGAAATGCCGGATCGCTCGAACCCGCGATATCGACCTTGCCCTCCGCCGAAATCGTAAAGTTGCGCGAATAGCTGCGATAGGATTTCGTGCCTTCGCCGTCGGCCGACCAACGCACGTCCGTCGTATATTGATGGCTCTTCACTTGCGGCTCCCTTGCATTCGCAGAGCGTTATCGCAGCAGAAGAAGGCTCCCTTTTCGATGAGTCGGAAACTCGGCCGGCGATGCGAGTAGTTTCGCTCAATGCCAACGGGATACGCTCTGCGGCGCGCCGAGGCTTCTTTGCGTGGGCCGGCTCGCAAGCGGCCGACGTCATCTGTCTGCAAGAGACGCGCGCACAGGAGCATCAGCTACCTACGGAGGCGACCACGCTAGCCGGATTCACGCCGTATTTTGTCGACGCGAGCCGCCGAGGCTACAGCGGGGTGGCGCTCTACTCGCGGTACGAGCCGATCGCCGTGCGGCGCTCGCTGGGCTGGGACGATATGGACTCCGAGGGACGCTTCGTACAGCTTGACTTCGGCGCCGTGACGGTTGCGTCACTGTACGTGCCTTCGGGAATCAGCGGTCCAGCGAGGCAGAGCTTTAAGATGAGCTTCCTCGAGCGCTTGCGCTCGGGATGCTGGCGCAGCTGCGCCATTCCGGCGGCGCCCATATCGTCTGTGGCGACTTCAACATCGCGCACAAACCGGTCGACACCTACAATTTTGCACGAAACAGCCGGATCACCGGCTCGCTTCCGCAGGAGCGCGCCTGGATGGACGCGCTGATCGAACGCTTGGGCTGGGTCGATGCCTTTCGCGTTGTCAACCATGAGGGGAAGCAGTACACGTGGTGGTCGAACTGGCCGGCGGCGTGGGAGCGAAATCTCGGCTGGCGGATCGACTATCAGATCATCACCCCGGATCTTGCGCCGCACGTCAAGGGCGCCTCTATTTACAAGGAGGCACGCTTCAGCGACCACGCGCCGCTCACAGTCGATTACGACATTCTTAATTAATATTGGGCCGTCTTGTCACCCGTATCTTTTGGGTGCCTTCAGTCGTCTTGATGACAGTACCAAGTTCTTGAAGGGATATTGACAATGACCGACCGCAAGATGGACACGCCTCCCATTGTGTCGCCGCAGGAGTGGGAAACCGCCCGCCAGCAACTGTTGATAAAAGAAAAGGCCGCGACCCGTGCTCGTGACGTGCTCGCCGCCGAGCGTCGCCGCATGCCGTGGATGAGCGTCGAGAAAGAGTACGCGTTCGACTCTGCCAAGGGTAAGGTCAGCCTCCTCGACTTGTTTGAGGGGCGGCGCCAGCTGGTGGTATACCGCGCGTTCTTCGAGCCCGGCGTGTTCGGTTGGCCCGAGCATGCCTGTCGCGGCTGCTCGTTCGGCGCCGATCAAGTCGCTCACCTCGCGCATTTGAATGCGCGCGATACCACGCTCGCTTACGTCTCACGGGCGCCGCAGGCCGACATCGCACGCGTAAAGGCGCGGATGGGTTGGACGATGCCGTGGTACACGATGACCGACAGTTTCGACGCCGACTTCGGCGTTGACGAGTGGCACGGAACCAACGTCTTCTTCCGCGACGGCGACCGGGTATACCGCACGTACTTCGTCAACAGCCGCGGTGACGAGGCCATGGGAAGTACGTGGAGCTACCTCGACATCACGCCGCTCGGGCGCCAGGAGACCTGGGAAGACTCGCCGGCAGGCTACCCGCAAACCGAGCCTTATAAGTGGTGGAACTGGCACGACTCTTACGGCGACGCGCAGGACGGACGATGGAGTGACGTCGTCGATAACGCGCAGGAGATTCTACAATGATCCTTCTCGCGCATATCATGGGGCTACCGGTGGAGGAGGCTCTGGTACCGTTGGCAAGTGGCGCCGGAACCGGGACGGCGATTTGGCTCGCTGCGGTTCTCGCGATTCTAACGAGAGCACTACGATGAATCCGCTGCGAGATAAGTCTGCCGTCGTCATTGGAGCGAGTTCCGGTGTCGGCCTCGCAACGGTGAAACAGTTGGTTTCCGAGGGAGTCTCGGTCGTCGCCGTTGCCCGAGGACGCGAGGGACTCAGCGCATTGTCCGCTCGGTTCGATGGCTCAGTACGAACGGTCCAAGCCGATGCCACCGACGCGACGACCGCGGAGCGCTTGCTGCGCGAGTTCGATCCCCAACTCGTCGTGCTCGCCGCCGGCGTTCGGCCGCACATGGGGAGGCTCGACGAGCTTAGCTGGGAGGCCTTTTCATCGCCGTGGAACGCCGATACCAAAGCGGCATTTCATCTGCTCCAGGCGGTGCTCACGCTCCCGCTTCGCGCGGGCAGTACGGTCGCGGTCGTTTCGAGCGGCGCTGCGATCGCCGGCTCGCCGCTCTCGGGCGGCTATGCCGGCGCAAAGCGCATGCAATGGCTGATGGCGGAATACGCGCAAGAAGTTTCGGACGCGAAGAAGTTCGGTATTCTGTTTCTTGCCGTCTTGCCGCGTCAGCTCATCGTGGACACGGAGATCGGAGAGACCGCGGCCACCAATTACGGCGCGGCGCTAGGGCTCACGGCAGCGGAGTTTCTCAAGCGTCGTTGGAACGTGCCGCTTGATGCCGATAAAGTCGGCGCGGCCATCGTGAGCGGTTTGCGGGGAGATATCGCGAACGGCGTCACGGCAATCGCGGTCAGCGGTGAAGGCATCGAACCGTTGGAGTAAGGATGGAAGATCAAGCGCGCACGCTGCTTCCGGCGATGCAAGAAGCACGCGATCAGTTCATGGATCTCGTCGACGACGTGCGGCCCGAACTGCATCGATATTGCGCGCGCATGACGGGTTCGGTCTTCGACGGGGAAGACGTCGTCCAAGAGACCTTAGCAAAAGCGTATTACGCCCTGGGTCAGATGGTGCAGGCGCCCAACTTAAAACCTTGGCTCTTCCGGATCGCGCATAACACCGCTATGGATTTTTTGAAACGATACGAACGACAGCACGTGGAGCCCGTTGCCGACGTGCCGGATCGCGCAGAGCCCGACGAAGCCGGCGTCGATCCGGAGCTAGTGGAAGCGGCGCTCACCATCTTCACCGAGCTTCCGCCGGTGCAGCGCAGCGCCGCGATCCTCAAGGACGTGCTCGGGCAGACGATCGAGGAGACGGCGGAGACGATGGGGACGACCGCCGGCGCCGTGAAGGCGGCTTTGTCTAGGGCGCGTGCAAATATCGCTCGTTCGCCGCGCGCGCGTTTAGCGGATTCGGCGCGACCCGTCGCCGGAGAGACGCTCGTAACGCTGCGGCGATACGTCGATCTCTTCAACGCCCATAACTGGGATGGGTTGCGCGCTCTGCTTGCCGCGGAATCACGCCTCGAAGTCGTTTCGCGCGTGCAACATTCGCGCGCGGTCGATGCGGGCTACTACGATCGCTATGCCGCGTACACTAAGGCCGCTGACCTACGGGCGGAAGCCGGCTTCGTCGACGGCGTTCCCGTCATTGCGATGTTCGATCCGCCATCGAGCGAGAAGCCCGCGTACTTCATCTTGCTTGAGGTCAGCGCGGGCCGCATCTCGTTCATTCGCGATTTCCGTTACGTTCCGTATATCGCTAAGGACGCGCTCTTCCGCCCAGCCTTGAGAGAACCTTCGGCGGCATCAGACAGATGAGCGTGCCGCGCGTCGCGGAGGCGTCGGAGAAGGCCACACCCGCGAGCGCGGCCTTTTTCAGCTCGATGCTCGCGTCGCCGATGCTTCGGCCGATCGTGGCGCTCATGGTCGGTTCGTGACCGACGAGCATGATTGCTTGGGCCCTCTCGTGCTCGGCGAGAATCTCGGAGAGCCGTCTGGCGTCAAAACCTTCCGCGAGCCGTGTATCCTCGATGATTTCGCCGCGCAGTTTTAGCTGACTGCAAACAATTTCGGCAGTCTGGCGCGCGCGCAGCAGCGGACTCGTCACGATAGCGTCGAGTTCGAGCGAGAGATCGGCGATCGCGCGCGCCTCGCGTTCCATTCGCTCGATCCCCTCGCGCGTCAGCGGCCGGTCGAAATCACGGCCTTTCCATTCGTCGGGCTCCACGGCAATGCCGTGACGCAAGAAGTAACAGTTCACGGGAGCCTGGACTCACACGCCTTCCAGTCGACGTTGGCGAAAAACGCCTCGATGTACTTACCTTTGTCGGAGGGCTTGTAGTCCTTGATGAACGCGTGCTCCCATACGTCCATTACCACGACCGGAACGAAGCCGGCCAGATTCCCATTTTCGTGATCGTTGATCCAGTGATTTGTGATCTGTCCGTTGGTCGTATCGCAATACGCGATCACCCAACCGATACCGCGCATGCCTCCTACGGCCATGAAGTCTTTCTTCCACTCGTCGAAGCCGCCGTAAGCCTCGCCGAGGACATTATAGAGGCGGCCGGCCCCAATCTCGCCCGGCGCCTTCGCCATGTTGTCGAAGTAGTATTCGTGCAAGCGCATGCCGTTGTACTCAAAGCCGAGGCGGCGTACCAGCTCGGCGTATGCCGGATCGGCACCGGCGGCTTTACCG
>Ga0182024_10027190_pt1 | contig 10018 bp, 5 predicted proteins | sample P32metaG_FD_120480 | JGI IMG/M metagenome (GOLD analysis project Ga0182024, IMG submission 120480) | Permafrost microbial communities from Stordalen Mire, Sweden - P3-2 metaG (Illumina Assembly) | ecosystem: Environmental > Terrestrial > Soil > Wetlands > Permafrost | place: Sweden: Stordalen...
GGCCGAGCGGATCGCATCCTGCAGCACATCGGCGCTGTAGGCGACACCGTTGATCGCGAGGATCTGTGCGCTTTCGGTGAGCTTGGCCTTGAACGCGGGGCTGTCCCACACCACCTGCACCACGGTGCCGCCCTTGTCGCTGTCGTCGATGTCGATACCGATGCAGAACAGCAGGTTGACGTGCTTGCGCTGCCCGTCGCTGGCCTTCTGGTAGTCGCTGGGCGTGTCGGTGTATGTCAGCTTGTAGCCGCCGCGGCGCAGCCCATCGAGCGGCGCCGGCCGCGCGCTCGAATCGAGTCGCGGGCGCAGGAAGGCGGCCCAGTCATACGGCTCGACCGCATTGAGCGCCTTCACGACGTCGTCGAACGTGTACGTGACCGGGGTGAAGCTGCCGTCGTCGATGCCGAAGAATGCCCGGGCGAAATCGTCGAGCGAGCGCTTGCCCTGCGAGCGCTCGCGTATCAGGGTGTCTGCTTCAAGCCAGATCAGCGCTCCCTCGCTGTAATAGTCCTCGAATCGTTGCCAGTCGCGCCATGACTGCGGTCGGCGCGGGTTGATGATTTCATCATTGGTGGTGTCCTGAAGTGCGCGCCACTGACGACCGGGCTGCATCGCGTATAACGCCGCCGTGAGCGCGAACTGATCGAGCGCCTGCTGCCGGGTTCGCAGCGCCGAGCGTGCCGCCAGTACCTGCCCCCAATACTCCGTCTGTCCCTCGTACACCCACAGCAGGCTGTCCTGCATCGGCACGTTGTAGTTCGGTGTCCACAGGTCTGCCGGGCGGCGGAACTTGCCGTTCCACGAGTGCGTGAACTCGTGCGCCAGCAGATCCCTGCCATACGCGGTCTTGTCCCATTCGGTAAATGTCTCCGGATCGGCGCCATCCTCGCTCGACTGATGGTGCTCCAGTCCACTCTGCTGGATCTGATCGGACAGGGAGTACAGGAAGTCGTAGTGGTTGTAGTGATGCGAGCCGAACAGCTTGTAGGCCTGCTGCACCAGCGCGCGATGCGCCTCGAGTTGCTCCGGCTTAATAGCCAGAAGCTCGGGCCGGTCCGCAAACAGGTCGAGATGTACCGGCACCGGGCCACCGGCATCCAGTTCGAGCCGTGAGGCATAGCGGCCCGCGTACAGCGGACTGTCGACCAACGTTTCGAGGCTGACCGGCTTGAACTGCGTGTGCACGCCGCTGGCGGAGGCAGCCTCAAGGGCCGAGGCCGACTTCCACTCGGCAGGCAAGGCGATGCTCGCCTGCACCGGAATCTGTCGCGCGAAATAGCCGGCCGGGTACAGTACCAGCTCGTTCCATTCAATCATCAGCAGCTCGCGGCTGATTTCCAGGTTGCCGACCTGGGGGCTGGTCGGGGACAGGTAGTCGAAATCGATATCGATCGATTTGACGCCCGCGGCGGGGTGCAGGCGAAATGCGAACACGTCCACCGGATCGCGTGTCCAGGCTACCGGGGCGCCGTTGGCCACAATTCTGAGGCCCGCGAGGCGATCGATCGTACCCTCCGGCGCGTGCGTACCAGGCAGCCATTTCGGATACAGCAGGATCGTATCCGGGCCGATGCCGCTGAGCGTCTCGTGTACGCGAATGATGCGCCGGCTGACGTCGGAGGCATCGACGCTCAGCTGAATCTGCCCCGGGTAGGGGCGATCCCTGGGCGCTGCGATCGGTGTGACCGGCGCGCTCGCGCCAGGACCGGTACTCACGGCCGCGGCTGCAAAGCTCATTGCCGTACAGCAGGTGGCGATCGCCACGAGAGCTGAGTTCATGGATTTCCTTTGTTGACAGGTGTTTTCGGGCTGACTGAGGCAGCAGCTAACTATAGCGGTTGTGACCGGTCCTCGTAATGCCTCAGGCGAGCGGCAGGTGGTGCGGACGTACCAGCATGTGCCAATCCTGGTGCTCCTCCAGAATCAGTGCGATCGCCGCTTCGACCGACGTCTTCAGCGCCTGCACGCGACGCACTAGTGGCAGCTCGGCGAGTGCCTTGCGAACATCCTCGATGGCACCCTGCAGTTCAACCATCAGGCGCTCGGAGGTTGCACCGAGCCGATAGGCTTCGGATTGCGCCAGCGCGCCGTGCAGGGACGCAGCCAGCGCCGGGAAAAAGGTCGTGACCAGCGACAGCCAGAGCGTATGAATCAGCAGGTGCAGCAGCGCGCCGAGCGCCGTCAGCCCGAACAGTCCGCTGGTCACGCGGTGAACCCGATGCAGCAGCGCATGCTGGCGCAAGGCGATGCGCGTGTGATAGTGCTTCTGTGCCAGCAATATATCGATGGTCCACTGCGCGTAGCTGACGATGAATTCCGGGTCTGCCCAGGCCTCGCCAAGCAGTTCGCGTGCCAGCGATTCGTTGCGCGCGCACAGCGCTGCGACATCGTCCGCGCCGCGCAGGTGCTGACCCGGATCGAGCACCCGCAAGTACCAGTTCGCCTGCGCCTGCGGGGCCGAGAAGTCGAGCAATGGCGCAATCAACGGCAGATACCAGGTCAGCTCCGCGGTGGTACGCGCACGCAGCCACTGGCCCTGCCAGTCGTGCCGATGCCCGAGCCAGTAGATCGCGCTCACGCTGCCGATGACAATCACCTCGGCCACGGCCCAGAGGCCTGAGTACGGATGCATCGCGTGGCTGGTGCTATCCCATCCGAGCGCCAACGGCATCACCGCGCACAGCACCGCGATGGCACTGAGCAGGTAGATGGCCCAGAAGCCGCTGCGATAACGGTGGCCGAAATGGATGGCGCGCTGGTCGAAGCTGCGGTGCGCGGCGGCGAGCGACTCGATCAGTGTCAGCAGTCGCTTTGGCGGTTGCGGCGGCGCCGGCGGCGGCGGGCTCTGGATCTTCACACCGATGAGCAGCAGGCGCTGAATGACTTGGTGCAGTGCCATGTGCGTCTCAGTCGACGATTTCGTAAGTGGTCGCGAAGATGGGCTGCGAGACGATGCCGAGGCTGCCGTCGCCGTAATCGACCAGCCAGTCGCTGGGCCGTCCGGTCAGTTTGGAATGGCCGTCGGCCAGCAGTACTTCGAACGGTTCGTGCATCTGTAACGCTAGGATGCGATTGCGCAGGCTGAGATACGGGCCGGCCTGGCCGGCTTGAGTCGGCGGCCTGGGGCGGTACTTGTCGGCAAAGTGCGCCCGCGACACGCGCCAGCGCTCACCGGCAATCCCGGTCAGGATCGCATCGCCGGGCTGTGCATGCACCACGCCCTCGGGCGTGTGCACCGTGCAGGCCTCGGGGGTAAATCGGACCTCGACTTCGCGTTCGAGCTTGCGCGCGGCGACATGGCGCCGATCGTCGCTGAGCGCGCTCGAGAAGCCGCGTTGCCCGCTGGAGCGAAACAGTGGCATCGGGCCGGACGTCACCCCGCGCCCCGGAGCGATGCGGCAGGCATCACAGTGGTGGCCGTGGCGTGCGTCGCCTCGTTAATGCGCTCACGCCAGCGGCGTACGTCATGCAGCGAGCGCAACGTCGGGGCGACGTTATCCAGCAGTGCCGCGGCCTCCCGCAGCAATCTGGCGCGCTGACTCTTATCGGCCATTGCCTGCGTATACAGCGCACTGGCCAGTTCCACCGGCTGCCACTGATCGCCATGGTTCCTGGCCGCCAGCTCGCGCTGGAATGTGACCACCGGACCGATTTCCCCGGCCGCCTGGTCGAGCCGGCCCTGCCGCGCCAGCGCCATCGCCAGCCAGATCGACAGTTCCCCGAGCTGGCGCCGATCGGAGGTGGCCTGCGTGGGCCAGTGCTTGCGCGCCTCGAGCGCACCGCGCTCGGCGCGTTCGGCGGCAGCAAAATTGCCGAGCTGATATTCGGCGCGGCCGGCCACGTGCAGTGCGACGTACAGGCTGATGTACTTTTCGCCTTCCTGCCAGTCGCCGCTCGCTTTCGCGGCCTGCAGCGATTTTGCGGAGTCCCAGGCGAGGCGCTGGGCGGTCGGCAGATCATCGCGCTGCAGTGCCGCGGCGGCGCTGCTGACCGCCAGCAGATTGTCGACGATGATCTGGGCGATGCTGCCCGGCGGCTCGGTCTTTCGAAGCTTCTCGGCGTACAGGCGTCCGGATGCGATCGTCGCCTGTGCACCGGCGGCGTCGCCCAGCTGCGCCTGGTAGTTGGATGTAATCGTCATATCGTAGGCGCGAATGACCACGAAGCTGGCGCCCCCGACGGTGGCCTGGCCGTAGTCGTCGAGGGATTTCAGATACGAGGCGATCGCTTCGTGCAGCCGCCCGGCGGCCCACTGTGCATCGCCGGTCTCCTGATGCGCGACGCCCAGATTGTTCAGGCTGACGACGTTGTGCGGATCGAGCTGCAGTAACGTGGTCGACACCTGCACGTCGAGTGCGCTGTAGCGCTGCATGTCAGCGGGAGTCAGGCCATTCTGCGCGACACCGGCGAGACTGCCCTCGACCACCTGCTGGGCGTGTAGCGCCAGCCGGTAGCCCGGACGCTGCGCGAGAACCTTGTCAGCGATGGCGATGACCTCATCACCGACACTCTGGGCCTCGGCATCGCGTCCCAGCCCGTCCAGGCAACCCACATACCAGGCGCCCGCCTCAGCGTAGATGGCCGCCATATCGATATCGGTCAGCGTCTTGGCTCCCAGGTCCGCAGCGATCTGCCTGGCTTGCGTCAGTGCCACGATGCCGTCCTCGAAGCGATTGCCGGCGGTCTGCTCGTAGCCATAGCGACTGAGGGTCTCGACAAATGCCCGCCGTGCGGCGACCGAGGCGCCCGGCGCTTCTGCGACCGGCCGCATCAGCGCGACGGCGCGCTTGCTGAAGACGACCCCGTCGGAATCATTCTGGCTGTCCTTGATCAGGGCCTGCGCCGAATAGGCCAGCGCCAGCGCGATGGTGGTCGCTTCAGAATGATCGCCACCGCGCTGCAGCTGCTCGAGCAGCTGGGTCGCCTCGGCGGCGCTCTTGCTGGCGGTACCCAGATCGCCAAGCTGGCGATTGGCGCGCGCGTAGTACACCATGGCGAGCGCGCCGTTGCGGATCGTCTCCGGGCCCTGCAATGCCGGCGGCAACGAATGCAGGTATTCGATCTGCTGCCGGGAGAATTCCGCGATCACATTGATTCGCCCGAAACTGACCAGTTCACGGTTGAAATCGTCACTGAGGTATCCGAGCAGGTGCTCGGCACCGGCGCGTGCCTGCTCTGCGGCAGCGCGAGTCTGGTCCGCGAGTCGCTCGGCACGATGCGCGCGTTGCGTGCTCAGGTACGCGAGCACCGCTGCGACCAGCGCGCCGATGGCAAGTACCGCGCACACGCTCGCCACCTGGCGCGCGCGCACCAAGGCATGCCGTGCCGCCAGTTCTCGTTCACGCTGTTCGGCCAGCAGTCGCTCGGTGGCTTCGCCCTTCTCGCGTTCGTGGCGCTGGTCGCGGCTGGCCTTGACGACGCCGCACAGCACATCGTGGGTCAGCTCAACGCGGCGCACATCGAGGCGCTCCTCGATGCGCAGCAGCCGTCGGTTGACCAGTACCGCCAGCGTACCGGGGGCGGCGCCCGCGGCGGCCAGTTCGCTGATCAGCCGCTCTTCGGCGATGTTCTCCCGGTAGCCCGAGGCGGTCAGTAACTGATCCTCGATGATGCGCCGTACGGCCGCCGGCTGGTCGGCGAGTGCCCGCTCATAGAAGTTACTTAGGATGCTGGCGTGCGAGCCGGCCAGCAGATCGAGTGAAATTTCATCGCGTCCCTGCGCGATGCGGGCATCGTTGAGTTCGCGGCAGATCAGGCTCAACAGCGATGGCTCGACCTCGGCGTTGGCGATTTCGGCGCCACCGGCGACGAAGCGCACGATCGCTGCGGCCACTTCCTCGGAGACCAGACCCTTGCCGGGGCGCATCACTGCGGTCAGCGCCTGGCTGCCGGTCATCGGCGCCAGACGCAGGCGGTTCTGCGTGATGCTCGGCATCGCGGCCTTGAGCCCCTCGAGCGGCGCCAGGTAATCCTCGCGCAGCGCAATCAGTACGCGATAGTCGCTGCGCCCAAAGTCGAAGCGTTCGGCCATCGAATCATCGGCGTCGAGCTTTGCCTCCAGCGACTTGGGCGCCCGGTTCTCGACCAGGTCGGCCAGATCGGCGATGAATCGCGCGGCGCGCCCGCGTCCGAATTCATCGCTCTGGGCGAGGGTGAAGATCTCCTCGAATTGATCGAAGATCAGCAGCGGCGTCAGGGTATTGCCCGATTCGTCGCGCAGCACGTCATCGCGATGGTGCAGGAATTCCCACAGCGACTCGCCCTCGGCAGCGACCCCGACCTGGGTCCATTCGCCCGAGCGCGTGGCGGTGCGGGCGATCGCCTGCTTGATCTGCTCGGAGGGCTCCGGCGCGTCGTGAGCGTAATCGACGCGCACATAGACCGGGCAGTAGCCCTGGCTGCGCAGGCGCGGCACCAGACCGGCCCGCAGGATCGAGGTCTTGCCCAGGCCCGATTGGCCGAACAATACGGTCAGCAGCTTGCGCTGCACGCGTCGCGCCAGCTCAGCGACCTCATCCTCGCGGCCGTAGAAATACGCCCGCGTCTCCTCGGTGAACGACGCCAGCCCGAGCCAGGGGTTGCGCTCGTCCACCGATGTGGCTACCACATCGGCCAATGCCGGTTGTTCCGGCTGTGCGTTCACTGCTGCCGCGCCCGCATGAAGTCGCCGAGCCGCTGCGCGAAATCGGCCGGCACCACGCCGCCCGGCAGTTGGTTGAAGTGCAGCGCCTTGAATTTGTCCGGTACCAGCGCTTCGGCGGCGCTGGTGGCGTCGATCGTGACCGGCAGAATGAACAGCGCACCATCGGCCATGTTGCGCGCGCGATCGATCGCGTAACTCCACTCGCGGCGGAAGTAGCCCTCGAGGCGCCGTTGCGTGGTCGCCGAGACCACCGGTATGAAATAGGAACAGCGCGCGATGTTGCGCTGAATCTTGCGGTCGTAGTCATCGCCGGCTTCGAGCCGGTCCATATCGAACCAGATCGTGATGCCGGCGGCTTCCAGACCGGCCTTGATCTGCTGCACGGCGGGAAGATCTTCGCGCGCGTAGCTGATGAAGACGGCGTTGTCCGGCATCTCGCGTGCCGGCGGCAGGAAGCGGGTCGGCGCATCGGCGCGCACCGCGGCCGCGGCCGGCTTGCGGCGCGCCGCGAGGCGCTCGTGCAACTCGTCGACGAAGCGCTCGGCCCCCAGGTAGATGCGGGTGCGTACGCTCACCTGCTGCAGGAAGGACACCAGCCGCTCGTCCTCGCTGGTGTGATCGTCGGCCATGATTTCCCCGACATCGCGCGGGTCGGAAAGCCGCTGGCGCTTGGCCATGCGCAGGAACAGACGCGCCAGCCAGTTGGTGAAATTGCTGCCGATGAACAACAGATGGTTGTGCTCGAGCTCGTGGAACAATTTCTCCGGCGCCAAGTGTTCGCTCTGCAGCGCGCAGATGAATTCCAGCAGGTCTTCATCGGAGATCACATAGCTCGGCGAGGCCGAGAGCCGGCCGAACAGGTGATACACCACCGGCCGCTGCAGCCGGTCGCGCTCGGAAGGCAGGTCGACGACGCGATTGGGCGAATACGACAGCACTTCGGTGAACGAGGCGCCGTTGAAACGCTCCAGATTGATGGCGCTCTCGAGCAGCGGATCGAAAGTGGTGGACACGAACAAGTCGAACTCCGGAATCGCCGCCAGCCGGCGCAGCGCCCGGGGCGGCTCGAAGGCCGCGTCCTTGAGGATACTGCGCAATCGCACGTACGCTTCTTCGCGCCGGCCGCGGGCGCCGAGGAACCAGCAGACCACGTCGTTGAGCGTGTAGGGCTGCGGCAGTAGCGAGACGTCTACATTGAGCCGTGCCGCGAGCTTTTCGGCCAGCCAGTCGTATAGCAGGCGCGGACCGCGGTCGGTGGTGACCTGCAACAGTTCCGGGCCGAGAATCGGAATGACGCGCCGCTCCTCGATGAAGCTGAGCAGATCGTCCCAGGCGTCGTCGTCCAGGACGCTCATCGGCAGCTGTGCGGTGGCAGCGATGCTCATATGCCGTGCATAAAGAGGTGTCCGGCCGCGGCCGGATCAATGTCGGACAGGATCATCTTCTGATATCGTTCCATGGCTTCCGCGAGCGCGCGCGGGTAGCTTATAACTTATTAATACTTAAGCGAAAGCTTGACAGATGGGAATAGTCTGCCCGCGATTGGGGAGCGAGTTTGCCGCAGCGCAATGCGCGTGGCAAGACAATTGCTGCCGTAGGCGATGCGGGTCGATGGTGCGGTCGGAGCAGTTTCAGTGTATCTCGGCATAGACATCGGCACTTCGAGCGTGAAAGCGCTCATCCTCGACGCAGGTGGCGCGATTGTGGCGCAGGCCGTCGATGCCCTTGCGCTGACTCGACCGCAACCGGGTTTTTCCGAACAGGATCCGCAGGCGTGGTGGCGCGGGGCGGTCAACGCGGTGCGCGCGCTGCCGGCGGCAGCGCGTGCCGCGTTGCAGGCGGTGGGCCTGAGCGGGCAGATGCACGGGGCGACGCTGCTGGATGCGAGCGACCGGCCGCTGCGTCCGGCGATACTCTGGAATGACGGCCGGTCGGCCAGCCAGTGCCTGGAGCTCGAGCGCCGCGAACCTGCCGCGCGCGCCATAACCGGCAACATCATGATGCCGGGCTTTACCGCACCGAAGTTGCTATGGGTGTCGCAGTACCAGCCGGAGATATTCGCCCGCACCGCCTGCGTGCTGCTGCCGAAAGACTATGTGCGACTGAAGATGACCGGCCAGAAGATCAGCGACATGTCCGATGCGTCCGGCACCGGCTGGCTGGACGTGGGCAAGCGTGACTGGTCCGATGCGTTGCTGGCGGCCACCGGGCTCACGCGTGCGCACATGCCGCAGCTGGTCGAGGGCACGGACCCTTCAGGTACGCTGTGCGCGGCCGCCGCGGAGGAGTTGCAGTTGCCGCGGATCGTGGTCGCGGGCGGCGGCGGCGATAACGCCGCCAGTGCCGTAGGCCTGGGCGTCGTGTCGCCAGGGCAGGCGTTCCTGTCGCTGGGCACCTCGGGCGTCCTGTTCGTGGTGACGGATCGCTTTCGCCCCAATCCCGATCGGGCGGCACATGCGTTTTGCCACTGCCTGCCCAATCGCTGGCACCAGATGTCGGTCATGCTGAGCGCCGCCTGCGCCCTCGACTGGGTGGCGCGCTTGACCGGTGAATCCGATCTTCCGCGCCTGGTGGAGAGCGCCCGGCACCGGGGATTGACCCGTCATTCGCCGCTGTTCCTGCCGTATCTTTCCGGCGAACGTACCCCGCATAACGATCCGCATGCACGCGGCGCTTTTTTCGGCATGAGCGCGGATACCAGTGCCGCGGATCTCACCGCGGCCGTTCTCGAGGGGGTGGCGCTCGCATTTGCCGACGGCCTGGACGTGCTGGTGGAAAAGGGCGGCTCGGTCGATGAGATCAGCGTCACCGGCGGTGGCGCGCGGCTGGCGTACTGGGGGCTGCTGCTGGCCGCCGCGCTCGATCGTCCACTGACCTATCGGCTGGGCGGCGAGGTCGGTGCCGCGCTGGGCGCGGCGCGTCTGGCGCGTCTCGCCCTCGGCGGCGAGCGCGTCGAACGGGTGTGCGTCGCGCCGCCGATTGAGCGTGTGGTTCAACCGGACGCCACCCTGTCTGCACTACTGGCCACTCGCCGACGCATCTTCGTGCGGCTGTACCAGGATCTCAGAAACGATTTCAGGGATTTTTCGGCATGAGCCGGTCATCGACACAGCGCGCACGCAATGCGGATCAGGATACGACCGCGAATGCATGCTGCAGATCGGCGATCAGATCCGACACATCTTCGATGCCGGTGGAATAACGCAGCAGCCCTTCCGGAATGCCGGCGGCCGCCCGCTCCTCGGCCGAACACTCCACGTGGCTGGTCACCGAAGGCGGACCTACGACCGTCTCGACGCAGCCGAGATTGGCGGCGCGGTGCGCGTAGCGAAGCCTGGGCAGGATCAGCCTGATCGCGTCGAGTCCGCCGCGAAC
>Ga0182024_10027191_pt1 | contig 10018 bp, 12 predicted proteins | sample P32metaG_FD_120480 | JGI IMG/M metagenome (GOLD analysis project Ga0182024, IMG submission 120480) | Permafrost microbial communities from Stordalen Mire, Sweden - P3-2 metaG (Illumina Assembly) | ecosystem: Environmental > Terrestrial > Soil > Wetlands > Permafrost | place: Sweden: Stordalen...
GCGTGCGCTGGAAGCAGTATTTGAAAATCACTTGCACCAGTCGGCCGGTATCGCCGTACAGCTTGATCGGCATATCCACCAGGATGATGGCCCCGTGCTGCGTCATCTCCGGCGTGACGTTTGTGTCCGAACTCAGCAAGTCGCGTGCTACGCCGCGATTGAGCGCGTGGACCATACTTGAAAAGCTGCTAAGTACGACCGAACGGGTGCGATCGCTTAAGCCCGGCCATTCCGTCATGAAGAACGCGGTGGTCAGTTCAAAATCGGCGCGTTGCCTTGCCGTCTTAGGCCGGGCGTCGGCCTCGGTCAGACATTGCCAACAGAATGATGTTCGCCGCCAATCCTCCGAGCGAAGTTGTTCGTATGAGACCGGCGCGCTGATTATCAGCCGGTACAGGTCAGGAATCGTCACTTTGCCCTTGGCAAGCACCAGCAGCGACGTGCCTTCCCCGGTTAGCTGAAGCGTAGTTCGCCGCCAAAAGCCTTCTTCGTTCCCGCCGCCGCTGCCTTTCTTTTCGTTAATCTCGAAAACGGTAGCCAACAGCATGTTCAGATTTTCAACGATGCCGCCGCCCGCGTCGGTGCGATGCAGTTCGGCGTCGATGGGGTTGTATTTGAGGGAGTAGTCCGGCCCGAACAGCAGCACGTCATCCATGCGATGTTCTTCTCGGCAATATCGCAGGTAGACATCGCGATCTTCAGGTTTTGCCGTAAGAAAAATTCCTCCAAACCCGGCGCGGAGGAACGCGCGGCAAATACCCGCCAGGCTGCCCGTCGATTTGCCCGACCCTGTTGAGCCCCAGATTTGCGTACCCAAACAGGCGTCCCCGATCGTCCACTCGTCAGAGTCTGACCATCGGTAGAGTGGTCGCGATAGGGACCAATCATTAGCCCGCCAACGCTTCTTGCGATTGAATAGCCACATGGTTGTTTCTCCCAAGATAAGTGAACAATTTCCCCGTTCGATGAAGCCAGCAACGCAATCCGAGTCAACGCTTCGATCACCGATCGCCCTTGAATGAAGCGTGCAGTTCCGACGCGAGTTCGCTAAGTCTCCGGCCGCCGGTACGCTCGCGCATGAAATACAGCCAGATGCTCCTAAACAGCAGCTTCAGGCCACGCCACAACATCGCTTGCATGGTTTGTCTCCCTTCATGCTTTGGTTTCACGAAGAACCTTGAGGAACGTCGGCATCGTCCAGCCTTGCGTGCGCGCCTTGCGGGCCTTAACCAGCAACGCTTCGCACACTTCGATCAACGCTTCGAGCGTCGAACTTGCGCCGCTGATGGAGACCGATCGGCCATCGCCCAGCGGCACGACGACGCGCTTGGGTCCGCTGGCGGAAGGCTTCTGCGGCGAGCGACGACGCGCCTTGACGGTGCCGCTCACCGCGTCGCGGGTCACTGTGCCGGCGGCAAGCTCCCCGGCCAGCGCCGACTGTTCCGCCGGATTGCTGATCTTGGACAGGTCATAACCGGCACTTGCCGGGATTTCGCCGGCGTCGATCCGCCCGCGAATCGGCTCCGGCAATTTCAAGATGGCAAGCAGCCGCGTTACTGTCCCGCCCGACATTCCGAGCCGTGCGGCGGCCGCGCTTAGCGTCAGGCCGCGCAGCTCAATCAGTTTCTCGATCGCCGCAGCCCGCTCAGTCGGCCGCAGATCGGAGCGATGAATGTTGGCGACCAATTGTGTCTCAATCGTGTCAGCCGGCGACGGTTCGCCTTCCTCGACAATCACCGGCACCGTCTTCATTGCCGCACGAAGCGCCGCACGATAGCGAAGCTCGCCATCGACGATCAGCAGCTTGTCTTCGTGCGGCCGGGTCAGGATCGGTTGCAGCAACCCGACCGTCTTGATGCTATCAGCCATCCGCTCAACGGTCGCATCATCGAAAACCTTGCGGACTTGTGGAGCGGTCGTGAGACGTTCGATCGGTGATTCCTCGTACCTGCGCATCGTCATCGGATTTCTCCTTCAAGAAAGACCACGGCAATTCCCACAACCGATGTACGAAATCGAGGGCCAGAAATTTCTCGAAGCGCCGGCGCGCCATTTGTTAGCTGTCACAAACAGAAATCACGACACGTGCTGAAATGCCCGTCGCGCCTCCGAATCGGACCCGAATGGGCAAATTGGGCCGCCGCCGTATTCAGCGTGGCGCGGCACGGCGTGTAAAACACGGTTCCGCGATTGAAAGAATTTCAATGGCAACAATTCTGAAAAACTTCGTCGCTTGCAGGGAAACTTCTCTTTCTGCCCCGTACTTTTCTTAGTTGCGAATCGTCTCCTTCCACACAGCGGCAGGGCTATCGGAAAGGAGGTTCGGCGATGGCCCGGATCGTTGCTCGCTTCCGCTTGCCGGCCGCCGACCGGCGAGCCCCGCAGAAAACCCGCTTGGTTCGGTCACCCGAATGCTGACGCACCTCCCCGCACGCTCCTCATTTCGCCGTGGTGACTTCGCCGGATCATGTACGTTTACCCGCGAATGCAAAGACCCACCAACGGAGTGTTTATGTTCCAACGAAGAACCGTCTATACATGCGTTGCTTGCCACGAAGAGTCGCCAATTCCGTTCGACCGATGGTCTGATCTGTTTTGCCTCTTCCTCGTCACCGGCGATAACCGGTTTTTCGCCGACATTCTTGACGGCACGCATGACGTGATCGAACGCCATGCCGCGTCGGTCTGCCGCTTTCTTGGGCTGGCCGTAGAGTTTGTGCCAGTCTTACTCAACGACGCGTCGTTGAAGCTGCTCAACGCGGCGCCAGGCTTCGATTGCAAGAAACCTCTGGTGCCGTATCACAAATCCATCGTGACCAACTGCGGCCGCGATCGGGCGCGGCACGAATTCCTCCGCCGCGCGGAAAGCCTCTCGTCGCGCCGCCGCGACGACGATGAGGGTTCGGTTGCCTGTGCTCTGGAACCAGCGGCGCCGGCGATCAGCGATCCGGCCGTCCAGGCGGAGTCGAACGAGGCGGTTCAAAAGATCCACGAAGCGGTTTTCCGGTTGCCAGAACCGGATTGCCGCATCATGGCCGCCAAAATCGCCGGCAGCCATCGGCGCGAAATCGCCGAAACGTTCGGCTATACGCCGGAGCAGGTCAGCCGGATACTTCACCGCGCCCGCCAGCGACTGCGCGATGAATTGGATTAAACCATTACGCGATATTGCCGGGACTCGCCCGATTTAGGGCGAGCCCCGGCGAGTTTTGTTTTTACCTCTGTTCCGTCACAACAATTGGAGATTGCTATGTTGTTCAAAAATGGATTCGCGGAGGGTTCGCAGGATATCGCGCTAAAGGAACCACGATTACCGCCGACTCCCGGACGGATTTTTCGCGTCACCGCCGGCCTGGATGACTGGACCCTTCAGGAGCGGGCATGGCTGAAACAGAATCCTGGACTTATCGCCTACCAGGATCAGCTTCAGGCCACGCTTGAGGACGTTCATCGCGAGCTTGACGCACAGCGCGACGCCCCAGAAATCGTGACCGTCGAGTGTGGTCCTTTTGCGGTAAACTGCTGGTGCGTTTAATGCCATCGGCTTTGTGAGCGGATTCTTGCAAGGTCTCAATCAAGCAACATTCCAACCGCGAGACGGAACTCGCTGACCGCTTGGAGATCTCGACTCACTGCTGCCAAGGCGAGGCGCGGCGAATACCGCCGCCAGGAAATCACCTCGCCTTGGCAGCCTTTTTCTCGATGCGATTTCCCCAGGGCCAAGATGGCCTCCATCCGCATTCTTTCGCGGGGATGATGGGCTTCCGTCAGTGAACGCAGAAATGATCAAGCATCTGACTTTCGTCAGGGCCGATGCGTATCGATCACCTCGGTTACGCGTTGGCTAAATCTCAATCATCCCGCTCCGTTTCAGCGATGATTTACCGCGTAAGCTACTGACTGATTTGGAATTTCGCCCACATGCCCCAATGTCAATGAGCCAACGTGCAAACCGCCTATTTTCACGTAGAATTTGCCGATTGATTCTGCTAGACTCTGCCCGAAGTCTAGTAGCGTCGGGCGACGGAAGCCCGGCGTCGTTAGTAACCGGGGCTTTTGGCTCGACATTCGCAGGGAGTTGAACAGATCGCAACGACTGGTACAATGAAAGCCATACTGGTTGGTTCGCGTTGCTGTTTTTAATTGACCCCAAGGAAACTGCACAATGGCCATTGCCAAACCGCAGCCAGCGAAACGTGAAGCCGAAGGCCCCATCACATGGAGGGAGCCGAAGTTGAAGAAAAGGATTTCTAGAGACGAAACGCTGGCGGAAAAACCAGAGTTCGAAAAGCTGATTATGGCCGACAAGATCAGGAAATTCCGCGACCCGAAGAATTTGGGCAACTACGCGGGCTTTCCCTTTGTCGTCTGTTCATTTGCGACTGAGCGAGCCGAATCTGGTCACAACTCTGCTCGCGAGGCGGACGAATCCGCCCGTGAGAAATGGGGAGAGGATTACCATCGTCACGGTGTTGTCGTGAAGGTCAAAGCTCGACGGCAGATTGAGGAGCCGACGAGAGGCAATTCACGTTAATTGTTCTCTGCTCCCCAGCACGAAGGTCAGAGACGGGGTATGCCCTTCTTCAAGCCGCCGATGTTCAGCGGTGCCGATGATCATCGGTATGCCTCGCAGTTCGCGAGCATCTATCTTCGGCAGGACGATAAGCACCAGTTTCTGACTACTTTGGTTGCCATATCATTTGCCACGTCCAAGAATTTGTGCGGGAGGGGGCTGGCCGAAGAAATTGGATGGGATCTTTGCGAACCCACCGGTCTGATCACTGCCGGCGTGAAGGTTGTGCTAGCGCGAAAGAGGGTTTGGATTTCCTTTCACGAATTAGAAACCAATGCTGCGCATAGCAGCTCGCGAATTCCCTTAAATCTCATCGTCACCGAGGACGCTAATCTCGAAGCCGTCAACTCCGAGTTCGAGACCCACGACATTATTGTAGGTCGTGACTTCGTGGCGGATCATTTCACCCTTTATGAATCGATTGACCAACTGCGGTTAGAACTCGTTCGGAGCGGCAAGCCGTGCGAGCGGTTGGCGATTTGAGGCTTAGCTCCACTTCTTGCACTTTTCTTTCGCTTGCGCCAATATTTTGCGTTGCTCTACGCCAGCAGGCGTTCTGATCTGCAGCATGGTGCGGCACCCGGCAACCGAACCACGATCGCGTCCGCCACCAAGGATTCAGAAAAACCGACGTCGATCGACAGCCGCAATGCACGTTCCGCTACTCGAATTCAACTTTCTCAATCACCGTCGCGTTCTTCGCAGCGACCATCGCCGTTGGCTCGTCGGCTTCTTGCAGCCAGGGAACGCGATGCCGGACCAGTCCGCCGTAGAGCCTCAGATGCGGCCGGACTTCGCTGTTTAGATTGCACCCGGTAAGGCGCACCGTCTGGCCGGTGAATTTAAGCGTAATGCCTTCCGATGGGTCGAAGTCGGCGCGCTCCAGCCAGGCGTAGCCGAGCGATGTGATGCTGCCATCCTTGCGCCGGAGTTCGAGCATGACGGCCCGCTCGCGGCTGCCAAGCCAGCCAAACGCGCCTAAGTCCTCCGGCGCCTCGTCAATCAGGTTGTTGCGACCTTGGCCGTTGCCGTTATTTTCGGTCAATTGCCGCAAAATGCTATCGTTCATAAGACCTCTCTTCCCTTTCGACCGCCGGGCGTTCGATCACGTCGCCGTGATAACGCTCGTGCAGAGCCACCACTTCCCTTTGCCGCGATCCGTTGACCAGCTCCGTCGCCGTTATCCGCTCGTCCGACTCCGCGACCGCTTCGCGCAACGCCTCTTTGTCGTCGCAGTACACCGTCACCGACTGCCGGCCGCGCGAGCAACTCACATAAAACTGCTCGCGCGAACTGGCGGGAAACGACAAGCTGCTCTGGCCGACGAACACGCAATCGACCGTCTTCCCCTGGCTCGCGTGGGACGTGACGACATAGCCATAATCCAGGTGCCCAAAATCCTTTGATACCGCCCAGCCATTATCGAGAACCAAGTCGCCAGATGAATTGAACCCCTTCACCGTATAGCGAGCGCCGTTGTTGAGCCGATGCTTGCCGTCCGCCGTAAGACCGTTTTTGGTGATCCGCACCATGTCCCCCGGCGAAAGGCACAATTCACCGGCATTGAATGCCTGGAACCTTGCCGCCCGGTCGAGCGGCAGTTTCTCGCGGCCGACGACCACCCGTCGGCCTTTGCGGAATCCTTTGGCGTTCTGGTGGAACTCCAGCACACCGCCGGGATGATAGTTCACGTCGTCAGCCCGCTGTGCTTCCGTGAGGTTCGCATTGAGCAACTGGAGCACCGGCCGTTCCTCCGTCTTGAGCCGGCCCAACTTTTTCAACTCGTTGCGAATCTCGGCCGTGATTTGCTTCCCTTCGCGATGCGTCGGCGAGACCACCAGGGCCGACTTGCCGGCCGCGACCGTCGCCACGTAATCGCTCGTCAGCACCCGGCAGCGGTCATCGTCGGCGACCTCCCGCACCCAGCCCAATGCGTCGAGTTGCCGGAATCCGTCCTCCGTCCTTCCGTCGCTTAAGGCGCGCACGGCCTGTTTGTAGCTTCCTTTCTGCCGCTGGATGTGCTTGATTTCGGCGGGCACGAGACCGGCTTGCTCTTCCAACAGCCGCAGCGCCGCACCCCGCTCGACCGGCCCATGCTGCCGAATGTCCCCGCAAAATATCAAGCGGGCATCGAGCTTTTCCGCCAGGTCGAAGACGTGGGACGTGGTTTTCGTACCGAGCAACCCCGCTTCGTCGATCCAGATGACTTGCCCTTTCAGGTCGTCATGCAGCCGTTTGTCGACAAGAAGGCGGGCGACCGTATCGGCATTGCCAAAACCTTCCGAGCGTAGGACGCCGCGACTGGCATCCGCCGAGGGAGCAAAGGTAAAGACTTGCTTGCCGCCAGCCTGAATGGCCTCCACCGCTTCTTGCATCATGGCCGTCTTACCGACGCCGGCCGCACCGCGAATCAGCACGACCCTATCCCGCGACGTGAGGACATGCAGCACGGCCCGCCGCTGTCCTTCATTGAGCCAATCATGCGTGAAGACGTGCGGCTTGCTGGAGAGTTTCGATTGCGTTCCGCGGCCGTTGCGGGCAAAGGCTATCATTCGCATTTCTTCGGCCAGCACGTCGCGCGTCGTCGCCACTCGTTGCCCCTTCCGCTCGCCTACAACAAAGTCCTGCCGCAGGTAGGCATTCTCAACGGCCTCGGGACCGGCCTTGGCGATCGCATGTTTCATCGCTTCGGCGAGCAAGGCACGCTCCGGCACGACCGACTTTCGCTCGAACCAATGATCCATTGCATGACGCACTGCTTCGACAGGCGCTCTTGCATCTTCACCGATTGCGGTGCCACCCACACGGCCGCCTACTTCGGCAATGGCCGCTCGGTCACCGTCCGACAGACGCGACGACCATTCCGTCCGCAACTGGTCGAAAGTCAAATCCTTCTTTTTGTGCTCACGGGTCTTCGCCCCCAATTCCGACTTGGCCGCCGCATCGAGTACGCCCTTGCGTTTGGCCTCCTCTTCAATGAGCGCCGTCCGCCGTGAGAATTGTCTGACGACCGATTTTGGCACATAAGCGATTTCCCATCCGGTTCGCGATCGCTCGACGGCAATGCCCAGCCCGGCCAGCCTTCTCGCCATGCGGGAATGGAACTTCGCTTCAAAGTACGGCGCATCCCGTTTCAGATCCCCGAATTCTCCGGCCTTCCATGCCGTCTCCTTCTTGTCCCAGGTCATATTGAAAATGAAGCAATGCGCGTGCAAATGCGGATCGGGCACGCCGTCCACCGGCCTCGATGTGAAATGCACGAACTCGCCCCACAGCATGTTGCCGGTCGTCCGGTTGCCGTTCTTGCCCTCCTTGCGGACGCGGGTTTGCATTTCGGGTTCCATGTCCCGCATGGTCTCGTTTACCGATTCGCGGAAGGCATCCAGAATGCGATCGTCTTTCGTCAGGCTGTAGAGTACGGACACGCTCTTTGGTACATCGAACGTGAAATCATAGCCGACGCGGCGATGCTGCTTCTGCCGAAGCGTCAGCTTGTCGCCCGTCGCCGGGTTGCGATTATCGCAAAGCGCGTCCCAGGTCTCCTTTTGCACCGTGCCGGCCAGGCCGAGCCGCTTGGCCGCTTCGCCTCGCCATTGCCCGATCAGTTCCTGTCCTTCCGAATAATAGTCGGCCGTCGTGTAGTAGCTCTTCGCTCCCGCCGCAGAATTGTTCTGATTGATTCTGAGCATCGTTTGGCCCAGCCCATCGCGGAATGACTGACGCCGCTATCTCTAATACGGTCCAGCAGCGGATTCCTTTCAGGGCGGACACTGCTTTCCCGAGATTCCATTCCATCACCGATGCGGCGATCGGCTGATCCGGCGGATGAATACATCGAATGACAGCCCTTAATGCCGTCATCCGCCCGTCACGGCCTATGGTCCAGAATCTTTCGCCGGGCGGTCCGCTTGCGGGGTTGCTACGCGGCTTTCCCACTTGTTTGGCAGACAGGTTGTCGGCAATCCGTCGCGTTCCCCTTGCTTGCATTCATACCGGGCCGGCCCACACGGCCAATCTGATGGGCACTCTAAAGCCGCCACCGGCTCGCGCAAGCTGCCAAGACGGTTTCCACCTACGGCGGAGCCTCCGTCTTTCGCTTGGCGCGGTACGCGTGCGCGAGGTGCGCTTCGCTCCGGTTTCGGCGGCTTTGGTTCCGTGCCATCAGGCCGCGATGGGCGCAGCCCGAAAAACAAAGACAAGGAGAACGAACATGACTGACACCAACAACCAGACTTCCACACCATCCAAGGCACCGACGCACGTTGCGTACCAGGTCCGCGACCGCGAAGGCAAGAAAGGCTTCTGGACAAGAATCGGCAGCGCCTGGGCGCACGGCGACGGCAAGGGCTTCAACATCCAGGTTGAGGTCATCCCGCTCGACGGACGCATCACGCTCCGCGTCGTATCGGAGAAGAAAGACTAATGGATCAACCGGGCGGGCACCAGCGTGCCCGCCCATCAACGAAAGGAATCACGCCATGTACCGCACCGACCATCGCCTGAGCAGCCGCATCTTCCAACTCACGTCGTCTCTGGCCGAGTACGACTCCGTCGATCCCGACTTCGACGGCGGCATTGAAGAACTTGAGCGCCAGCTCGCCGAACTCCGCCTCCAGCTTCCCAACGACTAACCCGGTAAGGAATTCGACCATGACTGACACCGTAAACAACTAAGGAGACTAAACCCATGACCACGAACCAAGACCGAGCAAAGCGCTGCCAACGGGCAATCGAAACCTACGAGGACGACGACCTTGCCACCAACCTGATCGACATCCTGTGCGACGCCATGCACTGGTGCGACCAGAACGGCCATGACTTCCATTTTCTGCTGGCCACTGCCTGCCGGCATTACATCAACGAACTTGACGGTGAACAAACCGACGAAAGGAGAATGCCATGACTTGCTCATCAACCATCAACCCCTTCTACGCCGCCCGGCAATACCGCCCGGCAAGCGAACCTGCGACCGAACTGTATCAGCCGATTTACGTCAAACTTCCGCGAGCGCCGAAGAACGCCAGCCCCGTGCCGGGACTGACGAGCCTCTACCACTTCGACCGCGCCGGCGAATACGGCGACCGAGGCTATCCGGGGAACTGCGGCGGCAATCTCATCCGCGACCTGCTCCTCTTCTTCCGGCCGGGCTTAGTTTGCGACCCAATGGCCGGCTCAGGCACCTGCCTCGACGTGTGCGAGGAGCTTCGCATCCCCTGCATGTCGTCGGACATCCACGACGGCTTTGATGCCTGTGACCCGCAAGCATTCGACGCGAACGAGGCGATTGACTTCATTTGGGCACATCCGGCCTATTGGCGGCAGAAGCTCTATTGTGTGGCGCAGTTCGTTATGTGACATTTGGAGGAACGACCGCAGCAAATCAGGCTCCCATTCGGTCTGCTGCGCCACATAACGGTTACTACAAACCTTTCAGGAACACCATCA
>Ga0182024_10027193_pt1 | contig 10018 bp, 8 predicted proteins | sample P32metaG_FD_120480 | JGI IMG/M metagenome (GOLD analysis project Ga0182024, IMG submission 120480) | Permafrost microbial communities from Stordalen Mire, Sweden - P3-2 metaG (Illumina Assembly) | ecosystem: Environmental > Terrestrial > Soil > Wetlands > Permafrost | place: Sweden: Stordalen...
AACTTACCGTGGACATCAAAGCCCAAACTTGAAAATGTCCGCTGGCGCATGGCATGTTCCCCGAAAACTACTGTGAATCATATCAAAAAAAGCCGCGCGAGAGATTAAATCAGAGACTCCCTAGATAAAATTACACAATCTATAGCCTTCGTATTGCAGACAAAAATTTCAGCCGACGGTTACTCGATTGGCATTGAAGGTACGTGGGGCTCCGGAAAATCCAGCTTGGTAAACTTTGTTGCTGAGGAACTTTCTAAACAGCCACTACTTCATAGAATGATACGCTTTGAACCGTGGCTGGTTGGCACGAAGCAAGCACTTCTCGCTTCATTCTTTAGCCAGCTGATCGGTGTAATTCGGGACTGCGGCACTGATCCTCACATAGCGGAGAAATTGGCATCAAATCCCACAATAATAGATCAAATTCTAGCGCGCATGAGCCGATATGCAGCACACCTTGAAAAAGGCAGCCTCGTCTTAGATTACGCAGGGGCGTTTGATCCCACAGGAAAGACCAAAGCAGCTGCAGCCGGAGTAAAGATCCTCTCCGCATTGGCAAATTGGATAGCACCAAAGGATCGTTCGCTCGAAAAGCTGAAGGAACAAATCACGCACGATCTTCGGACTCTTTCAAAGCTTGTAAGCGGATTGAGATTTACAGTCGCGATCGATGATTTAGATCGTCTCGACCCAGAAGAAAGTGTCGAGATACTTCGATTAGTGAAAGCTGTCGCTAATTTTCCCATCGTTACATATTTGGTGTGTTATGACCGAGAAGTATTAGCTGAACATGTGAAAACCGTTCTGAAAATAAAAGATGGTCATAAATATATCGAAAAGATTTTTCAGACATTTCTTCCTCTACCACCACAGGAGCCTTTTGCGCTTAGGCGCTTTGTGCGGAAATTGTTGTTAGAAGCGTTTCCTGATGCGCTGCAGTCAGATTCGACAACCGACAAAGAGCGGTTGCAGCGCGAACAAATATTTTTTGATATTTGGGTCGGACGCTTTGTCGAAACTCCGCGGGATGCGATTCGCCTATGCGAGGCAATCAAGTTTGGATGGCCATTTATTCAGACCAAAGCCGATTTCATCGATTTCGCTTGGTTACAATTGGTGAAACTTCAGTGCCATTCACTTCACACCTGGGTCCGGAATTATGTTGTTAATATTGGCAGCTATCGAGATGGCGGAAGACCGGGGGATGATGAGCCATCTACTGAAGCCCAGAATTTGTTGAAGATTTTTCAGGATATTGGATGGAGAATTGACCGCGATCGATATGGTATCGACGAGTTTTTGCCAGGATTGAAATATTACACGGACAACGAAAAACCACGGGTATTTGACGTTGAAAAAGGCGAATTGGAGCGCTTGGAAAATGACCGTCGTTTGGGAAGCCCTAGCCATTGGCGATACTATTTTTCGTTCGACGCGCCATCGTATGCAATGGACGATGATATTTTGGCGCGATTTACTCGTGCCGTCGTAACGAGCCCGCAAGAAGCGCTCTCCGTGCTTCACCAAGTAATTTTACGTCCTCATGCCACACAACCGGGCCACTACTACTTTGAAGTGTTTCTCGAACGGTTATTTGACCAACGCGTCTCTTTGAAACCGGATCAACTCATTGGGCTTGCAACAATACTTAGCCAAGTGATGGACGATGTTGGTCAGCCACCCGGTATTAATTTTGGACGCCAGATTGCTTGGAACAGGGCTATTACTCTCTTAGCCTCGCCGGTAAGCCCTCATCTAGCAAAGTTAGTTAAAGATGCGCCCGCCATCAATTGGCTTGCTGATGTAATTCGTGATCAAGCATTTGTACTTGGCGTCCCTGATCAATCGACAGCTCGATCCGAACGGCAATGGATTTCAAGAGAGCATTTTGATGCCTCGCTGAAAGCACTGTTATTGCGTTTCAATGAAATGGGAATCGCAGGAATAATCAAAAAGCCAGTTCCCCTCGCTATGTTATACTGCTGGCAGCAACTGGGGGACAAGAACGAACTGTCGGCAGCAATTAATGCCGAAATCAGTTCCGATTTTGGATTGTTGCAGTTTTTAGATGCGCTGAAGACTTGGATTGCCACCTCTAATAAGGGTGTGTACCAACACATACGTCCGGAAGTGGTAGGTCACTTTTTGGACTACGCCGTTGTAAGAGAGAGGCTGAAGAAGTTTTCGGATGATCCGTATCCACCGTTGAAAGAAAAGGTATCCGGAATATTGAAGATGATTGAAGACCGCGAGGCTTAAGAAACGCGTATCGCTCCGCGCGGCCCTGCCGTAGTGTGCCTTTGTTCAGAGGTATCTATATGAATTCTGAACGTGAACCGCTGATAGCAAACACGCCTAACCGCCCATTTTGATGTCAGTATTCGGGAAATAGATGCGCTGAATTTTGCCTTCTTGGGTGAGCGGCGCGATTCGCCATTCGGATTGTCCACGCTCGAAATTGGCTTCATATATATCCATGCCCTCATCGTCAGCGGACACGAAAGAAAGCGATTTCAACCTACCCCAGTTTTTGAATGACCCCCTGATAATTGGAAGCTGCTGGCGCGTCAGGCGGATCGCAGTGGCCGAATCGATATCGCCATAGTCGGGCTGGCCCTGTTCCAGTGCGTTGATAAAGCCGCGCAGTGACGCTTCGGTCCCAAGGCTCGCGACGTGCCTGTCCTTGCGCGCAAATATTTCCCGCCAATACATGCCGTTCAGTTTGCCGCCTTCCAGAGGCTCGATAAGCCAGCGCACCGTGGTGTGGGCAAATGTTGCATCATAATAATCCCGTCCGAGCCAATCCACGGATGTGAAACGCAGCGACTGAAGTGGGCCCCACTTTGCAGTGACTTGCACCCACGAGGGCAGCAGTGGACGTATAATAACCAGAAACGCAGGAGTCATGCTTTCCGATGGTACTCGCCCCTCCTGCGCCTGGGCGATGAAATAGCGAAGCGCATCTTCTGTGCCGGGGCTGGGGATCTGGTACTTGATCCGCCATGCCCGCGCCGCGTCGATATCGTGCGCCCGTTGCGCGCTGATCTTGTAGACGCGCTTTTCATTGCCCTGAACATGCCAGATCGATGCTATGCGGCCGTCACCACCCACTTCAAAACTGATCTGGCCGGCAAAATCCTTGAAGAAGAATTTGGTCTGACTTTCGGGAAACATTTCCCGCAAGGGGCCTACAACCCCCTGATAGTAATGCGACCCCTGGCGCACCACGCGCATCACAACATTGGGCGCCCATTCGTAGTAGCCGGTATAGCGATCAAACAATTGTGGATCGATCGCAACTGCCTTGTGGGGGCGGTTGTCGTCCGCGGCGGCCTGCGCGACTTCTGGGGCGGAGGGCACGCCAAACCACAGCCCATCGTCCTGGAGCGCCGCAACCCATCCAGTGAGCAGCGGCCACGCAATCGCAAGGACAGTCGATCCCGCCATGAGTGTTTTCTGCCAGGGTTTTAGCCGGTCCGCCGTCTTCAAATTCATGATGGTTTCCAAGCGCTCCATCAGCGCGGCACTGGAGACGCCCGAAGCGCACGGCAGGGGCGATTGCGCATAGAAGTGGCAGACCTTCAGGATGCTGTCGGCATAGATGGCGGGCTCATTGCCGCTCTGCACCACGCCTTCGTCGCAGGCCCGTTCGCGCTCCACATTCATCCGCGCGCCGATCCACCAGACCAGCGGATGGAACCAGAACAGGGCTTCCACGATCATGTGGACAACCGCCGTCAGATTGTCCCGGCGCTTGAGATGGCAAAGCTCATGCGCGATGACGGCATTGAGTTCCTGCGCCGTCAGGCGTCCTGCGATACCGTCCGGCAGCAGCAGCGTGGGCCGCCAAAGTCCGAAAAGCCCCGGCCCAAGCGTGGTCGCCGTCGTTTTCACGGGGATCGGCGCGGGAATAGCGCGCGGGGTTGCCTGCCGCAGAGCCCTGCCGATGCGGAGCCAGCCGTGCAGCCAGAAGATTAGCACCAGGGCAACGCCGAGACCCCAGACTCCCCACAGCGCGACAACCGGTTCCAAGCCCGTCGCCACCGGCATGGCCAAGACCGGCGCAGCGTTTGCGGCAAAAGGCTGTGCTGCCTGCTGCACCAAATAAAGCGGGGCCGGGAGCACGGTCACTGGCGCGGCGGACGGTGCCAACGCATGGCCGGCCTTTACCAGGAAAGAAAACGGGATCAGGAATTTCACGGAACCCGCAAACCACAGCCAATAGCGGATTTTCGCCTTGCTGTTGCGCAAACCCAAGGTCAACAGGCCGGCGCCTGCTGCGAACAAAGTGGATTGCCACAGATGATTGAGGATGCCCGCGATCACGACTTTTTCTCTTTCAGTCGGCGCAAGGCCTTTTCCGCCTCCGCGATGTCTTCCGGCGTCAGACGTCCCGTCTCAATCAACTGGTTCATTGCCGGCTGCATCTGGCCGCTGAAAAGGCTCATGAACTCTTCCATAAAGCTGCGCTGGGCGGCCTTGCGGGAGATCAGCGGATCGAAGCTGTTGGCGGCTCCAGGCTTTGTGATGCGCCGCAGGGCCTTTTTCGCTTCCAGGCGCCGGACTAGGGTTCGCACCGTGGTGTAGGCGGGCCGTTCTTTTTCCGGAAAACCCTTCTGGATTTCGCGGACGGTGGAGGCGCCTTGCATCCACAACACATGCAGGACGCGAAGCTCGGCCTTGCTGGGTTTTGTTGGCGGCATGAGTGTTGGAATCTGGATTTCAACGCCATCATGCGTCTGGACAGGGGTGGGAGACAAGCGTAGTCTTGACTACATACGTAGTCATAGATAGGCGCCATGAAGTATTTTCCGCTCATCTGGGCCGCGCTGTGGCGAAAACCCGCCCGCACTATTCTGACCTTGCTGTCGGCGGTGGCGGCTTTCACTCTGTTCGGCCTGGCCATCGGCGTCAACGCCACCTATGCGGGCCTGCTGGAACAGGCGCGGGCGGACCGGGTTCTGGTCAATCCGCGGTTTGACGGAACGCTGACCCTGGCGCAACGCGACCGGATCGCCCACATGGACGGTGTGGTCCAGATCGGTGCTTCCGAATTTTTTGTGGGCTATTACCGCGATCCGAAAGACCGGGTGTTGCCCATCTTTATGGATCACGGCATGCGCGGGGCCTGGCCGGAACTGCCTTTGACGCCGGCGCAATGGGACCAGTTGGAAGCCAATCCATCGGGCGTCTTCCTGGACAATCACACCGCCGCCCGTCTGGGGCTGAAGGCGGGGAACGCCATGCCTCTTCTGACCACAGCGCCATCCCGCCGGGACGGTTCCAAGCTCTGGCTGTTCCATGTGCTCGGCGTGGTGGAAAACCTGCCCTCTGCCCGGGGCGGACTGGTCATGGCCAATTTCGATTATTTCGACAGCGCGCGACCTATTGAAGAAGCCGGACAGGTGGCTCAACTGAATGTCCTGCTCAAGGACCCGGATCGTGCCAACGAGATTACCGGCCAGATTGACGCAATCTTCGCCAATTCGCCGAACCCGACTTGGAGCGTCACCGACAAGGCCCTGTCGGAAAACAGCATAAGTTATCAGTACAACATTCCCTTGGTGACCGAGGGCGTGGCAACCGCCGGTCTGTTCATGATTCTGTTCCTGATCGGCAACGGAATCGCCCAGTCAGTGCGGGAACGCATTGCCGAATTCGCGGTGCTGAAAACCCTGGGCTTTTCCGATGCCGGCGTCATGGCGCTGGTATTCGTGGAAGCGGCGATTCCCTGCCTGATGGGCGCCGCAGCCGGCTTCGCCATCGCGCTGGCGCTGGCCACGAAGATAGCTGGCCTCAGTGTGCTGCAAAAAATGTTGGTGGTGCCGCCCTCGCTTTCAGCGGGCGTGCTGGCTCTGGGGTTTGGGTTCGCCATCCTTGTCGCCTTTGCCAGCGCCGTGATCCCGGCGCTGCGCCTTCGGCGGCTGGATGTCGCCACCGCGCTCAGGCGCTGAGATGGATACGCCGCGCCAGATCGTGACCGTCACGCTGCTGGGTTTCACAAGCCTGCGCAGCCGCTTCTGGCCGTCACTGGTGATCGTGATCGGCATGGCGTGCGCCATCGGCGTGCTGGTTTCGACCCTGTCCTTGGCGGTGGGTTATGTTCAGCTGGAACGGCGCAGCGGCGATCCCGGGCGGGCCATTGTGCTGGCGGCGACGGCGGACAGCGAAGGCTTGAGCGGCATTCCGCGGGATTCCATCGGTCCCATCATGGACGCGCCCGGAATCAGAAAGGACCCGGACGGATCGAGTGTTGCCGACGCAGAATTCATCTCCACCTTCCGGGCCAGCCGAAAGCCCAGCGGCATGACTCTGCTTGTGCTGCGGGGTATTGGACGCAAAGGCCTTGAACTCAGGCCTGAACTCAAAATCGTTGCGGGACGCATGTTCCGGCCCGGAGCGCGGGAATTGATTGTGGGCGTGGCCGCGCAGGAGCAATTCGATCACCTCAATGTGGGCGAGAATGTCATCATGCCAGACGGCGAATGGCCGGTCGTGGGCAGTTTTTCCACCGGCGGCGACTTGCTGGAAGGACAGCTGATCGGTGATGCCGACACGCTGATGAGTGCGGCGCGGAAGAAAAATTTCAACAGCGTGCTTGTGCGGCTGGATACGCCGGATTCGCTGGATGTTTTGCAACAGGCGCTGTCGGCAAATGCCGCCTTGAATGTGAGGGCGGAACGCCAATCCGATTATTACCAGCGTACCTCCCAGGACACTGCGGGCTTTTTCCGGGCCGTCGCCTTTGCGGTGGGCGGGATCATGGCCTTGGGCGCGTTGTTCGGCGCTCTCAACACCATGTATTCGGCGGTGGCTGCGCGCACCCAGGAGATCGGCACCTTGCGCGCCTTGGGCTTTAGCGGCGCGGCGGTGGCGATTTCGGTGATCGCCGAAGCGTTGTTGCTGGCGCTGATCGGAGCTTTGATCGGTGGGGCCCTCGCCTGGCTAGCATTCGACGGGGAACGCTATGCCTTTGGCGCGACGCTGTTCAATCTTACGGTAACGCTGGGCCTCATCGGACTGGGTATCGGTTGGGCTTTGATCGTCGCTTTCCTTGGCGGTTTACTGCCAGCCATACGGGCAGCGCGGCTTACGATTGTCGAGGCATTGCGGTCAACATGAGGACAGCACACACAGCCAGTGTATCGTCAATTATCGCGTTGGCATGGATCATTGCGGCGGTGCCAATGGCTTGGGCGCAGCCAGTGACAAAAGACACAACCGATACAGCGCCGATCGAACAAGTCATCGTGACCGCGCCGAGGCTGTCGGCAGAGATCAAAAGCTTTGTGCAATCCTATGCGATGCCTTCGCTGAGTGCCCCAGTCGTTGCACGGTGGAAGAACCCCATCTGTCCGAATACTTTTGGGTTCTTGCAGCAAAAGGACGATGATTTTGTAACGTTGCGCATAAGGCAGATCGCAGCATCGGCCAACGTGCGCTTGGCCACTCCTCCCTGCAGAGCGAACATCCAAGTCTATTTTGCGGCGAAGCCGCAGGCACTGTTGGACAGCATCCGCAGCCACGGCGGCTCAAGGCTTTTGAGTGCCAACCCGTCACAAGCTGAACGTCTTGCCGTCTTCAAACGTCCGATTCAGGCATGGTACGCTACTGGGACAAGAGATGAGTATAACGGCGTATTGGGCTCTGACGATATTGAGGACGGTGGTTGGAGCGGCTGCATCTGCGATATTACCGTTCCGCCAATGCCCGGAAGCGGCGTGAGAATGATGAATCCCGACCCGGTACGCGCGGGCGTGCGTAGCGAATTCGCTCACATTTACGTCATTGCGGACATCAACCAAACTTCAAGTTACAGCTTCAACGCGGTAGCCGACTATATTGCTATGCTGGCGCTATCAGAGATTCGCACCTTCGACGCCTGCCAGGAATTGCCCAGTATCACCAATCTGATCGTGCCGGATTGTGACGCCAGTAGAAAGCCCGGGGCGATAACCGAGACCGACCTCGCCTATTTGCGGGGTATCTACAGCGTGGATCCAGGTGAGGCCCTGAAAACGCAGCAGAGCGATATTGCTGCTCAGATGGAAGCAACGCTATCTGATGCTAGACCCTGAAGGGCACCATATCCCACTCGGGGTCTTGGAAAAACATTTGCAACTGTAAAGTTTGGGCTATCCCTCCCACCATAGTTGCCAGCCTACATAGGGAATCCTATTTTTGACTTTGAATAGGCGCGCCGCAGCTGCGATCTGCTTGCAGGTGCCTAGCGGATAAGGCCAAAAAGTGCGCCGCCGACCGCACCAAATACTGCGCTACGCAGCCTGCCGTTGATTTGCATTTTCCCACTCCTCGATCAGCTTCACGATATCGGCCACATCCCAAAGGCGCTGTTCAAGGCCGCAAGCCAGGGCCGGGACATACGCACGGCGCTGTTGATCCCGGCGGAATTATACCAGCAAGTATAGAGCGCGACCATATGGACGTGGTTGTCGATCTTCTTGGAACGACTGGCAGGTCCTTTAGGCATGGAAATACCAAGCTGCCACCAGCAAGATGGCCCACGCCGCCCAGCCGATGGAAGTCCACCGAAGGGTTTTGTAGAGTTTGGCCACGATGGGGGTCATACTCGGACCCTGCCCCCCCAGCCCCGCGCCGGGGCAACGGGGCTGGATTTCAAACTGCCCCAGTTCCCCCAGCCGCCACCCCTATCTCACAAACTTTTGGTCTTCCGGCGTAATTGGGCGGCGCCCAACAGAAATGGTTAGTCTGCGCTAGGCGAGTTTGTTTCGCCTATGGCGGGCCGATCACGTCGGCGGGGTGTCGGGGTCTTCAGGCGGCTCGGGCGTGGCCTCGTAGGCATCGATAAGCTCGTTTAATTGGGCGACGGTCTGCTTAAAAGCCGCCAGCGTTGACGCCACTCTGGCCTTCATGTCGTCGGGGATTGTGATTGGCATCCCCGGTGCCAGCATTCCGGTGTCAATAGCCTCGATTAGCCCGACCAGGGACGCCCGCTCTTGGAGGCAGTCTTCAATGAAGGCGTCATAGGGCGAATCTGGCATCGGATAGCTCCTCCATTATGCGGAAGACACGCCTATTTCTTGGCGGCTGCTTTGCGCCCTGCGGCGTAACCGGCTTCGTAAAAGGTTTGGTCATCTGACGATAGGCTTCCGCGCATACTTGGAAGTATCTCAGGCGCACGACCGCTGTCCGGTATGGAGTTCCAGCCGTCAATGTAACCTTTGGCATACGTGCCGTCTGGATACTTGTAGCTGTCCATGTCACCTCCTAGAGCCCGGACGGGCTAACCGATGATGTTGAGTGCGGTGGTGGTTATTGGTTCGCGTCCCATGCTAGTCATCCATCTCGTTTTTGACCAGTCGCCAGCACGCGCAGCGCATCATCTGCCGCCGGACGTTGCAGCGTGAGAGCCCCATCAACCGAGCCGGTCAGCCAAGTTTCCCGATCCGCTTAGCGTTTTGGCAACGCATCCATAAACGCATTCATTTCCCGTAACACGTCTGCTTCATTGGAATGAAAGATAATATGGTTCGCATAAGGCAGGCGGACAACGCGCGCACCGGGATTGCTGGCAGCCACGAAATCGGCCTGTGCGGCATCTACCGCCGCTGTGGCCTTTGTCCCGGGCTGATCGCAATTTGGCTTGCAAGCATGAGGTAACGCAAACATTACAAGAAGCGGACTATGAATATTCGTGTATTTCCGCTCTCCCATCGCGACAGCTTTTGCGTTCAACAATTCCGGAGTATCAGGGGGAGATGATGAGTTTGGTTGGGCCTCGACTTCATCGAGCGCAGTCTGAGCATCTTTTCCCACCCGTGGCAGGTCGTCCTGTAGAAGGCCGCGAACGACAGTCCGATATTCCTGCAGAGTTGGGAACCATAGGCCACGCTCCAATGTTCTGCGCAGATCGTCAGCGTCAACAACCAGATCACCCCTAGCCTTGTTATAAAAGGCATACGGATAAGCCGCGTCGAGATATATCAGCCCAGAGACGTTTTCCGGATGGCGGCTCGCCACCGAACTCAATTCTTGT
>Ga0182024_10027194_pt1 | contig 10018 bp, 11 predicted proteins | sample P32metaG_FD_120480 | JGI IMG/M metagenome (GOLD analysis project Ga0182024, IMG submission 120480) | Permafrost microbial communities from Stordalen Mire, Sweden - P3-2 metaG (Illumina Assembly) | ecosystem: Environmental > Terrestrial > Soil > Wetlands > Permafrost | place: Sweden: Stordalen...
AACCTTGTGGCGCGCGCTGAGCCGTCGCCCCGAGTCTCGATCCCGCCGTGTACCAAATCTCGTGCCCATGATTCCCGGCGCTCTGGCTTCAGGCTCAAGTCGCGTTTGTGATATGAACCCCTGTCCGTGCGGGTATTACGGCGACACGACGCGCGAATGCCGTTGCACGCCCGCGATCATCCAGCGCTATCTGGGCAAGATAAGCGGACCTTTGCTCGACCGCATCGATATTCAGATCGAAGTGCCCGCCGTGCCATTCAAGGAATTGCGCGCGGGGGAGTTGGCCGAATCCTCCGAGGATATGCGGGCGCGAGCGGCGCGAGCACGTGAGGTTCAGCACGCTCGCGGATACAGTAATTCGCGCATGCCGACACGGATGATTCGCAAACAGTGTGCGCTTGACGAAACCGGCGAGAGGACGCTTGAGATGGCGATGCGGCGCATGAGCCTCTCGGCGCGCGCTCACGACCGGATATTGAAGGTGGCTCGCACCGTCGCCGATCTCGACGGCTCTGAATCGATTGTGGCGAAGCACATTGCGGAGGCTATCCAATACCGGAGCCTCGATCGGAATTACTGGAGTTGACGCATTGAACGAACCGGCGAACCGAGCCAACGATTTGACACTCAGGCCAGGGGAATGTAGGATCGATGAGTTCCATGAAAACGCGCATCAGCCTTTTCATTCCCGTTGCAGCCGCTCTGTTCCCGCTCGTGGGGCTTTCGCGGGGACAACAAGGGACAGCACCGGCGCAACCCCCTTTGATGGAGTGCGGGGCGCATGGCGCCGACGTGGAGATTCTCTGCGGCACGCGTTCGCCTGAAGATCTGGAACCAACGCCGGATGGCAAATTCCTCATCGTGAGCCAGTTTGTCAACGGCAGAGGAGGGACTGGCGGCGCGGGTCTGGTGCTGTTCGATTTAGCGAAGAAAACGTTCAGCAAGATGGTGGTTCACGATGAACCGCGAACGGATTGGGGCGACCCGGCATGCCCCGGACCGCCGGGTGATGCGCTGCTTCCCCATGGCATCTCACTTTCCAAACGCGCGGATTCCAAACCCACGATGCAGCTCTACGTTGTGAATCACGGTGGACGTCAATCTATGGAAATGTTCGAGCTCAGGCGCGCGGGCCCGAGTTGGGACTTGGCGTGGCACGGGTGTTTTGTCTCGAAGCAGGACTACAACGATGTCGCGGCATTGTCTGATGGCGGATTTATCGCGACGCATCCTACCGCCCTCAGAGCTGCGGGAGACACCAGCAATCTTCTGGGAGGGCAAGCCACGGGGTATGTGGTGCGCTGGACGGCGGCCACAGGCGAAGTGGAAATGCCGGGTACCAGGATCGGTTATCCGAATGGCGTGGTCGTGACTGCGGACGGGCGTTACATGTATGTGAATGCGTGGACGGCGCGCGAAGTGCACAAATACGACTTGAAGGACAGGAAGGAAACCGGGGTAATCAAGCTTGGCTTCATGCCCGACAACCTTACCTGGACGAGCGACCGTCACATCCTTGCGGCTGGCGTGGTGGGAGTGCGCGGCGACTGTCCCGCGGGGAGCGGCGCGCCGTGCGGACAGGGGTTCGGGGTTGCGCGGATCGATCCGGCGAAAATGGAATTTCATACGCTTTTCGACTGGCAGGGAAAGAGCTCGCCGATTTCCGGGGTGTCGGTGGCACTGAAGGTAGGGAATTCGATTTACCTGGGAGCGTTTCAGGGCGATCGGCTAGTGAAGCTCAGGGAGCATTAATTTATGAAGATGAACGTCAGCCTGTTCCTGTTTTTCGAGGCGGCAGCAGCTACCGTATGTCCTGCCCAGCAGAATGTTCCGTTCGACAAGACCTTTAACATTCCGGTGGCGCCAACCGGTCTGGCGGGGCGCAAGCTCCCGAAGTTGCCGCTGACGTTCGACACAGGAGAAGGGCAGAGGATTCGGGTGACTGCGGTGACCAGGGCCATTGAGTATCCCTGGAGCCTGGCGTTTCTTCCGGATGGGAGCATGCTGGTGACGGAACGCGCGGGCCGTCTGCGTATCATCCGCAACGGGGTACTCGATCCCAATCCCGTCGGCGGTCCGGTGTCGTACTGGTCCGGTGAATCCGGCGCGCCTGGCGCCGTTCACGGCTATATGGATGTCGCGCTTCATCCCAAGTTTGCCGAGAACGGTCTCCTCTATCTCAGTTACACAAAGCCAATCGACGACAAGCGCAGGGTTGTTGCCATCGCACGCGGGCATTGGGATGGGCATGCGCTCACCGACGTGCGCGACATCTTTGTATCCGATCAGTCCGGCACCTCGCGCATCGCGTTCGGACGCGACGGCACGCTTTTCATGACTACGACGGGCAACGATCCGCAGGATCCGAATACGACGGGCGGCAAGGTGTTGAGATTCCGTGACGATGGCAGCATTCCCAGCGACAACCCATTCGTCGGGGTCGCTGGCAAAAGACCTGAGGTGTACGCGCTCGGGATCCGCAGCGCGTTGGGGCTGGCCGTGCATCCGGGAACGGGCGAGATGTGGGAGAACGAGAACGGCCCGAACGGGGGCGACGAGATCAACATCCTGAAGCCCGGCCGCAACTATGGATGGCCGATCGTGAGCTACGGGCGCACGTACCAGGGGCCGTGGCAATCGGAGCGCCCCCGGCATGAGGGCTTCGAGCCGCCGATTGTAATTTGGGTGCCGGCGATTGCCGTCTCGGGCATGGCGTTCTACACCGGAGACAAGTTCCCCAAATGGAAGGGCGACGTTTTTGTGGGCTCGCTCCGCACGGGCGAAATCCCGGGGACGGGGCATCTGGAGCGCATCTTGTTCAACCAGAAGATGGAGGAGTTGCGGCGGGAGTCACTGCTCACTGAGTTGCGGCAGAGAATCCGCGATGTTCGCCAGGGACCGGATGGACTGCTGTATCTGCTGACGGACGAGAAAGAAGGCGCTGTGCTGAGGATTGAACCAGTGCAGTAGGGATCCGGTATTGCGCTCCAGCACGGCGCGTATTACCCTATTCGTCATGCGGACGATTTCCCTGAAGTTGCCTGATGACCTCCTGACCCATCTCGACAATGAGGCCAGGAAGAGGCGGATGACGAAGTCGTCACTTGTGCGTGAAAGCCTGGAGAAGGCGCTGCACCAGCCGGTGCGGGCTGGCGGAGTTTCGTGTTATGACCTTGCCCGCGATCTTGCGGGCGCAGTGAAAGGGCTCCCCAAAGATCTGGCTGACAACCCGAAGTACATGAGGGGTTTTGGCGAGTGAAGAAGGGGCCGGCGCTCATCGACACGGGTCCGCTGGTTAGCTTCCTCGCGTCGGGGCTGACGCATCATTCGTGGACATGCGATCAGTGGAAGTTGTTTCGCCCACCGCTGCTGACGTGCGAGCCGGTTCTTACTGAGGCGGCCTTTCTCCTGAAGAGGGAGGGCCGGGATACCGATCCTTTGTTCGCATTGTTGGAGCGGGGCGCTCTACGAATCGCATTCAACATACAGGAGCAGCAGGTGGACCTGCGGGCGCTCATGCACCGTTATCGCAACAGGCCCATGTCCCTGGCGGACGCCTGTCTCGTCCGGTTGTCGGAACTTCACGTGACAGGAGAGGTTTTCACCCTCGACTCTGATTTTCATGTTTACCGGCGCCACGGGAACAAAGTTATCCCGATTTTGATGCCCGACTGAATCTCGCGGGAAGGCTATTTATGAAGTCAGACCAGATTGTCACGGTTGTATCATCGGTAGCGCTTGCTCTCCTGGGGTGGGTGGTTGGCTACATTGCGACCATTCGCAGAGACAGGTTGTCCAAGAAACGTGACTTAAGGACTCAATACCTGCTCGATGCTTATCGCCGACTGGAAGGCGCCGGTAACCGGCGGCGACCTGGTCGGGAGGACGAGAAGGTCCTTGAGTCTTCAGTAGCTGACATCCAGTTGCTCGGTTCACCCGAACAAGCGCATTTGGCTCGGCAGTTTGCGTTGGAATTCGCAGACACGGGTCGAGCTTCTCTTGATGCGCTTCTTGAAGCGCTACGGGCCGAGTTGAGAAAGGAACTGGCTCTCCCGCCTCTGAATGAAGGCATCACGTTCTTGAGAATAGTTCGCGATGCCGAAGATCCGCGAACGTGATTGGACTTAGCGCCCCGGATTCGGCGTAAAGTACGCTGGCATGTTTGCCGCCGCCCGTGCTGCCCCGATGCCACCAGCCGATTCGACGAGAAAGCCCGTCGCGAAGGTTTACGTTTCTTCATTGGAACTTGTCACGCAGTATTTCCGGTGTCAAAGCTATCGGTTCGTCTTCAACGCGGACATCACGCCGCTGATCAGATCCTTCGCGTCGCTGATCGATTTGGTGATGAGCTGAATGTCCATCGCCGGTTTACCCGGCTGGCGCGCGCTTTGACAGTAGACGCCATGCTGCCCCACCAGTACCAGCGCGTCCGTGAGCACATCGAGCGTCACCGCGAGCCGTCCGCGCGGCACGCCCATCATGAACTCGTGCTTCTCAAGTTCGTCGCGACGGTCTTCGTAAACGCTCACGTCCTTTATTCTAACGATATGAGTATTCCCACCTGGCCGATTTCCGGAGCGCGCGAACGCGAACTTCTGGACGAAGTTCTGGCGAGCGACCGCTGGGGAGGGTATCACCCCATGGTCGCGCGGTTCGAACAGGAGTTTGCCGCATTTCAGCACTGCCGCTATGGGCTGAGCGCCATGAACGGCACCGTCACGCTCGAAATGGCGCTGGAAACGCTTGGCATCGGCGAAGGCGACGAAGTCATCGTCCCTGCAATCTCTTTCATCTCGACTGCCACATGCGTGTCACGTGTCGGCGCCACACCGGTCTTTGTCGACATCGAGCATGACACCTTCAACATAGACCCGGCGCGCGTTCGCGAAGCGATCGGATCGAAGACACGCGCGATTATTCCGGTTCACTTCGGCGGTCCGATGGCGGATATGGATTCTCTCCTCCAGATCGCGCGTGAGCACGGGCTTCCGCTTATCGAAGATGCTGCCCACGCGCACGGCTCGGAATGGAACGGGCGGCGCGCCGGCAGTCTTGGAATTTTCGGCTCGTTCAGCTTTCAAAACGGCAAGGTCATGACGGCCGGCGAGGGTGGGATACTTCTTTCGAATGACGAGGCTTTGGTCGATCGCGCGCGGGAAATTCTCGATATCGGGCGGCGCAAAGGCGAGGGTTGGTTCTATCACTACACGCTCGGCTCCAACTACCGCATCACGGCGTGGCAGTGCGCGGTGTTGATCGCGCAGCTGGAGCGGCTGCCGGAACAGAATTGCCGCCGCATGCGCAATGCGACCGCAATTCGCGAGGCCCTCTCGGATGTCTCCGGCATCCATTTCCAGCGCGTACCGCAAGCCGCGCTTGTACATACGAACTATCTTCTGCTGGGATGGGTGAATGGCGATCGCGGGGCGTTTCACCGCAATCTGACGGCCGCCGGGTATCCGTGTACGCCGTTTTACCCGCACACTCTTTATGGCAATCCGCTCTATAAGGAAAGACATAACTGCCGTGTGATGCCATGCCCGAATTCCGAAGCGCGTGTAACGGATGCCTTCTGGATTCCGCATCGCGCACTATTGGGCGATGAGCTCGAAACACAATCCCTCGCATCGGCCATTCGAACCGCGGCTATGGAATAACCAACGTGGCGCTGGCGGTTTTTGCCGCTGGCGAGGGTTGCCCTCTCTGAGAGAAACGCCGCCGGCAAAGACCGCCAGCGCCACATTCAACGGAATGCAAGCTTGGCTTTCCGTTCCTCTTCCGCTTTGATTTCGGGGCCGAAGAGTTTTTCGAAGAAGCCTTCGCGCACGAGGCGATCCACCAAGCTGTTATCGATCACTTTGCGAAAGTCGAACGCTCTCATTTGCGCCCCGAGTTGCTCGTCCGCCGGATGATCCAGGACGTACTTCACCGCGGCCGCTGGAATGTAAGGTATGCGTTCGTAATTGTTGACCCTGGCGTATGAATCGAATACACGTTCCACATCGGCTTGGTCCTGTTTGTCGTATACCATGTAAGCCTTCACCGCGAATGCTTTGTCGTCATAGAAGCGTTTGATCGCCTCCGCGTGCGCTTTCATCAGCGACTCAGCCAGTTTGGGATTGGCCGCGACTGTGGCTTTCCTGAACAGGTAAACCGACGGCGCATAGATATCGTCGTGATCGCTGATATTGCCGAGATCCTTAAAGCCATCCATTTCGAGCTTGAAATAGATCGGTGCGGTCAACATAGTTGCGTCCACACGACCGCTCACCAGCGCGGCGGCTCGTGCATTGGCGTCGGCCCCCAGCGGTATCCATTCCACGTCCCTCTGACTTACTCCGGCCTTGCCGAGCAATCCAATGGTGTAGTTATACGGAGCATCGCCGATCTGGCTTACTCCGATGCGCTTACCTTTCAGATCGCGTATGCCCGCGATGTTCTTGCCCGCCATGAGCGCGAACAGGCTCTTCTTGTAAGGGCTGCCCAAGGCAACCAGAGAGCCGTCTTTGGAACTCGCGATCATCGCCTGCTCCAGCGTGTAAGCGGTCATCGCGGCTTCGCCGCTGACGATCATGGCTATACCGGCGGGATGAACGCCAAACACCAGGCTCACGTCGAAGCCGTACTTCTGGTAGTAGCCTCCCTCCTTCGCGATATACAGCGGCCAGATCTGGCCCGTGCGCGTCGGGTAGTTGATAACGATCTTCTGAAGTGGCGGCGTCTGGCCTGGCGCACCGCTGGCGGCCAGAGTCAGCGCCAGAACCAGTGCGGCGCGACAATTCAATGCCATTGTGCGAACCCCATTGCGCTTCCGGTCCCTGCTTCCGACCTGTAGCAAGGGACGTAATCGATCAGTTTCATGTTTAATCCCGCCTCTGCCATGATTCCCGCGACCGTGATCCAGTTCTTGATTTCAGAGGTGCCTGATTGAAACATCTCTTCGGGCAAACTTGACAGCGTCACGTCGTCGCCGGCTTTCATAGCTTCCAGGACCCTTGCATCGAAAGACTCGTCGAGCACAAAGTGCGTCATGCCTCCGGACGCTATCACCCCGACATTGATGTCTTCCGGCCACGAAGTGATAGCGCGGCCCAACGCCCGGCCGAATGAGTAACACCGATGCGCGGGCGGTTGATTGGGCGGATAGAACGTATTCACGAACACAGGAACATGCGGAATCACTTTATCGCGCATCAAACGCCGGTAAACGAATCCATAAGCGTGGGGCGCGGCATTGGAACCGATTGCGCCTGTCGGAAGCCGGGTCAACTGGGACACATCGAAGTCGTCCGAGACGACCTTCTGAATGATATGACTACCCAAGCCGGGAAGTGTTGGGTATTGAGTGTAGACGGAAGGGGTCCGGTCCAACTCGGCGCGCGCAACTCCGGGAGGCAGTGACGCGAGAAACTCGGGCGTGCGCGGAATGCCTTCGACGTACTGTCCCCAGAACACTGCGAAAGCCGGGACAAAGTCGCTGGTAAAGATCTCCATCTGGTCGTTTCCGACCACCACGGCAACGTCCGGCTTGGATTCCACGAAGATATCGCCAAGCTCGCGAATCGCCTTTTGGCATCGCCCGTGCCGCTCTTCGAAAATTTCCGGAGTCAGGAGTGCGGACAGTTTTCGCGGCTTGTGCAGCGCCACCATTTCGTCGAACGTGTAGACCTTGCCCTGGTAGAAATGGCGCGGGTTCGCCCGATCCGCCGCGACGCGCTCAGTCCAGTTTTCCCAAGGCACGGAAAGCATTGGCCCATGAGAGGTGGCGATGCCGAAGCCGATTCGAGCCATTGTCAGATCGCCCTAACCGCCTGCGATCTTTCGATTTGCAAGCGCGGGAAAAGGCGCCGGGCGTTCTCTTCGAAGATATTGCCTTTGTCTTCAACGGAAAGAGGCTCGATGGCATCGATCAGCGGCTTGATGTCGTCGAAGCTCTTGCCCGTCTCCGGATTCGCGGCCGATCCCGAGCCCGGATTCTCCGTGCCGAAAAGAACGCGATCGCTGCCCACCATTCCAATCAGCATTTCCAGCGACTTCTTCGAATGAAGGCACGTATCGTAATGAAGCATCTTCAGGCGGCGGTTGAATTGGTCCACGGTACCTCCGCCTTTCATGACGTGATCCGCCTGCCAGCGCCCGATCTGGTAAGGGATGGAACCCCCGCCATGCGCGACGATAATCTTCAGTGCTGGAAAATCTTCGAGTACCTGCGAATTGATCAACGAAAGCACCGCGAGGCTTTCCTCGCTGATGAAGTGTTGGCTGTAGCTTTCCCTGCCGTGCTTGCATCCGCTCGAATGTATCAGCCCCGGGATATCCAGCTCGATCATCTTTTCCCAAAGCGGATACCAATACTCGTCCGCGAGGGTGGGCGTGCTGTTGTCTCCTTCACCGGGATCGGAATCGATCAGGGTGCCGATGAAACCGAGCTCTCTGACGCAGCGCTCCATCTCGCCGAAGCCCCACGAAACGGGCTCCCCGGCGGCCTGCGGAAACGCGCACACTCCCTGAAACCGATTCGGGAAGGCCGCAACCTGCTGCGCGATGTAGTCGTGGTTGGCGATTGCCCATGCCTCCACCAGCTTGACGGGCTTCTCGGCATGCATGAGTTGAAACGGTCGCGGCGAGACGAACTGCACGTCTGTGCCGACGGAATCCATAATGCGCAAGTTGCGCTTCGTGTCAGCGTGATCGCGAACCCAGTCGTCGGGAAATCTCTTCGGCGCGAAGCCATGGGCTCCCCGTGCGGACATCAGGACGGACTTCCACTGATAGAGCTCCGGGGCGGCGCAAACGTGTGCATGAATATCAATGATCATGATTCGATTTCCATCGTGTCACATTCACTGCGAGAGCACTGCGAACACCTCGCACTGAACGAGCATAGAACCGGGAAGGTCGGAAGATTGAAACGTGTGGCGCGCAGGCCGCGAGTGGGGGTCAGGAAACATTTCAAGCCATCCTTTGTTGAGATGCGGCCGCTGAGTACGGTCCTTCATCCAGACGTTCATCTTCACAACGTCCTCCGGCCCGCCGCCGGCGATCTCCAGAATCTTGCGGACGGTCGCGAACATTTGTTCGCACTGGGCGTCGATTCCGTCGGGAAGTTTCCCCGTATAAGGCTCTTTCCCCGACACTCCGCTCGTGATTAGAAACGGCCCGACCCTGCAGGCCGCGGGGATCGGATTATCGTGCTCGAAGCCGGGTACTTCAATGCTGACGCGGCGTCCCATGAATTCTCCTCTCGCATAATATACGGTACGCTTTAACCGTGAAAGCCGTCTGGATCGAACAACCCGGTGGACCCGATGTGCTGCGGTTCGGGGACCGCCCCCTGCCGGAGCCGGGCTTGGGTGAAGCGCTTATCAAGATCGCCGCGACGGGCGTGAATTACACGGACATCAGCCAGAGGAGCGGATCGAATAAGATCCCGCTTCCGGCGGTTCTGGGTTCGGAAGGCGCGGGCACCGTGGAAAGCGTGGGGGCCGGCGTTGATAACTTCGAGCCGGGCGACCGCGTGGCGTACGCGATGGTGCGCGGCTCTTATGCGGAGTATGCCGCGGTGCCGTCGAAAATGCTGGTGAAGATTCCCGAAGGAATCGATTTTCGAACCGCAGCAGCCGCCATGCTGCAGGGCATGACGGCACACTATCTTTCTCATTCAACGTTTCCTCTGAAAGCCGGACACACGGCGTTGGTCCATGCTGCCGCCGGGGGTACCGGCCGCCTGCTCGTGCAGATGGCCGTGATGCTGGGCGCGCGGGTGATTGCCACGGCGGGGACAGAGGCCAAGGCGGCCCTCGCGCGCGAGGCTGGCGCGAGCGATGCGATTCTTTACGGTGAACAAGACTGGGTGCAGGAACTGAAGGCGCTTACAGGCGGTGAGGGTATCGACGTTCACTGCTGTCCGGTTATAAGTCGAACAGAATCAGTTGCTTGCCTGGATCGATAAAGTCGATTTCGGACTCCGATGGCTGAAGTGCCTGTAAAATGGGCATTTTTTCAAAGAGCGACAGGC
>Ga0182024_10027195_pt1 | contig 10017 bp, 4 predicted proteins | sample P32metaG_FD_120480 | JGI IMG/M metagenome (GOLD analysis project Ga0182024, IMG submission 120480) | Permafrost microbial communities from Stordalen Mire, Sweden - P3-2 metaG (Illumina Assembly) | ecosystem: Environmental > Terrestrial > Soil > Wetlands > Permafrost | place: Sweden: Stordalen...
TCAGGGACAGTTCGATCAAGCGATTGCGACATTGCAGGCGATTCCAAAAAAGACGACGGACATTGAAGCCGAACTGGCTTACACATATCAGCTCGCGGGCAAGCCGCAAGAGGCTGCGGATTTATATACGCGCCTGGCAAAAGCGGCGAAGGGCAACATTGGATTGGATTTGAGTGCGGCGCAAGCCCTGGTGGGTTTGGGGCAAATGGATGCGGCGCAGGCGTTTCTTGATGACGCGAAGAAGATTGACAGCAACAACTATCGACTGCATGCGATTGAAGGAGCGATTGCCGAAGCGGACAACCGCTATGCGGATGCGAGCGCGGAATATAACCTCGCCATCAGCAATCTTCCGACGACTGTTCAGGAAGGGCCGCTTTATCCCATCGAACTTCGATTGAATCTGTATGAGCTGGCTCTGCGGCAGGAAGATGAAGCGGCGGCAAAAAAAGAGTTAGATGCGGCGGCAGCGGCGATTCAGCAAGTGAACGTTCCCCCATCTTCGCGTCCTGAAATGCTGCGGCTGCGGGCTGCCATTGAAGCAGGTTCCGGCAATACGGATGCGGCGAATAAGGATTTGCAGGAAGCGTTGTCACTGGCGCCGGGAAATGTGAATTCGCTTTTGAGCTACGCCAGTTTGCAGTGGAAGATCGGGCAGAAGGATGCGGCGCAGGCCACATTCGAGAAAGCGCTCGAACTCGATCCCAACAATCGGACGGCGCTGGCTTCACTGGGTTATCTGGCGCGCGATAAGGGAGACACGAAGCTAGCCGAGAGTTATTTCAAGCGGGCGGTGAGCGCTCATCCGAAAGATTATGAGCCGTATCTTGCTTTGGGAGATTTGTATACGGCGGCGCGAGATTTTCCGGCCGCGCAACACAATTACGAAGAAGCGTACCGGCGCATGCCAACCAACGCGATGATTATTGCGGGCGGCACGAACGCGGCACTGGAGGCGCAGAATCGGGATTTGGCGAAGCAATGGCTGGACCGGGCGCAGGGCAAGATGAATGACAATCCTCAGCTGAGCCGCGAACGCGAGCGATATCTCACGCTGAAGGGCGATTACACGGAATCGGCGAAGCTGGGATATTACGTTCTGGGAAAGCTTCCGCATGATCGCGAAGGCGTCGATTATCTGGCCTACGATCTTTACTACCTGGGCCATTACGACGAAGCGTTAGCTCTGGTGAAGAAGTACGAACCGATCCTGCCCGATGACAAGGACCTCCCGCTGGTGGCGGGAAATGTGAATGCGCACGGTGGACATTTGCAGGAAGCGGTTACCGACTACACTCGCGCGCTGGAACTTGACCCTAAGATGGCGCCGGGTTATGTAGATCGCGGATTCGTGTTGAACGATCTCAAGCAGCCGGTTAAGGCGGCGGAGGATTTCAAGACCGCGATTCGATTACAAAAAGATTTCGGGGAAGCTTACTTGGGTCTGGCGTTTTCCGACTTGCAATTGCACCGGCCGAGAGCGGCCAACAGCCAATTGGAAGTAAGCGAAAAAATTCTGGGCAAATCGCATGTGTGGCACCTGGCGCGGGCGGAAGCGTTCCGGCAGGAACAGGATTTTGTTCACGCGGAACCGGAGTACAGAATCGCGCTGCAGGAAGATCCCAATGATTTAAGTGCGGAGTTGGCTTATGCGGACACGTTATTCCGTTTGCGGCGGCCGCAGCAGGCGCTGAACGCTTTGGTGGTGGCGCAGAAGTTGGCACCGACCGATGCCCGGGTGTATGCGCTGCGGGCGCAGGTTCATGCCAAGGAGAATGATCGGCCGGCGGCGATGCAGGATATTCAACTCGCCGAGCAATATGGCAAGGATGACATTGACATCCTGATGGCGACGGGCAGCGCTCTGTTGAGCATGGGCGATCGCGACGCGGCGATGCAGCGATTCGCGCGGGCGTTGGATGTTCCGAACGGAGACCGGCTGGGAGTGCGGTTGGCAGTTGCGCAAGTGTTCATGCGGCAGGGGCACTACGACGATGTGCACCGGCAGCTGGCGCTGGGTTTCGCGGAGGCGCGCGAGGGCGGGTCTCCGGTTTCGCCGGAAGACATTTTGGATGCGGCCAACATTTTTCTCGGCATTCATGATTTCGATCTGGCTGAAACTTATTTCGATAAAGCCAAGCTGGCCGGAGCCAATCCACGATTGGTGGAGATCGGACTGGCCAACACTTACGTAGCCGAAGGGGAAACTCATAAGGCAGAAGAGGCGCTGGCGAGCCTGGGGCCGGTCAGTAATTTTGCTGACGATTACGATTACATGATCGCGGCGGCCAACCTGTACCGGCAGCGGCAGGATACGGTGCACGCGCTGTCTTCATTTGTGCAGGCCAACACGGTTGCGGGCCAGGACAATCAGGCCATGACGCAGACGGCGCAAAATGAAGTGGCCATCGAGGAAGGCCATGCGATCAATCAGACAGTAAGCATCGCGCCGGAGGCGTCCTTCGCGCCGGCGCTGGAAGATATTAACGTGTACACGCTGGACGCCGAAATTCTGCACGTGACCAATAGTCCGGCGCTCTTGCCTCCGCCGCGGCATTCGTTCGCGGATTTAGCCGACACTCACTACCGAATTCATCTAGCCAGCTTTCCGGTGATTTCCGGCTTTGTGGGAGAGAGCTTCACCACCGGTCGTTTCCTTTTCCCCAGTGAGAACGTCATCGAAGACCGCAACACTTACGATACTTATTTCAACGGCGGCATCACACCGGTTCTCCATGTTGGCGCGAACTCGATCGCGTTCAATGGCGGCTTGCAATACGATATCCGCCGCGACACGATTTCGACGGTGTATATGAGCCAGAATCTTTTTCGGCAGTTCCTCTACATTTCCACGAGTTCGTTCAAAAACTGGGTTTCATTCAATGGCAGCGGAGTGCGGGAAGCGGGACCTTTCACCGATCAGAATTTGCATTCGCGGGATCTTTCCGCAACTGCGGAATTTACCGTGGGACGACCTTGGGGACACACTTCGCTGCTGACCGGGTATACGGTGCGCGATCTTTTGTACCGTCCTCTGATTGAGGAATATTTCAATACATCGAGCTACATCGGGCTGCAGCAGAAGTTCGGCAACCGCCTGACGGCGGCGATTCTGGCTGAGGATTTGCGATCATGGCAAGTGCAGAACACGAACTATGCCATCGCACAGGCGTTCTTGCCGGGGGGGCGCTTCGATTTCCGGGCCACTCCGCAGTGGGATGTTCAAGGGTCATTCCTGCTTTCGCGGGGCGAAGGTTTCCATGAATACGACAATGCGCAAAGCCAGTTCGTAGCGGCTTACACGCATACCAACCGCGTGGGTGCGAGCGATACAGAGGGCAGATTTGGCGCTCTCATGAACCATTCGTTCCGGTTCGCTTTCGGGGTTCAGCAGCAGACTTTCTACAGCTTTGCCGGCGGCTCGAAGAGCACGATCCTTCCGGTGATTCACTTCACTCTATTCTAAATTTGGACTGGCGCTTACGCGAATGGCGGAAATGATCAAGAACGATGTGGCTGTCCCGGTGAGTGCGAATGATACCGCGCCAGCGAGAGTGCCAGCCAAGACGCTGAAGTCGCAACTACTGGGCGGCAGCCTGACTCTACTGGCGGGATCGGGGCTGGTGGGAGTGACCAACCTGCTCTACAACGTGGTGACGGCACGACTGCTGGGGCCGACGGGGTTCGCCCACGCTACCTCCGTCTACACCCTGCTGATGCTGTTGTCGTGCATTACGCTGGCATTCCAGGTGGTGTGCGCGAAATATATTGCCAAGACCGAATCAACGGCAAGCCGCGCCCAGGTTTTTGCCAGCTTGCATCAGCGTGCCTGGGTGGCTGGACTGGGAATTGGGCTGGTGCTGTTCTTGTTCAAAGGTCCGCTAACGGCCTACTTGAATCTGCCTGATCCGGTGCTGATTTCTCTGCTCGCGCTGGGAGTGGCTTTTTACGTTCCGCTGGGAGTTCGGCGCGGATACATTCAAGGAATTCACGCCTTCGGTCCACTGGCGATCAACTTCATGCTGGAAGGGCTGGTCCGATTAGGCGGCGCATTTGTATTAATCGAAATAGGCCTGGGGGTGAGAGGAGCGGTTCTGGCCAGCGTGCTGGCTGTGATTGTCACCTATTTTGCGGCCATGCCAAGTCCCGGTGTAACCTCGCTGCGATTTAAGGGCATCGCCATCTCTTTCCGTGAGGGCCTGCAGGCGATTGTCTTTTTCTCAGGCCAAACCGTAATTAATAATTTCGACATTGTTCTGGTGAAGCATTTTTTTCCGCCGGTGGAAGCGGGATTGTATGCGGCGGTCGCGCTGGTGGGCAGGCTGGTCAACATGTGCGCGTGGTCGGTAGTGAACACCATGTTTCCGGTTTCAGCGGGCGCGGGCGGAGACGAGCACGAAGCCAGCCAGGTGCTGTTCACTTCGCTGTCGATGGTGTTCCTGATTCTCTCGGCGCTGATTTTCGGTCTGTGGATGGTGCCAAGTTTCTTATGGAGGACGCTTTTCGGGGCCCAGTTTGAGTTGGGCAGCTACGGGAAGCTGGCTCCATTGCTGATTTTGTACGCCATCACGGCGGGGATTTATTCGTTGAGTTCGGTGATTATCACTTACGAAATGTCGCGCAAGATCGCGAATACAAGCTGGCTGCAACTGGCCTTCAGTGGTGTGATGGCGCTGGGTATTTACCTGATGCATAACACTCTGCGCGAAGTGATTGTTATCCAGCTGGTGTTGATGATTCTCCTGTTGTTCGTGCTGATGATCCCGCTGCTGCGGCATCAGCTGACACCGAAGGCTCTTGGCGTTTATAGCAGTCTCAGCATTCGGCGCTTGCTGACGGAAGAAGAAGTGATGTCGGAATTTCTTCGGAGCGAGTTTCATCATCCGGAGTTCGACGATTATCGCCACGAATTCGAGGCGCTGGTGCAGCAGCCGGATCTCAGCAGTTCCCGGGAGAACGCATTGCGGCAGGCGCTGCTGTTTTTGCGGCGAGGGCCGATGTGGAGGGAACTTCCGGCGGACACGAAATGGTACGAGGTGGAGTTGACGCTGGACGACCTGGATCGAATTCGTTTTTTCCCGAGAGCGCAATGGCGTCGGGCAGCGGAAGGCAGCTTCCACATGAAAGAAGTGGTGGAGCGAATTCGGCCGAAACTTGAAGAGTGCACCGATGACGACTTCTTTCGCAAGCTACGGCTGTTGAGTGAGTCGATCGAGCAGAAACTGATCAATCCTACGGTTTTGCTGATTGGCGTGGATAATACGGGGCCGCTGACGATTCTGGACGGGAACCATCGGATGGCGGCGGCGATGTTGAGGAACTCGGCTCCGGTGTTGGACCGGTTCCGATTTATTTGCGGATTCTCACCACAGATGATTCGCTGCTGCTGGTACCACACGAACGTGAATACGCTGCTGCGGTATCTGAAGAATTTTGTGCGGTATTTTTCTTACGATCCGGAGACGGATATTGGGCGCTTCCAGGAGCGCGGGTTGTAGGCGAGTTGGCGGAAGCACAGATATATCGTAATTGCGAGCGTCAGCAACCCCGTTATCGCCCATCGATCCCAGTGAAAGCCGGGGGTTGGCTGAACCTTGAACTCATGCCCAGAAGCGAAGATCTGACTAAAGCGAGCTGGCGCTACAAAGTAGAGATAAAGCGGCAAACAGAGTAGCGATGCCGCGAGGCCAATTCCCGAAGCGATCCGCGGATTCTGGTGAGGTCACGCCTGATCCAGTTCGTTCTTCAGCTACTGCAGCGGTGTAACAGTCGCAGGGGGAACGGTTGGTTCCTGCACGACGGAATTGTCGCGGCGAAGCAAACGAACCGGTTCGCTCTCCTGGCGGCGGGCGTTGTGCTCTTGTTCGACCTTCGCTTCGACTTTGTTATCGCTGTCGGATGCGACCGAGCCGAGTCGTTTGCCTTCCGCGGAACTGCGTGTGGCTAACCCCACGGGCGTATTCGAACCGCCCAGTTCTTGAGCTCGATCGTAAAAAAATTGGGCGGTCTCGCGATCGCCTTCGATCTCCGAGAGGTAGCCGATATTATTGTTGGCGAATGCGTTGTTGGGATCGAGGGCGTAGGCTTTGAGGAAGTCCTGTTCCGCGGCTTTGGGTTCGTTGCGGTTAAGGGCGGAAACTCCACGCGTGTTCAACTCAGCCATGCGAACTTCAAGCGTCATTGCATTCCGCAGGCGGTTTTGCAGATTGCGGGCATTCTGGGCGGCCATCTCAGCGACGGGTTTTCCTCTCCAAGAGCGGTTGAGCGTGACCACGGCTGCGGCATCGGAATTGATGGCGGACGCGGAATCGTAGTAGCGCAGCGCTTCCTGCGATTCGCCTTCCATCTCTTTTGCGACTCCCATGTTATTGAGGGTGAAAATATTGTTGGGATCGGTTTTGAGGGCTTTTTGCAGCAGAAGATCGGCCTCGGGGCCACGTCCCTGAGAAAGCAAGCGTACGGCTTCTACGTTGTCGTGGTTGATTTGTAGCGGGACGTCTGGAATGGCCAAGGCCGCCTTGAGAGTGCTTCCCTCGAGGCGCGGAGAGCTGGCGACGGCAATGGCGGCATCCGTGGCTTCCTGTCCAGCCAAGGCGTAGAAACGCTGGGCGCGGTCGACTTGGCCTTGCAACTCAGAAACGTAGCCGAGATTATTCAGCGTAAATGGATCTTCGGGATCGAGCAGGTACGCCTTATAGAAAAACGTTTCAGCCTTGGTGTAGTTGTGCTTGCGGACGGCTTCTACACCCTCGCGATTCAGGCGCTGGACGGGGGTCGGGTGGCTGCGCTTGGGTAAGGTGATTTTAATGTCGCCGGCACGGGCTTGCGGTCCTCCTGCAATGGAAACGGAGACTACTGCAGCGGCAAGCCAAGCTTTCCAAGACATTCGCGGAGACCTCTTTGGCAGAATTAGCACACAATAACGCATTATTGAGATGCCAATTCGTCCCCTACGTTTGTCGGCGCCTAAGGGGATTTTCGTAGCGATTTGACTACCTTAGAGGCCATAAATGGCATCCAACTGGCGCGTCGAAATATAGAGTTGAGGAACATAGAAGTGGGGACCGTGATGGGTGGGTTTTTCTCGAGGAATCTAGCCAGTGGTGTTCTAACGGGAGTGATTCTCGGGTCGCTGGCGTACGCACAAGCAACCGCTTCGCAATCCGTGGTTTCGCCCGCCTCGGTATCAGCACCATTGTCACCGGCGACTACTCCATCTTCCATCACACCGATTGTGGCGGTGCCGGAAAATGTGGACAATGCGGTTGATCCGGCCAGCTTGCTGCCCGATTTACCGATGCTTCCGCCAAGCAAGGCGAGCCTGATCGGCGGGACCATTCAGAGAGTAGACCGGGTGCGCGACGAACTTACGCTGCAAATATTCGGCGGCGGGAAAATGAAAGTCTTTTTCGATACGCGTACGCACATTTATAACGGAAGCGCGCTGGGAGCGGCATCCGACTTGAGAGTGGGTGATCGGGTGTACCTCGATACGATTTTGGACGGGGGCAACGTTTTTGCCCGCAACATTCGGCTGGCAACGCAAACCACGGGCGGGAGGAGCCAGGGAGTGGTGATCAGTTACCGCTCCGGAAGAAACGAATTAGTGTTGCGCGACTTACTTTCGCCCGAGGCGGTGAAATTGCGATTTACGCCGAACACGCAAATTGTGCAGGATGGGCATACCGCGTATGCCAGCCAGCTGGTTCCGGGAACGCTGGTAGATGTGGATTTCGTCGCGAGCAAGGACGACCGCGATGCGCAGAAGGTTTCCATCCTGGCTGTGCCTGGTACCGACTTTACATTTGCGGGTGTGGTCACGTCTCTTGATCTGCACATTGGGCTTCTGGTGCTGACTTCTGCGACGGACCGGAAGACCTACGAAATTTATCTTGATCCTGCCGCCATTACCGTGGATGACGGGCTGCACGCGGGAGCTAACGTGACTACCGTGGCTCGGTTCGATGGATCGCGGTACGTGGCCCGCACATTGACGGTTAATTCGCGTTAACGCGAGACGTGCCGTGCCCTTCGGGACTTCTTCCATTTCTTGCTTTTTCTAACCCGGTACTGCCGTGCCGGGCTTTCATATGCCGCCCTGTCGGGGCTGTGGTGTGAAACCATCGGATTCATCTCGCAATTTTCTGCTTCTGAACCCGGTCTGCGTCGTTTCTTTCCCTGAAGCGGGGCTGATCACATTGTCTGCGGGGTGCATGAACCGGGAGGAGTAGTGGGAGCGGGCGGAGTGGGCGGAATTTCCCAGGGCGTATCTGTGAAATCAAAAAAATCCAGCAGGTCGGGTTGCGCGGCGTCGCGGTTGGTGAGGTGCGCGCTGGAGTTGATGAAGCGGTTTTCGACAAATTTGATGATTGCGGTGTGATCCATGGGAATGTGGGAAACGTAGTGCTGCCGCACAAAGGGTGAGATTACGAGATTGGGCAAGCGAAATCCTAGTTGCGCGGCGAAACCTTGTTGCGCGGGCGCATCGCTGGCGCTGGCGCCGGGATCGACTGGGGAAAGATCACAGTGCAGCGTGGCGATTCCGCCAGGGGGAAGGCAGGGTTCGTAGGTGTCCGCGTTCACAGCAATGGTGCTGATATCGGGGACGGTCGCCAATGACGCGTCACTGTTGTCGTTCGAATGCCCGGGAACGGGAGGGACATGATCGAACGGTCCGCCGGGCTCGTCGTAGCTCAGAAAAAAGACCGAGCTCGCCCATGATGGACTTTGCATGAGTGCATTGAGGATCGTGGCCACTTGCTGCTGACCTTGCAGAATAGATTGACCGGAACCGGGATGCTCGTCGCTGCTGCCGTAAGCGGCTTCAATGAAGGCGTAATTGGGGAGCGTGTTGTTGGCGACATCTTTAAGGTATTGGGAGAGCGGCGCGATGTGAGTGGGGTCGACGCAGAAAGAATTGCTGGCATCGCCGACCGCCTGTTTCGATCCGACCGTGGGAGCGGTGCAGGCGGCTTGCTGCGGATTTTCGTAGAGGTATTGGCCGGAGTAAACAAAATCGGAGAATGTGGTGACGGGATAATCGTTTGATTGTTTTCCGGGGCCGCAGTCGCCATCTTCGTCGGTGCAGCCGCCGGCGGTGATGGAATAGTAGATTTTCCATGAGACGTTATTCTGATCGAGTTCCTGGAAAATTGTTTCGATGTTCAGCTGGGTGGTGAATCCGTCATCCGCGAAGGGATCTTTTGTGAGGCCTTGCGTGGTTCCACCGGTCATGGTGGCGATGCGATTAGGCGTGCTCTTGCTGGAGACGGGCGAGAACCAGCGGTCGGAAATCGCAAATTGCGAGGCCATGTAGTAGTAGTAGTTGAGCAAGCTTTGATCGTAATAACCCATGGCACGCTGGCCGACCCAGTCAGTGAAAGTGCCATCGCCTGATCCGGATTTCGCAAAACCTTCCGCCGTGTGCACAAAGCCATCCATCAGGATGGAGCGGTTCACGCTGAAATCATAGCGGTTCACATCGCCATAGCTTTCAAGCCAGGCGGAGCTCATGTCGTCAACGCAGGTGCTCTTGAATTTGAAGAGATTGAACGACTGGCCTTCGTCATCGGGATTCGCGAACTTCGTCAGCTTGTCATCGATGCCATCCACGGTATAGGTATTCCCGTCTTCGCTGGTGGTCCAGCCATTGGCCTGGCGGTAGGGGTTCAGCATTCCGAAGTAGGTGTCGAAGCTGCGGTTTTCCTGCAGCATGAAAACCACGTGGTCGATGGATTGGAGATTGCCGGGCTGGGAGACTAGTCCCTGGCAGCCGCACAAAATCAAAGTGATCCCCAAGATGGGAAGCCTGCGGACAAGCTTCTTCATGCAATTGTCACTCCACTTCAATTAATCCCATCTAGGATGAGGCTGGTTGAACAAGAGTTGGCCGCAGAAAATGCAATCTTGGAGCCAAGGTGCTGAGGGCACGACGGTTACGCTTCACGTAGAGTCGGCGAGCGCTGTAACGAAAATGATGCGCGCAATTTTCAAGACCAAAAAGTCGCAGCAGCACGA
>Ga0182024_10027196_pt1 | contig 10017 bp, 7 predicted proteins | sample P32metaG_FD_120480 | JGI IMG/M metagenome (GOLD analysis project Ga0182024, IMG submission 120480) | Permafrost microbial communities from Stordalen Mire, Sweden - P3-2 metaG (Illumina Assembly) | ecosystem: Environmental > Terrestrial > Soil > Wetlands > Permafrost | place: Sweden: Stordalen...
CACATCGAAACCTTCGACGTGCTCTTTCCTACGCCGAAGGTGCGTGTGCTGGAAATGGTTGAGCCCACGAAGTTCACGGCCAAGCTGGAAGAGCCTTCGCTCGCGGTCGATCCTACCTCGAATCAAAAATCTGAGCAGCTTCCTACCTACAACGCCTATTCAACCGACGGCGATGTGATCGCGCCACTGGTATTTGTGAATTACGGTTTGCCCGAGGATTACGAGAAACTCGACCGGCTCGGCATTTCGGTGAAAGGCGCGATTGTGATCGCCAAGTACTATCACTCCTGGCGGGGAGTGAAACCGAAAGTTGCAGCCGAGCACGGAGCCATCGGCTGCTTGATTTATTCCGAGCCGCACGATGATGGTTACACCGTCGACGATGTTTTCCCTAAGGGACCGATGCGCAACCCCGACGGCGTGCAGCGCGGAAGCGTAATGGACTTCGCATCCTCGAGTCCGGGAGATCCGCTGACTCCCGGCATTGGCGCCACGCCGGGCGCGAAGCGATTAGCTCTGAAGGACGCGAAGAGCATTACCAAGATTCCGGTGCTGCCGATTTCCTACGGCGACGCGCAGCCGCTGCTGGCCGCGCTGAGAGGACCCATGGCGCCGGAGGAGTGGCGTGGAAGTCTGCCTATTTCCTACCACGTAGGGCCCGGACCCGCGAAAGTTCATTTAAAACTGGAGTTCAACTGGGACACGAAGCCGGTAAACGACGTCATCGCGAAAATTCCCGGCAGCGTGGCGCCTGACGAGTGGATTATCCGCGGCAATCACCACGATGCGTGGGTGAACGGCGCGGAAGATCCGCTCTCCGGCCAAGCTCCGCTGCTCGAAGAAGCTCGCGCCATGGGGGTGTTACTCAAGCAAGGTTGGAAGCCTCGTCGCACAATCATCTATTGCGCGTGGGATGGCGAAGAACCTATGCTGCTGGGCTCGACCGAATGGGTGGAAACTCACGCCGACGAATTGCGCCAGCACGCAGCCGTCTATATCAATAGTGATGGCAACGATCGCGGCCTGCTTGGCATGGGCGGATCGCATACGCTGGAACAGTTCGTCAACGGGGTTGCTCGCGACATCGAGGATCCTGAAACGAAAATGACGGTGTGGCAGCGGCTGCAATTGTCGGAGATTGCCGAGGCAAAGTCCGCCGACGAACGCAAAGAATTGCGGCAACGCGGCGATCTCCGCATCAATGCCTTGGGATCAGGCACCGACTTCACCGCATTTCTTGATCACATCGGCATCGCTACGCTGGATCTCAGCTACGGCGGCGAGGACCCGCAGGGAATTTACCACTCCATTTACGATGATTTTTACTGGTACACCCATTTCTCTGATTACGATTTCGTATATGGCCGCGCTCTGTCGCAGACCATCGGAACGTCGGTAATGCGCCTGGCTGACGCTGAAATATTGCCGCTCGATTTCGTAGATTTTGCCGACACCATTCAGAAATACACCAAAGAACTGGAGAAACTGCTGGCGGATAAGCAGGAAGAAATTCGCGAGCGCAATCAGGAATTGGACGAAGGCGTTTTCAAAGCTACCCTCGATCCGCGACGCCCCACGATCGCGCCGCCGCGCGAGGAAGTTCCTCCACACCTGAATTTCGCGCCCATGCAGAACGCGGTGGATTCGCTCGCGCATAGCGCAGAAGATTACCGAAAGGCTCTATCGCAAAGGGAAGCGGATCTGGACGAGAGTCAGGTCGAGTCTTTGCGAAGCTTGAATCAGCAACTGATGGAGAGCGAAAGAAAACTCACGAATGACGATGGACTCCCGCGTCGTCCATGGTACAAGCATTTGCTCTACGCTCCGGGCGTCTACAGCGGATACGGCGTGAAGACCGTTCCCGGCGTGCGCGAGGCTATTGAACAGAAGAACTATGACGAGGCGAACCAGGAAATCGTGCGCGTGGCGAAGGCATTGCAGGATGAGTCAGCACTGATCGAGTCAGCCGCACAGGCGTTGGGAAGAGGCGCACATTAGGTGGGCTCCCTGATTCGATTATCGGCGGCCTTCTGCGCAGTTTCTGAGCGGCATCTCTATTCCGACGAGTCTGACGAGACAACTTTTCGTACTACAATCAGCGCGCGCATCCTTCTCGGAAAGTGGGAGAATGAATTACGAACCCGAGTGAAACGGAGCGTTTTTCATGCGAAAGATCGTGAGCGTCGCAGCATTCTCAGTCCTGACGTTCGGGCTGTGCGCCGGGATCGTCGGTGCTCAAGTTCCGGCTTCGGGGAACGTTTACTTCGGCTATGCCTATACCAACACTAATCTGGCGCCGAACCGCGGCGGTCTAAACGGGTGGCAGGGAACGCTGGAAGGGAAGCTGCTTCCAATGCTGGGGATTGTGGCCGATCTCACGGGGCAGTATGGCTCGCTGGACCTCGGGGAGATCTGTCCGGTTGTTCCGGTGGGAGGGGGCGGCGGGGGCTGTGTGACTTTCAACCTGAGCACACACGAGTACAACGTGATGTTCGGTCCGCGGGTGGGGACGACGATTGGGAAGTTTCGCCCGTTCGGCGAATTTGAAATCGGGGCTGGACACGTCTCAGCGAGTAGTGAGTCGAACACGTCATTTGCCACGGCGTTGGGCGGCGGAATGGACTACAAGATTTTTCATGCGATGGCCTGGAGGGTCGAGGGGGATTACGTGCACACGCGCTTCTTCAGCGCGGGGCAGAACAATGTGCGCATTTCGACCGGAATTGTGCTGCGGTTCTGAGTTCTCGCGCTGTTTCTCGTTATTCGCTTGAGCAAAACAAAGGTGGGGGCACTTGAGAGATCCCCATTTCACTTATTTACCCCGGCGGCCAATTCTTCTGTTGCCGCGTATGGACCCGTTGCGAGGCCGGCCTCATCTCGACAGAAACGATGTCACCTATTTTTTGGGTAGTTTGCGAATAAGCACAACCAGGTCCGCGATCTGCTTCTCCGTCATACCGCGCTTCGCGAAAGCATGTGGATACTGCTTGTGTTTGATCCCGTAAGCAATCGTATCGAACAGTTTCTGATCGGTCAGACTCTGGACTTGTTGGGATCGAAGGTCGGCTACGCCCAGTTTCCTTCCCGCCGGGGTCGAACCACTTCCATCCATGCCGTGGCAACTCGAGCACTGCGCCTTGAAAAGGTCCTCTGCCTGCGCCCACGCACGAACCGGCAGCATCGGCAAAGATGCCAGAAATGCCGCGATTAGCGCTTTTTGCAATGCGGCCTCCGGATTTGGCAACAGACTCTCAAGAGTTTAATCCAGACAGCCGTTTTCCAGCTCAGTTTTGCTTAGCGAGTGCCCGCTGCCGCTTGTGCGCCGGCGTAGTACCCACTCTTGGTGCGGACGATTAACTTGCCGTGTCCTTTGGCCTTGGCCTCGACGCGAATCTGGCGAAAGCCGCCGTTGCCTCTGGGATTCGTTGGATGATAACCGATGGTGTATTGGCTGCGAATGTCGCGGGCAACGCTCTTGCTTATCTCGTCTACTTCATCCAGCGTCTTGGGAAAAAATGCAATGCCGCCGGTGCGCTGCGTAATGATCTCCAGCGCCCGCCTGGCACGCTTGGGATGTTCCTCGTCCCCGAGAATTCCAATGGCGTACACCGAGGGGCCGTTCTCTTCCTGGAGGTGCTTTACGGCCTGTTCCAGGGTCTCGTTGCTGGCGTTGTCCTCGCCGTCGGTCACCACGAACAGCACTTTCTTCTCCAGGCGCGCAAACCGCTTTAGGTGTTCAGCGGACGCGACCAGGGCATCGTAGAGTGCCGTACCTCCGCGGGCGTCAATCTTTTCCAGCGCTTCTTTCAGCTTGAGCAGGTTGTTGGTGAAATCCTGGTCGAGATAATATTCGTCGTTAAAATTCACGATGAAAACCTCGTCCTGCGGATTGCTCGATCGCACCAGATTGAGCGCAGCCTGATTTACTTTATTTCGCTTCTCCCGCATCGACCCCGAATTGTCGATGAGAATGCCCATCGACACAGGAATATCTTCATGACGGAACGAGATGATCTTTTGCGGCTTTCCATCTTCCAGCACGGTGAAATCGTCACGGGTCAGATTAGTGACGATGCGCTGCTTGTCATCGACGACGGAAGCATGCAGCAGAACTTCGTTCACATCCTGGCGAAAGACAAAGACTCCCTGATCGTTGAGCTTCTGATCTTGCTCGTCTTTCTTGGGCTGCGTTTGGCCGGGAGTCGCGGGCGCGGGAGGAGACGAAGACTGGGCGGGAGACTGCGCGGGAGAAGCTGGAGTCGACGAAGATTGAGAGGGCGACGATGGGGCAGGAGAGGATTGAGTGGAAGAAGGCGCAGTCGAAGGCTTGGCATCATTCTGCGGTGCAGCCGATTGCGACCATACCGGCATCGCCGTCAGCACACCTGCCAAAATCAGCAACGTGAAGAGAAGAACCCTCGCGGCCCTATTCTGCAGGCGCGTAATATCCCGTCCTGGCATACACCCGTAGAGGCGGCAATCCTTTCGGCGGCAGCAGTTTCACTTTTATCTTACGCCATTTGCCGTCGCGCACGATTCTGTTCGGACGGTAACCCAATACGTATTGATTGCGCAGCTCAACACCGATTTTGGTGGCCACGTCTCCCAAATCATTCGGATTGTCGATGGTAAACGCTCGCCCTCCGGTCAGTTCGGTAATGTCGGTTAGAAGCTGCGGACCGAGACGTTCCTCTATGGTGGAAGAATAGCGGTCGAAAATGCCAATGGCATAAATCATGACATCAGCTTCTTTCACCAACGATTTGATCTCGCCCTCGGTATAGCGGCTGTGATTGTCGCCTCCGTCGGAAATGATCAGCAGGGCCTTCTTGGGATACTTGGCTTGCCGCATCTTACTGATGCCCATGTAAATCGCGTCAAGCAGCGCGGTACGATGCCGGGGCACGGCGAACACCAGTTTATTTTGAATTTCGTCCACGGAGTTCGTGAAGTCACTCACCGCCTCGGGTTCGTCGGAGAAGGTGATCATGAAAAACTCGTCCTGTGGATTCGCCGTCTTGAAGAACTCCATGACCGCGTCTTTGGCGCGATCCATCTTGCTGGCCATGCTTCCGCTGGAATCAAAAATCACCCCCAGCGATACCGGCGCATCCTCACTGGAAAACGTTCGAATCTCCTGGGCAGCATTGCCTTCGAACAACTGGAAATTTGCCTTATCCAAGCCGGTCACCAGACGGTTCATGGGGTCGGTGATCGTCACCGGCACCAATACCAAGTCCACGTCGACCTTCAGGGGATGCACGTGTGTGGTTAATCCGGTTGTGGAACTCACGAGCTGGGGCTGGGGAATGTCGGGCGGTTTGTCCGCTTCCCGTGGCAATACATGAACATCGTTCACGTCGGTTTGAGCAAACCCCGGAATACAAACCAGACCAAACAGGATAAAACACAGACACACCCACGATTGCAAATTCGCAGAGCAGATTGTTTTGCGCAGTCGGGCTTGGGTCGGGTCCCAGGGGAGAACCAGACAGCCACATCGAACTACGGCCATCGGGTGAGATGACCAACGCCCATCAGCCAGGCGGGCCATAGATACCTCAGTGAGGCGGATGTTAGCACAGCTTTCGCCTCGTCGCTCACGATTTTTTGTCAAATTTCGGAGATAAATCCCAGAACAGGAGTTGGTTGTCTTTTCTTAGGCGGAGGTTGTCCGCAGAGTGAGCGGAACCGGGCAGAGACGACTGGGGGCTGCGCCGTTCCCATCCGCAAGTCAGAGCATTTTGAAGTGCGGGTGGACGCGTTCAAACCGCAAACTAATCCTTGACCGCTTTGTCCGTGATCTCAAGACCTTTATCAAGAATGGCAAAAGCCTCCCGCAGTTGCTGTTCGTTAATACACAGCGGAGGGTTCGTATAGAAGGTGTTCCAGCGTACCAGCGTATAGAGTCCCTGCTCGCGGAAGAAGCGCCCGAGGGCGGCCATCTCATCTGAAGTCCCGTTGAACGGGGCCATGGGCTGCCGGGTCTTGCGGCTACGCACCAACTCCACGATGCCAAATAGCCCGATCGACCGCACGGCTCCTACCGAAGGATGTTTCTCCTGCAAATTGCGCCCCAAATCTTTCATGATCGCGCCCATCTTCCTGGTGTTTTCGATCAGATTATCTTCTTCGTAGACCGCAATTGTGGCCAGCGCTGCTGCGCATCCCATGGGGTGCGAGTTATAGGTCAGCCCTCCATAAAACACTTTGTCCTGAAAATGCTGCGCAATGTGATGCCGCATCCCGACCGCGCCCAGGGGCAGATAGCTTGAAGTTAATCCCTTGGCCATGCAGATCAAGTCCGGCACAACTTTCCAATGATCCACGGCAAACCACTCGCCCGTACGACCGAAGCCGGCCATGACTTCATCGGCGATCATCAGGATGCCATACTTGTCGCAGAGTTTGCGCACTCCCTCGAGGTATCCGTCGGGCGGAATAAGGATGCCGTTGGTGCCGACCACGGTTTCGAGGATGAAGGCGGCGAAGGTGTGCGGGCCTTCGAGCTGGATGGTTTCTTCAATCATCGCCAGGGAGCTTTCCGCTGACTCCCAGCCGCGCTCGATGCCGTGATAGGGGTCGAGTACGTGAACGACGCCGGGGATGCCGGGCTCGGCGGCCCAGCGGCGGGGGTCACCGGTGAGCGTGATGCTGCCGCCGGTTGCGCCGTGATAGGAACGATAACGGGCGAGGATTTTTTGCCGTCCAGTGAAGAAGCGGGAAATCTTGATGGCGTTTTCAGTGGCTTCGGCGCCGCCGTTGGTAAAGAAAAACGTGTCGATGTCGCCGGGAGTAATTTCTGCAAGCTTCGCTCCGAGGCGGGCGCGAGGCTCGGTGGCCATAAATGGGTTGGCGTAGCAAAGCTTTTCCGCCTGCTCTTTGATGGCATTGACGACACGCTCGTCGCCATGACCAATGTTGACGGACATGAGTTGGCTGTTGAAGTCGATGAAGCGCTTGCCTTCCGGCGTGTAGAAGTAAATCCCCTTGGCGCTGGCGACAGGAATGGGATCGACCTTCGACTGGGCGGACCATTCGTAGAGAGTGTGTTTTTTGCAGAGATCGATGATTTCTTTTCCGGACATTGTCGGGTTGGCAACAGTAGTAGTCATAAGTTCCTTTGGAAAGATCATTTCACCACAGAGTCGCAGAGACACAGAGAAAATCTTTAAAGGGATTTCTCGGATGCTGTCGACAGTTTGGGTCATCTATTGGACCGTATCAAAATTTGCGCGAATGTTCTTTGGCCCAGCGCTCGACGACAACTTTCTTGTCGGTGTAGAACTCGATGGCGTCGCGGCCCTGGCCGTGGAGATCGCCGAAGAAACTGTTCTTCCATCCGCTGAAGGGGAAATAAGCCATGGGCGCGGCAACGCCGATGTTGATCCCGATGTTGCCCGCAGGCGCTTCGTAACGAAAGCGGCGCGCGGCCGATCCGCTAGAGGTAAACAGCGATGCCTGGTTGCCGTACGCGCTGCGTTCGAGAAAGGCCATCGCTTCGTCAAGGTTGTCGGCGTGGACAAGGCTGAGTACAGGCCCGAAGATTTCGGTGTCGGCGAGATCGCTGGTTGCAGGCAAGTCGTCGAGAATCGTAGGTTTGACGAAGTTTCCGGATTCGTATTTCGGAATCTTCGAGTCGCGGCCGTCGAGCAGAACTTTCGCTCCTTGTTGCTCGCCGAGACCGATCAAGGATTCGACACGCTCTTTGCTTTGCGGAGTGATTACGGGCCCCATCTGCACATCTTTGTCGAGGCCGTTGCCGACCTTCAGTTTCGAGGCTGCATCGGCAATCGAGTCGCGAAAGGTCTTCTGCGCTTCGCCGATGGTTACCGCGACAGATACAGCAAGACAGCGCTGTCCCGCGCACCCGAAGGCGCTGTCGCTGATGATCTGCGTGGCCATCGGCATGTCGGCGTCGGGAAGAACGATGACGTGGTTCTTGGCGCCGCCCTGGCATTGCGCGCGTTTGCCATTTGCAGCGGCGCGCGAGTACACATATTTCGCGACCGGGGTCGAACCAACGAAGCTGATCGCTCGAACTTTGGCATGATCGAGAAGTGCATCGACGGCGGCTTTTCCTCCATTCACTAGGTTGACGACGCCTCTGGGCAGGCCTATTTTTTCGAGCAACTCGTAGACGTAGCGCATGGTGAGCGGGACCCGCTCGCTGGGTTTGAGAATGAAGGTGTTGCCAGTGGCAATGGCGTAGGGCAGATACCAAAACGCAATCATGCCGGGAAAATTGAAGGGCACAATCGCCGCAGTGACGCCGATCGGTTGGCGGATCATCATCTCGTCGATGCCGCGGGCAACGTCCTCGAGATTGTAGCCCTGCATCATCATGGGAATGCCGCAGGCGACTTCGACGTTATCAATCGCCCGGCGCATCTCGGCTTTGGCTTCGGTAAAAGTCTTGCCATTTTCCTGCGTGATGACGCGGGCGATGTCGTCGATGTGCTCTTCGAGCAGCGTCTTCAATTTGAACAGCGGCTGGATGCGGTCTTCGGGCGGGGTGCGTCGCCATTCGGGAAAGGCAGCGGCTGCGGCTTCAACGGCAACGTTCACTTCAGCGGCGTCGGCGAGCGGGACGCTGGCCAGCACTTCGCCTGTAGCCGGATTGACTACCTCTCGCCATTCGGCGGCGCGAGATTCGATCCACTGGCCGTTGATGTAGTTGGTGAGTTTGACAATGGGAGGTGCTGCGACTGACGTCATGCTATTGCCTCTGCTATCACGAAGGATGTTTGCGCTGGGAGTCACGTGAGAACTCCCGGAACCAGCAAGTAATGATACAGCGTTATAGGGATCCTTCGACTACGGTTGATCTTCGCGCTTGGGCGCGAAGATCAATCCTCGCTCAGGATGACAAATCCGAAACTAAACCTATTCCTCCACGACAATTTCGACGGGACATGCGCGAGCCCCGATTTCGTGAATCAGATCCACAAAGTCGCTCGCCATCTTCATCGCGCCCTCGCCAATCGAGTCGTAGTGCCGGTGATCAGTCGGTATGGAACCTCGATCTTGTTGATGCTGCCAGTCGCGATGCTGTCATTCAGCGCGTCGAAGTTGCGACCGTGCCAGTCTGGCGCTCCGACTGCTTTGAAGAAGGCATCGTAGACATCGTCGCGATTTTGCCACGTCGAACCATCAAGGACGAGTTCCTTCATCCGCGATCCTCACGCCAATTGTGCTACTGCGCCTTTCTCGTCGCACACTGCGGCCAGAGCCGACTCCAGCACTGCCAGGCCTTCGTCGATTTGCGCATCCGTAGCCACGAGCGGAACCAGAATACGGATCACATTCGAGTATGTACCCGCGGTGATTGTGATTAAGCCGTGCTCGTAGCAGTACTGCGTAATCTTCTTCGTCTCTTCCGTTGCTGGAATCTTTGAGTCTTGCGACTGCACGAGCTCGATGGCTTGCATGCCGCCAAGGCCGCGCACATCGCCGATAATGGGCCACCGGCATTGCCATTCTCGCGCTCGGGTCTGAAAGCGGTCGCCGAGTTCGTTGGCGCGCTCCAGTAAGTTCTCGTGCTCAAACAAATCCAGAACAGCCAGCGCCGCCGCGCAAGAGAGTGGGTTTCCGGCAAAAGTTCCGCCGAGGCCTCCAGCCCCTGGAGCGTCCATAATTTCGGCGCGGCCGGTAACCGCGGCAAGGGGCAAGCCTCCGCCCAGGGATTTGGCGGTGACGATGAGATCGGGCTCAATGCCGTAACGCTCGCTGGCGAAAAGTGCGCCGGTACGTCCGAAGCCGGACTGGACTTCGTCGGCGATGAAGAGGATGCCGTACTTGTGGCAGAGATCGATCAGCACCTTGAAGTAGTCCGGTGGAGGCGCGATGAACCCGCCTTCACCCATGACCGGTTCGGCGATTACCGCAGCCACATCTTCGTTGGCCACAACCCGTTTAAACGTATCTTCGAGATGCCGCGCACAATACAAATCGCATGAAGGATATTTCAAGTTGTAGGAACAGCGATAGCAGTAGGCGAACGGAACGCGATACACC
>Ga0182024_10027197_pt1 | contig 10017 bp, 10 predicted proteins | sample P32metaG_FD_120480 | JGI IMG/M metagenome (GOLD analysis project Ga0182024, IMG submission 120480) | Permafrost microbial communities from Stordalen Mire, Sweden - P3-2 metaG (Illumina Assembly) | ecosystem: Environmental > Terrestrial > Soil > Wetlands > Permafrost | place: Sweden: Stordalen...
ATCGCGCTTGCGCTCGCGCTCGCGTTCGCCGCGGCGCTCTTTGCGCCGGTCTCTTCGGTGCCCGCCGCCGCGATCGGTACAGCGGTGCTCGCCATCGGCGTGCTTGCGTTGCACGCGCTCCCGGAGGAGTTGCTCGCCGCACTGCGACCGCAGCGACGCGCGGGGCGCTGAGCGCCCTCGCTCCGTCCTGCGCGCGATCGAGCGCCCAGTGGCCGTCGCCAGGCGCGGGGGCGACGCTCGACTCATGCCGCCGGCTGGCGGCCCGGGTGTCGATATCATGGCCCGGTGGACTTCCTGGCCGGTAAGCGCGTGCTGGTCACCGGCGGGTCGGGGTTCCTCGGTGCGCAGGTGCTCAGTGAGCTTGCGAACCGTGGTGTCGCCGAGGTCGTCGCGCCGCGGTCGGCGCAGTGCGACCTGCGCGAGCGCGATGCGATCCGCGCGGCGCTCGCCGATGCGCGCCCGGATGTTGTCGTGCATCTGGCCGCGGTCGTCGGCGGCATCGGCGCCAACATGGCGACTCCGGGCTCGTTCTTCTACGACAACGCGATCATGGGCATCCAGCTGATCGAGGAGAGCCGCCAGGCCGGCGTGGAGCGGTTCGTCTGCGTCGGCACCGTCTGCGCCTACCCCAAGCACGCCCCGGTGCCATTCCGCGAGGAGGACCTGTGGAACGGCTATCCCGAGGAGACCAACGCGCCCTACGGCCTCGCCAAGAAGATGCTGCTCGTGCAGTTGCAGGCCTATCGCCAGCAATACGGCTTTGAGGGCATCTATCTGCTGCCGGTGAACCTCTACGGTCCGCGCGACAACTTTGACGAGCGGACCTCGCACGTCATTCCGGCCCTGATCAAGAAGTGCGACGAGGCGCTCGAGAGCGGCGCCGACTCGATCGTCTGCTGGGGAACCGGTCGCGCGTCGCGCGAGTTCCTCTACGTCGACGACGCCGCCGAGGGCATCGTCGCAGCGGCGGCGCGCTACGCCGGCGCCGAGCCGGTCAACCTCGGGTCCGGACAGGAGATCTCGATTGCCGAGTTGACCGAGTTGATCGCGGAGCTCGTCGGCTTCACCGGCGAGATCGTGTGGGATCACAGCAAGCCCGACGGGCAGCCGCGCCGGTGGCTTGACACCTCCCGCGCCGAGCGGGAGTTCGGCTTCCGTGCGAGTACCGAGCTGCGCGACGGGCTCGAGCGGACGATCGAGTCCTATCGCGCGGCGCGGCGAAGCGCCACGGCGGGGGCCGAGCCGGCCTCCGCGCCCGAGCGAACCTGACCCGCCCGCGCCCCGGTCAGGGGCGCCAGGCCCACACCATGCCGACCCCGTCGGCGCCGTGCCAGATCGGGGCCGTGCGCAGGCCCGCCGCATCGAACGCGCGCTCGGCGGCGGCCCGCGGATCCGCCCCGGGGCACCCGAGAGGGTGATACTCGAGGACGATCACGCGCGGTGGATTCGCCGCGAAGCGCGGGTCATAGAGGATCTCCCACTCGCCGCCCTCGATGTCCATCTTCACGACGTCGGCCGCTGAGATCGCGGGCAGCACGTCGCGCAAGGCGACCGTGATCGCATCGGCTGCGCCATCGGTTGGGCCGTCGATCACGTGTGACGATGCACCGAGCCCCGCTGCGAACCGGACCTCGCCCTCCCGGGCGCCCGCGGCGGCGAGTATCAGGCTCCATCGCTGGGCCAGGTCGTTGACGGCGATCGTGCGCTCGTGCACCGCGGCGTTTTGGGGATCGGGCTCGTAGGCGACGATTCGCGCGGTGGGCCAGCGCCTCACCGCGAGGGCCCCGAACATCCCGATGTTGGCACCGAGGTCGAGGATCGCCCGGGGCTCGCCGATCACCTTCGACAGCTCCGCCGACGGGTCATACCAGCGGTGGTGGAATACCTCGGCCATCGTCGCCGCGTCGGCACCCTGGTGACGTATCGCCACCCGCACCCCGTTCGCGCTGAGGTGGTAGACGTGCACTCCGGCCGGACGCAGCAGCTCGCGGGCGAAGAATGTCGCTGACTCGCGGACCAGCCGGGCGCAGATCACCCGCGCCGTGAGCGGCAGCATGGCGCGATGCCCGGTGAGGCGCTGGAGGGCTTTGATCACTCGACCGGGCGAAGCATCCTGATCAGCCGGCGAAGCGGCCTCGCCACCGGGCGCAGCGCGACGAACGCTTCCAGTCTGGCCCGCAGATGTTTGAGCGAGCGCGCGCGGTGAAGGCCGTCGGGTCCGAGCAGGTGGGTCGCGTTGTACGGATTGTGCACGTAGCGGTCGATCCCGGGCGCGAGCTGGCGGTTGCGATCGGCTTCCGGCCCCTCCCAGCTCGTCGACCGGCTTCCAGCGACGTGACCGTAGTCGTGGTTCTGGTGGATCGCCGTGACGCTGTCGGTCATGTCGATCAGCGGGAGCCCAAGCTCGAGCGCGCGACCGATCATCCAGTTGTCCCATCCGGGCCGTCCAACGGCGAACGGCGGCAGACCGAAATCGGTGTCCGCGCGAAACGCGAAGTAATCACTCCCACGCCCCTTGTCGAGCTCGCCGTTCTGGCGCGCCCAGTCGCGCAGCGACGCGCCGTCGGAGAAGTCCAGCGACGAACCGACATCGCAGTCCCAACGGCGACCGATCGCGAGGTAGGGGTCGCGCGGCAGCCGGCGCACCGCGGCAAGGAAGTCCTCGAGCAGGACGATGTCGGCGTTGACGTAACACAGGACCTCGCCGGACCCTCGAGCCGCCGCTTCGCGAAAGGCCGAGTCGAGTAGCGGCGTTCCGAACTGGTTCCGCGCCACACCTCCGACGTGCGTTGCCCCGAACTCGCCGGCCGCCTCGGCCACGCCGGGGTCATCGCCCATCACCAGGACCTCCACCTCGGGTGCGAGTTGATGCCAACTCGCAAGCGCGTTGCGCTGAATCAGCGAAACGTGCGAATCGTCGAATCCCTTCGGGATCGTGAACAGGGTCAGGTAGCTCATCGAGGCGAGTGGCTGAAGGGCGGCACTCGCGCGCGCACCCTACTACCTCCAACGGCACCCGAATAGACTCGAATCTCCGAATGCCAGTCACCCCTGTGCCAATTCGCGGCGTCCTCGACCGCCTGCGCAACCGTCCGAGCCCGCGCCGGCGCAGCCTCGCCAAACATTTCGCGAGGGGCGGCGACCCGGTCGTCCTGACGGATCAGAACGACATGCGTTTCGTCCTGTATCCGTGGGAGCTGGAATCGGTTGACGAGCTGTTGAGCAAGTCCTTCTACAGGCCCGATTTTCGCGCCATCGGCCGGCTGCTGCGGCCCGGTGACACCGCGGTCGACGTCGGAGCAAACATCGGCTCGCATTCGATCATGATGAGCCGCTGCGTCGGTGAGGCCGGCCGCGTCCTTGCGTTCGAGCCGGTCGCGTCAACGGCCTGGCTGATGCGAGAGAACCTGTCGTTGAACAAGGTCGACAACGTCGAATTGTCGACCGCGGCCGTGTCGGATGCGCCTGGGACGCTCGAGATGAACCTCTACGACCAGCGCTACTCGGCATGGAACTCATTCGGCAGCGCGAGCTTCGATGGGATCGTGCCGATCGAGACAGTGATGGTGAAGGTGGAATGCCTCGATGACGTGGTCCGCTCGCGCTCGGTCGAGCGCATCCAGTTCCTGAAGATCGACGTCGAGGGGTTTGAGATCGATGTGCTGAAGGGAGCTCGCGCGATTCTCGCCGGCGACTCGGTCGACTGCCTGTCGTTTGAGATCTCGGAGATTCCCCTGCGGGCGAGCGGCCACAGCGCCGCCGAGGTGTTCGAGTTCTTGGCGTCGCTCGGCTACGGGTGTTACCAGTTCGATGAGGGCGCCGACGCGTTTGTCGGTCCGTTCGAGGGCTCGCAGGACTTCTACGCCAACTTCTACGCCAGCAGGCAGGATCTGCGCGCGCGCTAGCACGGCCGGCATGCCCATCCCGCTCTTCGACACCTCAACGCCGCTCGCGCCGCTGCACGACGAGCTGCGCGCTGCCGTCGATCGCGTCCTCGACAGCGGCCGCTACGTCCTCGGACCCGAGCTCGCCGCCTTCGAGTCCGAGTTCGCGGCCCACCTCGGCGTCGACCACGCGATCGGCGTCGCCAACGGCACCGAGGCGCTGACGATTGCGCTGCGGGCGATGGGCGTCGGACCGGGCGACGAGGTCGTCGTTCCGTCATTCACGTTCTACGCCAGCGCCGAGGCGATCCCGCCGACCGGTGCCGTGCCGATCTTCTGCGACATCGATGCCGACACCTTCTGCGTGACGGCGGACACCGTTCGCGCGGCCCTGACTGCGCGGACGAAGGCGGTGATCGCGGTGCACCTGTTCGGTAACGTCGCGCCGATCGCCGAGATCGAGGCGCTCGGCGTGCCGGTGCTCGAGGACGCCGCCCAGGCGGCGGGGTCACTCGGCGCGACCGGGCGACCCGGTTCGCTCGGGACGGCCGCGACGTTCAGCTTCTATCCGTCAAAGAACCTCGGAGCGTTCGGCGACGGCGGAGCGATCACCACGCGCGACGGCGCGATCGCGGAACGCGTGCGCGCGCTGCGCTTCCACGGCTCGCGCGACAAGGTGAGCTTCGAAGCGATCGGCTACAACTCGCGCCTCGACGAGCTGCAGGCAGCGATCCTGCGCGTGCAGCTGCCATACCTCGACGGCTGGGCCGACGGACGCCGGGAAGCCGCCGAGCGCTACGGCGCGTCGGGCCTCGACCAGCTCGTGCAGCTGCCCGTTTCGACGCCGGGCTCGCGGCCGGCGTGGCACCTCTACGTGATCCGTAGCGAGCAGGCCGACGCGCTGGAGGTCTCGCTCGGCGCCCAGGGAATCGGCGCGCGGGGCTACTACCGCGTGCCGATCCACCGCCAGCCTGCGATGGCGACCGACGTCGAGTTGCCGGTGACGGCGCACGTCGCGCGGACCAACCTCGCGCTACCGATCGGCCCGTGGCTGACCGCCGCGCAGGCCGATGAGGTTGTCGCCGCTATCCGCGACGCGGCACCCTGACCGCGGCCGCGCGGTCACGCTCCGAGCGCGGCGACCACGCGCCTGCTCGATCAGGCGGGAGGCTTCGTCGCGTGGAAGATGCCGTAGCGGAAGACGACGAAGTTGGCAGCCACCATGACCGCGGCGGTTGCCAGGTAGACGACCTCCGTTGAGAGCCCCAGGATCGGCGGCAACACGAGTGTGGACAGCGCGGTCACGCCGTATTGGACACATGCGATGACGAGGTAGCGGCCGGCCTGGTGGCGCAGCGGCAATGCGAACTCGTCCTCGTGGACCCAGACGAAGTTTCGCTGAAGCGTGAAGTGAACCATCAGCGCGACACAGAAGCCGCAGATCAGCGCAGCCTGGAACGGCAGCCCGGCGACATCGGCGAGCACGGTCGTCGTGCCCAGGTACACGCCGGCGACGAGCCCTCCGGTGAGCGCGAAGCGGGCGCCCTGGCCGAACAGACCGGAGTCGGGCGACGCGAGCGTGAGAGCCAGCCCTCGAATCCGGCGCCCACCCGCGCCGATGGGGTTTCGGCCCGACACTCGAGGAAACATAGAGCAGACCGCAGCGCAGGAGGCGTGCTCAAGCGCGAGGTGCTTCGCCCGCCCCCGAGCCGGATGTTCGCGCGCCCGCCCCGCGCAGAAACGCGTCGGTCTCCGCCAACCCCGATGGCGTCCCGATCTCGTAGAAGCGCTCCGCGACCTCGTAACCGAACAGGCGCCGTTCCGCCGCGAGCGTGCGGTAGAGGGAAGCCAGATCGCGTTCCGCCGGATCGACGAGCGCCGGGGCCTCGGGGGTGAGCCCTCCGAGGCCGTAGTCGATCCAGCGCATGTCCGCGGTCCGCGCGTGCTTGTCGTAGGCCAGCACTCGGCCGTCGGCGTAGACCGCGTTGGAGGGCTCCCAGCGGCTGTCGTTGCCCAGCACGGTCATCATCGCCGGCAGCGTGCTCGCCTGCCACGCTGCCGCTGCCGCCCGATAGTCGAGCCGCAGATAGGTGTCGCCGTAGAGCACGAGAAACGGCTCACTCAGCAGCGGGATGGCCCGCCTGATGGCGCCAAGCGTTCCGTCGAGCCCGGCGGCGTCGTAGCTGTAGTCGATCCGCAGGCCAAAGCGCTCGTCGCCGACGCGATCCTCGATCAGCGCGCCGAGATACCCGACGCACACGACCACCCGCTTCGCGCCGTGATCGGCCAGCAGCTGCAGCTGGTGGAACAGGAACGGCTGTCCGGCCACCTCGATCAGCGGCTTGGGAACGCTGCGCACGCGATCTCCGAGCCGCGTTCCCAGCCCCCCAGCGAGTATGCAGACCGGCGGCAGCACTCCCGCGGACCGGCGGTCCTACTCCCACCCGTGCCGAGACTCGATGATGTACTTCGGTCGTTGACGGGACTCGTCGTAGGTACGCCCGACGTACTCACCGATCACGCCCAGGGACAGCATCTGGATGCCGCTGAAGAACGACACGGTGATGACGACCGTGGGATTGCCGAGCGGGAAGCCGACCCCGGCGACCTTCATCCCGAGGTACACGATCGCGAGCAGGAACGCGATCAGCGACAGCGCGACTCCGAGGAACGAGATCAGCTGCAGCGGGTATCGCGAAAAGCCGACGATGCCGTTGAAGCCGATCGCCAGCGAGCCCCAGAAGCGGTTGTACTTGCTCGAGCCCGAGGCCCGCGGATCGCGGTCGTAGAGCACGCTCGTCTGTGCGAACCCCACCAGGCCGACGAGGCCACGGAGAAATCCGTGGCCCTCTTTGAGCGCGACCACATTGTCGACGACGCGACGGCTCATCAGGCGAAAGTCGCCGGTATTGGGAGGAATCTCCACCTCCGCGATGCGCGCGATCAGGCGGTAGCCGAGGGCTGAGACGATCCGCTTCGGAATCGTCTCGCCGGCGCGCGTGCGCCGCTGCGCGTACACCACGTCGTAGCCGCTGCGCCAACTGGCGACCAGTTCGGTGATCAGTTCCGGGGGATCCTGTAGGTCGCAATCGATCACGACAATCGCGTCGCCGGTGGCCGCCTCCATGCCGGCGAGGGTCGCCATCGGCTGGCCGAAGCGCCGCGAGAAGCGCAGCATCTTCACGCGCGGGTCGCGCTCGCGCAACGCGAGGATCTTCTGCTCTGTGCGGTCTGTCGACGGGTCGACGCTGAAGATCAGCTCCCACTCGAGATCGAGGCCTGAAAGCACAGCCGTCATCCGCTCGTACACCCGGTCGATGTTGCTTTCCTCGTTGTAGGTCGGGATCACGACGCTCAGGCTCGCGTGCGGCATGGCGCGTGACGCGCTCAGATCGCTCTGCTCGCTCATCGAGCCGTCCTGCGCAGAACGGTTAACCCGCGGATGCCGAACGGGAGACGAATCCCGGATCGAACCAACCCGCGTTCGAGCATTTCGGCGATCGGCCCTATCCGCGAGCGCTGCGTGCGCGCAATATCGCGGGCGACGCGCGACTCGAGCGCCTTGCCGTCCAGCCGTCCGTGGAGCCGCCGGTTGCGCTGCTTGACGAGCCAGAACGCTGGATAGAGGACGCTGCCGAGATACATGTCCGTGATCACCTCGAGGCCGGCCTGACGCGCCTTGGCCGCCAGCTCGCCACGGCCGTAACGCCGTTCGTGACCGAGGAAGCGATCGTAGTAGTCGTAGGTGCCTGGGCCTGCGGGGACGACGAACACGCCGCGGGCGCCGGGGCGCAGGACGCGGCGAAGCTCGCCGAGCGCCGCGCGGTCGTCGGGCACGTGCTCAAGCAGGTTCGCGCTCACCGCGGCGTCGACGCTGGCGTCCTCGAGCGGCAACGCACACACGTCAGCCTGCAGCAACCGCGCCGTTGGGGCGTTGCGGTGCGCCGCGCGCAGCCCGGATGCCACGAGGTCGATCCCAATCAGCAGCGCGTCGGGATGCGCGCTCGCCAGCTGTTCGAGGAGGTAGCCACTCGAACAGCCGAGGTCGACGATCACCGGCGCGGCCGGCAACGGCCCGAGCTGCTCGAGCACGCTCCGCCGCGTCCACACGTCGATGAAATGCTCGCGGGTGCTCTCCTCATGCAGCTCCTCGAGCTCATCTGACCAGTTGACCGCGTGGCTGTCGCCGGCGTAGGAGATGAACGGATCGACACCACCATCCGCGCGGCGCCAGCCGCGGTCAAATGCCCGCAGCGGCTCCCCCTCGGCGGTGGGCCGCAGGGCGACGTCCGGCGCAGACCCGGTCACGATCGTCCTGCCCGGCGGCGGAGTCGGGTCATCGATCCTCCCCCCAACCCAGGCCGCGATCGCCGGGCACGATGCGGCGCAGGGTGTACACATCGGAGTCGAGGTCGGCGCGATGCGCCGGCAGCTCGCGCCACGGGTCCCACACGGCGCTGAGCAGCTTGCCCGTGATCCCATCGCTCTCCGCGGAGCCCAGAAAGACCGCCAGCTCGGCCCCGCGTTCCAGCGGTACTCCACCGGAGCGCCGCTGCTCGACGGCGCGATCGTAGAACGCCTGCCCGACGGGCGCCGGGCCGGCCGCGAGGACCTCATCGAGCATACGCGTGTTGAGCGACCCGGGGGCGATCGCGTTGACGTCGACGTGGTGATCGCGCAACTCGACCGCGAGCGTCTCGGCGAAGCGGACGACGGCCGCCTTCGAGGCGGCGTAGGCGCTGAGCCCGGCGAGCGGCGCCGTCGCGCCGCCGCCCGAAAGCTGCACGATCTTTCCGTACCCGCGCCCGACGAAGTGGGCCACCAGCGCGCGCGCGGGCAGCACGGATCCGAACAGGTTGATCTCGATCGCCCGGACCCACTCCGGCCAGTCAACGTCCTCGATCGTGCCCTTCGGTCCGTACACGCCCGCGTTGCTGACAAGGATCGTCAACTCCCCGAACTCGTCGAGCGCGGAGCTCACGAGCCGCTCTACGTCCTGGCGCTGCGACACATCGGCGAGGACGGCGAGCACCCGCTGGTCATCGCCCGACAGCACCCGCAGCTCTGCCGCGGCGCTCTCGAGGGCCGCAGCGTGGCGTCCGCAGATACAGACGCCAGCCGCGCCCGCGCGCAGGTACCCGCGTGCGATCTCGAGCCCGAGTCCCTGGCTCCCGCCCGTGATCAGGGCGGTACGGCCGGCCAGCACGTCGCTCGTCTGGCGCTCGCTCACCGAACCTCCGCTCCCGCACTTCCTTGCAACGACGGTGCCCCGACCCGCAGGTACTCGATCCCCGGAGCGGACGCCAGCGAGGCCGCGAGAACCCCGGCGGCGTCGAACACGATCGGCGTGCGCATGATCGGCGTGAGGTCCGCGGCCGCGACGTCGAGGTACTCGGGGCAGGCGGTGCAGACGACCAACGCATCGGCCGACGTCGCGGCCTCGAGCGGGTCGGCAAACAGCTCGACCTCCCGTGGCGTGCCGGCTGGCAGCGCCTTGACGCCCGGGTCGTGGGTGCGCACCACCGCGCCCGCGCCGCTGAGCCAATGGCAGAGCTCGAGCGCGCTCGAGCCTCGCAGCGTGTCGGTACCGGGCTTGTAGGCAAGGCCCCACACGGCGACGGTGCTGCCGGCAAGGCGATTCTCGGCGGCGGCGTCAGCGCCGAGACGCGCCGTCAGCCTGCGCCGAGTCCATTGCTTGTGAGCGGCGTTGCCCTCCGCGACCCCATCGAGCACGTGGCTGGACAGCCCTTGCCGGTGCGCCGCCTCGCGCAGGAATGCGACATCGCGCGCCAACGTTCCGCCGGCGAAGGCGTCGCCCGGCGCGAGATAGGCGCGCGCGCCGATCCGCCGCTCGCTCTTCAGGCCCCTCGACACCTCGGCGGCGTCGGCACCGACCAGCTCGCAGACCGCGGCCACCTCGTTGATGAAGGCCACCGACGTCGCGAGGAAGCCGTTCAGGGCGTGCTTGGTCATCTCGGCCGACTCCACCCGCATCCACTCGATCTCGCTGGTGAACGGGGCGAGCGTCGCCGCGAGTTCGCTCCGGTCGCTGTCGCTGCGGACGCCCGCGACGATCCGGTCGGGCCGGCGGAAGCCGTCGAGCGCTTGGCCGAGCCGCAGGTTCTCGGGCACG
>Ga0182024_10027198_pt1 | contig 10017 bp, 12 predicted proteins | sample P32metaG_FD_120480 | JGI IMG/M metagenome (GOLD analysis project Ga0182024, IMG submission 120480) | Permafrost microbial communities from Stordalen Mire, Sweden - P3-2 metaG (Illumina Assembly) | ecosystem: Environmental > Terrestrial > Soil > Wetlands > Permafrost | place: Sweden: Stordalen...
CACGTCGGGCCGCAGCGCCTGTGCTTGGGCGACCGCCTCGAGGCCGTTGGCCGCCTCGCCGGCGACGTGCAGGTCGGGCTGACTCTCGATCACCATCCTGAACGCCATCCGCATCAGCTCCTGATCATCGACCAGTAGAACCGACGCGCTCACAGGATGGCCTCGAGCCGGCAGGCGACGGGCTGCGTCTCGGTGTGCAGGCGCAGGTGCACGCGCCAGCCGCCGTCCTCGGTAGGGCCGACGTCGAGCGCGCCGTCATAGGCGTTGGCGCGCTCGCGCATGCCGCGCACGCCGCGGCCGTCCGGACTGCGGCCGTCCAGGCTGCGGCCGTCCAGGCTGCGGCTGTCCAGGCTGCGGACGTCTGTCGCGTGACCGCCCCGTTCAGCCGGTTCAGCGGGACCGGCGCCGCCGGTGTTGGTCACATCGAGCTCGACCTGGCCTCCACCGCAGCGCAGCTCCAGGTGTGCCGAGGCCGGCCGTCTGGCGTGTTTGACCGTGTTGGTCAGCGCCTCCTGGGCGACTCGGAAGACGGCGAGCTGAACGCCGGGGGGCAGCTGCTGCGGGTCGCCCTCCAGATCGATCGTCACGGGGATGCCCGCGGCGTCGACGCGCGCGATCAGGTCGTCGAGCCGTTCGAGCGTGGGCTGGGGCTCGAGCGGGTCGGGCGCCGAGTCGTCGCGCAGCACGCCGAGCAGGCGGCGCATCTCGAGCAGCGCCAGGCGCCCGGTCGCGGACAGACGCTCGATCGCGCCCGAGGCACGCTCGGGGGACGAGTCGAGCGCATAGCGGGCGCCGTCGGCCAGGGCGATCATCACGGTCAGGTTGTGGGAGACGATGTCATGCATCTCGCGCGCGATGCGCGCACGCTCCGCGGCGGCGCCGAGCTCGGCCTGCTGGTCGCGCTCACGTTCGAGTCGTGCCGCCTTCTCGTGCAGGGATGCGAGAAGCTCGCGGCGCTGGCGGATCATCAAGCCGAGCGCCGCGGCCGCGACGGCAAGTCCGGTCACCCCGACCCAGTACTTGAAGACCTGCTTCTCCCAATGCAGCGCCAGCATGATCGCGCCGGCCTCGGCCACGGCGACGGCAGCAGCGACCGACCTGACGTCGCTCTCCAAGCAGACCCAGTAGAGCGCGACGAGCACCGCACCGTCGGCGAGTTGGGGTCCGGAGACGAACCACTGGAGCAACGCGGCCAGGCCGACGCCGGCGAAGCACGTGCGCACGCTGCGGTGGCGCAGCAGCAGCGGCGCGCACAGCGCCGCGCATATGGCGAGCATCGCCGGCGTGATCCGGCCCTGGATCGCGAGGCCGGTCACGCTCGTGGCCGCGACCGCGGACGCCAGCACCGCGTCGGTGAGGGCCGCGTGGCGTGCGCTGAACCTGGCCAGACGCTCGACCCGCTGATTCAGCGAGGTGAACAGCAGCTCCTCGGAGCGCTCCGGCATATGCGGAATCTTCGCGCCCCGAGCCCGGGAGCGCTACTCGGCTTCGGGCGCGAGCACCGGATGCGGATGCGGGTGGGCGTGCGGGTGCGGGTGCGGGTGGGGGTACAGGTGCGGGTGGATCTCCTCCGCGCGCTGCTCGCCACGCTGTACGTCGAGCTTCGTGACCGCGACCCAGGCGACGAGCCCAACGAAGATCACGAACGCGATCAGACTGACGGTCGGGTCGCCGAGGTTGAGGCCACCGTTGGTCGGCTTGCTGAAGCCGTCCGCGAACGACGCTCCGAGCGGTCGCGTGACGATGTAGGCGAACCAGAACGAGAGGATCGGGTTCCAGTTGAAGCGCCACCAGCCGACGGCCGGGACCGCGAACACGGCCGCAAACAGGATCGCCGAGGGCCAGAAGCCCAGATTGAGCTGGTATGCGGTGAGGTCGCCTGCCGCTGTGCCGAGCGCGAACGTGCCGAGCACCGTGGCCCAGTAGAACTTCTCGCGGCGCCTGGTGTCGATGCTGTGGATCGAGAGCGTGCCCTCCGTCCGGTACCACCGCCACAGGATCAGGCCGGTGATCAGCGCAAACGCCGGGGTCGTGACCGTGTAGGGGATGCTGGCGCCGTCGTGGATGCCGTCGGCGGCCATCGTGCCGAAGACCGCCACCATCATCACCGCGAACCAGTAGTACGGCGCCCTGTACTCGCGCTGGCGCAGCTGCAGCCAGAGCGCAAACCACATGCCGAAGATGCCGACGGCCGCCGCGATCGGGACGCTCTTCTGGCCCATCGCGTCGGACATGGCCTCACCCATGCCTGTCGTCAGCAGCTTGAGGACCCAGAAGACGACGGTGATCTCCGGGACCTTCGTGCCCAGCAGCCGTTTGGCGGTGGCGGTGGTGGTCATGTGATTTCTGAGCGTAGGAGTGCTTGTTGTGAGTTTCGTTAGGACTGGCCGAACAGCGGCTGAGGCCTGTGGGCGAACGTGAGCAGCCCGCCGATGCCGAGCAGCACCTGCGGCGAGAGCCAACAGCGCAGCGGTGGCTCGGCCACGGCCACGGGAGCTTTGGTCTCGCCGGTCATCCCTGAGCGAGGGTAGGAATATGCAGGCAACCTGCACAGCGCCGGTGGGCTGATTTTTCCAGCCTAAAGACGCGACCTGAGGCGGAGTCGAGTGCTACCTCAGAATGGTGCGCTCAGGATGGCGCGTCCTCCTCGAGCACCCGTTGCGCGATCGCAAAGGCCGCGTTGGCGGCCGGAACGCCCGCATACACGGCGGTGTGGATCAGAACCTCGGCGATCTCCTCCCGGGTCAGTCCGTGACGCAGCGCCGCGCGCACGTGCATCGCGATCTCGTTCTCGCGCCCGAGCGCAGTCAATACCGACAGCGTGATCGCACTGCGGGTCCTGCGGTCCAGTCCGTCCCGCGCCCAGACACCCCAGGCGTGATGAGTGATGAACTCCTGCCACGGCGCCGTGAATTCGGTCGCATCGGCCAGCGCGCCGTCGACATGGGCGTTGCCCAGGACTTCGCGGCGGACGCGCATTCCCTGTTCGTAGTGCTCGTCGTCAGTCATGGCGTCCTCAGAGTCCGAGGTGGTCGAAGATCAGCTGATTGACGAGCGCGGGGTGCTGAACGCTCGCCAGGTGCGCGGCGTCGGCGATCGTCTCCAGCCGCGCGCCCGCGACCGCGTCTGCGATCGCCTGCTGATTCGGCGGCGGGATCGACGGGTCGTCGGCGCCGCTGATCACGAGCGTCGGAGCGATGATCCGCTCGAGCTCGTCGCGCAGGTCGAGCTCGGCGATCGCCGCACAGCAGCCCGCGTAGCCCTCAACAGAGGTGGCCGCCAGCATCTCCCTGTAGGCCCTCACCGTGTGGCCGTGCGCGGCGGCCCAAGGCGGCGTGAACCAGCGCGCGACGACCAGGTCGGCGATCACCTCGACCGTGCCCGCCGCGCGCACAATGGCCGCGCGCTCCAGCCACCGCTCGGATTCGCCGAGGTAGGCCGTGGTTGCGATCAGGATCAGCTTGTCGATGCGCTCGGGATGGTTTCCGGCGAGCCACTGGCCGACCATGCCGCCGATCGAGAGCCCGCAGTACGAGGCACGCTCGAGCTTGAGGCGATCCATCAGCGCGATCACGTCGTGGCCGAGCTCCGCGATCGTGTAGGGCGCCGCCGGCATCGGCGAGGCACCGTGGCCACGGTGGTCGAACGGGATCATCCGCAGGCGGCCGGAGAGGATCTTGACCTGCGGCTCCCACATCGCGAGCGTCGTCCCCAGCGATCCGCCGAGCAGTAGCGGCGGCCCGTCCAGCGGGCCGATCGACTCATGGTGGAGTGCGACGGCTCTCACGGCGTGACCCCGGTCACGGCGCGACCGCCTTCACCGCTTGACTCCAGCAGCGCGCGATCGACCAGCTCCCCGGCGCCGGCCAGCTGGGATTCGAGCTCGATCCCGGCCGCCTCGGTGACGCCAGACTCGGCCAGGACCGCGAGGTTCTCCCGCATGCGTCCGGTATCCACTCCGAGGTTGGCCAGTACGTCCGCCAGCCAGGCAACCGCGGAGCCGGTCAGGGTCAGCAGTTCGCTGAGCGTGCCCCACTCTGCCTGCCACGCGCCCGCCGCGCGCTGGTGCTCCTGCTCCATCGCCGCAAAGATCGTCGCCACCAGGCCGGGCACGCGCTTGGAACAGGCGAGCACGGACACTGCGGCGACCGGGTTTCGCTTGTGGGCCATCGACGATGAGCCGCCACGGCCCTCGCCACGCTCGCGCACCTCGCCGACCTCCGCCTGCGCCAGCAGCGTGATATCGCGTGCGACCTTGGACGCCGCGCCCGTCAGCCCCCCGAGCGCAGCGGCCAGCTGCGCGACGCGTGTGCGGTCGGTATGCCACGGGATCACAGGCTCGGCGAGCCCGAGCATCGCGGCCATACGGACCGCCACCTGCGGCGCGCGGCTTCCGACCGGTCCGCCCATCTGCACTGCCAGGACCTCGTCGCGCGCCCGCTTCAGCTCGACCGCGGCGCGCTCCAGCGCCACCAGCCATCCGGCCGCGACGAGCCCGAAAGAGGTCGGCAGCGCCGGCTGAAGCAGTGTGCGTCCGAGCATCGGCGTGCTGCGGTGCGTGAAGGCCAATCGTGCGGCCGCAGTCACGGCGGCGCGCGCGTCCGTCAAAGTCGGTTCGAGCGCGCGCTGCGCGACCAGCATCGCTGCCGTGTCGAGGATGTCCTGGCTGGTGGCGCCGAAGTGAACGGCGTCCACGAACTCCGGAGACTCCGCCGCCACGCGCCTGCGGAGCTCGTCGACCAGCGGGATCACCGGGGTCGCGTTCGCGCCCGCCCCGGCGGCGATCGCATTCACGTCGAACGGCTCCTGCACGGCGCGGAGGATTGCTTCGCCGGCCCGTGGCGGGATCAAGCCCTCGTCCTCGCAGGCGGTGGCCAGCGCCACCTCGACGTTGACCATCGCCCGCACCCACGCCTCGGCATCGACGGCGCCCGCGGCACCGCCACGCGCGTACGTCCCGGCAAAGAGGTCAGATCCCGGCACGAGGCTCAGATATCGAAGAAGACGGTCTCGCCGGGGCCCTGGAGGTGAATGTCGAAGCGGTAGCCGGTGTCGGTCGGCTGTGCCAGCAGTGTCTCGCGCCGGGCGGCCGGCACGGTCGCGAGCACCGGGTCGGAGGCGTTGGCCACGGCCTCGTCGGCGAAGTAGATCCGCGTCACCACCCGGTGCAACATCCCGCGCGCGAGCAACGTCACGTCGATGTGCGGCGCCTGCAGCCGCCCGTTCGGGCCGGAAACCTGGCCGGGCTTGACGGTGACCATCTCGTAGGCGCCGTCACCGTCCTCCACGCCCCAGCGACCGAAACCGCGGAAGCCATTAAGCGTCGAATGCTCGCCGTAACCGTGGAGGTCGGCGAAGCGGCCCTCGCCATCCGGCTGCCAGAACTCGATCAGGTGGTCCGGGACGACGTCGCCGAGACCATCGTGGATCGTGCCGGTGATCGTGATCGCGCCGGGCGTGTCCGCGGGCACGATCAGGTTGCTGCCCTCATATGGCAGGCCGATGGCGAAGTACGGGCCGACCGTCTGGGAGGGGGTCACCTCGAAGATCATTCGAAGCTCTCCTCGAACGGCGTCGAGGCGGGGCCGCGCAGGTAGATGTCCCAGTTGAAGGCCTGCGCCCAGTTCGGCCGTGTGTCGTGGATGTTGAAGGTTGAGATCATCCGCTGCCGCGCCCGCTCGTCAGCTACCGAGTTGAAGATCGGGTCGTACGGAAAGAACGGGTCGTCTGGGAAGTACATCTGCGTCACCAGCCGCTGCGCGAACGCGCGCCCGAGCAGTGAGAAATGGATGTGCGCCGGACGCCAGGCGTTGTAGTGGTTTCCCCACGGGTACGGACCGGGCCGGATCGTCGTGAACTCGTAGCGGCCGTCGGCATCGGTCAGACAGCGGCCGGCGCCCCTGAAGTTGGGGTCGAGCGGCGCCGCCCAGCGGTCCCACTTGTGCGCGTAGCGTCCGGCGGCGTTGGCCTGCCAGACCTCGACGAGCGTGTCACGGAGCGGCTTGCCCTCGGTGTCATAGACGTGCCCGGAGACGATGATCCGCTCGCCGATCGGCTCCCCACCATGCTGGACCGTCAGGTCTCTGTCGGTGTCGGCCATGCCCATGCTCGCTGCGAGCTGCGGCCCCGTGATCTCGGTGACGGTGTGCGGCAGGTAGACGAGCGGCTGCTTCGGGTGACGCAGCTGCGTCGATTTGTACGGCGGGTAGTCCAGCGGTGGGTGCGCCTCGGCGGGCTCGCGACGGTAGCGCTGCGGCGTGTCCGCCACGGGGTCATAGATGCTCATCGCGCAACCAGCTCCCTGAGTGCTTCCAGCTCCTCGGCGCTCGGCGCCGCTGACACGCCCAGCTTGTCAAGAACTCCAAGTTCCCAGCCCGTGTCCTGGAGAACCTGCTCGACGGTGACGCCGGGATGCAGAGTCGTCAGGGTCAGTTCACCGTCGATCGGTTCCAGCACGCCCAGGTCGGTGATCACGAGCGTGGTGCGGTCTCCGCTGGTTGTCCTGAAATCGAGCTTCTCCACGAACGTGCGGCGGCTGTGCGGCACGATCACCACGACCTCATCGCAACCGGTCGCGATCTCCGGTGCGCCGCCGGCGCCCGGCAGGCGCGTCCCGGGGTGCTCGTAGTCCCCGATCACGGTCGAGTTGAGGTTCGCGCGCGGGTCCACCTGGGCGGCGGCCAGAAACGCGACCTGCACGCGGCCCGGGCCGATCCAGTAGTTGAACATCTCCGGCACGGACACGACCAGATCGGCGGTCTCGGCCAACTCGCCGTCACCGATCGACAGCGGCACGTGGTAGGGCTTGGCGCCGATCGTGCCCGACTCGTAGACCAGCACCAGCCGCGGGTTGTGGAGCATGCGCGCGAGCAGGGCGGCCGTGCTCGGCCGCCCGACCCCGATGAAGCAGGAGCGCTTGCCGCTGAGGCTACGGGCGGCGACGATCGTCTGCAGCTCGCCGCTCGTGAACGCCTCAGCACCACTAGTGGATTGGGTCCCACCCACCCCACTAGTGGGAGCCAAAGGCGCATCCTGGCCGGTCACGCGCTCACCGCACTGAGCACGTGGGTGTTCATCCACGCGAGGAACTGCTCGCGGTCACGGCTGATCACGTCCCACTCCCGGTAGAAGTCGTTGTCGCGCTCGGTGATCCCCAGCGCATAGGACGGCTGCGAGCCGCCCGGGGCTTCGGCGACGTAGTCGATCACCCAGCCGGGGATCACGACACCGCCCGGCCGCGGCTCGAGCGTCTCCACGATCCGCTCGACGGTCACGACGGCGCGTTCCGCCGCGAGCACCGCCTCCTTCTGCACGCCGGGGATGCCCCACAGCTGCACGTTGCCGTCGCGGTCGGCCTCCTGGGCGTGGACGATCGCGACGTCCGGGTTGAGCGCCGGCACGGCCGTGAGCTGCTCGCCCGTGAACGGGCAGGTGATCGGCTTCACGCGCGTGTGCGCGACCAGGTCGGTGCCGGTGTAGCCGCGCATCACCGCGAACGGGAGCTTCGAGGCGCCGGCGACGTAGCGGTTGGCCATGCCGGCGTGGCTGTGCTCCTCGACCGCGATCGCGTGTGGCCAGTTGTGCTCGATCGCGTCGCGGAAGCGGTGCAGCGAGCCGACCCCGGGGTTGCCGCCGTAGGAGAAGACGAGCTTGCGGGCGGCGCCGACGCCGATCATCTGGTCGTAGAGGATGTCCGGGGTCATCCGGATCAGTTCGAGCTCGTGGCGGCCCTGGCGCAGCACCTCGTGGCCGGCCGCGAACGGGATCAGATGGGTGAAGCCCTCGAGCGCGACGCTGTCGCCGTCCTTCACCGTCCTCTCGATCGCCTCGGCAAGCGAAACCAGTTCAGCCACGGACACTCACTCTCCGTAAAAAGGCATCCCGACGTAATTCTCCGCGAGTGAGGTCGCCGCTGCCTTTGAGTTGCATACATAGCGTAACTGTGAACGCGCCAGCTGGTCGCCGTATGCATCGACGCCGGGGTCGACGTGAAGCATCTGCGTCATCCACCACGAGAAGTGCTGGGCGCGCCACACGCGCTGCAGGCACCCGTCGGAGTAAGCGTCCAGTGCCGCATCGCTGCCGCTCGCCGCATAGTGGTCGGCCAGCGCCGCAGCGAGGCGGACGACGTCGGCGATCGCGAGATTGAGGCCCTTGGCCCCGGTCGGCGGCACGATGTGGGCGGCGTCGCCGGCCAGGAACAGGCTGCGGTGGCGCATCGGCGCCGCCACGAAGCTGCGCATCGGCGTGATCGACTTCTCGGAGAGCGGGCCCTCCTCCAGCTCCCACCCGGGGAGCGCGAGCCGCTGGTGCAGCTCGTCCCAGATGCGCGCGTCGGACCAGTCGGTGATGTCCTCGCTGGGGTCGACCTGCAGGTAGAGGCGACTGAGCTCGTGCGAGCGCATGCTGTGCAACGCGAACCCACGCGCGTTGCGCGCGTAGATCAGCTCGTCCGTGGAGGGCGGTACATGCGCGAGGATCCCGAGCCATGCGAACGGGTAGTCGCGCTGCCAGAGCTGCTGCGTGCCGGCCGGAAACGACTCGCGGCTGACGCCGTGGAAGCCGTCGCAGCCGGCGATGAAGTCGGCACGCAACTCGTGCTCGACGTCGCCGTGGCGGTAACGGACCGCAGGCTGGTCGGCCTCCAGGCCCTCGATCCCAACGTCCTGTGCCTCGAACACCAGCGGCGCTTCGCTCTGAACGCGCGCGGCGATCAGGTCCTTGACGAGCTCCGTCTGGCCGTAGATGGTGACCGCGCGGCCGGTGAGCTCCTGCATCGGGATGCGCGTGCGCTCGGCGTCGAGTTGCAGGTGGATGCCGCCGTGGAGAATGCCCTCGCGCTGCAGGCGCTCGCCGACACCGGCCTCGATCAGCACATCGCGTGTGCCCTGCTCGAGCACGCCCGCCCGCACCCGCGCCTCGCAGTACTCACGGTCGCGCGACTCGAGGATCACGGCCTCGATCCCGGCGCGCTCGAGCAGCCGCCCGAGCGTCAGGCCCGCCGGGCCGGCACCGATGATCGCCACCTGAGTGCGGTCCGTGCTCACCGTGCCCTTCAGCCTCCGGCGACGTGGCATGTCCGGATTGTCGCCGGTGTGCGGTCAGCTCGAAGTGGGTGCACGCACACGTCCGACCGATGGCTGAAGCTGCGCTTAGGCAGAGCAACGCGGACGACAGTAGTCCTCTCGACTGGAGGCTTTCACATGGATCCACCACCCAAGGCCCGACAGCAACTCACGCACGTAGTGCGCTTCGATCCAAAGGAGATCCGAAACGCGGTGCGCCAGGTCGAAGGGATAAACGCCAAGATCGCGCTCGTGATCACCCGTACCGTCGGAACGATGGCGTGCGCCTACGTGTTCGCCGTGATCGCGTTGATCAGCCTCCCGGCAGCGATCAGCTCCGGACAGGTGATCATCATCGTGGCTTGGGTCGCGCAGACCTTCCTGCAGCTGGTGCTTCTGTCGATCATCATGGTCGGGCAGTCGGTGCAGTCAGCGGTCTCGGACGCGCGTGCGGTCAAGGAGTTCGCTGACACCGAGACCATCCTCGACCGGCTCGACGTGAAAACCGCGGGCGGCATCAAAGAGGTGCTCGATGCAATCCACGCGCTTGGCGGCTCAGCGGCAGTCGCAACCCCCGGCGGGCCGCAAGCGGAGGCAGGCGGACCGGACCACTAGTGTCGAATCACGACATTAGATCGGGCGGCGCCCGACGCTGCGTCGGCGAACTGCGGCCTGCGCTTGGGCAGGGTGAGCGAGCCGACCAACGCGACGCCGAGGAGCGCGCAGGTCCTTAATGAAGCGGGTCTCCCGGCGATCCGGGGGTCATCGTCGCGGTACGCCGGGTGGGCGCGGCGGTGGTCCAGGTGGCCGCGGCGGTCGGCCGGGCGGGCGGCCAGGTCCAGGTGGCCGCGGCCGGCGCGGAGGAGGCGCACCCGCCAACGCCGCGCGCACGACTGGGAGCACGCGGGCGAGCGCGTCGAGCTCGGGCGCGGGCACGTCCGCCAGCAGCTCC
>Ga0182024_10027199_pt1 | contig 10017 bp, 9 predicted proteins | sample P32metaG_FD_120480 | JGI IMG/M metagenome (GOLD analysis project Ga0182024, IMG submission 120480) | Permafrost microbial communities from Stordalen Mire, Sweden - P3-2 metaG (Illumina Assembly) | ecosystem: Environmental > Terrestrial > Soil > Wetlands > Permafrost | place: Sweden: Stordalen...
GGATCATGCCGGCGTTGTTTACCAAAATGTCGATCTTGCCAAAATGCTCGGTAACTTCGCGGATCAGATTTGCGGTGGCTGCGAAGTCCCGCAAATCGCAGATGGAAGCGAAGATGCGGTCCGTTCCAAGTTCCGCTGCACGATCATGAATGCGGTCCGTGGTTGAAGTGATGGCGACGCTGGCTTCAAGAGCCCACAACTGGCGGGCGGTGGCGAAGCCGATACCTTGCGGGCTGCCCGCGCCGGTCACGAGTGCAACTCTTCCTTTGAGATCAGATAGCATAGTGGGGACGAGATTAGGCTGCTCTCGTGGCGTCGTCAATCAAACTTTCGCGTACCTGCCGCGAATTTGAAGCGGCCGCAAACTTTATAGAACGTTTCGGGGAAATAAGTGAAAGTTACAACGAAGAAAGTAAGCGCGTTCGTAAATTGGATTCTGGTTGCATTCACCATTAACTTTTTGCTGCTCACCGTGAGCTCTGCTCAGACAAGCGTGAGCCAAAGCGGCGCTCGCAAGCGACTTACCATTGAACAAATCTTCGCAGAAGGTGGAGTCACGGGCCGCGCCCCTGAAACTATCAAGTGGAGCCCGGACGGCACGAAAGTTTCCTTCGTGCAGCGCGATAACGAGGGCGAGCACGGCGAACTCTGGTACGTGGACACGGCGACGGGCGAGAAGAAAGTCCTGGTCAGCGAAGTTAAGTTGTCGCAGCTTGCTCCATCTGACAGCAAAATTCATGACGAGCGTGAGAAGGAACGCGTGACCCGTTATCACGTCGCAGCATACTCGTGGTCGCCTGATTCCAAACATCTGCTCTTCGATTCGCAAGGGCAACTTTGGTATTACAGTCTCGATACGGGAACTGCGGTACAGCTGACGTCCTCGCCGGAGGGGAGCGGGGATCCAAAGTTTTCGCCCGATGGCAAGCGAGTGGCCTACTTGCGCAAGCACAATCTGTATGTGCATTCCGTGTCGGGCGAGGAAGGCGATCGTCCGCTCACGCGCGAGGGAAATAAAGATCGGGATAAGGACAAAGACGAGAACATCTTGAACGGTGAAGTCGACTGGCTTTACGCCGAAGAATTGGCCGTGCGCAGCAACTTCTTCTGGTCACCGGAAGGGCGCGAAATTATTTTTCTGCAGATGGATGAGACCCGCGTGCCGACCTATCCCATCACCGACTGGCTGCCGACGCATCCTCGCGTGGAGCAGGAAAAATATCCGAAGGCGGGCGATCCGAATCCCAGCGTGCGTCTTGGAGTGGTCGGCGGTAACGGCGGCAAGGTTCGCTGGATCAAGCTGACGGATAACGATGACACCTACATTCCGCGCTTCGGATGGATTCGCGAAGGCTGGGCTTGGGCCGAGGTACTGAACCGCAAGCAGGATGTAATGGATGTGTACTTTATCGATGCGAAGTCGGGCAGGTCGCGCAAGGTACTGACCGAGGCGGCTGCCGATGCGTGGGTGAATGTGAACGATGATTTTCGCGTCCTGAAATCGGGCGACCGCTTCCTGTGGACGAGCTGGCGCGACGGCCACACTCACATTTATCTCTACAGTTTTAATGGCTCTGACCCGGCGGCATCCGACGCCACGCTCGAACGGCAACTCGAGAGCGGCGAGTATGAAGTGATTGCGGTTAGCGGCGTGGACGAGACTTCTTCTGATAAGTCGGGCACGGTTTACTTCACCGCGAACAAAGACGATCCGCGACAGGAGAAGATTTATTCCGTGAAACTCGATGGAACCGGCATGCAAACGATTTCATCCGCCGATGGAAACTACACCGCAACGTTTGCCGATGATGGCAAGCATTTTGTGCAGACGTATTCCTCCACTTTAATTCCGCCGCAGATTTCAGCATGCGTGCCCGGCTCGCCGTGCCGGAAGATTTGGGAGGGTGCGAGCATTGCAGATTACGATCCGATTGCTCCCAAAATGCTGGAGTTCAAAGCCGAAGATGGCACGATTCTCTATGGCTATTTGATTCTGCCGCGCAGTTCAGAGAGTCGTTCAGAGAATGGTGACAAGGCTTCGATTCCGTTAATTGTCCACATCTACGGTGGCCCAGCTGGGCAGACAGTGCAGAATTCCTGGGGCGGAACGAACGCGCTCTTTCACCAGATTCTGGCGAGAGAAGGCTACACGATTTTCTCTGTTGATAATCGCGGAACCCCGAATCGGGGAAAAAAGTTTTCCGCTGCCACGCGGTTTCAGGCCGGCGTGATTGAATTGAAAGATCAGCTCGCATCGCTCGATCAACTCTATGCGCAGTTTCCACAACTTGATCGCACGCGCACTGCGATGTGGGGATGGTCGAATGGCGGATCAATGACGCTCTACGCTTTGACACATTCCGATCGCTTCAAGGCGGGGATCTCCGTAGCTCCGGTAACGAATTGGCGCGATTACGATTCGACTTACACGGAGCGCTACATGGGCCTGCCGAAGGAACACGGCGCGGTCTATGACGATTCGATTGTTAGCGCGGCTAGCAGCCTGCATGGCTCGTTGCTGCTGGTACATGGAACGAGCGATGACAACGTCCATTTCCAGAATACGATTCAGATGACCGATGCTCTGATTAACGCCGGGAAACAGTTTCGGCTGATGGTGTATCCGGACAAGACTCATGGCATTTCTGGCGCAGGCACGCGCACGCAGCTCTTCCACATGATGGAAGATTTCTGGAACAAAGAGTTGAAGTGATGGCGTAGGGACGGACGCATTCGTCCGTCCAATCGAGCACAGCTCGGGAAACCGAATTGTGAATAAGACTTTTAACTCTCCGCGACCAGTGTCCAAATACTGTCGACTCTTCGAATCCAGCGGAGCGGACGAATGCGTCCGCCGCTACGTGAGTGGTGGTGACAAGAATGCATAGAACAACCTTGGGTGATTTCGAACTTACTGTCGTCTCCGATGGAACTTACTTCCTTGATGGCGGAGCTTTTTTTGGCGTTGTGCCAAAAACATTGTGGTCGAAGAAGGTAACCGCGGATGATCAGAACCGTGTTGATGCAGGGCTGAATTCCCTGCTTGTTCGCACCGGTGACAAAAATATCCTGATCGAGACGGGCATCGGCAATAAACTGCCTGACAAGTTAGTGCAGATTTTTAAACAGCCTGCGAAGTTGCTCGACAACCTGCACGCCGTCGGCGTTGCCCCGGAAGATATCGACATCGTCATCAACACTCATCTGCACTTCGATCACTGCGGCTGGAATACGGTGCGGAGGGGCAGCCAAGTGTTGCCGACATTTCCGAAGGCGAAGTATTACGCGCCGCGCGGAGAGTGGGAACACGGCCGCCTGCAACTTGAGCGCGACGCCATCAGTTACATGAGTCCGAATTATGATCCGCTGATTCAGAGCGGCCAGATGGTTTTGCTTGATGGCGATCAGGAAATTTCGCCCGGTATCTCGGTGAAAGTAATCGCCGGCCACACCGCAAACATGCAGGCAGTAATGATCGAGAGCGGCGGTGCTAACGAAAAAAAGATAGCGTGTTATATCTCCGATCTGATTCCGACTTCGAACCATCTCGACATTACATGGGCTATGGCGTTTGACTTATATCCGTTGCAGACCATCGAGAACCGCAAGAAATATTATGCCCAAGCGATCCCAGAAAAGTGGCTGACGGTGTTTACGCATGACGATGCCAAGCCGTGGGGATACGTGGAACGCGACGAGCGGAGCAGGCTAGTGCTTGCGCCGGTTGTTTAGCGTCGGGGCCATCGGTGCAGGTTTTGACCGCGACAATTCTCGCAGCAAATGCTGGAAGTCCGGCGGCAGTTTGCAGTCAACCGAAATATTCTTTCCCGTGCGTGGATGCACAAACTCGAGATGGGCCGCATGAAGAGCGACGCGGTCAATGAGCGGCTCCGATGATTCTCTCCGGCGATATTTTCTATCGCCGATTACGGGATGGCCCAACGCTAAAAATTGCGCTCGAATCTGATTTTGCAATCCTGTTACTAGTTCAACTCTTACCAGAGAGGCATCTGGAAAAAGGCGTTCGACAGAATATCGGAGTTCGGCGCGAGAGGCTTCGGGATCTTTCGCCGTGCGCAACTGTTGATACATTCCTTCGCGCCGAAAATAATGCGCCAGCGTTGCCTTCTCAACGCCAACCCGCCCCCGCACTGCCGCAAGGTATTGCCTTACCGGAGTATGAGCGAGAAACTGCCGCACCAATGCCTCTCGGTCCGGCGCGGTTTTCGCAAAGAGCAGCGCGCCAGAGGAAAAACGATCGATGCGATGCACGATGAACGCGCGTTGCTTCTTCCGTTCGAGCCGATCTGCCAGCAAAGACCAGGCGGATGGAGTTTGCGAACCCTTGATTGGCACGGCCAGAAGGCCAGAAGGCTTGTCGATTACGACAACGGCATCGTCCTCGTAAAGCATGGAAAGCTCCAGCGAAAAACGAGGCCGCCGCGTGTCTTCAGGCGCAACGGGCCGTAGCGCACGCGTCCGATTTAATTTTCTTAAATTCTCGTTCGGCTTTTCTGTTCTGGCGCGAAATTTTCGATGAGCCTTCTTCATGGAGCGACCACGCTGGGAGCCTGCATCCTGCTCTCAAAGAACTCCTCGACCCGCCGTAAAATCTCCGCCCCGCTCCTCGCCTCGTAGATCGCCTTCCTCAGTGCCGCGCCTCCTGGAATGCCGTGGGTGAACCACGACGCGAACTGTTTCATCTTGCCTTCCGCTCCCAGCATTTCTTCCTCCAGCAGCATCTGGAAATAAGTGCGAATCATCTGGTAGCGATCAGCCTCGGTAGGCTCGTCGTAGGCCTTGCCATGCGAGCTTGCGTAGGACCGGACGAATGCGTCCGCCGCTACGTGGTTTGCGTATTGCTCGATTTGCCGGAAGATCCAGGGATTTGCGGGGGCCATTCTACCGATCATCACGGCGTCGCATCCGGTTTGGGCGACGATGGCGCAGGCATCTTCGGGCGAGCGAATATCGCCGTTCCCAATCACGGGAATTTTCACGGCCTGCTTTACCGAGGCAATCCACTCCCAGCGCGCGGTTCCGCTGTAACCCTGCTCGCGGGTGCGGGCGTGTAGCGCGACTGCTCCGAGGCCGCAACTTTCGGCCATGCGAGCGAGTTCGACGCAAACGATTTCATCGTCGCTCCATCCGGCGCGAAATTTGACCGTGAAGGGGATCTTGACGGCGGCGCGCACCGCTTCGAAGATCTGACGAATCAGCGGCAGATCGCGCAACAGTCCAGAGCCGCCATTGCACTTCACAACTTTTTTAGCCGGACAGCCTAGATTTAAATCGACGAGATCGAAACCGAGGTCTTCCACCAAACGCGCCGCATCGGCCAGCACGCCCGGATTGCTTCCAAAGAGTTGGGCTGAGATCGGGTGCTCGTCTTCGTAAAAATGAAGATAGCGTCCGCGGACGCGCTGATCGCGCAGCACGCCATCGGCGGAGGTGAACTCGGTCATGATCAGGCCGCATCCGCCTAGGTTTTTGATGAAGCGGCGGAAGACCGTGTCGGTGACGCCAGCCATAGGCGCGAGGACGGTGGCGGGGGCGATGCGGACGTTTCCTATCCTGAATGACGCGGGAAAGTCTCGGGCCGTGTTTGATCCCGACGAAGGAGCGACGGGCGTCTCGCCCGTCCTAGGCGCCGCGGGGGCCGCGTTGTCCCAATACTTCTGCACTTTATGAGTTTACGTTGTTCCGATACGAATTTGTCAGGATTGACGCTTTGTGCGCGCTGCATTCGGGGTGGACGGTCGGGGACGCCCGTCGCTCCACTGGCCTTGCAAAAGTAAAGCCTCCCACGCGGGAGGCTTTCGAACTGCGCTTCTGCCAACTTACTTCTTTGCTGCTTCGGCCTTGGCGGCATCGCTTTTCGCGTATTTGCGGCGGAAGCGCTCTACGCGGCCGGCGGTGTCCATGAGCTTCTGCTTGCCGGTAAAGAAGGGATGACAGGCAGAGCAGATTTCAACGCTGATATCGCCCTTGTGCGCCGAGCGCGTAACAAATGCGTTCCCACAGGCGCAATGAACGCGGATCTCGCTGTAGTTAGGATGGATGGCTGCTTTCATGTCGGTTCGACCTCGATTCAGACATTTGATTCTATAGGATGGGGGAAAGATTCGGCAAGACGAGGAGGCAACTGAAAGCTCCAAAAGCAAAACGGCAGGGCCGACCTCCCTGCCGTCTCGTTCTATTCAAAAATCTGGCCCGCTACTACATCGGTTGCTACTTGCCCCTGTTGACTACTTTCTTCAGTTCATTTCCCGGGGTGAATTTGGCGACTTTACGGGCTGCTATTTTGATGGTGGCACCTGTCTGCGGGTTCCGGCCGTTGCGGGCCTTGCGCTGCGAGACAGAAAAGGTGCCGAACCCGATCAATGCGACCCGGTCCCCTTTGCGAAGGGCAGATGTAACACTGTCCACGGTGGTGTCAATCGCGGTCGTCGCTTGCGCCTTTGAAATGCTGCAGGCTTCGGCGATCCGGTCAACCAGATCAGCTTTATTCATGCTATCTCCTGACACTAGTGATTATCGGTTCCCGCGCATTAACCGGGAAGGGAGAGCTCGAAGCGCGAGCACCGGCGAAAGCCATTTTTCGCCCATGCCATAGGATTGTCAATGGGAAACACGTGCCAGTTGCCGCTTTTGACAACTGCTGCTCCCGAAATGGCTGCGGGCTGCGTGAAGTCGTCGGATCGTAGATGCCGTCGCCAGAGTTTCTGCGAATCTGCGCAGTTCTGCACAATCCGTCGCGCGTCTCCACAGGATGTGCACAGGAACGCAACGCTTTCGAGTTGCGGGAAGGGCAGGTTCGGTGCAAAGTTAATCACATACTTCGAACACCGAATCGCCAATCATGAAGACAGCAGTTGAAGTTTGTCCCCAGTGCGCGGGCACAGGATGGAAGACGGTTCCAGGGCCAGAACATGGCGTAACCCGCTGCGATTGCCAGTTACGGGCACGTAGCGGCGCGATGATTAGTGCGGCGCGAATTCCGAAAAGATACGAGCATTGCGAATTGTCAAACTTTACCGCTGATTTTCCAGGAGCGGATCACTCGGTTGCGCTGGCGCAGATCAGCGCCACCCGCTTCGTGCAGGAGTTTGATCCGCGAGACGGCAAAGGCCTTTTGCTGGTGGGCGGAATCGGAACTGGCAAAACGCATCTTGCAGTGGGCATTCTCAAGGAATTGATTGCCGCGAGGGGAAGCGCCTGTCTGTTCTGCGATTATCGCGAACTGCTCAAACAGATTCAGAATTCCTACAACGATTCGGTTAAGGCGACCGAGCTTCAAGTCCTGCGCCCCGTCTTTGAAGCCGAAGTGCTGCTGCTCGATGAACTGGGCGCGGTGAAACCAAGCGAGTGGGTTTGGGACACGGTGAGCCTGATCCTGAACACACGCTATAACGACAACCGCACGACGATCATCACCACAAATTTTGCCGATGAGCCGGCCGCAAGCGCTGTTCGATCGTTGTCGCCAGCGCGCGCCGCGGCTCGCGAGGAAACTCTCGGCGACCGCATCGGCGAACGTATGCGTTCCCGTCTCCACGAAATGTGTCGCATCGTGAAGATGGATGGGCCCGACTTTCGCCAAAAGTTCAAGAGCGCCAGCTTCGGATAAGCCACAACTTGTCATCCCGAGCGCCGCCCGAGCGAATGCGAGGGCAAGTCGAGGGACCTTGCGTCTTCCCCGTCATCACAATTTCACTGTGATCACTCGCACTGCATTAGCTCTGCTGCCACGAGCAATGTCAAAGTATGTTGCGTGAATATCGCTTCTACGTCTACATACTGCAAAGCAGCTCCCGGAGGGCCCTTTACATCGGCATGACGAACAACCTGCACCGCCGAGTTTTCGAGCACAAAATGCACTGCCACGACGGTTTTACGGACCGATACGATGCCGTCCGTCTTGTGTATTGGGAGCGACATGACGACGTTCACAAGGCAATCGCGCGTGAAAAACAACTGAAGCGTTGGCGGCGAGAAAAGAAGCTGTGGCTGATCGCGCGATTCAATCCGGGATGGAAGGATTTGGCTGCGGACTGGTCCGAAAATGCGTCAACAGAGCTTGTCGGCCCGTGTGAAGCGGCATCTGACGAGATGGAAGAAGGAGGGCCAACACAAGGTCCCTCGACTTGCCCTTGCATTCGCTCGGGACGGCGCTCGGGATGACAGGCCGTGGAAGTGATCCAGCGTTTGAGCGCGCGGTCGCTTTACAATCGGAAACGTGCTGACCGAACGCCTCGAGTTCCGCCCCGAAGCTGACTCTGAAGTTTTCTCCGCCGTGGCGGCTAGCCCCGCTGTGTTTCTACTGCGCGGCGAGGATGCCAACTCTGAGCCCTACGTCAGCAAGACTGCGAACCTGCGGCGGCGCCTGCAGCGTTTACTTTCTCCTCCCGAAGAGCGGACCAAGCGGCTTAATCTTCGGGAGCGCGTTCGTTGGATCGAATACACGCTGACTGGCTCGGATTTCGAATCTGGATTTGTGCTCTATCGCGTGCTGCGCGAGGCTTTTCCGCAGACCTACTCCAATCGCCTGCGGCTGCGTTTTGCGCCACTGGTCAAGCTCCATCTCGAGAACGAATTTCCGCGCGCATCGGTCACGACGCGGCTGGGAAGAATTTCAGGGAAGAATGTTTATTACGGTCCCTTCGCGTCGCGAGTGGCGGCGGAAAAGTTTATGAACGACGCGCTCGACTTTTTCAAAATGCGGCGCTGCGTGGAGGATCTCCATCCCGACCCGAAATTTCCCGGCTGCGTTTATTCGGAGATGAAGATGTGCTTGGCACCGTGTTTTCGCGGCTGTACTGATGATGAATATCGCGCGGAAGTGATGAGGGTGGAAAACTTTTTCGATTCGCGCGGCGAGTCTTTGCAGCGGGAGATGGCGGCGGAGCGCGAAAGTGCTTCGGCAAAAGTGGAATTCGAGTCGGCGGCAGCAATTCATTTGCGGATCAATAAACTCTCGTCCGTGCTGCAGCACCTGCCGGAGTTTGCTTATCGAATCGACCAGATGCATGCCGTCATAGTTCAGAAACACGTTCAGAAGTGCGTGGAAATTACGGGTCGAGGTCTGGCGGGGCCGGGCGAGGACGCCCGGCGCTCCATTGACTCTGCACATCTTGAGAGCGTGGCGCTGTTTCGCGTGGACGGGGGTGCGATCGCTGGGCCGATGGAGTTTCCGATCTCCTGCGCCGAACACACGAAATCTCAATCGATGGAAGCACGTATCCAGGCCGCCCTGTCGGCATTTCCAGCGGCCCAGCCAGATACTGCCGTGGAGCGCATGGAGCATCTCGCGATTCTGAAACGCTGGTGCTATCGCGGAAGCCGCGCTGGAGAAATCTTCTTTGCCGATGCCAAGGGCAACTTGCCCATGCGTCGACTGGTGCGCGGGATCGGCCGCGTCTACAAGGGGGAAGCGCCCGAAACAGAAATGAATGCAAAAGCGATGGATTGAACTGCTGATCGCGCTCCGCCAATTGCGCTCCACCAAGGGCTTCCACTTGCAGGCCCCGCATTCATACAATAGATTCTTATGGCAAAGAAAAAGAAAAACACTAAGGCGAAAACTGACAACACCGGAACCAGCAAAGCGTCAGCTAAAACACCGGCTAGAAAATCGGCGAAGTCTGCAACGAGCAAACCCGCAGCAGCACAGCCCGCGTCGAATGATCGATCAGTCCGCGACCACGTACTCTTCCTGCTGAAAGGCGGCGGTGCTCATGCCACCTTCGACGACACGCTGAAAAACTGGCCTCTCCAATTCGCAGGAATTAGAGTGGCGAAATTTCCGCACACTGCCTGGATGTTGCTCGAACATATCCGGATTGGCCAGTGGGACATTCTCGAGTTCAGCCGCAACTCGAAACATGTTTCCCCAAAGTGGCCCGAAGAATACTGGCCCAAGGAAGCGGCGCCGCCCAACCAGCAGGCATGGGAGGCGAGCATCGACACATGCAGGAAAGATCTGCAAGCAATGCAGCGTCTGGTTGCCGACCCGAA
>Ga0182024_10027200_pt1 | contig 10016 bp, 8 predicted proteins | sample P32metaG_FD_120480 | JGI IMG/M metagenome (GOLD analysis project Ga0182024, IMG submission 120480) | Permafrost microbial communities from Stordalen Mire, Sweden - P3-2 metaG (Illumina Assembly) | ecosystem: Environmental > Terrestrial > Soil > Wetlands > Permafrost | place: Sweden: Stordalen...
CCATCGTAATTTTTCACCCGGTCTTGGCCCAGCAGGTATTTCAGCACGAACCACGTGTGCGAGCTCCGCTCACCGATCCTGCAGTAAGCGATTACTTCTTCCTTACCATCAACGCCTTTCGCGCCATAGAGCCGTTCCAGCGCGTCTGCACTCTTGAATGTGCCGTCTTCGTTCGCAGCCTGCGACCATGGAACGCTCGCCGCCCCTGGAATGTGCCCGGCGCGCTGCGCAGTTTCCGTCATCCCCGGCGGCGCGACCACCCTTCCGGTGAATTCATCGTTTGACCGCACGTCCACCAGGTGTCCCGTCTTGCGCTTCTCCAAAATCGCGAAAACATCTTCCTTGCGAGCCCGGATCGACTCATCGGGATCGGACGCGCGATACGTCGTGGGCGAAACCTGGGTTCGGTCTGTAGTAAGCGGGCGCTTTTCCTCGAGCCACTTCTTGCGCCCCCCGTTAATCAGCCGCACATCCTTGTGTCCGTAATACTTCAGTTGCCAGAACGCGTAAGCGGCGAACCAATTATTGTTGTCTCCGTAGAGCAGTATGGTGGTGTCGTTGCCAATCCCCGATTTCCCCAGCAACTCTTCGATCGCCTGTTTCTGAATCAGATCGCGCCGCACATTATCCTGCAGCTGCGTCTGCCAATTCCAGCCCACCGCCCCGGCTATGTGCCCCTGTTCGTATGCGCTGGTATCCACGTCTACTTCCACCAGCCGGGTATTGGGATCGTTCAGATGCTGCGCGGTCCACTCGGTGGTCACCAGCGCTTCTGGATGCTTATAGTCGGACATCGTCGAAAATTCCTCCGTCATTACGTTGCGTTTTCAAATCCGTGGGCCAGAATCGCCCAGAAATAATTGCCCCGAATTACTCGATCAGAATGGCATCCGATTATGACTGCGTGTTATGACTGCGTGCTAGAAACTCCGCCCTGCCGCGCCCGTCGGCGACGCTTATCCCCAGGCATAAAACTCCTGTCACACCCCGCCCAACTCCCATCAACAAAAAACCCACCGGCCAAGGTCGTCGCTGGCGGTGGGTTCGGGAGCTCCATCTTCTACTGCGTTTTAGATCGCCGGCCTAGTCCTGCCAGAGAACAGTTGGCCGCGACACGTACCACAGCAATCGGCCCATGGTGAGCGGAAGATGCTCACAGGCGTCACTTTAGCACCCCTCGACGAGAGCGGCAAGCTGTCAGCCGATTAGCGCCTCAAGGTTACGATGCGGGCCAACTCTCACAGTGACGGCTGGATCAACGACTGGATCAACGGCTGGATCAACGAGTCACTTCGCCCAAACCAGCCTATTGCTCGGCCCGCTTGCGCAGCCAAATTGCACGGCCCCATTTGCGCGGCCCCCTTCGCGCAGACGATTGCGCGACCCTATTACCGGCCGTCCTCATCGAGTCACCCGTCTCGGTCCTTTTCCAATGCCGTGAATTCTTCGAACCGCACTGGCGGAACTCCCGGCCGTAACACCACCGCCTCACTGCCCTCAGCCACCACGGCCGCCTGCGCATGGTCCGAAATCGCGTCGTGCAGGAATATTCCGTGCTCCACCACGCCCGGAATCTCCTTCAACCGCGTGGCTAGTGTGCGCGGACTCTCGATCTTCTGAAAATGGCAATCGAGAATATAATTTCGCTGGTCGGTCAGGAAAACGTCGCCGCCCGCGCGCGTTCGCAGCACCGGATCTGCGCCCAACGCCTGCACCCGGTCCATCACCCATGGCAAAGTGAATGGCACCACCTCAACAGGCAGCGGAATACTTCCCAAACGCGCCACGCGCTTCGAGGAGTCCCCCATCACCACAAAGTATTGCGCGCCCTGGGCCAGCACCTTTTCACGCAGCAATGCGCCGCCGGCGCCCTTGATCAAATCGAGGTCCGGCGCGATTTCGTCGGCACCGTCAACCGTCAGATCCAGGCGAAGCCCCCGTTTCGCCTCCACCAGCGTGATGCCCGCTTCCCGTGCCGTGTTCTCGCTCGCGGTCGAAGAAGCCACAGCTCCAATGGTGAGTTCACCCGCGCGAACGCGCTCGCCAAGAAGCAAAATAAAGTATCGCGCCGTGCTCCCGGTTCCCAGGCCCAAAGTCATCCCGCTGCGTACCCACCAAAGCGCGGCACGGGCCGCCACCTGCTTCTCGCGTTCGAGCTCCTCGCCGGCCTTTTGCGGACTCATCCACCTGAGCATATACTGACTGGCGACTTTCGTCTCGACGCGCGCCCCAAAACGGCCGTAAACGCCCGACCAGCACCCGACAAACACCCGATAGGCACCCCACAAGCAACCGATAAGCGATCCCCACGATCACTCAACTGTGGCCTGTCAATCACCCATCGAGCCCGTCAAGCCACCCATCAAGCCGCCCCTCAACCAAAGACAAGCAAAAACCGTCGAACGACTGACCGCGCGTATCCGATGACCCTCCCACTTCATCTGAATGAAGGGGCCGCTGGTGGATGCAGCGCCTGCATTAAACCTCGATGATAGAGTATTTGACGAGACCCGTGCCCAAGGCAGCTTCGAATTACCGTGCCCCTGCCACCACGTCGTCCGAAACGGCGTCTGGGACGTCGTCCGCGACGTCGTCCACGATGTACGGCCGCGCCACCCCGCTTGACGCGAAGCATGACGCGAAGCCCGACGCAAAACCTGACGCAAAGCCCGACGCGAAACGTCCCGCCCCGGAGTTCCGGCCCGCGCCCCTCCGTATCCGGCGGCTGCGCCGCAGCGAACTGCCCGTCGACACCGTTGAACTCGCGATCTTTTTGATCGGTAAGACCATCGTCGTCGAACATCCCGCCGACAGCCCTGGCGCCGAAAGTCCGCGAACGCCAGAAAGCCCGCGAACGCCGGAAAGAATGAGCGGGCGAATCGTCGAAACCGAAGCCTACGTTATCGGCGATGCCGCCTGCCACGCTTTCCGCGGCGAAACGCCTCGCAATCGCTCCCTGTTTCTCGAGCGCGGACACGCCTATGTGTACTTCACGTATGGCTCTTGCTACATGCTCAACGTCAGCGCTGAAACACCGGGCGTCGGCGCCGGAGTTCTCATCCGCGCCATCCAGCCCCTCGAAGGGATTGAGAGCATGCAACGCCGGCGCAATACCGACCGCCGCAATATGAATCGCCGCGATTCTAACCAACGCAATTCTAACGAACGCAATTCCAACCAGCGTGTCCGCCCGCTCGACCTCGTCAGAGGCCCCGGACGATTGGCCGCCGCCTTGGGTATCGATAAACGCTATGATGGGGTCGATTTGTGCGCTCCGGGTCCGTTGTGGCTCGGCGCGCCCGTTAAACCCGTCGGCCCGGTAGGCATTAGCACGCGCATCGGCCTGACGCGCGAGGTGGAACGCGAACTCCGCTTTTACGAGCGCGATAATCCGCACGTCAGCGGGCCTAAAAAACTGCGCAATTAACCTGGCGTTGATGATTGTGACGTAAACTGATTCGTATCGAAACCACCGGGACGCATCGTCCCGAGGGAGAAAAAAATGGCTGACGAAAAAGGAAAAGCCGACGGCGGGCAAGCACGTTCACGAGTTTCCGCCCAACCGCGGTTGCATCAGCGGGCGCCCGAGATCCAACCCTACGGCACCGTAACCCACATGCTGCCGCTCGACCTCGAGGAGCCGGTTCGCCTCGAAATGACCGAGCAACTCAATCTGCTGCTAGCCGATACCATGACCTTGCGCGATCTGTACAAGAAATCGCATTGGCAGGTTGCCGGCCCCACCTTCTACCAGCTTCACTTGCTTTTCGACAAGCATAATGGCGAGCAGGCGGAACTGGTTGACACCATCGCCGAGCGCATCCAGTTACTCGGAGGCATCGCCATCGCGATGGCCGCCGACGTTGCCGAAACCTCGCGCATCGAGCGTCCCCCGCGCGGCCGCGAGGAAGTTCCCGTGCAGATTTCACGCCTGCTCGATGCCCACCAGGTGATCATCGGCGCAGTGCGGAAGCTCGCCAAGCGCGCCTCCGATCTCGACGACCAGGGCACTAACGATTTGCTCATCAGCGACGTTCTGCGCACCAATGAGTTGCAAGTGTGGTTTCTCGATCAGCATCTCGTCGACGAGCAGCTCACGCGCGCCCATAGCGCCTAACGCTGGCTGGCCCCGTCGCGCAACGTTGGCCAATACAGTCCAGCGTCGTTCAACATCGGACAACGCCGCTCAACGTTGTCTAACGCCCCCCAACGTTGTCCAACAGCGCTCAAAACGCAGCGAGGTGCATCACAATGGCCGTGCCAAAAATCCTGATCCTGACCGGTGACGCCGCGGAGTCTCTTGAGGTCATGTACCCCTATCAGCGGCTTCTCGAGGAGGGCTACGATGTCCTCATCGCCGCCCCTACAAAAAAGAAGCTGCACTTCGTGGTTCACGATTTCGAGCCGGGTTACGACACGTATACCGAAAAGCCGGGCTACAGTTGGGAAGCCGATCTCGCCTTTGCCGACGTCAACCCATCCGACTTTGTCGCCCTGGTGATTCCCGGAGGACGCGCGCCTGAATACATCCGCAACCATGCCGAGTGCCGGCGCATCATTCGGCATTTCTTCGACCGCAGCAAGCCTGTGGCGCAATTGTGTCATGCGGCGCAGGCGCTGCTGGCCGCCGACGTCCTCAAGGGACGCCGAACTGCCGCCTATCCCGCTCTCGAACCCGATATTCGCGCGGCGGGAGCGGAATTCGTCAACGCCAGTGCCGTGGTCGACGGCGCGATGGTTTCGGCGCGCGCCTGGCCCGACCATCCTGAGTGGATGCGCGCGTTTATCGCCCTTCTAAGAGAAGTAGCGCCCCTGAAGCCGCAAGCCGCCCAAGCCAACAGCTAAGCTCGTTCGCGGCGCCACCGCAAACTCGCAGGCCATCTCGCATTCGATCTAAGTGAAGAGACGTAAGCCGCTCTCGTCAAGTCGCTGTCATGCGAGCCGCTAGCGCGTGTGAATGCGCCCAACACGCGAGCCGCTAGCGCCAAAGTCGCTGTCATTCTGAGGTCGCCGTAGCAACCGAAGAATCTCTCCTCTTTTTTTGCACGCAACGTAACGCGAGACCTGAGCTTTTAGCGCATACAAGCGTGGAAGTAGCATTGCAGTCTACTTAATTAGTTGCTCGATTTATCAGCTAAGCTGTTCGCCGCAGACGGGGCAGTGCAGCACCCCAGTGAAGCCAGTGGAACGCGTGGAGCCATGCACCCGCTGGCCCGAAACGGCATCCCAAACCAAATTTACCCTTCCGCCGCTGGACTCAGCACCAGCCGCCACCCCAGCCGCACCGCATTCACGAATCCGAATGAGGCGTGCGCATGCGCCTGGATGTGCGTATTCAGCAGGCGTGAGAAAAGCGCCGGATCAGCCGCGAATGCGCGTAACACGCGATCGCGAAACCACGGCTGCGCGTCCATCCATAGCAAGGATCGCGACAGCCGCCGCGACACTCTGCCGATGCGCTCGTGCGCCGCGACGTACTCCGACGGGCGATTGGCGCCGAGCGCGTCGATAAGTGCATAGGCCTGCCTGAACGCCAGCCCCAGGCCTTCTCCGGTGAGCGGATCGACCGAACCGGACGCGTCGCCAATCAGCGCAAACCGGCCGCGCTGCACCGCCTTCAACCGCCGCAATGCGCAGCGCGCTCCGCGGGCCCTGCTCAGCTCGCCTGCACCAATCAGATGCTGTCGAAGCACCGGTAACTCGTGCATTGCACTTTCCAGCCTGATGTTCGGATCGCGCGACGTTACGGCCACGCCCACTTCTTCCGGCCCCACTGGGGTGACCACGGCCTGACAATTCCGGCTCCAGTACACTTCCACAAAATCCGTCCACGGACGCACCTGAAAATGCTGCCGGCATCCGTAGCGCACCCGCTCGTAGCGAGCTGCGCCCGGCGCCACGCACCTTCGAACTCTCGAACCTTCCCCATCCGCGCCTACGATCCACCGGCTCTCAACCCGTTGACCGTCGCAGCAAAATGCCTCCGCGCCTTCATCCGTCACGCGCGCGCCCCACTTCAGCGTTGCGCCCATCTCCACCGCGCGCTGTGCGAGCTTGCCGTGTAATATCGTTCTTCGCACGCCAAGGCCGGCGCCGTCCGGGAACGCCGCCTCCACGCAAACCGCCCCCAGTGCGCCTGTAAGGAAGCGGATGCCGCGAAAGGCTTGCGCCTCGCCTGGCGCAAAACCGACGCCCAAGCCGGCCAGTGCCGTCACCGTATCCGGCATCAGTCCCTCGCCACACGCTTTGTCGATGGGCGGCCGGGCCTGGTCGGCAACGGTCACACGGATTCCCTTGCTGCGCGCCACAATAGCGGCCGCCAGCCCGGCGGGGCCGCCTCCCACGATGAAAATATCGGCTTCGCTCATAAACTTTTCGCGTGCGGGACCGGCACTCCCCGCTTGTCACCGCATCGCTGCCCGGCCACTCATTACCCGTCAGCTTCCGGTCAATGCCCAATCATGGTCCTAGGTCAGCAATGTCTGCCACGGTCTTTCAGATCACTCTGCCGCGTGAGCGCGTTCACGATGAGTCGATGTTCGCCCTCGCATTCCAGGCGCAACGTCGTAACCAAAGCCCCTCCCAGATTACGCTACGACCTGGACCGCAACTTGCGATAGATTATGCGCTGCAACGCGGCGAATGCTTCGCTGCACTTGATCGCAGTTCGTCTGCAGGAGGATCACATGCGCGGTTTGATGCTCTTTGTCGCGGGAGTCGTTGTCGGTATTCTGTTCATGCATCCGTCCCACGCCGTCGAGGCACAAGCGCCCGGCGGGCTGAGACTCAATCACGTGGGCATCGCGGTCACCGATTATCAGGAGTCATTGAACTTTTACACCACCGTGATGGGTTTCAAGGTCGCTTATGCTTTCCCTCCCGGCCCTGACGGCAAGCCCACTACTACGTTCCTGCAGATCAGCCGCGATACGTTCCTGGAAATGGCGCAGGCCACGGCCGCACGCCCTGCGGGCCTCACCCACATGGGCATCGGTGCCGAAGACATCAATGCCGCCATCATGAGGATTCGCCAGGCGGGCGGGAAAGTCGACGATGCTCGCAGCGGCGGTCCGAGCAAGTCGATACTCTCAAACGTGGTCGATCCGAACGGCATTCGCCTCGAGCTGAACGAGCAGCCGGCCGACTCATTCATGCATAAAGCGATCGAGTCCTGGAAGTAAAATGCGTGTCGGCGCAGGCCCCATCGCGCGAACGCGCCGCGCCGTCCTCCCTGGCCTCGTCTGGACTTGATCGCCGGGAATTAGGTATAAACTCGCTCACTGGACCGCGCGGCAATGATGAACCATCCAGTTAGCACTGTGCAGATAAACAGCGTAAACGAAGTCTGTAAACGAAGTCTCTAAACGAAGTCTCTAAACGAAGTCTTTAATCGAAGTCTGCAAATTGAGAGGCCCACCGTGACCGGTCGCCTTAACACATTCTTCCTTATCGCTGCTGGCCTTCTGACCATTTCCCTTCCTCTGCTCGCGCACCACGGAACCGCCGCCTACGACACCAAGACAATTGTCTTGAACGCCGCCGTCACGGAATGGATTTGGGCCAATCCCCATTGCATCCTTAAGTTCGACGCGAAGGACGACGCCGGTAACCTTTTGCACTGGTCTGCCGAAGTCAGCAATCCTGCGGACATGGTGAAGCGCGGCTGGCAGAGGCATTCCTTCAAACCCGGTGATGCCATCACGGTGAGTTTGCAACAAGTCAAGAACGGCTCGCCCGTCGGGCGTATCTTGCACGTGACGCTTGCGAGCGGACAAGTGTTGTCGGCAGAGGGTCCCGCGCCGGCCCCTGCGCCGTCACCCGATACCAATCCCGACGCCAAGCCCGACGCCAAGCCGTAACGTCTCGATCTCCTGAGCATTCCTCCTGCACCGCGAGGCTGCTCGCAAATCTAAGATGCACGAACGCCGGAACGAATCGCCGGAACGAACGCCGGAAGGAATTTTTGAAACATGTCAAACCGTGTGCTGGTCTCCATTGCAGTTTTGCTTGCGGCCCTGACCTTTTCACCCGTGCTGCGCGCTCAAACCTGGTCCACGCAGGCGGGGCCGGTGAAGGACACCAAGACCCCAGCTCCGCCTCGTGACCTCACCGGCGTGTGGGACACGCAGGAAGGCATCCAGGCCACTGGCGCGAGAAATAATCCTTCGGACGGGAAGCACGATTTGCACTTTACCCCCCTCGGAGAAGCCACGTTCAAAGCTCATAAACCCGGATGGGGCGTCACCGGAGTCCCCGTGGCCCTGGTGAACGATCCCGTCGACATCTGCGATCCGCAGGGGTTCCCGCGCGTGTGGCTGCATAATCTGAGGACCACGCAAATCGTTCAGACTCCCGACCAGATGCTGATTTTGTATGAATTTTACAAAGTATGGCGCTCGATCTGGACCGACGGCCGTGAACTTCCTAAAGACGCCGACGACGAACCCCGCTGGTACGGCTATTCGGTGGGCAAGTGGGTGTCGGACGACACCTTCGTCGCGGAAACCACGGGCCTCGATGAACGAACCTGGCTCGATAACACCGGCCGCCCGCACAGCAAGGATCTGCGCATCGAGGAGCGCTTCCACCGCGTCGATCGCGACACTCTGGAACTCACCGTGACGATCATTGATCCCGCCATGTACACCAAACCCTGGGACGCCCTGGACAAACTCGCGCTCCACCTGCAGCCCCGCGGCTTCGACATCATGGAAAATATGTGCTCGCCATCCGACACCGCCGAGTACAACAAATCCATCGGCACCCCCGCCGGCGACGGCACCAGGAAGTAGCCACCGCCGCAGCGAAAGAATTAAGCAATACCTCGATCTTGTCTCCGAACAGTGGGATCAGGCGTTGTCCAGACTAAAGGCTTTCGTCGAAGATTGAATGTCTCGGAAGATACCACGCTCCAATAACGGATCGCCGCAAATCGATCGTTCTGGCAGCCATGCAGCGAAACCCTCTCTCCATAAATACCCAGTCCATTCCGCACACAAACAGATCGCTCTTCATTTTGCATTTCCCGTTTGCGCCAGACCCCGGTATTTCAACATCGGCTCAATGCTTGGCTCTTTCCCCAGCCACGCAGCGTACATCTTGGGAAGGTCTTGTGTATTTCCCCGCGAAAGCACCATTTGCCGGAAGCGGTCGCCGTTCGCGCGTGTCAAGCCGCCGTGATCTTCGAACCATTGAAACGCATTGTCGTCCAGCATCTCGCTCCACAAATACGCGTAGTAGCCGGCCCCATATTCGTCACCCCAGATGTGCAGGAAATAGGTTGAGCGGTAGCGCGGCGGCACATAGCTGATCCAGAGTTGCGCCTTCTGCAGCGACTCTTTTTCAAACACATCCGGTTTTTCGAGCGGCGCATCGGCTGCGAGCATATGCCACTGCATATCGAGATCGGCCGCGGCCAGCAGCTCCGTAAGCGCGTAGCCCTGATTGAACGTGGCCGCCTTTTTGATCTTCGCCGCAAGTTCCGCGGGCATCGGCGCACCTGTCCGGTAATCTTTCGCGTAGTTCTTCATCACCGCCGGATACGTTGCCCAATGCTCGTTGAACTGCGACGGAAACTCGACGAAATCGCGGGCCACCGACGTGCCTGAAATAATTGGATACTCCGTATTCGAAAACATCGCATGCAGCGCATGGCCGAACTCGTGGAACATCGCGGTAACGTCGTCGAAGCTGATCAGCGCGGGCTGTCCCGGCGCGGGCTTGCTGAAGTTGGCCACGTTATAGACCACCGGCAGCGTGCCCAGCAGTTTGGATTGATCTACGAGGTTATCCATCCACGCGCCGCCATTCTTGTTGTCGCGCTTGAAATAATCGCAGTACCACAGCGCCAGCGGCTTGCGATCCGCGTCGAACACCTCGAATACGCGCACGTCGGGGTGGTACACGGGAATGTCCTTGCGTTCCTGGAACGTAATCCCGTAAAGCTGATTGGCCGCGTAAAAAACGCCGTTCTGCAGCACGTTGTTCAGCTCGAGATATGGCTTGATCTCGGCTTC
>Ga0182024_10027201_pt1 | contig 10016 bp, 7 predicted proteins | sample P32metaG_FD_120480 | JGI IMG/M metagenome (GOLD analysis project Ga0182024, IMG submission 120480) | Permafrost microbial communities from Stordalen Mire, Sweden - P3-2 metaG (Illumina Assembly) | ecosystem: Environmental > Terrestrial > Soil > Wetlands > Permafrost | place: Sweden: Stordalen...
CCTCGGGCACGCCTCGGCCCGCGTCCTCATCGTGTTGAACGACAACGGCCGCAGCTATGCCCCGACGATCTCGAAGCTCTCCGGCTCGCTCACCCAGCTCCGCCTCGACCCTCGCTACGTGCATCTGAAGCGGAGAGTGAAGGGAGCCCTACGCGACATGCCGCGGACCCGGAGCCTCGCCGGCCGGTCGCTGCACAGCCTCACCTCGGCCTTGAGAGAAGTGGTCGAACCGCACGTCTTCTTCGACGCCCTCGGCGTGGCCTACACCGGCCCGATCGACGGCCACAACGTCGGGGCGCTCGAGCAGGCCATCCGGCGGGCCTCCACGTGGCCCGGCCCGATCGTCCTCCACGTCCTCACCCGCAAGGGGAAGGGGTACGGCCCGGCCGAGAAGGACGAGATCGCCTGCCTCCACGACCTGAAGGTGGCTCCCAAGCCGCCCGCTCAGTCGGCGACAGCGACGAACGCGGCCGGCGGATCCCAGCCGAGCGGCTCTGGCGCGCCGCTGGCGGTGCCGATCGGACCAGCCGTCGCCGACGATGGAGCGATCCCACCGCCGGCTCGACTGGGTGAGAGCTACACCGATGCCTTTACGAAGGCTCTCCTCCGCCAGGCCGACCTCGACGAGCGGATCGTCGCCATAACGGCCGCCATGCCCGGGCCGACCGGGCTGTTGAGCTTCGAGGACCGGCATCCGGATCGTTTCTTCGACGTGGGCATCGCCGAACAGCACGCCATGACGGCCGCTGCAGGCATGGCGATGGCAGGACTGCGTCCGGTCGTCGCCATCTACTCGACCTTTCTGTCCCGGGCGGTCGACCAGTGGAACCTCGACGTCGGCCTCCACGGGCTTCCCGTCGTCGTCGTGGCCGACCGGGCCGGCGTGACGGGCGACGACGGACCGAGCCACCATGGCCTGTACGACCTCGTGCAGGCGCTGCAGATCCCGTCGTGCTCGATCATCTGCCCGTCCGAGCCCGCCGAGCTCGACGCTGCCCTCGAAGCGGCCCTTTCTACGAACGGTCCGGCACTCGTGCGCTACCCGAAGACGCTTTCGCCGGGCCCGCTAGCCCTGCCAGGGTCAGGGCTTCGCGCCCGTCTGCTTCGTGACGGGGACCCGAGCATCGTGCTGGTGGGGATCGGGAAGCTGGCCAGACCATGCCTCCAGGCAGCCGAGATGTTGAGCGAGGACGGTATCGAGGTCACGTGCCTCGACCCGAGGGTCATCCGGCCGGCCGACCCAGAGTTGCTCCAGCAGTTGGCGGCGGCCAGCCTCGTAGTCACTGCCGAGGACGGGCTTGCCCACGGAGGCGCCGGGGAACACCTGATCAGGCTGGCCACCCACCTGGCTGACGGTGAGTGCCTGCCGGGTCCACGCACGCTCGTGCTCGGAGCCCCGACGCAGTACCTCCCCCACGGCAAGCCCGACGAGATCCTGAGCCGCCTCGGACTCGACGGCCCCGGGATTGCCGCCTCGGTCCGGGCCGCGGTCACGCGCTTTCGGATCCCTGTGCGACGCGCCCGGTCGATCCCTCTGGCTGCCGCAGGTCTCGGGAGGGTGGAAGGTGCGCGCTCCGGGCGGCACAACGGCGTGGCCGACTATCACGGCCTCGAGACCCAGAACGGCGCGGCCCGCAACGGCACGTCCCAGAACGGCGCGGCCCAGAACGGCGGCGCCCGGACCGGCGCCCGTAACGAGGCGTCCCGCGGGGAGACCTCGGCGGATGAGGAGCGAGCCGGGCGATCAAGCCGGGCGTTGTTCAACTCCAGACGGACGCGGTAGATGAAGGACTCCCCGGCCATCTCCTCGACGACGCTCCCGCGGCCCGCGAGCCTGTCGTCGCAGGCGGCCGCGGAGAACTTCCCTGTCGCCTCACGGCTGCTCCCGAAGGAATACCGCCGCCACCTGATCGCCCTTTACGGCTTCGCCCGTCTCGTTGACGACCTCGGCGACGAGCTCCCCGGCTCGCCGGAGGACCGGCTGGCTGCACTCGACGCCGCCGAGGCTGAGCTTGACCGGGCCTTCGGAGAAGACAGTCCTCCGACGCACCCAGTCTTTGTCCGGCTGGCCGCCACCATCAAGGAGCGGTCGCTCCCCCGCCGGCCCTTCGCCGACCTGATAGAGGCGAACCGCCTCGATCAGCGCGTCTTTCACTACGAGACCTTCGACGGCCTGCTCGGCTATTGCCGCCTCTCGGCGAACCCGGTCGGGCGACTCGTGCTGGCGATCTTCGGACAGGAGACGCCCGAGCACGTCGCCATGTCGGATGACATCTGCACCGCTCTGCAGCTCGTAGAGCACCTGCAGGACGTGGCTGAGGATGCCGCCCGGGGGCGGTGCTACCTGCCCCGGGAGGATCTGCGGGACTTCGGCGTGCCCATGGGTCCGGACGGGGAGCTCGTCGCCCGGAGCCCGGTCAGCCCGGCCCTGAGGCGCCTCGTGGCCTTCGAGACGTCCCGCGCGAGCAGCCTGTTCACGGCGGGCGCGCCGCTCGTGGCGAGCTTGAAGGGGTGGGCGAGGGTGGCGGTGGCGGGTTTCTTGGGGGGAGGCCTCGCGCAGGCCGAGGCTCTGCGGCGGGCGGGCTACGACGTGATCTCGCACAGCGCCAAGGCCTCGCCGGCGTCCGTCGTCGTCCAGAGCGCCGGGGCCTTCGTACGGCCGGCGAGGGGACGGCGGTGATGGACCTCGCCTCCGCCTACCAGCGCTGTGAGGAGATCACCCGCAGCGAGGCAAAGAACTTCGCCTATGGCATCCGCCTCCTCCCCCCGGAGAAGCGGCTCGCCATGTCCGCCCTCTACGCCTTCGCCCGGAGAGTCGACGACATCGGCGACGGGGCGGCCCCGCCGGCGGAGAAGCTGGTTGCTCTCGAGCAGGCGCGGACGGCGCTGGCTGCCGCCGGCCGCGGTACACCGCCGGACGACCCTGTGTTGGTGGCACTCGCGGACGCCGTCGAGCGCTATCCGATACCGCTGCATGCCTTCGGAGAGCTGATCGACGGCTGCGAGATGGATTGCCGGGAGACGACCTATCAGAGCTTCGACGAGCTGGCGCTCTACTGCCGGCGAGTGGCCGGTTCGATCGGGCGGCTCTCCCTTGGCGTCTTCGGCCTTCCGGCGGCCACCGATCACGCCGGCCACGTTGAGGCCGAGCGGCTCGCCGACACCCTCGGAATCGCTCTGCAGCTGACCAACATCCTTCGCGACATCGTCGAGGACCGCACCGTGATGGGCCGCGTCTACCTGCCCGCAGACGATCTCGAGCGCTTCGGGTGCCGCCACGACGCCTCCGGGCCGATCCCGGCGCTCGGGGACCTGGTCCGCTTCGAGGCCGAGAGGGCCCGGGAGCTCTATCGGGACGGACTCGGGTTGCTCGGACTGCTGGATCACCGCAGCCGCGCCTGCGTGGCGGCGATGGCCGGCATCTACCGCCGCCTGCTCACGCGGATCGAGGCGGATCCAGCGGCGGTCCTCGTGCGGCGGGTCTCGCTCCCCACCTGGGAGAAGGCCTGGGTGGCGGCGCGAAGCCTGGCTGGCGCGACCACATGACCGCCTCCGGGGGAACTCCGCGCATCGTGGTCGTCGGCGGCGGTCTCGCCGGCCTGTCGGCCGCGGTCGAATGCGCCGACAGCGGGGCGGCGGTAACGCTCCTCGAGGGGCGCCCCCGGCTCGGTGGCGCGACCTGGTCCTTCTCCCGGCACGGCCTCCACTTCGACAACGGCCAGCACGTCCATCTGCGTTGCTGTGAGGCCTACCGGTCGTGGCTCGACCGGCTCGGGACCGGACATCTGGCACCTATCGAGGGCCCGCTCGCCATTCCGGTGATCCGCCCCTCGACCGGCCCGGACAGCGGCCGCCCCCACGCCGAGCTGGCGTGGATCCGGCGTTCGAACCTCCCGGCGCCCCTTCACCTCGCGCGATCGCTCCTCTGCTACCGCCATCTCCGCCTCAGCGAGCGATTCAAGCTGCTGGGGCCGGCGCTCCGCCTCCGTGGCGTCGACCTTGACGATCCGCAACTCGACGCCGAGAGCTTCGGCGCCTTTCTGGAGCGCCACGGGCAGGCCACCGGGGCCATCAACCGCCTATGGGATCTGATCACGCTCCCGACGACGAACCTGCGGGCAGGCGACGTTTCGCTCAGCCTGGCAGCCAAGGTCTTTCAGACCGGCCTGCTCACATCGGCGCCGGCGGCAGACATCGGATGGTCCCGGGTGCCGCTCGCCGACCTCCACGTCGAGCCGGCCGCCCGCTTGATCGCGCGCCTCGGCGGAGAGGTCATCAAGAGGGCCAGGGTTACAGAGATCCGGACCGACGGGGGCCGAGTGACCGGAGTGGCCACGGCGGGCGGCGCCATAGCGGCCGACGCCGTCGTGCTGGCGACCCAGCATCAGGCAGCGGCCGACCTCCTCCCACCGGCGTCGCGTGTCGACCCGGCGGCGCTCCGGAGGCTCGGCACGGCGCCCATCGTCAACGTCCACGTCGTCTTCGACCGCAAGGTCATGGGCCATCAGATGGCGGCGGCCGTCGACTCTCCCGTCCAGTTCGTCTTTGACCGGACGGCGGCAGCGGGTCTCGACCCGTCGTCGGGCAAGCAGGTGCTGGCGGTGTCGATCTCGGGCGCCGACGACGTCATCGGGGCGTCACCGGACTCCTTGATCGAGAGGTACGTCACCGGCCTGCGCGAGCTGTTCCCGGTGCCGAGGGGGACGTCGCCGCCGAAGGTGCTCGATGCGGTCGTGACGCGCGAGCATGAAGCGACCTTCCGCGGAGCTCCCGGCTCACGCGCACTGCGCTGCGGGCCGGCGACGGGCATCGAGAACCTCTCTCTGGCCGGGGCGTGGACCGACACCGGCTGGCCCGCCACGATGGAAGGGGCGGTCCGGAGCGGTCGGGCCGCCGCCGCCGTGGCGCTGCGATCCGTCGGCCGTCATCGATCTTCTTCTTCCCCCCCTCGTGAGGAGGTGCCAGTGTGATTCCGACCCGAACCGTTCCCGACGTGCTCCGCCGTGCCCGCGACCTCGTTGGGCCGGCCGTGGTTGACGCGCTCGCGCTGCTCTCACCGGAGGTGAGGCCGCTCGTCGAGTACCACCTCGGCCTCCGCGACGAGCACGGCCGGCCCGCGACCGGCGGCGCCGCCGTCGGAGGAAAAGGCATCAGGCCCGCTCTGGCCGTCTTGTCAGCCGAGGCTGTGGGCGCGCCGGCGCAGGCCGGTGTGCCCGGAGCGGTCGCCGTCGAGCTCGTGCACAACTTCTCCCTACTTCACGACGACGTGATCGACTGTGATCAGGAGCGCCGGCACCGCCCCACGGTCTGGGTGCTCTTCGGCGTCGGCCGGGCGATCATCGCCGGCGACGCCCTCTTGTCCCTCGCCCAGCACGTCGTGCTGACCACCGGCGGCCAGCCCGAGCACGCCGGCCTTGCCGCCCTCAGCCTGGCCGACGCCACGACGGACATGATCGCAGGTCAGGCGCTCGACATGGCCTTCGAATCGCTCGCCGGGGTGGACGTCGAGCGCTGTCTCACGATGGAGGCCGGCAAGACCGGCGCCCTCCTCGGCTGCGCTGCCTCACTCGGTGCCATCCTGGCGGGGGCGCCGCGGCCCGAGGTGACGGCGCTGCGGGACTACGGCGTCCAGCTGGGGCTGGCCTTCCAGGCCGTCGACGACCTGCTCGGCATCTGGGGAGACCCCCGCTCCACGGGCAAGCCCGCCTGGAGCGACCTCCGCCAGCACAAGAAGACGCTCCCGATCGCGGCGGCGTTGGCCGCCGGCAACGGTGGCGCTCACGAGCTGGCGGCGTTGTTGGCGGCCGACCACCTCGACGAGCCGCAGATCGCCCGCGCAGCCGAGCTCGTCGAGCGCTGCGGAGGCCGGGAGATCGCAGCCGACGAGGCAAGAGGCCGCCTGGCCGCCGCTCTCGCCGCCCTCGACCGCGTCTCGCTCGACTCGCGGGCGCGAGAGGAGCTGGAAGACCTGGCGGGCTTCGTGGTGGTGCGGGAGTTCTGATCATGAGAGCAGGACGACGGAGAAGGCGGGGCGCCGAGGTCGTGGCCGGCGCCGAGGAGGAAGCGGCTGTGGGCGGTGGCACCCGATCCGAGCTCGCCGATGTGTCGGCGGCGCTCGGCCGGGCGACCGACCACCTGTTCAGCCTCCAGCACGTGGACGGCTACTGGAAGGGCGAGCTCGAGACGAACGTCACGATGGATGCCGAGGATCTCCTGTTGCGGGAGTTCCTGGGCATTCGGGACGAAGCCGGGACAAAGGCCTCGGCGGCCTGGATCCGCTCGCAGCAGCGATCCGACGGCACCTGGTCCAACTACTACGAAGGGCCGGCGGACCTGTCGACGACGATCGAGGCTTACGTCGCCTTGCGCCTGGCCGGCGATGCGACGACAGAGCCTCACATGGCCAAGGCCGCCGAGTACGTGCGCGAGGCCGGCGGCCTCGAGCGGTCGCGGGTCTTCACGCGGCTGTGGATGGCGCTCTTCGGCCTGTGGTCTTGGGACGACCTCCCCGCCCTGCCGCCGGAGGTGATCTTCCTCCCCCGGTGGTTTCCCCTCAATGTCTACGACTTCGCCTGCTGGGCCAGGCAGACCATCGTCGCGCTGACCGTCGTCGCCGCCCATCGCCCGAGCCGGCCGCTGCGCTTTGGGATCGAGGAGTTGCGCGCTGGGGGCTCGTCTCCTGCCTCCGGTCCCGCCGGCGCCCTCGCCACGTTGTCCGAGCTCCGTGACGCCAGGGGAGCCCTCCGGCTTCTCGACAAAGTGCTCCACGGCTACGAGCGCCTGGCACGGCTGCCCCTCGTGCAAGCAGGACTGCGTCAGCCGGCGCTCGCCGCCGCCGAGAGGTGGATCCTGCGACGACAGGAGGCCGACGGCGGCTGGGGAGGAATACAGCCGCCGTGGGTGTACTCGCTGATGGCGCTGTCGCTCCGCGGCTACCAGCTCGATCATCCAGTGATGGCGAAGGGCCTCGCCGGCCTGGAGAGCTTCACGATCAAAGAAGATGGTGTCCGCCGGCTCGAGGCGTGCCAGTCACCCGTGTGGGACACGGCCCTCGCCCTCATCGGCCTCGCCGACGCCGGCATAGACGCCGGCGACGAGCGTGTGGCCCGTTCTGTCGAATGGCTGCTCGGCGAAGAGATCACCGTCCGCGGGGACTGGGCGGTTCGCAAGCCACAGTTGGCACCGGGAGGGTGGGCCTTCGAGTTCGCCAACGACAACTACCCCGACATCGACGACACCGCCGAGGTGATCCTCGCCCTGCGCCGGGCCACCGAGCACGCCCGCGGCGAGCTCGGTGGCGAGCGGCTGACCGCCGTGGACGGAGCCGTGCAACGCGGGCGGGACTGGGTGGCAGGCATGGTCTCGAAGGACGGCGGCTGGGCTGCCTTCGACGCCGACAACACGAGGGAGCTATGCAAGAAGCTGCCCTTCTGCGACTTCGGCGCCGTCATCGATCCACCGAGTGCCGATGTGACCGCCCACGTCGTCGAGATGCTCGCCTACGAAGCGGCCGCCGGTGCCGCCGGCCTGGGCGGCGCCATTGACGGGGGGGTCCGCTGGCTCGAGCGGTCACAGGAAGCCGACGGCTCCTGGTTCGGTCGCTGGGGTGCCAACTACGTCTACGGCACGGGAGCGGTCGTTCCCGCCCTCGTGGCGGCCGGCACAACCAAGGGTGATGCCCGCTTGGGCGGCGCGGTCCGCTGGCTGGCCCAGCATCAGAATGCCGACGGCGGCTTCGGCGAGGACATGCGGTCCTATGTCGACGACGACTGGCGTGGCCGGGGAGCCTCGACGCCGTCCCAGACCGCGTGGGCGATCCTCGCCCTCGTGGCGGCAGGCGAGGCCGACGGCGCCGTCGCCCGGCGGGCCGCCCGCTGGCTCGCCCGGACGCAGCAACCGGACGGCACCTGGGACGAGCCCTGGTACACCGGGACGGGTTTCCCGGGGTACTTCTACATCAACTACCACCTGTACCGTCTCGTTTTCCCGGTGAGTGCCCTCGGCCGGTGGCTTGCCGCCGTCGGCGACACGGACCGGGCTGCTGCCGGCGCTGGCACGGCGGCGGCCGGCGACCCGAGCCGAGCTGAAATATGAGCGGATTCTTTCTCCTCTGCCCGCTTCCCCCGGAAGCTGCGGCGGCAAAGGCGGGGCTCTTGCTCCACGAGCGACCTCGGCACGGGCATGCGGCGACCGGCAGTACAGCGAGTGGTCGCATTCGCGTAGTCGGAATGGGCACCGAGCGCGCGCGGCGCGCCTGTGGCAGGCTCGCCGCCAGCCTGCCGGACGGCGTGCCTGTCGTCGTCCTCGGAGTCGCTGGGGCGCTCACAACCGGGTTCGAGGCCGGCGATCTCGTGGTCGCCGACGCCCTCGGGTTTGCCGACGTGCAACCCGGCGGGGACGAGCTGGCGGTGGCATACGCCCCGCGACCCTTCGACCGGCGTTCGGAGGCTTTCGCGGCCTCATTGGCCATCGCCCTTGACGACCGACCGCTGCCGACGCGGCGTGCGCCGGTGCTGACCGCGACACGTACCGTCCGCGGAAACGAGCGTGCCCGGCTGGCCGAGACCGGTGCCATGATCTGCGACACCGAGTCTGCCGCCCTCCTGCCGCTCGCCGAGCGACGGCCGTTTGCCGTCGTCCGTGCCGTCGTCGACAGCCCAGACCGTGAGCTCGTCAGTCTGCGCACCGTGACCGGCGGTATCAGCGCACTGAAGCGCCTGGCAGATGCGGCTCAGATCATCGCCGGCGTCGTCGAGCGCCAGGGCACCGGCGCTTCGGAGCGGCCATCCACCCCGTCTACCGAGCCGCTGTCGTTCGACCGATCAACGTCGAATCCACAGTCGATCCAATTCTCACAGCCGATTTCCCCGACCCCTAGCTAGGACCTGAAAACAAATGCCGATCCCAGTACGCCAGAACCTCCGCATGGGCAGCTATCTCATGCGCCAGAAGCTCGCCCGCCGGGAGAAGTTCCCTCTCATCGTCGAGCTCGAGCCGCTCTTCGCCTGCAACCTCGCCTGCCCGGGCTGCGGCAAGATTCAATACCCGACAGACATCCTCCGCCAGCGGCTCACGGTGGACGACGCCGTCGGTGCCATCGAGGAGTGTGGTGCCCCGATGGTCTCGATCGCCGGCGGTGAGCCGCTGCTTCATCCTCAGATCGAGGAGATGGTGGGCGCGCTCATCAAGAGGAAGCGCTTCGTCTACCTGTGCACGAACGCCGTGCTGTTGAAGCGGAAGATGGACAGGTTCTCGCCGTCCACGTACTTCTCGTGGGTCGTCCATCTCGACGGCCTCCGCGAGCGCCATGACGCCGCCGTCGACCGCAAGGGCGTCTTCGACACGGCGGTGGAGGCGATCAGGGAGGCGAAGAGCCGCGGTTTCCGGGTCACCACCAACTCGACGTTCTTCACCAACGACTCGCCGAAGACGGTGCGCGATGTCCTCGACTTCCTGAACGACGACCTCGGCGTCGATGCAATGATGATCTCGCCGGCGTACGCCTACGAGAAGGCTCCGGACCAGGAGCACTTCCTCGGCGTCCGCCAGACCCGTGAGCTGTTCGAGGCGGCCTTCGCCGACGGCAAGCGGAAGAAGTGGCGGCTCAACCACTCGCCCCTCTTCCTCGACTTTCTGGAGGGCAAGGTCGACTACGACTGCACCGCCTGGGGCATCCCGTCCTACTCGGTGTTCGGTTGGCAGCGGCCCTGTTACCTCATGGCCGACGGCTACACGAAGACCTACAAGGAGTTGATCGAGACCACGGACTGGTCGAAGTACGGCCGGGGGCGTGACCCGAGATGCGACAACTGCATGGCGCACTGCGGTTACGAGCCGACGGCCGTGATGGCGACGACGAAGTCCCTCCGCGAGTCGCTGAGAGCGGCGGTAGGCACGCACTGAGTCTTTCTGACATCGGCAGGCGGACGTGGTCGTCGTGGCTAGGACGCCGCCGGCGGTTGCCGGTCTTTTCTCCCGCCGGCGCCGAGCGGGCACCGGAGCCTCCGTCGGCACCA
>Ga0182024_10027202_pt1 | contig 10016 bp, 8 predicted proteins | sample P32metaG_FD_120480 | JGI IMG/M metagenome (GOLD analysis project Ga0182024, IMG submission 120480) | Permafrost microbial communities from Stordalen Mire, Sweden - P3-2 metaG (Illumina Assembly) | ecosystem: Environmental > Terrestrial > Soil > Wetlands > Permafrost | place: Sweden: Stordalen...
ACAAAATGATCGTGCGGGCGGGCCGAGCCATCAAGAAGGCCATCGAAAATCAAATCAACGGTCTCGGTTTTTCGTTCATCGAGATCCTTTCGCCCTGCCCCACCATCTGGAAGATGCAGCCACAGGACGCGCAGGCGTGGGTCCGCGACGAGTTGACCAAAATTTATCCGCTCAGCATATTCCGTGACAAAACCTTGGAAGCGCAAAGGCGTCCCGAACGGGCTGAAGCGCCGGCACTGGACAGGATTCCCGAGATTTTAGGTTGCCAATCAGCGCGATCGGTCGACAATTCCGTCCGCCAATCCACGGCCAAGGATTTTCGCATCAAAATCGCTGGATTCGGGGGCCAAGGTGTTCTCATTCTGGGCGAAATCCTGGCGGAAGCCGGCCTCGATGCCGGGCTTCAAGTATCTTGGCTGCCGTCCTACGGTCCCGAGATGCGTTCCGGAACATCCAATTGCCAGGTCCGCATTGCGACTCAGCCCATCGATTCACCGCTGGTGAATCATCCGAACGTTTTGATGGCTCTCAATGAGCCTTCACTCCACAAATTCCTATCTGCAGTGGAGCCCGGCGGCTGGGTGCTGTACAACGGAGAGAGTTTACCAGCCGGCGTAGCGCGTCACGATGTGAACTTCATCGTCCGGCCCTTCACCGAATTGGGCGATCAACTGGGCGACGCGCGCGCCGGCAACATGATAATGCTGGGAGCGCTGCTTAAGGCCACCAGTCTCATTGAAGAAAAATGGATCGACGGTGCAATGCGCCGTTTAGTGAAATCCGAGCGCTGGCTCGATCTCGATCGCAAAGCGCTAGCACTCGGCCAGGAAGAGGCAATACTCAAATGAAAACCGAAGCTCCCAATCCCAATACAATTGTTTGGTTCAACGAGAAATTTATTCCCCTCGGCGAAGCCAACGTCAATATCCTCACCCACGCGCTCAACTACGGAACCGGCGTTTTTGAAGGCATCCGCGGCTACTTCGAGGAAAAGCAGCAGGATCTCTTTTTAGTGCGCCCAGTCGAACACTACCAGCGCTGGAAGCGAAACGCCGGGATACTGCGCATCGGCATTCCTAAAAGCGCCACAGATCTTGCAGCTCTCACCGCCGAGCTGTGCCGCCGCAATGGATTCCGATCGCACGTGTACGTCCGGCCGCTCGCCTACAAGTGTTCGGCACGGATCGGAGTGGCTCCCGATGAGAACGACGCGTACGCGATCGTGGTAGTACCGTTCGGCGATTATTTCGACAGCACGAAAGGTCTCAGAGCGGGCGTCGTCTCCTGGCGCCGCGTTGAGGACACCGCGATTCCCAGCCGCGCCAAAATCTGCGGCGCTTACGTCAATAGCGTGCTGGCCACGGATGAAGCGCGCCACAACGGCCACGATGAAGCGATCTTTTTGACCGAAGAGGGCCACGTCTCGGAGGGCGCCACTTGCAATCTGTTTATTTTCCGTAATGGAAAGCTAGTGACGCCGCCCGGGACCGACAATATTCTGGAAGGCATCACGCGTGCCAGCGTTATCGATCTGGCGCGCAATGAAATGAGGCTGGAGGTTGTGGAACGCTCTATCAGCCGCAGCGAACTTTACGTCTCGGACGAAGTGTTCTTCACGGGCACGGCGGTTGAGATCGCCCCTATCGTCGCGGTGGATCATCGGCCGGTGGGCACTGGCGAAGTCGGCCCGGTGGCCACCAAGCTAAGATCCCTGTACGTGGAAGCGACCCGCGGCCGATTACTCAACTATCGCCAGTGGCTCTGGCCGGTTTACCGAACCACTGCGGCCGACAAAGCCGCCTGAGATTCGCAACTGCACCGACTCCCTCACGGTCGCGGTTCGGTAACGAACGCATCTTTCCGAGCCGCGAGCGTAAGCGACCGGTTGTTGTTCCAAACATCCAACTGCTCGATCACTGCATCGAGCAGCGCGGGAAGCGCATCGCGCACAGGAGCGGTGAGTTCCGCGCTCCACTCGGTCGACAAAGGCTGAACGCCGATCACCACCACTTCCTGCGGCGATTCTTCCAGCAGTTTTAGAGCGATTATCAAATCCGCGAACCCGAGTTTATGGACGCTCGGTTTGCCAGGCAAGCCTTTGAGCGCGTCCCCTTCGTAATGCAGCAGGGTGCCCGGCTGCTCGCCGGCGAACTGGCCGATCCGTACTCCCACTTTCGATACTCTCTTACCCGGATAGCGTTCGCGCTCGCGCTGAACCGCTTCGAGGATTGAACAAGCGATGCCCATTTCATGCATGCGAACGGCTTCCTCCTGGTCCACGCGTCTGACGGCAAATCCTACATGCGCCAGCACGAATTCTCCGGCCACAATGTCCGGTGTATACGCAAGATTTACGGTTTTTTCGACGCCTGAGAAGTCCACATGGGCCGTGCCGAAGGCGGGATCGTCGCCGTCGATGCTCAGAACTCTGCCTGGAATGGCCAGACACATATCCTTCGAACGTAGGTGGGGTAAGAGGGAATATTCTCATCGAAAGAATGAAGAATGTGGAGAGGGGCCACGCGACGGGCCTTTATAATTAGGTAATGAGGACCATTCAAATCGCCGCTCCAGGCAAACCATTACAACTTGTTGACAGAGAGATTCCAACCCCAAAGCCGGACTGGGTTCGCATCCGGGTCCATGCCTGCGGGGTTTGCCATAGCGATTCGCTTGCGTTAGAAGGCCAATGGCCCGGCTTGAGGTATCCGCTTGTGCCTGGCCACGAAATCGCCGGAGTGATCGATGAGATCGGCTCTGCTGTTACAACATGGAAGAAAGGCCAGCGCGTGGGCGTGGGCTGGTATGGGGGACACTGCGGAGTCTGTATCGCTTGCCGGCGCGGCGATCTAATTAATTGCCATACCGCCAAAATCACAGGGTTCACCCATGACGGCGGATATTCCGAATACGTGGTGTCGCCCGCGCAAGCGCTGGCTGCCATTCCGGACGACCTTTCCTTCGAAGACGCCGGGCCTCTGATGTGCGCGGGAGTCACAACGTTCAATGCGCTGCGTCATTCTCATGCGATGCCGGGTGACCTGGTGGCTATCGAAGCTATCGGCGGACTAGGCCATCTGGGGGTTCAGTTCGCGAACAAATTTGGATATCGAACCGTCGCGATAGCCCGCGGCGCCGATGCCAAAGATCTGGCGCTAAAGCTTGGAGCGCACGCCTACATCGACTCGGACTCGACCAACCCTGCCGAAGAGCTGCAGCGCATGGGTGGAGCGAAAGCGATCTTATCCACTGTGCCCAGCGGCAAAGCTATGTCTGGCATGATCGATGGGCTGGGTGACAATGGCAAGCTGATGGTGATCGGCGCTTCAGCGGAACCGATCGAAGTTTCGCCCATTCAACTGATCAAAAGTATGCGTTCCATCCAAGGCTGGGCCGCGGGCGTCGCGGCAGATTCGGAAGACACGTTAAGCTTTTCGGCGCTGACCGGCGTGCGGCCGATGATTGAAAAATTCCCGCTGGAACAAGCGCAGCAAGCTTACGATCGAATGATGTCGGGCAAAGCGCGCTTTCGCGTGGTGCTCACGATGGGTGGCTGAGCTTACGATTGGTCAGCGACCCACAGCAGGAATTCCGGCTGATCGGGGAGTTTCGAAAAAATAGGATTGTTGCTGAAAGGCGCAAACGGAGACGGCGGGTTTACTCCCGTGGCCGGCGAATATCCATAAATCTGGTTTGAGAGCCGGCCCGCAACATAGAGGTTGCCGGATGAATCGAACGCGAGACCCGACGGACCGAAACCTGAAGGGAGATTCAATCCGAGATCGCTCAAGGTGAGAGTCACTGAGTTGGTGTATCCGGAGGGCAGCGGCGGATACGGTGGCGGCGGCGCGCCGGCGAACTGATTTGGCGTAGGAAGCGCCGGTAAATTGGCCGGCGGCGTTACGCAGTTTCCGTACAACACGGTTTTGCTTGTTGTCACGTAAAGTACGCCGTTTTGCTGAACGAGGTGAACGGGGCCTGAGACCGGGGTGCTTCCCAACGGGAGTCCGGTGCCCGGGTCGTACATGCGAACGGCTGAACCGCCCTCGTCGGCTACGTACAACACGTTGTTGTAGCAAACCACTCCTCGAACTGAGTTCTGGACCTTTGCTTCGACTTTTTCTTGGCATCGTCCGTGGAGCTGTCGTCTGTCGAGCTAAAGACCGGCGTCAGGCCGCCCCATAACGGATCCACTGTGATCTGTTGGGAAATTTCGGCGCCAACGATCGCCGTTGGAACGAACGTGGAAGTCAGGAATCCATCATTGCCAATCGGGCTATTTGCGTTCTGTAGGGCGGTCTGCAAGGCGGCAAGGTACGCGGAGGCAATGCTTGGCTGCGACGAGCTGTACGGCAAGCTGGAGGTGAGAACCGTAACGACATTCGAATCCTGATTGGGCACGTACCAGAGTTGCTCCGCCGGCGCATTCACGCTTTGGAACGTACAATCGAACGGATGGCTCACCGCTGTGAGGCTGGGAGTAAAGACGCTTTTATAGGTGTATTGATACGGTGTGCTGCTGGGCGAGTAACACAGAATATTGCTCGTGCTCTTTCCTCCGTTCACGACATATAGGAAGCCGTTGGCGAGTAACATCCCTCGGAGCTCGGAAAGCTGCACCGAGGTGGAAGGCGTCAGCACATTCGTGACGGCTGGGTCGGTTGGATTCTGTTCATCATATCCGTAGATAGTGGCGATTGTTTCGTGGAAAGTGACGAAGAGCATAAAGAGATTAGATCACAAGTCGCTCGCAGGCCGCGCTTTGCGATAACATGGAAAACCTCAGGTGAATGTCATGACAAATAGTCAAACCGGAGCGTCCCGGCAACCGAATCCCGCACTGATTTTTGATGGAGGTGCGCAATTACCGGTTCAGTTCCGTGACACGGCTTCGATTTACGTAAAAGGAACGCTATCACTCGAGAACCTTTCGGCTCTCAATATATCGGGCAGCTGCCAGTACAGCGAAGCGCAGCTCGAAAATGTGGTCAAGCGGATCGGCAGCACGGGCAGTTTTACTGTCTACCTGGTGGACCTGCGCCAGGAGTCCCACGTGTTCATCAATGGGACCCCGGTGAGCTGGTACGCCGTGAACGATTGGGCCAACGTCGGGCGTTCCCTGGAATGGATCGAAAACGACGAGACCCTGCATTTGATTCGCATGGTTGCGGCGCGAAGCATCATTGTCAGTACTCTGGTGAAGGGAAAAGACGGTCAGTTTTCGACTAAAGATCCAGTCACGGTCGAGGTCCAGGATGCGACCACGGAAATGGGCCTGGCGCACCAGCTCGGCATCGACTATATACGGATTCCGGTGAGCGATCATTGTCGGCCGACGGACGACATGGTGGACCGCTTCGTGACATTTATCCGCGGGTTAGAAGCGAATGCGTGGCTGCATTTCCACTGCCACGGCGGGGACGGACGCACCACCACGTTCATGACGCTCTACGATATGATCCGCAACGCGGGGAATCTGCCGCTTGAAGACATCATGGGTCGCCAATCGCTCATTGGCGAATATGATCTATTCAAGGGCAGCTCCGAGGCTTACAAGCTGCGGACTGAATTCATCACGGCATTTTATGCGTATGTCAAAGACGGCGGCTATGCGTCGACGAGTTGGACGGAATGGGTGAAGACCCATCCTCTCACGCAGGCGGTCCCTGCTTCGGCGTAGAACTGGTCGCCCACGGTCGCCCCTTGGAGGGCGCAGACGCGGATCCGCTGGCGACCGAACGCCACGCGTTCACACGAGTGTGAACGCGGCACGCAGGAGTGCGTGCGCCACGGACGGTCGCGGTCCGGTAGCAAGACAGGGCAGGGTTCAGACCCACCAGGGCGCGGTCGGCTGATCGCGAATCACGATTGCGTTCAGAAATTCGGCGGCCTTGGTCAGCCCTTCGTCCGGCGACATTAGAGTATCTTCGTGCTCGATGGAGAGGACGTAGTCGTAACCGTACATGCGGAGCGTCGAAATAAATTCTTTCCACCAGCCGAACGCGTGACCGTATCCTACGCTGCGGAAGATCCAACTGCGATTCCGCTCGTCGGTGTATTTCTTGGTATCCAGGACGCCAGTTTTCGGAAGATTGGAGTCGTAAATCTGCGTGTCCTTGGCATGCACGTGGAAAATGGAATCGCCCAGCACGCGAATGGCTTTGATAGGATCGATGCCCTGCCAGAACATGTGGCTGGGATCGTAATTGCATCCGATGCTCTTGCCCGCGATGCCGCGCAGCCTCAACAATGTTTCGGGGCTGTAGCAGACGAAGCCGGGATGCATTTCGATGGCGATCTTCACGCCATGGTTCTTGGCAAATTCGGCTTGCCGGGTCCAATACGGAATTACTTTCTTTTCCCACTGCCAATCCAGGACGTCCAGGTATTCGGGCGGCCATGGGCAGGTAACCCAGTTCGGATATTTCGCACGGTCACTATCGCCGGGGCATCCCGAGAAATCGATGACCACGGGTACACCTAGCTTCTCCGCCAGACGAATGGTCTTCCTGCTGGTGTCCGCGTAGGCCTTCGCAACGGCCTTATCGGGATGCAAGGGGTTGCCGTGACAGCTGAGCGCGCTGATGGTGAATCCGTTGTCGTCGAGCTTCTGCTTGAATTCTTTCAACGCGGCACGATCCTCGAGCATCGATAACTTGCAGTGTGGATCGGTGGGATAATTTCCGGTTCCAAGCTCGACGGTGTGGATGTTGAGGGCCTTCACTTTTTCGAGGACCTTGTCAAGAGGAAACTGTGCTAGTAGTGCCGTAAATACGCCGACTTTCATGGTCTTAGTGCGCTCCTTGATTTAACGTTCGAAACCGTAAGAATATCACGAACTGCACCGACTCCCTTACGGTCGCGGTTCGGTAACGCTCGCAAAAACTGCACCGACTCCCTTACAGTCGCGGTTCGGTATGATCGATACCCAATTGTTGGCATTTTTTGTACAAGTGGCTCCGCTCCAGGCCCAGGGCGCGAGCGGTGTCGCTCATCTTGTAGACGTGTTTCTTCAGCTCCGCCAGGATCACCTCGCGCTCGTGGGCGTCCATGCGTTCCGACAGATTGCCTGTTGCGAGATTGGGTGTGGCCTCTGCCAACGGCAAGGCTTGCCGCACTGTCCCGAGATCCACGCGGTCATCCGATAACAGGAGCAAGCGCTCCACGACATTCCGGAGTTCCCGCACATTGCCGGGCCAAGAATAACGCTTCAGCTCGGCGTAGGCGTCCGGGGTGATCTCGCGTGGCTTCCAATCGTTTTGTTCGGCGACGGCGCGGGCGAAATAGTCAATCAGGAGCGGGATATCGTCGCTGCGATCGCGCAATGGCGGCAGCGTGATGGGAAACACGAAGATTCGGTGATAGAGGTCCTGGCGGAACTCGCCTTTTTTCACCAGCTCATCCAGATTTCGGTGCGTGGCCACGATCACGCGCACATCCACCTGGATGGAACGGTCAGAGCCGATCCGCTCCACTTCCTTCTGCTCGAGAACCCGCAGCAATTTGGCTTGCATCAGCGCCGGCATGTCGCCGATTTCGTCTAGAAAAAGTGTGCCGCCATGAGCCTGCTCGAATTTGCCGAGGTGACGCGACGTTGCGCCGGTGAATGCGCCTTTCTCATGACCGAACAGTTCCGATTCGATCAGCTCGGCGGGCACTGCGGCACAGTTCAGCGTGACGAACGGACCGGCGCGGCGCGGGCTCTTCTCATGGAGCGTGCGTGCCACCAGTTCTTTGCCTGTGCCCGTTTCACCTAAGATGCAGACGCGCGTCTCACTGGCGGCCACGCGGTCCACTTTGGCCATCACGCCCTGCATCACGGCCGATTTCCAAACCAGCTCCTGGCGGCCGGCCCGCTGCTTCAGCCGCCGGTTTTCGTCCTCAAGACGCGCTAGCTTGACGGTGTTCTCGACCGTCATCAGCAGCTTTTCCGTGGAGAGCGGCTTCTCGAGAAAGTCGATCGCGCCCAGCCGTGTGGCGCGCACTGCCATCTCAATATTCGCTTGGCCGGAAACCATCACTACCGGAGTCTGGATGCCTGCCGTCCTCAATTCCGCAAGCAACGTGAGACCATCTTTGCCAGGCATGACTACGTCGGACAGGATCATGTCGAAGCGCTGCGTCTTGGCCAGATCCAGGGCGCGATCCGCGTTGTCGCACACCACCGCTTCGTGGCCGGCCAAGCGAAAGGCCCGCGCCAAAGATGCCAGCGTGTTTGCGTCGTCATCCACCAGCAGCAGTTTGCTCATACTTTAAGCTCGATTCGAAACGTCGCGCCTTTTCCCGGTTCGCTGTGCACGGTGATGGTTCCTTTATGATCGCTCACCACAGATTGCACGATGGCCAGGCCGAGACCAGTGCCATGCTGCTTGGTGGTGTAGTAGGGGGTGAAGAGCCGTTCGCATTCTTCGGGAGTTAAACCGGCGCCTGAGTCCGAAACATCGAGCGCCACCTTTCCATCCAGATTTTGGGTGCGGATTGTCAGCGTTCCGCCTGCGGGAGGCATGGCGTCTAATGCGTTCAGAACCAAATTCCGCAAGGCGCGCCGGATCTGCTCGGGATCGGCCTGAATGAGGGCGAGATTTTGGTCGAGCTCGAGCGTGACCTCAACTGGCGGACGGCCGGGCGCATGGATCTGGGCATCGAATAAACGGATCACTTCCTGCACCACCTGATTCAAATCCATCTGCTCCAGTTGCGGCGCGGGCATTTTTGCGAAGTCGCTGAAACGACCGACAATGGTTTTAAGATTGTCGAGCTCGGCTAGCAAAGTGGTGGTGCTCTCGCGAAATACTTCTTCAAACTGCGGAGTGTTGCGCGCCCGCTGCAGATTTTCGATGGTGATCTGCAAGGGAAACAGCGGGTTTTTGAGTTCATGCGCCAGGCGACGGGCCAATTCGCGCCAGGCTGCGACGCGCTCGGCCTGGATCATACGGTCGCGGTGCTCGACCAGCTGCTCGGTCATGCGGTTGAAGTCGCGCGCGAGTTGTCCTACTTCGTCACTGGAACCAACCGTCGCTCGCGTGTCCCACCTTCCGCCAGCCACTTCTCGCACGCTTGAGGTCAGCTCGCGCAGAGGCTTGGTTACGCGAGAAGCCGTCCAGAAACTGAGAAGTAAGCCGAGCAGGACCGCGCCGGTTCCTACCAGAAACGCCGTTCCCTGGATATATTTCTTGAGGCTGGCTAATTCGGATCGCGAGTTTTCCACCAGCAGGATCGCGAGCAATTGATTATCCCGCCCGAACAGTGGAATTGCCGTGATGGTGGCGTCGGGAGTGATGCGTGTGAGTTCACGCGGTTGTTGCTGAACTTCGCGGACCAGGGGCGGCGACGCAGCGTCGAAAGCATTGTAGAGTTGAACTCGCAGGCCTTCCACTTGGGGCAGCGTATCCAGGAATTGCTTGTCTAATCTTTGCCCGCCGGCGATGTACAACTGTCCGTTCCCTGCCCTCACTGTTCGAACGGCGATGAGACCCAGCGCCGCGCCATCCGCCAGTTCTTCGCGCTTCAAAAAAATGTTTTCCGAATCGCCGGACTGTAACAGCCAGCCTTCTTTGTATCCAAACCGGGCCGGCCATTCGGCAGAACTGATGATGCTGCCATCCGGACCTACCAATTCCAGAAAGTCGAGGGACTGCTCGCGCGCTAGCATTTGTGCCTGGTCGAGGTACTTTCCCGGGTCGAATTGTGATGAACCGAGATCTATGGCGATGCGCGCGATTTCATCCGAGCTGGCGATCGCGTCCAGGCGGCGCGCCACCTCCGCACCGCGCCGATCGAATTCGCTGTGGAATTGCGAGACCAATGTCGCAGTTCGCTGGGCATCGCGGCGTTCGAACGATTTCGTGACAAGAGCGGAGACCACCCCGGCTACGATCCACACCGCAAATACGACGGTCGCGGTGATGCTGAGAAAGATTTTGGTGCGGAAGCTCACGGGTCCACCCAAATATTATCCAGATGCAGCACGAATCCACCGTTTTTCTGCGCGGTCTCCCAGTTATGCACGCGCGGTG
>Ga0182024_10027203_pt1 | contig 10015 bp, 5 predicted proteins | sample P32metaG_FD_120480 | JGI IMG/M metagenome (GOLD analysis project Ga0182024, IMG submission 120480) | Permafrost microbial communities from Stordalen Mire, Sweden - P3-2 metaG (Illumina Assembly) | ecosystem: Environmental > Terrestrial > Soil > Wetlands > Permafrost | place: Sweden: Stordalen...
AATGGGGAAAGCAGAATGTTTCACAAGAATGACCTTTTCCATACCAGCATCGGCTTTGATCTGCGCGCGCCTCAGCAGTTTGGAGTGACCTCGCTCCAGGTCTTCTCTGAGGCGATGGCGATGATCGAGTTTGCCGACAAGCACGGCATCGAGAAGGTCGACTTTCAGGAGCACCACCAGTCGGAGGACGGCTATATCCCGTGTCCCTTCTTGCCCGGAGTAGCGGCGGCTGCGCGGACCAAGAACATAGGCATCGTCATGGGTGCGGCAATCCTTCCGTTCCACAATCCGGTGGAAATGGCCGAGCAGATCGCGGTAGCCGATTTGCTCAGCAACGGCCGGTTCTACACCGTACTTGCCGCCGGGTATTCTCCCACGGAATTTGCCGCATTCGGCGTGTCGCTGAAAAACCGGGCAAAGGCGATGGAGGAAGGTTTCGAGCTTATCCTGCGCGCGTTGGCGGGCGAACGCTTTATGTTCAAGGATCGCGAGGTCTTCGTCCGCCCCCTTCCTTCGCGCCCGCCACAGGAGATTGTCTACGCCGGCGGCGGCACTGCGGCCGCGGCCAAGCGCGCGGCGCGCTTCGGTCTGTCGATGTGGCCGATGAACGATAGCATCATCCCCGACTATGAAGCGGAGTGCGCCCGGCTCGGCAAGGCTCCCGGCCGCCTCATCCGCAGCATCGCTTCGGTCTATCTCACTGACGACCCGGAGCGCGGCTGGTCAGAGATCGGCAATCATCTGCTCCATTACATGCAAAGCTACGCCAAATGGAGCGCCTCGGCCGAAGCCTCAGCTTCTCCGCTCCACGGCATGGACACCATCGAAAAGATCCGTGCTGCCAACCTGGTCAAGGTTGTTACCCCCGAACAGGCGATCGAGATCGGAATGGTCAGGGCGATCGGTTTGCAACCGATGATCGGCGGTCTCCACCCTGAACTTGGCTGGAAGAGCCTCGAAATGTTCGTCAACAAAGTGCTGCCGTACATCAAAAATGCGCCGGCTGAATGGCGCAAGACGCAAGGATCGCAAGGATAAACGCAAAGCTGGAGGCAAAACTGCGCGACATGGCGGACCGTGAGGAAATCCGGCAGGTGTTGATGCGTTACGCGCGAGGGCTGGACCGGCTCGACAATGCGTTTTCAAGGTCATGCTACTGGGACGATGCGATCGAGGGATCATGGCCACTTCATCGGGTCACCGGATGCCTTCATTCCCTGGGCCAAAAGACCGTGTTGACTTCGCGGGCCAAAGAAGCAAGCCACGCCGCATGCTTATCCTTGACCCGCAGGCGCAAGACCCGAATAGGGGTGGATTGAGCAGACCTGTACATACATCCAATTTACCGATGATGAGCTTAAAACACAGCGGAAAAACTGCGCCAAATACACAGAAATGCGTGCCGCTATCCCTCGCCGGCCTGAAGGCCGGCGTCTCTCGCGAGGAATTGGGATGAAATTTACCCGGCGACGCGCGACCGCAACGACGTGAGCTACCAGCGACCGCTGCGGCCTCGGCAACCACGTCCGTCCTGAGGGTATCGCTGCCGGCAGGCCAAGCCCATAGGTCGTTATGCTATCATCGTGACAGCACGCGTCGTTGGGCGCCTGCCGATGCCATATCTGGGATGGTCGTTGCATATGATGAACAATTCGACGAATACACTTTCATTCGAAGCAATATTGACGTTGGCCGAGCGCGAAAGCGGGGCATATGGGCTGGCCGACGCGGGGCTTGGGCAACGGGTTGCTGCCATGATCCAGTGGATCAACGAACGCGGTCCTTATTCGGCCGATCAAGTCGGACCTATGAGGCGCCAGCTGCAGCGCCTTCTGGTCAGTCGATTGCGCATCGCCGCGGATCGGCAACGCTACTCTGGCATCGCGCAGACGAAAATCGAGCGGCCCACGTTCGTCATCGGGTTCGCACGTTCCGGCACGACCCTGCTGCATGCGTTGCTCGCGGAGGATCTCGATGCCGTGGCGCCGCTGGCATGGCACAGCCGCTTCCCGTCCCCGCCGCCGGGTGCAGGTCCGGTATGCTCGGGCCGCATCGCCTACGCACAAAACGATGTGCAGCAGTGGATCGCGTTTTGTCCGGCACAGCTGCCCTTGCACCCATACGCCGACAAGGGTGCCTACCAGCTGATCGAAGACGAGGAATTGCTCACCCTCGATTTTCGCACCGCTTATCCCTCATTGATGTACCGGGTCCCCACCCTGGATGTAAGGGTCGTGATGGGCGAGGACTGGCCGGGCGCGATGCGCTTTCACCGCGAAGTCGTTCAGCATCTTCTGTGGAACACTGGCAAGCAGCGCTGGATCAGCAAGTTCTCCACGGCGCAGCAGAATTTGGAGACCCTGTTTGAAACCTATCCGGACGCGTTATGCGTGTGGGCTCACCGCCCACTGTCTGAGATCTATGCGTCCAATGTCACGGTCCGATCCGCTACCTACGACGCGATCAATGGCAGGCCGATGGATTGGACCAACCAAGCTCGGGAGCGTGCCGAACAAATGAAAGCCGCCGTGGATCGCTTGATGTCGAGTTCCTTGATCGACGATCCGCGCATCATGCATGTGCCTTTTCACGAATTGTCCGCCGACCCGATCGGTACCGTGCGCAAGATCTACGAGCGCCGTGGTCTGCCTTGGAGCACCGGGTACGAGCAGCGCCTCAAGGCCTGGCTGGCCGATCCGGAGAACAGCGTCGACCGTTACGGCCGCTATCCCTATTCCTACGAGCCCTTTGGCCTCAGCAAGAAATGGGTCCAGGATCTATTCGCGGGCTACAGCAAGCGATTCAATCTCCAAGACGAGCAGTAAACTAGTTCGCACTCATGCCAAGCCGCTCGAGCAGCACGGGGTCGTCGGCCTCGGTCCCGCCTTGGCCCGCCCGATAAGCTTTGGGCGACGCGCCATAGGTGGATTTGAACATGCGGCTGAAGTGCGCTGCGCTCTTGAACCCGGACATGCACGCGATCTTGTGGATCGGATATTCATGGAAGGGATCGGAGACCAGCCAATCGCGTGCCTTGAGCAGGCGCAGGTTCCACAGCACATCGGAGAATGAGGTGTTGTTGGCCTTGAGCACATAGCAGAGATAGCGTGGCGAGATGCCGCAGTTGGCCGCCACCCGCTCGCACGTCAAGTCCGCGGACGTCACGTACTTCTGAATGCATTCCTTGATGTCCGCGAAGCGCTTGTGCACCAGGCTCGAAGGCCGAGCGGCGCTGTACGCCCGATCGCCGACGCTGTCTGAGATGGCGCGCAAGAAGGCCTCCGACATGGGCGCTGCGGTGTGCCGGGCAAGCCGGTCGCCCTCGTAACACATGAGATCGCGCAAGCTGTTCACCACATGCCGGTGCTTCGCATCGACCTCGAACCAGGTGTTGAGGCTCCGTGCCCAGGGCATGAGCGAGAGCACCAAATGCTCGGGCACCACCGCCAGGGAGGACTCGAAGCTGCCGCCCTCCCCCACCATGGTACGCGTGAAGAACGGTTCATCCGCATTGATGATGGCGCAGCGTCCGGGTTTGACCGTGTATGAGCCGGCCGCTGACACTACCTGCAGCTCGCCTTGCAGGATGAAGTAGAGCAAGCGCACCGCCGCCTTGCGGCTGCGAATGTGATGCCAGGAACGGCGAAACGAAATCGGCGTCCCGTTGAGCGAGTGCATGAAGGTGATCGGCTGATTCAAGCCGGTGCGAATGAACGCCCGGACTTCCCCGCCGCCCGCTTCGATGTCGACGTCTCCGTCCGTGAAGTCGTGGTGCACCACGGATGCCAAAGCGCGCCGCGACTCTGCCGTGTCACGGCCCGAATAAGCGTACCAAGTCTGCATATCTCAACTCCTCAAATCGCATTCATTTTCGGGCAGATATCGCATTCAAAAAGCCGACGTGCCCCGCTTGGCCTGCGCGGCGTACGCTGGTGGGGTGCAGCACGAATTTCACGCCAGGATCGGTCTCCTGCACGCGGGGATTTCCGCCCCACCAGACGACCTTGCAGAGGCGGCGTTTGATCCGCCAACCCTGATCGGTGCGCGTGAGCTCATCGTCGTACCAACCCGTCCCTTCCCACAGGTCGCCACCCTCCACGCCGCTTCGCATGAGACGCCACATGCCGTAGGTAAATGCATGCGCCGTGTTGCCGCTGATGTCGACCAGGTGATTCATCATCGCATGCTGCGTGTTGTCGAAAATGCGGTGAAACACCGCGAAGTCGGATTTGAACGACGCAAGGTCGCGCCAGTGAGCGGTCTCGCTGAAGTCAGCCTCGACGTCCTTGGTGAAAATACGGTCGAACAATTCCCAGCGCTGCGAGTCCACCGCGATGCCGTAGAGATTGATGATGTGAGTGATGGATTGAAGATCCGATTCAGCCATGTTTAGTTCCCCCCCGAGTTCGTGTGGGTGCTCATGGGGCCTTCGCATCCACCAGCACCATGCCGTCTTGGTTTGCCAGCTTCACATTGATCCTCACCAGCGGTCCGCCGTGCGAGGCACGCCTCGTTATGTAGAGTGCGATTTTCGTCCGCCGCAAATACAACCAAATGGTTAGTTGTACGGCGTATGGAGGTTAGCCATAGTCGCCCGCAATTACAAGCGCAAGGCTCAACGCCCGGCAAAAAGGCAGGGCGGAGCTCATGCTGTGCGGATTCGCGCAGCGCGCGTCATCTTCGCCGGGACGCGACCAGGCGTACTTTGGGACGTCCCATTGAGAATTCTCCCTGCTGCGCGAAAGCGCGTAGCTAGTCCTCCATCAGCGCCTCCGTCTCCACATGACCTTCCGTGACATCCAGCGCCTTCTCCACGGCAAGCGTATGGGCGACACTGTTGATCACGAACGCGGTCGCCAGCGGCGATATGGTGGGTGTGATGCCACGCAGCTCTAGATGGCGGGTGACTGCTTGGGCCTGCATCCGGCGAAACTCGTCCATGTAATGCTTCATTTCCACCTTGATCGCCTTACTGCGCATGGCCATGGCGCTGAACTCGAAGAGTGCCGTCGTAACGATGTTGCCGAGCTGCCAGATGACTCTCAAGGGTTCATCGGACTCGAGTTCCTGTCTTACCCGCTCATGGAGCTTGCCAACACTGCGCCGAATCACCGCAATTATCAGATCCTCGATCGTGCCGAAGTAGTAATGCACGATCTGCCGCTTCAGCCCAAGATCCTCGGCCAGACGCCGCGCCGTGACGGCGGCGCAGCCTTCATCGCGAATCAGACGCGCGGCCAGCCTGATCAGTTGGGCGCGAGTTTCAGAATTCTCGACGCCCAGGCGCCGGGTCGGCTTTTTTGCTCTCATTCCCCAAGACTACCTGACGTAATGCCGCGGACCAACCGTTACGGCCAATCTTGAGCGATTCGAGACCGGCTGCTATCATCTTGACAGCAGTGGCGACCGGGCAAATGCAAACCTCGAACCGCCGTTCATCGACAACGGGCGCGGCTCGCGCACTCCACTTTCCTTGCCTGCAGTAGTTAATTTGGCATGAATTTCGCGATTACCGACGATCAGGAAATGTTGCGTGCGACGTTCACGCGCTATCTTGACGAAAACAGCAGCACGGTCCGCGTGCGCGCCGCCATGCCCTCCGGGTTCGACGCGAGCTTGTGGCGCGGACTTGGCGAGCTCGGCGCATTTTCCATTCGTGTCCCCGAATCCTCAGGCGGCTTAGGTATGGGTCTGCTCGACGCCGCCCTGCTCATGGAGGAAGCGGGACGTACCTTGGCTTCCGGACCTCTGGCCGAAGTGCTGGTGGCCGCCCGGCTGCTCGCGCAGATTGGCCAAGGCGCAGCGGACGGGCTGCTTAGGCAGGTTCTCGCCGGTGAAGCCGTTGCGAGCATTGCGCTGCGCGACGTGGCGCGAGAGCCGGTGCAATGGATCGCGGGCGCGACCGTGGCGCAAGCCGTCGTCGCGCGCCACGGCAACGACATCGTGCTCATTAGCCTCCCGCCGAACAGCGTTGCGAGCACGGCCAATCTCGCATCGACGCCGACCGCCGAAGTGGACCTGTCGGCACATCAGCGCGAGGTGCTCGGCTCTGGCGATGCCGCGCTCGCGCGATTTGCACAAGGCATCGAGGAATGGAAACTCTTGATCTCCGCGGCGCTCGCGGGGTTGTCGGGCGAGGCGCTCAAGCTCGCGGCCGCGTATGCGAGCCAACGCAAGCAGTTCGGCCAATTGATCGGCACATTTCAAGCCATTTCGCACCCCTTGGCGGACCGCCTTGGCGATGTGGATGGCGGCAAGCTTCTGGTCTGGAAGGCCATTCGCAACATCGCCGATGGCGCCCAAGACGCCGGCGCGACGATTTCATTGGCGATGTGGTGGAGCTGCGATGCGGCGGGAAAGGCCGTCGCGCAAGCGCTGCACACCTTCGGCGGCTACGGTCTGACCACCGAATACGACATTCACTTATATAACCTGCGGGCCAAAGCATGGCCCTTGGTGCTGGGGGACCCACTGCGTCTCATCGAAGAGGCAGGCAGGCGGCTCTACGCTGCGGAGAAGGCAGCGCTGCCCGATGCGGGAAGCGTGCCGATTGATTTTGATCTCGGCGATGACGCTCGTGCGATCGTCAAAGAGATCGATCAATTCTTCGCGAAAAACGTCACGCCGCAGATGCGCGAGAAATTTCACTATTCCTGGGAAGGCTACAACCCGGAACTCAACAAAAAGCTTGCCGCGGCAAAACTGCTGTTTCTTGGTTGGCCCAAAGAAATGGGGGGGCGCGGCATCCCGCCCTACGCCCGCTTGGCGGCCATGGACGCCCTGGAGGAGCAGGGCTATAACAACCCTGCCTCCAATGTCGCCGCGATGGTCGGGCTGATCATCCATCGATTCGGCAGCGAGGAACTGAAACGCGAGGTGCTGACCAAGATCGTCTCGGGTGAGGTCATCTGCAGTCTCGGCTATTCCGAGCCGAGTTCCGGCTCGGATGTGTTTGCCGCGCAATGCCGCGCCACTCGGGACGGCGAGGGGTGGCGCATCGACGGCACGAAAATGTTCACCAGCGGCGCGAACATCGCGGATTACGTCTTCATGCTGACCCGCACCGACCCGGAGGCGCCGAAGCATAAAGGGCTCACCATGTTCCTGGTGCCCTTGAAGGCCAAAGGCGTAACCATTCAGCCCGTCCACACCTTTCAGGACGAGCGGACCAACATCACCTTCTATGACGGCGTTCGCGTCCCCGACAGTTATCGTCTCGGCGGCGTCAACGATGGCTCGCGAACGATGGCCGCGGGCCTGGAGTTGGAACACGGCGGGGGGTTCTCCAAATCCCAACGCGCCATGCTCAAGGCAGCCGTGCAGGCGTGCCGAGACATCAAGTTCGATGGCCGTCCGCTGATCGAGCAAACCCAAGCCCAGGTACGCCTGGCCCGCTCGGCGGCCAACCTCATGGTGTCGGACTTGCTGACGTTCCGCGCTATCTGGGCGAGTACCGAGAAGCAGCCGAATGCAGGTTTCGGACCGATGGCGAAACTGTATTCGTCGGAGAAATTCCTGAGCGACGCGCGCGACCTGCTCGATTTGACCGCCCCCTATTCGCTCACCAAACAGACGGGACCCGCCGGTTTTTTGAATCTCTGCTACCGCCACGCCCAAGGCACGACCATCTATGGCGGCACCAGCGAAGTTCACCGTAGCTTAATTGCCGAACGCGCTCTCGGAATGCCGCGCACCCGGGCCTGATCACCGATCGGATGCGCCCCGGCCGGAGGGCCGGCCGCCCTCATGTTGGCCCGACGACACAACAATTGGCCCATGATCAGCGGGAATTGGCAGTCGACTGTTGCATCTCGGGTGCTAATATCCGCGGGCTGATGCGGTCAGGGTCGCGGGAAAGAATTGCATCCCCCGACCGCGTTGCAACACAACAACAAAAATTTTACGAGCTCTTCTAAGGGGATGGAACCGTGCTCAAGAATTCCGTATTAGGATTGCAGCTGGCGCTGTGTATAAGCCTGGCGCTGGCGGCTCAGGTAGGCTCCGCGCAGGACACATCGGCACCGGCGGCCTCCTCTAACGAGCTGGGCGACATCATCGTCACGGCCCGCCGCGTCGAGGAACGTCTGCAGGACGTGCCGATCTCGATCCAGGTTTTCAATCAGCAACAGCTGACCGAACACAACGTTACCAACTCGAGCGAATTGGCGCAGTACACGCCGTCGCTGTCGGCCAATCCGAATTTCGGCAGCGACGAATCCACCTTCGCCATCCGTGGATTCAATCAGGATCAGGGCTCACCCCCATCCGTCGGCGTCTACTTCGCTGACGTGGTCTCACCGCGCGGCAACGGCAACGGCATCCCCATCGGCGATGGCGCGAATCACGGCGATTTCTTCGATCTTGCCAACGTTCAGGTGCTGAAGGGCCCGCAGGGGACTCTGTTCGGACTCAACACCACCGGCGGTGCGGTGTTGTTCGTGCCGCAGAAACCGACCAGCGAATTCGGCGGCTACGCCGAACTCTCTTACGGCAACTACAGCATGCACCGCGAGCAGGGGGCGCTGAATTTGCCCATCAGCGACACCGTTCGCTTCCGGCTCGCCGTGGACCAAATGTATCGCTCTGGGTATCTGAACAACGATAGCGGCATCGGGCCGGCGCGCCTCGAGGATACGAATTACATCGCCGCGCGCGCGAGCCTCGTGATTGACATCACGCCGAACGTCGAGAATTACACCATCGCTTCGTTCACCCGTTCGGACGACACCGGCGGCGTTCAAAAAGTGATCGCCTGCGATCCGGCGGCCACTTTCGGCGGGCTCTTTGCGTGCCCGCAGATCGCCAGGGAACAAGCCAAGGGAGAGGGCTTCTACACGGTCGAGCAAGATCTGGGGCATCCTGAAACGTTGATGTACAACTATCAACTGATCAACACCACGACCTGGCATGCGAGCGATGCTTTCACGGTCAAGAACATCGCCAGCTATTCGGAAGATTTCGCGCGAGTGAATAACGCGCTGTTCGGAACCAACTGGCCGCTGGGACCTGGTATTCCTCCCCTCTTCTTTTCGACCATTCAATCGGCGCCCGGAGACTGGTCGTCCGCTGAGTTCACCTTTACCGATGAATTGCAGCTGCAAGGTACGGTCTTGAATGATCGCTTGACCTACCAAGGCGGCATTTACGTCGAGGGCAGCGATCCGATCAGCGCCGGCGGCAACCAGAGTCCGGTGTTCGCTTCCTGCTCCAACGTCGCAAATCTGGCGACATGCTCGGACCCATTCGGCATCGGCACCACTGCCGCCTTGGGATTTCCGGTGCATGTAGGTTCGGTGAACTATACGGTCGGAACAACGACCTATCGCGACTATGGCCTGTTTGAGCAGTCGACCTACACGATCACCGACCAGCTGAAGGCTACCGGCGGCGCGCGCTTTACGTATGACACCGCGAGCAGTACCGCGCAGCGCATCACCAACCAGTTCCCGGTCACGCCGCCCTTTACCCAAGGGGTGACCAGTTTCTGCACGGATCTGACCAGCACGCCGAACGATTGCTATCAAACGAGCTCGGAAACCTCGCACGCACCGACCTGGATGTTCGATCTCGAGTACAAGCCCCTCGACGATCTCTTGGTGTACGGCAAGTATTCGCGCGGCTACAGGGCAGGCGGCGTCTTTGCGAATTCACCGGCAAATTACCGCACTTTCGAGCCTGAAAAGCTCGACTCCTTCGAGACCGGCATCAAGACCACTTTCAACGGCGCCGTGCGCGGCACTTTCGACGCGACCGCCTTCTACAACAACTTCCGCAACCAGCAGTTGCAGGCGTCGTTCGACGCCGCTCCCGGCGCCGCGGTGTCGCCCACGACCGGCATCATCAACGCCGGAAAATCGAGAATCTGGGGTGCCGAACTCGAAGCGACCTTGACGCCGGTCACGGGCCTTACCTTCGCTGTCGACTACACCTACTTGAGGACCGAGATCACGGCCATTGCCGCGGTCGTGTCCACGGATCCCAATTACATTGTTGGCGCGGAGATCCCCGTCGGCTC
>Ga0182024_10027204_pt1 | contig 10015 bp, 12 predicted proteins | sample P32metaG_FD_120480 | JGI IMG/M metagenome (GOLD analysis project Ga0182024, IMG submission 120480) | Permafrost microbial communities from Stordalen Mire, Sweden - P3-2 metaG (Illumina Assembly) | ecosystem: Environmental > Terrestrial > Soil > Wetlands > Permafrost | place: Sweden: Stordalen...
CCAGGAGGAATGCCCAGGCGATCAGGCCCCCGATGACCCACACGGCGTAGGGTGGCCGATCCTCCACTGGCCTGCGCCACGCGGGTGGCCAGGGACGCATCTGGTGCAGGAGGATCCTCACGGTAGTGCCTCAATTCTGATCCCAAAGGCGCGGAGGCGGCAGTGCGCCCGTGGGTTGATCAGGCGCCGTATGCGGTGTCGCGGGGGAGTTAGCCACCGCCCGCGCGGGCCTTTCGCAGCGGTGTTGTCGTTGGGTGCGCGCATCGGGATGTCTCCTGTCGCCTGCGGTGTCGGTCACCCGACCACCTATAAAAATGATATCACTTTGATAGATGTTCGCAAGGGCCCGACTGGGCGGGTATGGCCGTGCCCGTGGCGTGGCCGATCGGCTGGTAAGACCGGGACGCTCACGGTCACTCGCGGGATTGAGCAGCCGGGCGAACTCATCCGCGCACCACTCCGCGTATACGGCATGCCCAGCGGATCAGTGATCACGAATTCGCGCTCAAGGGTCTTGACCCTTGTCAGGGTAGGCCTTACCGTGTCAGGCATACCCTGACAAGGAGGTGGTGTGGTGTCTGCCGTGACAGAGCAGCGCGTACTCGCCGCGTGCTCGTTCTGCCTGAAGCCAAGTACCGAGGTACGGAGGCTGGTGGCCGGGCCTGGGGTGTTCATCTGCGATGAATGCGTGGCGTTGTGCGCGCAACTGATTGACGGCCCGCCCGCCCCGACGCCCCACCTTGCGGCCTGGGATCACGCGGTCAGCGTCGATGAGGTGCTCGCGAACCTGCCCCGGGTAGCGGCTGCGGGCGCACAGGTGGAGCAGCACCTGGCGGGGTGGGTGCAGAAGGCCCGTGCGCTGGGGGCGACCTGGGCGCGGATCGGAGAGGCCCTCGGGATGACTCGCCAGTCGGCATGGGAGCGGTTTTCGGGCGAGGAGTAGGCAGCACACCCACGCCTCAGCCAGCAGACTCCGCCATCCGTGCCGTCGCCTGGTCAAGGATGTCGGTGCTGGTGGCGAAGTTCAGCCGCGCATAGCCACTGCCTGCTGCGCCGAACCGCAGGCCGGGCTCCAGCGCCACGCGCCCATGGTCGAGGAAGCGTTCCTGGGCCTGGTTGTCCGGGCCGAGGGCGGCGCAATTAAGCCAAGCCAGGAAGGTCGCCTCGGGTGGCTGCCAGGTGAGCATCGGGAGGCGCTGGCTCAGCAGGTCAGAAAGCAGGGCCCGACGATGGTCGAGGGTGGCAAGGAGCCGGTCAAGCCACGGCTCGCCGGCGGTGAACGCCGCGATGGCAGCGATAACGCCAAAGTGGCCGATACGCCAGCGGGTGTCGGCGGGAAACCGGTCGACCGCCGCGGCCATCCCCGGGGCGGCGGTGACGACGGCGGCGCACTTCAGGCCGGCGAGGTTCCAGGCTTTGCTGGCCGACAGCAAGGCGACGGCGACCTCACCGGCACCGGGGACCGTCAGCAGCGGGGTGAACATGGCGCCAGGGAGCACCAGGGGGCCGTGGATCTCGTTGCTGATGATGGTGACCCCGTAGATCCGCGCGAGCCGGACCAGCGCGGCCAGCTCGTCGGCGGAGTGCGCCCGCCCGACCGGATTGTGCGGGTTGCACAGGACGTAGGCCGCGGGGTGGGTGGCGAACGCCCTCTCCAGCGCCGCGAGATCGAGGCGCCACCCGGTAGCGCCACGAGCCAGGGGCACCTCCAGCAGCCGGCCTCCGGCCTCGGGGACCCAGTCGAAGAACGGTGGGTAGACCGGCGGGCTGATGACCACTGCATCGCCTGGGCGCGTCAGCACCCGGAGCAACTCCACGACGCCTACCCCAACGTCGGTCACTGCCGTCACCGACCCTGGGTCGATGTCCCAGTTCCACCGGCTGGCAGCAAAGCCCTCGAGCGCCCGGCCCAGATCTGGTGCGGGTAGCGCGTACCCGGCATCGGACCGGTCCACGGCCTCGCGCAGGGCTTCCGTGATGGGGGCGGCCAGCGGGAAGTCCATCTCGGCCACCGTCAGCGGCAGCACATCGGCTGGATACGTCTGCCACTTCGCGCTGCGCCGCCGCCGCAGGACTTCGAGCGCGTGCACGGGCAATTCAGGTACGGCACCGTCCATGGGCACAGCTTTCCCTACCAGATCAGCACGATGGAATCCGGGGGTCGTCCCGGTGGCGGGCGCGGCCGTCCGGGTGAGCACCCCCCGTCAGCGGCGTCCGGGTCGGAGTGGGCCCGGGGATACGGGATGCTTCCGGCATCTGGGACGTTGCTCCCGGGACGGTCAAATATTGTCACTGTGTGCCGCACACCCCAAGAACGTCGCGCCTAGGAGCGCTGCCTGTTGCGGCGATGAAGCCGCTGGCCGCCGGTATCGGCCTGTGCGCCGCGCTCGCGGTCGTGCTCGCCTCGGCCGGCTGCTCGCCGTCGCCTGGCCACTCCGCAGGCCGGCGGTCCTCCGCCGCGATGGCCACCCAGGAGACGACGTCGGCGGTCCGGCACTGGGGATCATTCTTCGGCGGCGTTAAGGGCAACTTCGACACCGAGAAGGCGCCGGTTAGCGTGACCCTTCCCGGTGCGGTCGCCGAGGTCGGCACGTCCAACTCCACCGAGTACGCGCTACTCACCAACGGCAGCCTCTACGCCTGGGGCCTGGGTACCCAGGGCCAGCTGGGCGACGGCCTCAGGGTGAACTCCTTCACCAGCCCGGTCCGGGTCCGCTTCCCCGCCGGGGTGAAGATCGCGTCCATCCCAGCCGATGTCATGCCGTACGACAGCGGCCTGGCGGTGGACACGCACGGGAACGCCTGGGGCTGGGGCGACAACGGCGGCGGCGAACTCTGCCTGGGCAACACCACGGAGTACGCCACCCCGGTCAGGCTCCCGTTCACGGGCGTGACCGCCCTGGCCGGGGCCAGCAATCATGGCCTGTACGACGCCCACGGCACGGTCTACGCCTGCGGCCAGAACGTCGACGGCGACCTGGGCGACGGCACCCGGTACAACACCACCACGCCCCGCAGGGTGGCGCGGCTCGCCGGCCGGCCCGTCACCACCCTGGTGGCCTCGTTCGCGAACTCCGGGGCCCTGCTGTCCGACGGCCGGTACTTCGACTGGGGCTTCGACGGCAGCGGGCAGCTCGGCCACGGGAGCGTGCACCACTCCTCCGACGTCCCGGTGCATGTGCGCCTCCGGGGTCCGGTCACCCTGGTCGCGCAGGGCGGCTCTATCTGGGATAACGGCCAGACGCTGGTGATGCTGTCGGACGGCTCGCTCTGGTCCTGGGGGAATGACCGGGCGGCCCAGCTCGGTGACGGGCTCACGGGCCCGGAGCCCGGGCCGGTCCGGTTCCGTGCCCCCCGCGGGGTCGTGTACCGGAGCCTGGCTTCCGGGTCGGCCACCTCGTACGCCATCTCGGCCGCCGGGACCGTGTACGCCTGGGGTGTCGGGCATGTGGGACAGGTCGGAGACGGGCACACCCGCACCGCCGTGACCCCGGTGGTCGTGGCCACCGGCGCCGCATCGATCTCGGCGACCGCGAACAATGTGGTCATCAGCGTTCCGAGCACAACCCGCAAGTCCCGCAAGACGTGAGGCCGGGGCGCTCAGACGGCGAGCATCTTCTGCACAGCCTGCCGGGATACCCCGAGTTCCCGGGCGATCTCGGCCTGCGAGACGCCCTCCTCGGTGAGGCCGCGAATCAGGTCGCGGCGCTCACGGGCCAGGTCCTGGGCGATGCGGAAGTGCCTGAGAGCCTCGGCCCGGACCTCTTTGAGACGGCGGATGGTGTCCTGCTGGGCGGCGCTGAGCTGGGATGAGTTCATGACGCCAGTATGACAACCGGGGGTTGTCACGGTCAACCCCCCGTTGTCACCGGGATTTGCCTGGCGGGCCGATTCCGGCATACTCATAGGCGTCGTCACGACACCGCCCAGACCCTGCGGTCGTCCGTAACCTCGACGTTGGTCATCGCGCCGCCGGCCCTGAGTCCGCGGCCCCCTCTGGCAGCAGTCGGCGAGGTCAATTCCGTCACCGCTAGCAGGAGGGCATCGTGTGTTCCGGACTGAGCTGGACCATGCCGTCGTCGAGCCGGGCCCGGCGGCCCGCATCACCGCCGCGCCATACCCCGCGGGCCCTATTGCCGCCGTGCCGCGCCCCCGGGCGCGCATCCGCCCCGGGCCGGGCCGTGCGGCGCCCGGCGGCCGGGTGATCTCGCCCAGCACCCCGCAACCCCCCCAGCCTGGCGACGAACCCCCGGTCTACGACGACGGGGTGTTGCGGATAACCCGCATCCCGGGACCTGGCCCGGATCCCGGTTACGCGCTGGCCGGCGAGATCGATGAGTCGACGGTCCGCGGCCTGGCCGGGAAGCTGGCGGAACTCACCGCGGACCTGGACCAGGTCCACCTGGACCTCGGCGCCGTGGACTACAGCGACCTGGCCGGCCTGAGGGTGATCGTCCAGTTGGCGGCGGGGCACCGGCGCGTGGTGCTCCACCGGGTGCCGCCGCATCTGCGCGCGGTCCTGGCCGTCGTCGGCTGGGACACCGTCCCGGGGCTGGAGCTCACCAGCTAGGTCACCCGGACGGCCGGCGCGACCCCCGCCGCCTGCCCGGCCTGCGCGGGCCGGACGGCGGCGTCAGCGTGACCGCAGGCCGGACAGCAGCTTCAGCACGGCTGCCTCGGCCGCTCCCTGGGTGGCGAGCTCCCCGAACTCGCTCTGCTGGCCCAGCCGGCCAAGCGCGGGCGCGATCGTGGTGCCCTCCTCGTAGAACTCGATGACGCGCGGGTCGATGTAGGACGCCCGGGCGACCGCCGGGGTGTTCCCCAGGTAGTCGGAGACCTCCCGGACCACGCGGGCGATGGCCCGCTTGCGCGCGGTTTCCGAACCCGCGGCCTGCTCGGAGACCGCCAGGCCCACGGCGGCCAGCACGGTGGCGTGCCAGGTCCGGAAGTCCTTGGCGGTGAAGTCGTCCCCGGACACCTCGCGCAGGTAGTCGTTGATATCGGCGGCGGTCACGTCGTGCCAGCGCGGCCCGCTGCGGTAGGCGAGCAGGCCGTCCCCGCCATCCCGGCGCCGCTTGAGGCTGCGGACCACCGCGCACACCCGCTCGTCCGCGACCGCCTGCTCACGATGCTGCGCGGACTTGCCGATGTAGTCGAAGACCAGCTCGCCGCCGCGGCGGCATGTCACGTGCTCACGCAGGATGGTGGCCAGGCCGTAGGTGCCGTTCTCCACCGCGTACTCGTCCCCGCCCGGCCGGAAGAAGCCGAGATCGACCAGCCGGATGGCCGCGGCCAGAACCCGGTCCCGGGACAGGGTGCAGCCGTCCAGATGGTCCAGGACGACCGTCCGCACCCGGGGCAGCACAGCCCCGAACTCCAGCACCCGGTCATGCTTCTCCCGGTCACGCTGCTCCCGCCACCGGTCGTGGTAGCGGTACTGCCGCCGCCCCGCGGCATCGGTGCCGACAGCCTGGATGTGCCCGTCGGGGGCGGGGGAAATCCACACATCCTCCCAGGCGGGCGGGATCACCAGGGCCTTGATCCGGGCCCGGGCCACCGGGTTCCGGACCGGCGCCCCGTCCGGGCCGAGGTAGCGGAACCCCCGGCCGTGCCGCCGGCGCCGGATACCGGGCCCGCTGAGGTCGCTGCGCACCAGGACCGCCGGTTCAGTCACGCTGCGGGACCCGTTTCGCGGTCATGCTCGTTCCTCCCGGATCGTGATCGGCTGGGCGCCGGCCGCCACTACCCGCGACCGGCGGCCGCAACCCCGCCGCGTCCGGGGTCGCCGCCTGGTTAGCCGGCGCCTGCCCGGGTAGCAGACCCCGCGCCGCGGGCCGGCGGGACGCCGCCAGGGACCAGGACGCAACGTCCAATCCAGGGGCCGCAACGAAAACCGGCTGGCCGCCAGGCCCGCCACAAGTCCGGAGAGGCCGGGGTCAGTGAACAAGCTCATCTACAAGCCGATCAGCCTGGGAGCCAGCATCCTGGCCGGGCTGCTGGCCGACCAGATCTTCAGGCGCGTGTGGCGGCTGACCGCCCGCGAGGACGAGGCCCCGAAGGCCACCGACGCCGATCGCAGCTGGACCGAGGTCCTGGCCGCGGCGGCGCTGCAAGGTGCGGTGTTCGCCATCGTCAGGGCGGCGGTGGACCGGGGCACAGCAGTGGGGACCCGCAAGCTGACCGGCACCTGGCCCGGCGACCAGGCCGACCAGCCGCAGCCGACCGGCAGCCGCGGCGGCTCCTAACCGGGCGGCTCACCTGCAACCGGGGAAGAAGGATGGCATGACAACGAGAAGTGTGGCGCTCAGGGACACGGCGGCCAGCATCAGGCGGTCCGCGCAGGACCCACTGGGCATCTACCTCAACGATCACCTGGCGGGCGCGACCGCGGGGCTGGAACTGGCCCGCCGGGTAGCCGGGGCCCGGCAGGTGCCTGCGACCGGGCCGGAGCTGCAGCGGTTCGCCGAGGAGGTGGCCGAGGACCGGGCCGCGCTGGTGCGCATCATGGGCGCGCTGGGCGTCCCGGTCCGCAGCTACAAGGTCTGGGCCGCCTGGGCGGGCGAGAAGGCCGGCCGGCTCAAGCCCAACGGCCACCTGACGACACGCTCGCCGCTCAGTAACCTCGAGGAGCTGGAGATACTCCGCCTGGGCGTGGAAGGCAAGGCGGCCGGCTGGCGCACGGTGCGGGTGCTCGCGGACCGGGACGGGCGGCTCGATGCCGGCGAGCTGGATGAGCTCATCTCGCGGGCCCGCAGGCAGGCCGACTTCCTGGAGGAAGCCCGGGTCAGGGCCGCGCAGCAGGTCATCGCCGCGTCCGGGACCGCCGGTGGCTGAGGACCCGCCGGCCGACGACCCGCCGCGCGGCGCCGGGGTGATCTTCGACGTTGACGGCACCCTGCTGGATACCAACTACCTGCACGTGACCGCGTGGTGGGAGGCGTTCCGGGAACGAGGCCACGACGTCGCGTGCGCCGACATCCACCGGGCCCTCGGCCTGTCGTCGGACGACCTGATCACGAGGGTGCTCGGCCGGCCGGATCCCTCGGTCAGCGCGGCCCACAGCCGGTACATCGCGCCCTACCTGGGCCGGATGCGGCCGCTGGCCGGAGCGCCCGACCTGCTCCGGGACACCGCACGGCGGGGCCTCAACGTGGTCCTGGCGACCAGCGCGAAGGATGAGGAACTGGACCTGATGCTGGATGCCCTGGGGGCCCGCGACGCGCTGGACACCGTGGTCAGCTCGGGCGACGTCGACCAGGCCAAGCCGCACCCGGAGATCGTGCAGAAGGCGCTGGAGGAATCCGGGACCGACCCGGGCCGCGCCGTCATGATCGGTGACACGGTCTGGGATGTGCTCGCCGCGCAGCGCGCCGGCCTGCCCTGCGTGGGGCTGCTGTCCGGCGGGATCAGCGAGGAAGAACTGCGCGGCGCCGGGGCGGCCGAGACGTACCCGGGCCCGGCCGCGCTGCTGGGCAAGCTCGAAGGCAGCGCGATCGGGCGCCTCAGTGCCAGGTGATTTGAGTGCCTGCTGAATTGTGAGTGCCGGCTGAACTGAGTGCCAGCCGAACTCAGCCGCAGCTGAATTCAGGGACAGTCCCCGTGCACCCAGTCCCGGTCGGGCCGCCGGCGGGCCGGCTGACCGGCGCTGATCTCACGCTGGCAGCGAGCGCACCGGCGGCCGGCCGCCTGGGCCTCGTTCCCGGCCAGCTCCGCCCAGGACTCACCGGGCGTACCGTCCCGGTCCGCCCGCCCGGTGCCCGGTGAGCCCGCGGGGAAGCCCAGGCCTCCCGGGCAGTACTGGCTCAGGTGCACGGCCCGCACCCGCTCGCCGATCCCCACCGGAACCTCCCCCTTTGCCACCTAGGCTACTGTCGGCGACTCGATGGAGAGGATGAGCTCATGCGCGCAGTGATCGGGAGCCAGCACGGCGGTCCTGAGGTCCTGCAGATCGGGGAGGTCACCGCGCCGGAACCGGGCCCGGGGCAGCTGCTGGTCGACGTGGCCGCGGCCGGCGTCAACTACATGGACATCTACCAGCGCGAGGGGCGGCCGCCCTACGCCTCGGCCAGGATGCCCTATGTGCCCGGGGCGGAGGGCGCCGGAACGGTAGCCGCCGTCGGGCCGGGCGTCCGCGACTTCGCCGCCGGCGACCGGGTCGCCTGGACCCAGGTACCGGGCAGCTACGCGGAGCAGGTCGCGGTGCCCGCCGCGCTGGCGGTCACCGTGCCGGAGGACGTGGACCTGAACGCCGCCGCCGCGGTCATGCTCCAGGGCATGACCGCGCACTACCTGTGCCACACCACGTACCCGGTGAGCCAGGGCGACCATGTGGTGGTCCACGCGGCCGCGGGAGGGGTGGGACTGCTGCTCACCCAGATGATCGCGATGCGCGGAGGGATCAGCATCGCCACCACCTCCACCACCGCCAAGGCGGTCCTGGCCCAGCAGGCCGGCGCGAACTACGTCACGGACTACGACGACTTCGCCGAGGTGGCCCGCCGGGTCACCGATGGCGCCGGGGTCGCGGCGGTCTACGACGGCATCGGCCAGGCCACGTTCGAGGCCAGCCTGTCGGCGCTGCGGGCCCGCGGGTACATGGTCCTGTACGGCGCGGCCAGCGGCCCGGTGCCCCCGTTCGATCTGCAGCGCCTCAACCCGGCCGGCAGCCTGTTCCTCACCCGGCCGACGCTCCACCACCACATGGCCAGCCGGGAAGAACTGCTGTGGCGGGCGGGTGACCTGTTCCGGTGGATTACCGAGGGCCGCCTGTCGGTCCGCGTCGGCGGCCGGTACCCGCTGGAGCAGGCCGCCCAGGCCCAGACGGACCTGGCCTCCCGGGGCACGACCGGCAAGCTGCTGCTCCTGCCGGGGGAGGGAGCGGCGTGACGCCCCACCGGGATCGGGTGCCGGGGTCGCACCGGGACCCCGGACCGCAGGCCGGGGAGCCCAGCCCGGCCGGGCAGGGGCCCGGGTGACGGTCGTCGTGGCCAGCCAGCTCAGCCTGGCCATCGGTGACCCGGACGGCAACCTCGCCGCGGCGGCCGGGGCTGTCGAGTCGGCCGCGGCAGCCGGGGCGGGCCTGGTGGTCCTCCCGGAACTGTGCGACAGCGGCTACGTGTTCCGCGACGCCGCGGAAGCCCGCGCGCTGGCCAGCCCGGCCGCGGACTGCGCGGCGCTGCGGCAGTGGCAGGCGCTCGCGGCCCGGCATCACACCGCGATCGTGGGCGGCTTCTGCGAACTCGGCCCGGACGGCCGGCTGTTCAACAGCGCTGCCCTGGTGGATGACTCCGGCGTCCGCGCGGTGTACCGGAAGGCGCACCTGTGGGACGCCGAGAAGCTGGTCTTCACTCCCGGCGCGGACGCCCCGCCGGTGGTGGCGCTGTCCCTGGGCCGGGTCAGCGTGATGATCTGCTACGACCTGGAGTTCCCCGAGTGGGTCCGCCGGGCGGCGCTGGCCGGCGCGGACCTGATCGCCGCCCCGGTGAACTGGCCGGCCGCGCCATGCCCGCCCGCCGAGCGGCCGTCCGAGGTGGTGAAGGTGCAGGCCGGTGCGGCCACGAACGGGGTCTTCATCGCGGTGGCGGACCGGTGCGGCACGGAGCGCGGGGTGAGCTGGGTGGGCGGCAGCCTGATCGCCGGCCCGGACGGCTACCCGCTGGCCGGGCCCGTCATCGCCGACCGGGCTGCGCTGCTGACCGCCGACTGCGACCTTTCCCGGGCCCGCGACAAGCGGATCAACACCCGCAACGACCTCTTCGCCGACCGCCGCCCCGACCTCTACTAACCACCCGCCCCGTCTCCCCCCGGCAGCGGCGCTCAGGCCGGGTAGCGGGCCCCGCGGGCCGTGACCCGGATCGAGTAGACCGAGGTGGTGGCGCACATGAAGATGTGGTTGCGCTGCGCGCCGCCGAAGGTCAGGTTGGCCACGATCTCCGGCACATGCAGCTTGCCGAGCAGGGTGCCGTCCGGGTCGAGGCAGTGCAGCCCGTCGCCCGCCGCCGCCCAGACCCGGCCC
>Ga0182024_10027205_pt1 | contig 10015 bp, 10 predicted proteins | sample P32metaG_FD_120480 | JGI IMG/M metagenome (GOLD analysis project Ga0182024, IMG submission 120480) | Permafrost microbial communities from Stordalen Mire, Sweden - P3-2 metaG (Illumina Assembly) | ecosystem: Environmental > Terrestrial > Soil > Wetlands > Permafrost | place: Sweden: Stordalen...
CCCAGAAGGAAATGAAGTTTGGAAAGGTGGCGGCCATCGACAACGGAGGCTCCATTTGCGGAGTCCTGATAACCGTAATTCTAAGTTTCTACCTCCGTGATGTGTGGGCCCTGGTGATTGGGTTCTGTTCCGAAAACGCGATTCGCTGCATCCTCTCCTTTATTCTTTGCCCTTTCCGCCCCCGGATTCCATCGGATCTGGCACCGTTTCGAGATCTGCTCCGATTCTCGAAGGGCATGGTCGGTCTGACGCTTCTGAATTTCATCTTCACTCGCACGGATATTTTCGTGCTCGCAAAGTTGTATTCTTCAGCGGAGATTGGCTTGTATTCCATGGCGGTTTACCTGGTGCAGACACCCGTAACCTTTATTGTAAGGATAATGGCCCAAACGCTGTTTCCCACCTTTTCCCATATTCAAGACGACCCGGAACGCGGAAATCGAATCCTGTTAAAGGTGATGTCGGCCACAATGTTGTTGGGATTGCCTGCGTTGGTTTTCGCGGCGTTCTGTGGACATTCCTTACTGACGGTTGTCTATGGACAGCGCTATGGTGTCGCTGCCATCGCATTGGTCCTGGCCGCCTGCGCCGCCCTCTTTAACGTCCTGAATGCCCAACTCACCATGGTGTTTTATGCGCAAGGACTTCCGCAACTCCATCGGCGTGCCGTTGCTGCCATGGCGGTGCTGGTAGCTGTTCTCACTTATCCTTTCACGAAGGCGTTCGGGCTCTGGGGAGCGCAATTGGCAGTTTTGATCGCCATTGTCGTTGGTTACATTCTGCAGATGGAGCGTATTCGCGAAGTGATTGGTCTTAAATTATCTGAATACCGAAAGACCTTTGTTGTTCCATTCGCCATTTCTCTCTGCGCCGTTCTGGCGTGCCTTGCTGCGAGATCTGCGGGCATTCTATCGCGGCCGCTGCCCAACATCATGTTTGGAATTCTAGGTTGCCTCGTCGCTTCCGGAGTAGCGTGCGCGTATTTCTTTCGAGAAGAAAAGGGGTTCGTGCAATCGGAGGAAGCATCTCTGGAAACAAGTGCCACGGTCCTTGAAAGCGTAGGATCTCGAAAATGAAAAATCGATTCCAATATTGTCCCAAGCCCGTCCCTATGTATGATTTCCGGGCTGCGGATATCACTCGGCGATTCTAGAGAATTGATTGGATTTATTGGGGATGGTTATTCACATCAATGGTTTGCCCGGCAGTAATGCGACCGAAACATCAGTTTGGGCTGCGCCAAAATAGTCATCCAAGTGCTCTCTGACTCGCATGTGACCTCTTTTAATGGGGACGCGGGGGCGGTAGCGTGAATTGATCCTCTGATTCAGGGTTACAACTGCTGGTCTAACTTTCCGACTTCTTGACGAATCTTTCGAATGGCTAGGTACAGTCGTCGCCTCGATCCCAGGACTCTATCGAGCCGAGTTTGCACGATACCAGATTGTTCTTTGGTGATCCCACCGATTTGCTCACATGAAAACCACCCGTAAAAACGAGAAGGAAATCAATCCGGCTGATCGCAGCACTTGTGTATCCGACGGTCAGTCTGGCGATCATCTTGCGTTGAAGCCAAGTCAGGCCTGATGCAACAGGCCAGAAAATTCCGGCTCGTCAGCTCCGGCCCACAATCGTATCGACTGTAGTCTCCCGCGTTCCGCCACGATCGCTTCCAACGCATGCGCCGCGCGTTGACCCGCGAAGCTGGTCTTCATTTCCACCGCCAGGTACTCCCGCGTGCACGCGTCCATCACGCTCAGCATGCGGATCGCCCGCCTGCATTCTTCCGCACTGCGCACAAAGTCCGGCGCCCATTCCTGATTCGTCGAAGCGAAAGTTCGTAGTGGCTGTCCGGCCCGCTCGCCGTGATTGCGCTTCTTGCGCCTCGCTCTCCTTCCCCCCGTACTTCGCCTTCCAAGCGTAATTCGTTTGCTTGAACACGCTCGCTTCTCGCGTCACATCTTCCGCCATCCGCCCCGTCTACATGTGCTTTAGCACTGCAATGATCTCCCCTTCTGTGTGTCTCGTTCTGGACATGCTCGTCCCCGGTTCCTAGATGCGAAATCTTATTCAGTTTCGTGCGGATTTGGGGGAGCGGGTCAGTTCGTGAGTGAAGCGGTGAGTAGCAATTCGCCTACACCATCGATTCAATCCGTCGATCGGGAATGAACCATATCAATGCGATTGCAACGTACATCGCAATCGCGATCTATGGCCGCACGTGGGTCAGCGGAATCGCAATGATGTAAATCAATAGAGAAATCTTTCCCTTGGTATCTTTGCCGACGGCGCGCGCCAGTTTTGAATTCGGGCCATTGCATTTGATGATGGCTCGCTCGAGCAGAAGGTACGCAATCGAACAAAGGACCAGCACGACGCCGTAGGCCGCGGTGGGCGAAGGGGCGAAATGCGTATCGTCCATCCAGCGGATCACGAACGGCACGAGCGACATCCAGAAAAGCAGAAGCAGATTTGCCCACAAAACCATGCCGTTAATCCGCTCAGTCGCATGAAGCATGTGGTGATGGTTATTCCAAAAGATCCCGACGTTGGCGAAGCTCAGAGCATAGGCTAGAAATACGGGCAGGCCGGACCGGAGCGCGGTGAAATCAGCGCCCTGCGGCACTTTCATATCGAGCACCATGATGGTAATGATGACGGCGATCACTCCATCCGTGAATGCTTCGAGCCTCTGTTTACTCACCTTCGTCCACTACCTTTCGGATTGTCCGCACTCGTTCGGGGGCAAGCGAACTAATTCGCGTACCAGTCATCGGGAGAGTGTACAGCATTCAACAGGTGCGATGAGGGCGGCGCTAGGGACACTTGTTCAGAACCTTGGCTCCAGCCGTGTTCTTGAAGCAAGCCTGGTCAAAGTAAACCTGCTTTCCCATTTCCTGGTACATCAAAATTGTTTTCCCGCCGTTGGCCGCGCTCTCCGAAATGGCGGTCCGACGCTCGAACGAAACCGATGGCGGGCCCCCTGCCAGAGCCTCTCGCAATACCCGTCCCTTCAGCTCGCCCTTGCTGGGGACATCAAGCCCAAGAATATTGGCGAAGGTGGGCGCAATGTCCGCGTTGCTTACCGGAGCTTGATCAACGAATCCCTTCTTGAAGTCCGCTCCGATTGCCGCCATGAATTGAAACGTATTCGCTCTTCCAAAGCTGCCGTGCATTCCCTGGCCGTGCTGCAACACGTAATCCGTGATCTGGACTCCACTCATGATCGGTTGCTTGGGATCTGTTGAAAAAGTTTTAAAAGTGACCGCAATCGTGGGTGTTGGAGTCAACGACGACCCGATCAGGCGAATAGAGCTTGAGGGCAAAGCCCCGGGAACATTTTTGTACTCGTCATTGACGAATAGCCCCCCCACATAATCCTGCCGAGATAGAAACGCGACGATCTTCTTGACCAGGTCCGGATCATGAGCGGGAAGATAAATCAGATCGGACCCGCCGTTGGCGGCGACCACGACTTTCGCGTCCGTCTCATTCGCGATCCGGCCCGTGCCGCCGATTAATCCGTTGCCGGCAACCGGATGTTGGCGCACGTTTGGCAATTGCTGGGGAATAGAGGGATCGACCGGTACAAACACTTTCTGCCCCCCTGCGCCGTCGATCTGGCTGTCGGGATCGAAGAGCGGAAGTCCCAACTCATGTGCGATGTCAATGGAAACAAAGCCTACGGGAAGAAATCCGGTGTTGACCTCTTGTCGGCCTTGGGCATCCTTGTAAATCCACTTCGCCGAGTAGCTCGTTGTCCCGCGGCCCGCGGCATCGACGTCATATTTGCTGATCGTCGCGAAGCCATGATCTGCCGTTAAAAAAATATCCGTGTTCGCGGCGAGCTGCGGATCACTGTTGATGTAGTCCAGGATTTGTTTCAGATTGTTATCGGCATTCTTAAGCGCCGCCTTGGAAGTTGGGCCATTGATCCCCGGGATGAGCTTGTTCAAACTGTCGCCTTGGAAATGCTGCGTTCCGTCCGGATCGCGCGACCAGTAGAGCAGAGCAAACGGCTTTCCGTTTTTGACGAACATCGGCAAAATCACTTTGGTCGTAGCGTCCGCGAAATACGCCTGCTGAACGATGTTTGCATCCTTGGTCCCAGGAGTTGTGTTGTTTCCCGTCGGCTGGACTCGCACCGGACTGGTTGTAGGAAGACCGGCGCTAACGAGCGCTGAAGATACCTCCGGTGCAAGGGGCACCCCGTCCGGCGTGCCTGTCCCGTCATCGATAATGATCGTCTGAGGGATGGCGAATTCGCGATTGACGGGATTTAACTGGCTTACATCCTGGATGGCGGCGGGCCCCATTTTTCCCACGGCCGCCGTGCTGAACCCGTGCCTGCGAGCGGCGGCGAGTAGTGTTTCCTCGTTTAAATAGTTTCCGTTGAATTGGGCGTCCAGATCGCCGAGGACTCGATCATTTTCTACGTATGGCGCGTAGCTTCCAGGAGGCCGCCCGAAGTTGCCGTCGATGAAGACAGGATGCCCGATGTATATCTGATTGCTGTAATCCCCGGTGTCACCGAGGTAGTGGCCCGTTGCGATGGCGGAAGCATTGGCGGTAGTGAACGTCGGAAAAAGCGAGTGGCTGTTCGCAAAGCTGACTCCGTGATTGCGAATCCAGTACATCGTAGGCGAATCGACCGCGTTGACGGAACCGGCTCGCAAGCCATCAAAAACGAAAATCACGATATTGCGACGATGAACGCCGGCAGAGTTTTCCTGCCCCGAAATAAATGCAGAGCGAGCAGGCCATACGGCCAGTGCCACTGCTAACCAGACGAACCGCATTTTCATTCCAAATCCTCTAAACTCAGAGTGGAGTTTTCATTCCCCGAAAATCGAGATTTCTGGGCGTGCACGAATTTAGGCTGACACATTCTGCTGCCTCCGAGACATGTCTGCAAGGCAGAGTTGATCTCTATTCTTGCTCCGCGGCCGAATGGAAATGCGGTCCATTGGGAGTAGAAAATATCAGACTGGGCTATAATGCCCGCCAGAATTTTGACTGAGGCGGGGAGCAGGGCTCACCGCAAGCGACTCCTGCACAGCAGGGAAGTATTAAGTTCGCACTTGGGTTTCCATTTCAAAATGGAAGGAGCGTTTCAATATGGCGAACGCAAATTGGATCCGAAGTCTGAACGTGTTTGTCCTGGGCGGAATACTGGGCGGACTTTTCGTCTCGGCTTGGCAACACCCCACCGCAATGGCGCAGCAAAATGGTCCGCAAACAAATCCAGCAACGATGCAGGCGGATGTGGCGCGCCTGAAGGACCTCATCCCGCCGAATTCTCATCCCATGGTGGAAGTGGGAATGTTCGCCGCCAATCTCTGGTTTGCAGGGGAGAAGCAGAATTGGCCGCTGGCCGGTTATTATCTGAATGAAATGCGCAACCGCATTCGTTGGGAAGTGCACCTGAATCCCGGCCCGAAAGGCGCAGACGGCAATCCCGTGGATATGCAAGCCATCTTCGACGGCATCGACAACGGCACGTTGCCCCAGGTGCGCAAAGCGATCGAAGCGAAGGACAGCAAGCAATTTGCCGCCACGTACAAAAATATGCTTGAGGATTGCTACTCCTGCCACAAAGCGGCTTTGCGGCCATATCTGCGCCCGATGGTTCCGGTTTCCGGCGCGCAACCCATCATCAACCTCGATCCCGCAGCCACCTGGCCGCAATAGGTGAACAATGCCTTACAGTTTTTCCCGGATTTTTGAAGAAGTCACCGGCCGCAAATTCGAGAATCGGCCTGTGTTCAATCCTCCCAGATTGACTCCGCTGCGAAAGCCCATCGCCGAGTCCACGATTGGTCTGTTCGCCAGTTGCGGCGCCCAACTGCCAGAGGATCCAATGCTGGGTGAAACCGAAGACATTTCGTTTCGCCTGATTCCCCGTGACACGCCAATGTCTCGGCTGGTGGTCGCCCACAAAACGAAAGTGCGCAAGTGGGCTGTGGAAGATCTCAACGTCGCCTTTCCGTTGGAGCGGATGAAGGAGTTAGAAGCAGAAAGCGTGTTCAAGCGCCTGGCGCATACCGCCGTTTCGATGGTTGGCTCGATCCAGCGCTACACCGAGCTTGTGGAACAAACCATCCCGGCGATCAAGCAAATTTACGATTCGCAAGGCGTTGATCTCGTCTTCCTCTTTCCGTTTTGCCCGGCTTGCCATCGCGCCACGACTGTCATTGCGAGAGCACTCGAGGCACGCGGACTTCCCACTCTAAGCATGAGCGTCTTGCTCGAAGCCGCGGAAGAAGCCAAACCCCCGCGAACATGCTTTCTGGATTTCCCGCTCGGGTGCCCGGCGGGAAAACCGCAGGAAGCCGAACAACAGCGCGAAATCCTTCGCAGCGCGCTGAAACTGGCTCCCGACTTTGACGGCCAGCCGTGGCACATCAAATCGCTCCCGTTTCAGTGGTCGCCGGGTGGGAGCCGAGCGTGGGAAGAGGAGGTCAGTGACTTATACCGGAACGGCCGCTTGAAGATCGTCCTGGCCCACGGGGACGCTCATCACGAGCGTGGTGAATCACTGATAGGGCGTGAGCGCGAATTCGCCATTCGCTGCAATTGTTGATTCAGAGGGTTTATTGGCGGACGCTTTAGCTTCTGGGAGTTAGGGCCCGGAGGACTGAGACCCCACAAGCTGAAGCACGCGCTACTGTCCCATTGCACGCGTCGTCTGCCCGGTGTACGTTGGCGTTGAATGAATACCGAATTCAAAATGAAAAGCGCCGATCCGTCCTCTACAGCTGTCTTACCGAGGCGAAAATTCCTCGCCGGTCTGAGTGCGTTAGGCGCTGCCGCTGCTCTTCCAACCGCTTTCCTCCAGGCTCAGGCCCCGACCGCCGTACCGACTCGCCCCTATCGAATTGACACCCACCACCACTTTTCAGCTCCCGGATTCATTGCCGCTATCGCCGCCAGGAAAACGAACCAGCGCCCCTTGGAACTATGGACGCCCATCAAGGCCATTGAGGACATGGACAAAAGCGGCGTCGCAACCGCCATGATCTCGACCAGCGAACCGAGTGTGTGGTTTGGGGAAAATGAGGCCGCGCGCAAACTCGCGCGCGAATGCAACGAATTCGGCGCTCGCCTCATGGCGGATCACCCCGGCCGCTTCGGCATGTTCTCCACTGTTCCGCTGCCCGACGTCGATGGCTGCCTCCGCGAGATCGAATACAGCCAGGACACTCTGAAGGCCGACGGCGTGTGCCTGATGACGAGCTACCAGGGAAAATATCCAGGCGATGCTTCGTTCGAGCCCGTGATGAATGAATTGAATCGCCGCAAGGCTGTGGTCTTTCTTCATCCCGTCAAGGCCGAATGCTGCAAGGACCTGCAGCCGGAACTTGGTCCGGCGGTGGTCGAGCTGGGAACGGACACCACGCGGGCGATCGCGAGTTTGATTTTGAACGGCACAACTTCGCGCTATCCGGACATTCGATTCATCTTTTCCCACGGCGGTGGAACGATGCCTTACTTGATGACCCGCTTCGCGGCGCTGGCCGCGCGGCCCGACATCGCGCAGCGTGTGCCGAAAGGTCTGCTATATGAAGTGCGGAAAATTTATTACGACACGGCTAGTTTGTACGGCCCGTACCCGTGGCCGACATTGCTGAAGCTGGCGCCGGTCTCGCACATTTTATTCGGCACCGATTTTCCGTTCTTCAGCGCGGGGGATGTTGCCAAAGGGCTGAGCGAGGTCGGGTTGAAGGCAACGGATCTTCATGCCATAGAACGCGATAACGCCCTGGAATTGTTCCCGCGGCTTAAGAAAGTTTGAGCGGAATCAGAAATACCCGTTTCCGAAAACAAATTCGTGGGACATTGAATTATCCCAAGAGGAGGATTGGCCATGGCGAAATACGGAAAGGCTGCTTCTGAGAGCGTAAAGAGTGCGCTGCGGAAGGAAAAGAAAGGAACGCTTCTTTCAGGAAAAGGAGGGAAGGGAGGAAAGGTCACGAGCCGAAAGCAGGCGATCGCCATCGGCCTTTCTGAAGCGCGCAAGCGGGGAGCCAAGGTTCCGAACAAGAAGGCGTAGCCCCGCCATCAAGCTTTAAACAACTGATCGGGTTCCGTTGATAATGGGAGGACCCAAGCGTGTCTCTGGAAAAATATCAAAAGAAGCGCAACTTCCAAATTTCGCCGGAGCCTTCCGGAAAATCCCTCGACATGAAATCGTCCGAAGGGCCACTCCAATACGTCATCCAAAAACACCGGGCCACGCAGCTGCATTACGATTTCCGTTTGGAACTTAACGGCGTGTTGCTTTCATGGGCTATTCCCAAAGGGCCTTCACTCGATCCATCCATCAAGCGCCTCGCCATGCAGGTGGAGGATCATCCTTTGGAGTACGGAGGATTTGAGGGCGTAATCCCCGAGGGGGAATATGGCGGCGGAACCGTGATGGTCTGGGACAAAGGAGAGTGGACCCCAGAAAGCGATGATGTTGAGAGTGCTTTGCGGAAGGGAGACCTGAAATTCACCCTGCATGGAAAGAAGCTGCAAGGTTCTTGGGTGCTGGTGCGCACCCGAGGATTTGGCAGCAAAGCGGACAAATCCTGGCTGTTGATCAAACATCGCGACAAGTTCGCCGCCGAGAAGGACATCGAAGAGGAAGAACCTCGCTCGGTGTTGAGCCGGCGATTGCTCGCCGATATCGCTCGTGATGAGGGCGGAAATGTTGAGAAAGCTTCCACTGGCGATCCGAAGGAGGGATCGCGACGACTCACTCGATCGGCCGATCGAGAATCCACGCGAAAGAAAAGAGTGAAGCGATGAGGCCGGTTGCAATGGGAAATTCGGTCACAAGCCTTCCAAACATCGCCGGGCCGGTGTATATTTCGCGTTACGCAATCAAAGTGGACATTTAGAATTGAGAATTCTGGCTTAAGCGGGGGTCCTTCCGTGAAAATTCGGTGGTTATTATTATGCGCGGTGTGGCCGTGTGCAATTGCTTGCCTTGTCTTCGTGACATGTGGACGGGCATTACACGCACAAGGGCAGGACCGCGCTCCCGAGTATTATCCAGCAGATATTCAATACGGCGCGCAAATCTTCGCCAACCAATGCACCGCATGCCATGGCACGTCCGGCGATCAGATTCCCGGCGTCAACTTTCGCGCGGGCACGTTCAAGCGGGTCGTTTCCGACAACGACCTGCGCGCCACGATCACCAACGGCGTGCCCGGCACAGCGATGCAGCCCTTCGCATTCGGCGCCTCCGAGTTGACCGGCATCGTTTCCTATCTTCGCAACATGAGCAGTTACGACGGACGCGGCTTCATGCTGGGTAACCCGGCGCGCGGTCAGGCACTCTTTTCGGGCTCGGGTAACTGCGCGAGCTGCCATGCCGTGAATGGCAAAGGGCCGCGGGTCGCTCCCGACTTGGGAGACATCGGCGCGCTCCGCACCGCCGACCTCCTCCACCGGACGATGCTCGATCCGGCCGGCTCGATGCTGCCGGTGAATCGGCCGGTTCACGCGGTGACCAAGGACGGCAAAGTCATCAACGGCCGCCGCCTCAACGAAGACACATACACCGTGCAGTTGATCGACGAGCAAGAGCGCCTGGTCTCTCTCACAAAAGCAGACCTCCGCGAATTCAGCGTCCTCAAGACCACCAACATGCCATCCTACAAAGACAAGTTCAGCGCGCAGGAGTTGGCCGACATCGAGGCGTACCTTCTTTCCCTGAAAGGTGTGAAATGAACCACTCATGCCGCACGACCTTCACGCTGCTTCTCGCACTCCTGGTTCCTTTCGGGATCCGGGCCCAAGTAACCCCCGAGCGCCTGCTCCACGCGAATGACGAGCCGCAGAATTGGCTGACCTATTCCGGCAGCTACGCCAGCCAGCGCTATAGTCTCCTCAAGCAAGTCGACCCTTCGAACGTCAAGAATCTCGAGCTGAAGTGGGTCTTTCAGGCGCAGTCGCTGCAAAAGTTTGAAACCACGCCGCTCGTCGTCGACGGGATTATGTACATCACGCAGTCGCCCAATGA
>Ga0182024_10027206_pt1 | contig 10014 bp, 10 predicted proteins | sample P32metaG_FD_120480 | JGI IMG/M metagenome (GOLD analysis project Ga0182024, IMG submission 120480) | Permafrost microbial communities from Stordalen Mire, Sweden - P3-2 metaG (Illumina Assembly) | ecosystem: Environmental > Terrestrial > Soil > Wetlands > Permafrost | place: Sweden: Stordalen...
AGCTCGGCGGGCTGCTGATGTGGGTGCCCGCATGCATCGTCTACCTCTGTGCGATCCTGGCGAGATTATCGTCCTGGTATCGAACAGCAGATCAAAATCACACTGATTCCGCACCACTTGTTACGGAGTAAAGCCAATGACACCCAAATCCATTTTGGAGAGTTCGGCGGAGTCGCGATCGGCGGAGAAGCGAAAAACGCCGCAACCGACTTACGCGCCGTTCATGCTTGCCGTCGGGGTCACCATGTTGTTCTGGGGTCTGGCTACTTCGCCCGTTATGTCCGCCGCGGGTTTCGTCGCGATTGTCTGGGCACTTTGGACGTGGATTACCGAGATTGCCAACGATTGGAGAAGCTGATCATGGACATCAAATCAAGTAGTGCAAGTAATGGATCGCCAGCCGATCCGGAAGTCAGCCGGCGGAAATTTTTTGTGTTCGTCACCGCCGCAGCGGGAAGCGCCATTGCACTTTTGGCTGGTGTGCCAGTGATTGGATTTGTGCTGGCGCCGCTGGTCCGGCGTCCCACACAGAATTGGCGAACTGTGGGGAGCCTGGATTCTTTTAAAATCGGAGAAACGGTGAAAGTTAATTTCACCGATCCTTCGCCGTTGCCCTGGTCGGGTATCACGGCGCAAACTGCGGCGTGGCTGCGGCGCACGGGGGACACTGAGTTTGTCGCGTTCAGCATGAATTGCCGGCATCTCGGTTGTCCGGTGCGCTGGGTCGCGGGAGCGAATCTTTTCATGTGCCCGTGCCACGGTGGTGTTTATTACGAAGATGGATCCGTAGCAGCCGGTCCGCCGCCTGAGCCGCTGGCGCGTTACGCGGTTCGAGTAAAAAATGGCCAGGTCGAAATCGAGACCAGCCCCATTCCGTTGACAACGTTCAAGTCGTAGTTTTTTAGAGGCGCGCAGCCATGTTGAAATTTCTGGCCGCATCATGGCGATTTATCGATGATCGAACCGGCGCATCCGAAGCGATCGGCCCGATGATGAAGCACATCGTCCCGCGGGACGCGCGCTGGTGGTACGTCTTTGGCAGCGCGGCGCTGTGCTGTTTTATTCTTCAGGTCATTACAGGAATCGGCCTGGCACTTTCGTACGTTCCTTCTGGTGGAGATGCGTTTCAAAGCCTCAAATACATAACCGACCAGGCTCCGCTGGGCAGCGTGCTTCGGGGAATGCATTTCTTCGGCGCTTCGGCCATGGTGCTGATTGCCGCGATGCACATGGCCCAGGTCTATCTCCACGGCGCCTACAAATATCCGCGCGAGATGAACTGGATGAGCGGCGTGGTTTTGCTGCTGTTCACGCTGGCGATGGGGTTTACAGGGCAACTTTTAAGGTGGGACGCCAACGGCGTCTGGTCCGCAGTCGTTGGAGCCGAACAGGCGGCACGTGTACCTGTGATCGGCCCGTTTATTGCGCATGCGATTCTGGCGGGCGATACGATTGGCGGCGCAACGCTCACCCGTTTCTTCGTGCTGCACGTGTTCATCTTTCCCGCTTTTATATTTGCCGGGGTTGCCGTCCATATGTGGCTTATTCTTCGGCACGGGATTAGCGAAATGCCCAAGCCGGGCCAGCCGGTGGTTCCGTCGACCTACAAGAGGGATTACGAAGCACGGCTGCAGAAATCGGGTGTTCCGTTCTGGCCAAATGCGATGTGGAGGGATGCCGTCGTTTCTCTGATTGTGGTCGTGGGGATCATCGCCTGCGCGGTCATTTTTGGTCCCCCCGTCCTCACCACGCCCCCTGATCCGACGGCTCTGAACGTGAATCCGGCGCCGGACTGGTATTTTTTGTTTTACTTCGCGATTTTGTCCATGCTACCGGCAAACTTGGAAACATGGGTGATCCTCGGCGGGCCGCTCGTCGTTATTCTGGTGCTGCTGTTTCTCCCTCTGTTTTTCAACAAGGGAGAGCGCGCACCTTCGCGCCGGCCGTGGGCGCTCGCGATCGTCCTTTTCGTAAGCACCTGCATCGTCATTCTGACGATTTACGGCGCGAAATCGCCCTGGTCTCCTGATTTCGGGGCGCTTCCATTGGCTCAGGAAGTGCCCAGAGTGCCTAAGTCGCACTCGTTCGGTGCGCAGGTCTTTTATGACAAGGGATGCATTTATTGTCATGAGGTGGATGGCGACGGGGGTCATCGAGGACCGGAGCTTTCGAGCGTGGGAGGCCGCCTGACAGAAGATGAATTGACCATCCGGATCAACAACGGCGGGCACAACATGCCGGCGTTTGCCGGCCGGATTTCCCATGATGAACTGGCTGCGCTCGTAGCGTTTCTTTCCGAGCAGGGAAAGAAAGCCGTGCCTCCGCCTTCGCAAACCCAAAACATTGCTACTGCAAGCGGTGTCCACCAGTGATCGGTGATAGCACCAAGCTTTGTCGGCGCCTCGTTATCTCGCTGGCCGCCTGCTCTTTGTGATCGCGATGGATTCGGACATCCCCATCGTCCCCCAATTAACGGGCGACATAGGTACACCGTTTTGCGAAACTTTCACTGTGAATCGCTCATAAACAGAACGGTCAGGCTCCGTACACCTTGGGCGCCGCGGACCATGACGCCCTTGATGTCCCCGGTCGCGGAAGGTCCCGCGAGGAAAACTCCATAAGGGATCGCGGCCAGATCAATTCGGTTGTAAGCATCATGCATTGTCTGGACGATCGCAGCGGGATCCAGCAGGACAATCAGGTGCTGAGAGAGAACGCCCAGGGCATTGATTACGAGTTCTTTCTGTGTGACCCAGATAGGTGTGCCTCCCGCCAAGTGTTCCGGGGCACGGTCAGGAGTTGCATAAGAACGAAGAGGGATGAGAGCATCGGTATTTGGCGAAAACAAACACATCTAAGACTCCATGCGGTCTACACGTGTCCTACTGCTTGCATGATCTGTCCCATCTCCATCGCATTGCTCGAGGGGACTTCCTGCAGGGATATCGCAATTTGATCGGTGGCAACGCCGGTCGAGTTCTGGAACATGACCCACAATTGCTTCAGCAAGTCAGTCTTTTCTTCGACGGTGTGGCCGCTTCGCAAAACGCAATTCAGCGCGGCGGTGGGCGCTTCCCTGCCTGCCGAGTATCCGGAGCCTTTTGGATAGCAAAGAAAGACGACTCGGACGAAGGCCCCTGGGACCTTCATAACCGTTGCGTGGATTCCGGTGATCTCCTCTGCGATTTTTGCCTTGGTTCCATCTGGTACCAAGCCATCTTGAGTGATTGCGGTATACAAGGGCATTCGTTGCCTCTGGCGTACTGATTTTCGGTGCTCGTGATTCCGTTCGGAAATTGGCAGAGATCCACGTCGGTCTGCACTTAAACCATTCCGCGAATATTGTCCTTGACGAGTTCGAACACCTGGTCGGTGCGGTGATCCAACACCATTCGAGTCATGGCTATGGCGAATCCGCGCACTTCTTCAAATGTTGCCTTCGGCGGTTTGGCCAAAGCGTCCGGATCGGTGGTGAAGTCGAGCAGCGCTGGCCCCGGATGTGCAAAGGCACGCTTGATCGCGGGGGAGATGTCTGCTTTTCGTTCTACGCGTTCCGCATGGAATCCGATCGCCTTTGCCACGGCGCTGAAATCCGGGTTGTGCATTTCTGTTCCCCAGAAGGGATATCCGCCGACCATCTGCTCCAGCCGTACCATTCCCAGCGTTGAGTTGTTGAAGACAATGATCTTGATGGGCAGTTTTTGGGACACGATGGTGAGGAGATCGCCCAGGAGCATCGAGAGTCCTCCATCGCCACAGAAGGCGATGACCTGGCGGTTCGGAAATGCCATTTGCGCGCCGATGGAGTCGGGCATGGCGTTGGCCATTGTGCCGTGATTGAACGAAGTCATTACTCTTTGCCCGCGACGGAGCCGCAGATGCTGGGCCGCCCAGACGCAGGACATGCCGGTATCAGCGATAATGATCGAGTCAGGTGAACAGAGGTGATTCACGGCATCACTTACCTGCTCGGGACGGAGTTTTCCATCGGATCCACCATGCTCGACGTACGCCTGCATGTGCTCCGTGGCGGTCTCGTGAGCGGCGAGGACTTCATCCAGAAATGCCCGATCGTCGTCGTGCGACTTGATGCGAGGAAGCAGCGCATCGAGCGTCTCGGCGATGTGGCCACAGAGGCCTAGTTCCAGTGGGACGCGGCGTCCCACATGGGTGGGATCGCTATCGATCTGAACGATTTTCATGTGCTTTGGAATGAAATCGGTATAGAAAAAATCCGTTCCGAGCATGATCAGAACATCACAGCGGTCCAGACCATGCTGCAATCCGCCCCAGCCCAGGAGGCCGGTCATTCCCACGCCGTTGTTATTGTCGGCTTCCAGCACATCTTTTCCCCGGTAGGAATATCCTATCGGGGCGTTGAGTTTTTGTGATAGCGCCAAAACCTGTTCGCGAGCGCCACGGCATCCGTCGCCGCCGAAGATTAAAGGGCGCTGGGCAGAGTTGAGGATTTGCGCTAACTTATCGAGATCCTCATCCGTCGGACGAATGCGCGGGGGATCGGTAAAAAATGGATGGGCCGGCAAATCGACGGCCGCGGCTTGCGCCATCGTATCGCCGGGGATACAAACCAGGCCAACGCCGCGTTTGGTGATTGCGGACTGAATCGCGAGCCTGCTCATGGTGGCAGCCTGGACCGGGGTGTAGGCTGCTTCGCAATAGTGGCTGCAATCTCGGAAAAGCCTTTCCGGGTGTGTTTCCTGAAAGTATTCGGTGCCGAGGAACCGGGTTGGCACCTGCCCGGCGATCGCAAATACCGGCGCCCTGTTCCGATGGGAATTGTAAAGCCCCTGGATCAGATGGAGGTTGCCGGGACCACACGATCCGGCGCACGCCTGAATCTGCCCGGTTAAAAGAGCATCTGCACCGGCCGCGAACGCGCCGACTTCCTCGTTTCGACAATGCACCCAGCGAAGTTTTCCATCGGTTCTGCGAATGGCATCGATGATCGGATTAATCGAATCGCCGACGACTCCGTAAACGCGCTTGATGCCGGCGTCGATCATCATATCCACGATTTGATCTGCTGCTGTTTTTGCCATGAGGTTCTCCTTGGGCATATATGCGACTTAACGTAGTACGGGCGACACACTATCGAGGAAAAACGCGAATGAGGTCGGCTTGTAAGTAGATTGTTGGCGATGCCAACCACGTTCGAAGTTGGAGACCGACATTTTCTTAATCCCCTCGGTCTCCGTTCGTTCTTACAGCACCCCACTAGACTGAGCCGGGAATATTGCAGTACATCGCTTTGCCGTTTGACTCCTCGACTACTGTTATTTCCTCAAATCCTTGAGTGTTTTGAGATCATCGACGACGTATGCCAGGGAGGCCCTTATTCCTTTGCCGCAACGAATAGGCGACAAGTCCGAGATTTCTTCGCCTCGACAGACGGGCAGCTTGAGGGAGCCTTCCCCTATCCAGGCCTGCTCAATCTTCACGTCGTGTGGGACGTTCTCTACAAGCTCGTGAACTGCCGGCTTATCATGCTTTCCGGCGGCCAGACGTGGGGTATACAGGAGATTGACGACCGGCCGCTGCTTCATCTGCGACAGATCTTTCATTGGCTCTTTCAATGTTACGAGTCCTTCGGCGAGACGTTGCCCGCCTGATGAAATAGACCCAGCAAACTTCGATCCCGGCGCAAAGGCCGGACCGGCCCTTCCTGTCGCGGCGTAGTATCTGGTCTGGAACACCTGGGCAATCCGCTTCGGATATCCCTGTAACCAGCCGCGAGCAAGCGCCGCGTCGTTGTCGACAAAGATATAGGGGGTGTAGGAGACGGGCCTCCCCTCAAATAGCGCGTCCAGGAGAATGAAAAACTCGCGATACTGGTAACGGGCGGGGTCGAGGTATTCTTCGTTTTCTCCGCTGAACTGCCAATCATAGAAGAATGCATTGCAACGTCCGTTCGCGGACACGTCGGGATCGAGCCCGGGAGGCAACAGGGCTGCCACCGCGGCGGGGTCTGCCCAAAACTCAATGTTCAGGAAATCCGCGGAGTAGTACCACGGAGGAGTTGGATTCAGGGTGGACTTGCCTTTGGCTGTGAGCGGATAATTGAAGCCTTTAAGCATAAATGTTCTCCTTACTAGCTAAGAATCTGGTTATCGATTTTGATCCCGTTCGTGACTAAATGACGGCCGCCGACAATCAAGATGGCATGACCATTTCCCTCGGAATCCGATTGCGATCGTAGGGCGGATAGCGCAAGCCGCCGACGTCAATGTGCATGCTGCGCGACAGAACCACGCGTGTGTTTGAATATGCGCGAAATCCCCATTCGCCGTGATATTTTCCCATTCCCGAATTTCCGACTCCGCCGAACGGCAAATCGTGAATAGTCGGCTGAATGGTGCACTCGTTGACTGCAGCATCACCCGAGGTCGTCGAGTTCAAAATTTGTTCAGTTACAGATTCGTCCTCGCAGAACAAATACAGACCAACAGGGCTCGGCCGAGCGTTAACAAAATCAATGACAGCCTCAACACTGTTAACCTCCAGGATCGGCAAGATCGGACCAACAATCTCCTCTTGCATCGCGGGCGAGTCCGGTGAGACATTTACCAGTGCCGTCGGCGCGATAAATCGATCATTTCGATCATGCTGCCCGCCGTGGACGATTGTCCCACTATTGATAAGCCGCAGCAGTCGATCGAAATGACCGTCGCTGACGATCCGCCCATAATCCGGGCTCTTTTGCGGATCTTCTCCGTAGAATTCACGCAGAGTTTCCTTCAGGTGCTCCACAAATTGCGCGGCAACGTCCTCAAACACGAGAACATAATCCGGCGCGGTACACGTTTGACCGGAATTCATCCAGCGCCCAAAGGCAATGCGACGCGCAGCAACTTTCAGATTGGCCGAAGAGTGGACGATCGTCGGATTCTTTCCCCCGAGCTCGAGCACGATCGGCGTCAAGTTCTTTGCCGCCGCGGTCATGACAATCTTGGCGACGGTGGTGCCGCCAGTAAAAAAGATGTGATCCCATCGCTGCTCAAGCAGTGCTGTTGTCTCGGGAACCGCACCGAGGACCACAGAAAACGCCTGGCGGTCCAGGTATTGCGGCAGGAACTGCGCGATCGCTTTGCCAGTTGCGGCGGACACTTCCGAAGGCTTAATGACAGCTGCGTTGCCGGCAGAAATAGCCGCGACCAATGGCGACAAGGTCAGCATCAGCGGGTAATTCCAGGTACCGATGATCAGTCCGATTCCCAGAGGATCGAAACGCACTTGGCCGTGCGATGGCGCCAACATCAAAGGCGTACTCAAGGGTAGGGGCTTCATCCAGTGGCGCATGCGAGAAAGGACATGATCGATCTCGCCGTTCATATATTTGACGTCAACAAAGTCGGCCTCCATCCGATTTCTGCGAAGGTCAGTCCACAACGCGGAGTAAAAATCCTCGGCATGATCCTTCATCATTGACCGCAATGCGATTAGCTGGCCCTCTCGCCATTCCACTGCACGAGTTGCCCCGGATTGAAAGTAGGCGCGGTGACGAGCCACGAGCTGGCCAAAATCGACGTTGATGTTGCCTGATAATCTCTTGTCGTTTGTCGTGCCTTCGATTGTGGCAACCGTTGTGTCGGCCGTAGTGACTTTCATTAATTCCTCCCTGTTGCTGTAACACCTACAGTAATCTGTAGGGCGTTAGCTACGGGACAAGGCCGGTGAGATTGTTGCGATTGACAACAGCCGAATTGGAGGTAACGAGTGTTTCCCTCCGGCGCTTAAGCCATCGCAAATTGCTGTTCCTCAAATCCACCAGCGCCGCCTTGAAAGTAGTTCGATGACGAAGGCAAAGCTGATTGGTCATGCGAATCGACTTGCGCCAGGAGCGTATCGATAAGCTGTTCAACCTGATGAGCGCTGGGACGATCGTGTACGCCGAATCCGGCAGCGCGTTTAACTTTGATCAGAGACTCGCGAGAGATGTTGACTGCGCCAGGGGCGTCGTCCCAATCAATTCGGAGATCTTTGTGAAAACGAATCTGCATTTCGCGGCCAAGAACCGATAGTACGATGTTGCCGGAGAGTTCCAGCCGAACGTCGGGGTCCAGCATCGCATCGTCCACGGCAATGATTCTCATCCCGCGTTTGCGCACCCATTCTCTTTTCAGATTCTGCAGAAGATCAACGATCTCCTCGCTCGAAAATCCTCGATAAGGCGCCAGTCGCCTGGGTAGCCGAAGCAGATCACGAATCGGTATCAGATAGTCGATATTTTCACACCCATCGCTGAGTATTTTTTCTCGTTCCCGCTCGATGGCTTCGTGCCACCGTTCGGCCACGATCTCGCTTGCGCCATTCACCATTGAATTGACGAAATTCGCCACCGACGCGTTGTCCGGTAAAGCTTGAAGCGGCAAGACGGACGTCAGCGAAAGTGAGCGCAGTTTGCGCCGCCGGAACTCATCACACTTTTCCACGAATATCTCGGCTTCGTCGAACCGCGGATCCCATAGGTTTCTCTGCTGCGGCTTCAATTGGCTGCCAGTGATCAGATAATCCATCGGCACACCCAGGACACCGGCGATGCGCGGGATGAGGTGGGCCGCGATTCCTTTGTCGATCCGGTTGATGAAATTACACAGACTCGCGCGGTTCCATCCAATCCGTTTCGCAAGGCTGCTTTGCGTGAGAGAGCAGGATCGGCTGCCCAGCACACCACTGATGCGTTCAGCCACATGATCGTAAAACACGATTTCTTCGTCCGTAATGCGTCTCATAGAAAGCTCCAGGCTTCTTCGGAACACGGTTAATCAAGAGCGAAAATCATGGCTTTAGCGTAGGTTCATCGGCTATCAAGCGAACTGTCAGCGATTCCATCGCGGCAATCAAAGCATTGTCGATTGCATCATTTGCGTCTAAAATCGCCGCCAGAGCGTATTGCTCCGCTTGATCGGCATACCTCTGAAGTTTTTCTGTCTGTCCAGCTTCTTTCCATCCTCCGACTTTTCCCTTGGCATCTGTCAAAGCCCGTTTGACTTTTGAATTCACCCGCTCGCGTTCTTTCTGGCATTCAGCACTGCGCGCCGCCGCCCGAGTCCGAACTTGCTCTAACTTCACCTGAACGGCCCAGCGAGCATGCCGAGCGACACTCGTAAATGCGTGACGCGCTTCGGTGATCTGGCCAACAATCTCTGCAAGCCGATCATCAATACATTGGCTAAGCTGATCGGGTCTATCATTCATAGAGGCTTCCATTGGCCAAGGATTCATGTCACCATGCTCTAGAACAATCCTCGTGCCATTCAGATATCGCCCCTCATGGAACCACGTAAAACTTGGTGGTGAAAGAAGCTAAAGTTTTGGTCGTTAGAAATGGCGAGCTTGGACGAAATCGCCAGCCGCCGCAATATGGGCAGGCTGCCCAAATATGGGCGGCGTCGTTGCATATGCCCAAAGAGCCCTTTATTGCGGACGATGAATGCTTAGCTTGCGCATGCGCCCCTGAAGTGTGGTCCGGTTCATCCCCAATCGCTCGGCCGCCCCTCCCTTACCGCCGATTTTCCACTTGGTCTGTTCGAGAACCTCCAGGATATGTCGACGCTCGATTTTCGCTAAAGTGGTTTCCGTGACCTCCATGGACGCCGGCATTTCCGGGGCGCTTACCGTCGGAAGTTCGACCTCCAGCGATCTACCGCGGCTGATGATCATTCCGCGCTCGATAACGTTACGCAGTTCACGGATGTTTCCTGGCCAGTCGTAACGCTGAAGCGCTTCCATTGTTGCCTGGGGAATCGAACTGATCTTTTTCGCCATGGATTTCGAAAATTCCCGAACAAATGCTTCAACGAGGCGGGGAATATCCTCGCGTCGATTGCGCAATGGCGGAACGGCTATCGGAAATACGTTGAACCGATAAAAAAGGTCGCGGCGGAATTTTCCCGCCCTGATTGCTTCTTCCAGATCACGATTGGTTGCGGCTATGACCCGGACGTCTGCATGAATAGTCTTGTTTCCTCCCACGCGCTCGAATTCCCGCTCCTG
>Ga0182024_10027207_pt1 | contig 10014 bp, 7 predicted proteins | sample P32metaG_FD_120480 | JGI IMG/M metagenome (GOLD analysis project Ga0182024, IMG submission 120480) | Permafrost microbial communities from Stordalen Mire, Sweden - P3-2 metaG (Illumina Assembly) | ecosystem: Environmental > Terrestrial > Soil > Wetlands > Permafrost | place: Sweden: Stordalen...
CGCCGAACCCATTCAGCCCGCGTCACGGCGGTCGCAAGAATACAACCTCCTTCCGCGTCCACCTGCCCGGCAGCGAAGTCCTGTCGTTTGTGATCGAGAATGGCAACGGGCAGCCGATCCAAGGGCCGCATACTCCGGGCCTGCTGAGCGCAGGCAATTACACATACCGTTGGAACGGCGAAAACAACAGGGGGGAAATCGCCGGCGACGGCACCTACACCATCGTCGTGACGACCTCCGGCGACAGCGACGGCGAAACCCTCCATGGCAGCGCGACCGCGACGGTCCAAGTCGAAGACGCCCTGCCCACGTTTCGGGGCATTACCGGCAACGGAACCACCTTCTATCCACTCGTCGTCGGATACGAGGACACGTTTCAGCCCAAGGTCAATGTGAGCGAGGCAGGCAGTCTGTGGTTGGAAATCTTCACGACGTCCGGAACGCAGGTGAAGGTCATCGCGCAACCCCACGCGAGCATCGGGACATTCCAGCTCACGTGGAACGGCCGCAACCTCGCCGACGCCGTGGTGGCGCAAGGTTGGTACTGGTATCACTTCGTCGCCGCGAACCTCGCAGGAACTAGCCGCAGCTCAGTCGACTATCGCGTCTACGTCTCACACAAGCAGCTCGTCAACAAGACGGAAACCTTCTCGCTCAACGGCAATCGCGGAAAGATCCTTGCGAGCGACTCGACTTGCGAGCAATACACCTACGCCCCGTCGGCCTTCTCGGATGGGGTATGGCTCGACAACTTCTGCGACGAGGCCAGCGACGGGTTCCAGTCGATCAGCACCCAGTATTCGTTCACGGCTCCCGGTGCCATCCGGTACAACAGCATCACGGTACGGTCTTATGGCAACACAATCGATCCGACTGAGGATCTGCTATCGGCGATCTACAACCCGTCGACCCGGGGCTACGACGGCGTCGGATTCGCGGTCCTCACCCAATACGAGACCGACGCATGGTCAACGCTCGGCACAGTCGCTGGCGCCGATCACGTCAACGCCGAGCACGTCATATCGGTCACTGTCGGCATAGGTGACGCGAACTCGCCGGAGGATTACGACATCGGCACCGTGCAGATAACCGTCTCCTACGCGGTGCTCCAATAGTGCGCGTACAAGCCCGAAATGCCTGAAATTTCACTTTGCGGCGATTGTGTCGAGAACCCAACGCTGAGCGGAGAAGTCCGTCCGCCGAGTCGGACCCAGGAGTCGGCAGCGAGCGCGACAGCTTCTTTCGATCCTCGTCAGCGAGGTCCAGTCTGCCTGAGCGTCTCAGCCTGCACCGACGCGGGTGCTGGTCACCACGACCGCGACAAGGATCGCTGCGAGTAGCAGGATGACAACCGACATGATGGTCCTTGGATGCAGCGGCTACGTGACGACCGCGTGCCCATCATGCGCTTGTTGGCGTCTGCGCGTGTTCGCTGCCTTGGGCCCGCGTCAAATGTTCGCGGAGCGTTCAACTTGCTGAGGCGTGTCGAGATTCCCGCCGAAGAGCAACAGCGAGCGTGACGCATCCGCGTGAGGTCGACGTCTGCCTCAGACGAACGAGTCTCCGCCCAGGATCCGGCTCGGGAAGTGACGCGTCGGGCGACGGCGGTGGGCTGTCGAGTCGCGGGGCCGAGCTGACCTCAGTGCGCAACGTGTCCTGCCACAGGCGACTGAAGTCCTACGCCGCCGATCTTGCGAGCGGCGACGGGCGCCGATCGACATTTCGCGACGAGTCGCGGCGTCTTGTGGTCCCGAGTACCGAAGATCGGCCAGGTTGAACCTTCCCGACGTTTCGACCAAGCTACTCGCCGACGTTCGCAAAACAACCAGATGGCTGACTCGTCGAAGCGATCGATCGTGGCGATCACGGTCTCGACGGCTTCGGCAAGAGGAGTGGATGATGCGCATCACCAAAAAGCATCGGGTGGACCTGCTCCGCAGCGTGTGGCTCTTCGAGCAGTGTTCGCAGCGAGAGTTAGACCTGTTGCAGAGCGCGGCGACAGACCTCGAGGTTCCGGCCGGCAAGCTGCTGACCACACAGGGCGAATACGGCCGCGAGTTCGTCGTGATCGTTGAAGGCAAAGCGGTCGTCACCCGCGACGGCACCGAGATCGCCGTTCTCGGTCCCGGTTCATTTTTTGGTGAGATGTCTCTGCTTGACGGCCAACCGCGTACGGCAACGGTCACGACGACCGAGCGGACCCGGGTGCTCGTGCTCACGACACCCGCGTTCAATGGAGTCGTGGCCACCATGCCCTCGGTCGATCGCAAGATGCTCATCGTGCTCGCGGGCCGACTCCGGGACATCGAAACGAAGTACGTCCCAGCCGACGAACGTCAAACGCGCAGCGACATCGGCTGAGACCGCGCGATTAGATCGCTGGTGCGGTTCTTGGTCGGGGATGAACTGCGGTCGTTCGTGAACCATCGGGATTCGTCGGTCGACCAGTGTGGCGAGCGCCTACGGCGATCGCGACGAGGTGACTCGGCTTGATCGTCAGCCTTGCGTGGCTGGCGGGCGTTGTTCCCAGAGCAAGGACGAGGTGCCACTTGGACTGATCGCGACGATGGCTGATTTGTTGACGTAGCCGTTCCCATAGGCGGTGTCGACGTAGATCGTGCCATCTGGTCCGATGGCGAGGCCGTTGGGTAAGAAGTTCTTGACGCCGTGGAATGTGTGTTGGTAGCTCGGGAACGCGATGAGTACTCGCGTGCCGTGTGGTGAGAGGCGAACCAGTTCGTTGTTGTTCATCGCGATCGCCGTTCCGTTGGCGGTAGTGGCAAGCCCGCCTGATCCTCTGGGGTAGAAGTCGAACCCGTTCAGCAGTCTGAGTGATCCGTGGGGATCAACCATGAGGAGGCCCTTCGTCGCGGACCCGAAGACGTACAGGTCGCCGCGGGAGTCGAATGCGAGCCCGTTCGCGCTGTCGGCCGCACCGTCGATGGCAGGTCCGTCGATTCCGTCTATGCCGTCGTACTTTTGGTTGCCGAGCACCCGCGTAAATGTGCCGTCTGCGTTGAGCCGGAGGACTTGTTGGTCGGAGGCGACGTACAGGTCGCGGTTCGGTCCGAACGTAAGTGCGGAAGGGTTGAGGGGAGCCGCAGGCGCCGGAGTGTCGTCTGCGACCCAGCCGATCAGTCCGTCGCCCGCGACGGTCGTGATGATCCCGGCAGGTGACACGGCACGGACGCGATGGTTCCAGTAGTCCGTGAAGTACAGCGTGCTGTTTCGGAACGCTACGTCGCTCGGCTGGTCGATTTCGGCCTTTATCGCGGGTCCTCCGTCACCGGCGAATCCGACCTTGCCGGTCCCGACGACAACCCGGAAGGTCCCGTGTCGGAGTTCGAGTATCTGATCGCGTCCGTCGTCTGCGATGTAGAGGCCACCGTCCGGACCGATCGCAAGCGACTCCGGCGCTTGCGGTTGCGGGCCCGATACTCGCGGGATGTGTGGAATGACGGGGTACGGGCTTGCGGCACGAACTCCCTGGCGCGGTGTCAGCGCATGATGACGGCGCAGTCCAATTGTCGCGGCGATCACAGTTCCGACCATCAACACTGCACCGATCGCAGTCCAGCGGCGGTGTTGTCTGCGACGGGCTTCGCGAATCAGCGCATCAGGATCAGGAACGACAGGGGCATCCAGAACTGCAGTACCCGCACCAGCCATAGTGCTACTGTGCATGTCACCATGGAGGAAGTCAATATCGACCGGGACGCTCACTTCCGTTGCCTGAACAAGTCGCGGCTGAGATCCGCCGAGCGATCGCACAAGGCGAAGTACGACCAGGCGAACGGCTTCCCCCCGCACGCGACATGGCCGCGGTGCTCGGTGTGCATCCGCACACGGTGTTCCGTGCACTTCGCATACTGCGAGAAGAAGGCGCGATGGAGTCCCGCCGTGGCCGAGGCGTCACCGTGGCCGGTCAACCGGAGCGTGGAATCGTGGCCGCTCGAGCGCAACAGCTTTTGAATTCGGGTCGGCAGTTTGGGTTCGCACGCGAAGAACTGCTGTCGATAATCGAACGACTCCCGTGACCGAAGCCCTGCTCATCGAGAGCTCGCACGCGCTCTTCGAAGGCGAGCGCGACTTGGTCAGAGTCCGCGACGAAGGCCACCAAGAATTCCACCAAGAAATTCGCCGCGTCGTCGAGTTTCACGCAGTTCCATATGCACTACCGGAACCCGTGTGACCTGGTCCGCTACGCGCGTGGACGCGGTTACGACCGTCACGTTCGGGGATCCGGCGCAGGCCGGACCGGGTTCTCGACCGGGACTGGGAAGTGGTCGACGGTGCGAAGGGCCGGGAAGGCGATCCACCAGAAGGAGGCGATCGCGAGAGTGGCCCCACCGCCGAGAACGATGGCGGCGGGCGCGCCGAGGAGCTGGCCGGCAACGCCCGACTCGAATGCTCCGAGCTCGTTCGACGCTCCGATGAAAACGCTCTCGATGGCGAGCACGCGCCCGCGCATGTTTTGCGGCGTGGCCAACGGTACGAGCGTCGAGCGAATGTAGACGCTGATGGAGTCGGCACCGGACAGCGCAACGAGCGCGACGAACGCGACCGCGAAGCTGGTCGTCGCGCCGAGCGCGATCGTGCCGATCCCGAACACGGCGACCGCGATGAACAGCGTGCGACCGACCTGACGTGTCACCGGACGTCGGGTGAGGAAGAGCGTGACGGCTCCCGCCCCGATGCCGACCGCGGCGCGTAGGAATCCGAGCCCGACCGCGCCGACATCGAGTCGGGTCTCGGCGATCGCGGGCAGGAGCGCGACGGCACCTCCGAACAGCACGGCGAACAGATCGAGGGATATGGTGCCGAGCAGGACCGGCTGCGACCGCACGAAGCGCACCCCTTCGGCGGCATCGCGTATCCCGGCGCGCGGACCGGACGCGCTCGCGGCCGTGTGGCGAGGACGAACAAGCAAAATGGCGCAGGCGGAAACGACCACGAGCACGGCGCCGGTGACATACGGCAGCCGGATGTTGATGACGTACAGGAATCCTCCGACGACAGGTCCCACGATGGAGGCACCCTGGCTGGTCGCGTTCTGGCGCGCGACCAGCCAAGGAAGCCGTCCGGCCGTCACAAGGTCCGATGGCAGCGCGCGGGTTGCCGGCGCGGCGAACGCGGCGCCGGTACCGAACGCGACGACCAGGCCGAAGATCGGTACCGTCGAAGTCGGGCTCGTACCCGCGTACCACGCCAGGCACGCGATACTCGACGCTTGCACCGCAAGCGCAACTGCCGCGAGCTTCCGGCGGTCGATCCGGTCTGCCAGAGTCCCCGTGACGAAGACCAGGATCGCGGCGGGGGCGAACTCGGCGAGGCCGAGGAGGCCCAACGCGAGCGGGCTGTGCGTGAGGTCGTACACCTGCTTGCCCAGCACGGTGGTCAGCAGTGCCAACGCGGCGGACGAGCAGAACACTGATGACAGCAGTGCCGCGTACGACCGACGCTCGTACGACTGCACGTCATTCATCGGGCTGGGTTCATGCAGATGAGCTCACGGGCCTGCGTTCATGCCCGGCTGCTCCGAACCGGACAGACCATCGATGAAGTCGCGATGACGGAGGCTATGACGAAGACTGCGCTGCTCGTCGTCCAAACCGCCGCGCCGAGTATGAGCGCGCACCGGACCGTGGCGGCCTTCTCCTCGGGGCTCGACCTGGTGGCTATTGGGGCCGTCTTCCCTCGCCGAGAACGACCGGCCCGGACCCATTCCGGCTTTCGCTCGGGAACGGATCGCGGGACCTTTGGGCGACGCTTCGTGCGTCGCGTTGCGTGAACCCGACTGCGACAGGCGCGAAAGCGTCGGCGTGAGCACACGCCGGGTAACCCTCTCGGCTGGCTCTCTGATCCGCGATGCTGCGTCAAGAGCTCGACCGGCCTCAGGAGCCGGTGAGTACTGGGGTCGCCTAGCCTTGTCGCCTGGGTGCGCTCGCATGATCCGCTCCCGGACCGGCAGTCTGTCGTGATGGCCGAGGAAATGGTGTCGGAGCAGGCGGGGTTTCGGGTTCGGTTCGGTTGGGGCCCGAACGACACTGCGTTACTCGCTCCGCGTTCTGATCTTGTCGTGGTGGTCGACGTGCTCAGATTCACGACGGCCGTGACCGTCGGGGTGGAGCGAGGCGCTCTCGTCTACCCGTACCGTTGGCATGACGACACCGCCCGCGACTTCGCCGCGGCCGTCGGCGCGGTACTTGGCGGCGGCGCTGATGAGGCCGGCCGGTCGTTGTCACCGGTGTCGTTGCAAAAGATGGATGCAGGTGAGCGGCTGGTGCTGCCGTCTCCGAACGGCGCGACGCTCACACTTACCGCGGCCGAGCATTGCCCGCAGGTAGTTGCGGGCTCGTTGCGCAACGCGTCCGCCGTCGCGGAGCGGAGCGCGGCGATCGAGGGCGTCGTGAGTGTGATCGCTGCCGGTGAACGTTGGCCGGACGGCGGTCTGCGTCCTTGTGTCGAAGACCTGGTCGGTGCGGGCGCCGTCCTTGCCGCGCTGTCTGTAGGCGATCTGTCACCGGAGGCACGATCGGCTGTCGGCGCCTTCGCGGCCGCACGTTCCGATCTCGCAGGATGGCTGAAAGAGTGTTCCTCGGGGCGCGAGCTCGTCGCGAAGGATCTCGAACAGGATGTCGCGATGGCAGCGGAGCTCGATTGCTCAACCGTATGTCCCATATTGCGCGGCGGCGCGTACCTGGCCGAGTGACATCGCCAAAGTATCGAGAGCGGCAGATCCTCAGAAGTGGTCTGCGGACGCTGGGTGTGGCGGCGGCGCGTCGAGCTCGTGACGGTGGTCGCTCACGACGGAGAAGCGATTACGGGATGCGCGCTTCGTCCCAGGCTCGCGCGGCGATCTCGTTAGCTGTTTCGTTCGGTGTTTGCGCGGACGTGTCGAGCCACATGCCGATCCGCGGGGTTCCAAAGCGAAGGGCGTTATCGAGAGCCGTGATCGTGTCGAACCCTGGCCGGTATGCCGACTTCGAACGAGACGCTTCGCGCGCGGCCACAACCTCGGGGCGCGGTGCCAACGTCACCGCACAGAGAGGCCGACTCTTGATCATCCCAACATATTCGTCGAGCTTCGGACCGAGAACGATGTCTTGGAGGACAACAGAGAACCCTGCTTTGAAGTAGGCGTCCGCAGTCGCAGCACCGAGCCTGTACCGCAGGTGCAGTTGTCTCTGTGCTTCAGGGGTTGGGTTGGACGTCATCTCGGCTCGGCCGGAGACGACCATCCGGCGGAAGACGTCGCCTTTGACGTGCACTCCTCGGCCGAATCGTTTCGCCAGTAGGTCGCTGACCGTCGACTTCCCAGCAGCCGAAATGCCAGTGACGAGAACGACGACATGTTTGTCGGTCAGTGACATGCGCTCAGCGTACGAGGACGGCGCTGCAGATTCGTACTCCCGCACAGCTCAACGAGCGAGCTGGCTCTGGGGAGCTGTTTGGCGCGCGCTGGGGTGATGTGTTCGCCCCGAGTCGCCGTTGACAGCGAGCGCCCCTTGGCCGAGGTGTGACTGCTTGGTCGAGGTCGACGCAACACCATGGCAGACGCTGACACCCCGTCAACGACGCCGACGTGGCTCGCCGCTACACCGGTCGACGACGTCCGCGCCAAGATCGGCCAGACCTCGCGACGTCAAGCGAATTTCTGCATCCCGTTGCGCTCTTTGTCAACGGGGCCCGGGGCCGGAAAGTCGCACGAACGGGCACATGATGACGGCTGCATCGGCTCGACGTGACATACACGTGCTGTGCCGACGTTGCAATCCGAGCGCGAACCATGCTCGTCAGCGGTCGAGAGTTTGAAACGAACTACGCGGCACGTGGTGCAGGGGACGTGAAGCGCATGAGTTCGTGGATCCAGGTCGTGGTCGGTGTGGCGGCGACAGCCCCGTTCCTCTCGACTCCGCATGTGTCCTGCACATCAACCTGTTGCACGTCGTTGGCGAAGATAAGGAGAAACGACCGCTGCACCGGATGGTAACTACTCGACTTATCGCCTACCCGGGTTCGGAGCAGGTTCGTGTCGGCTCGGAGCTGCAGGGCAGCGGCGGCAACGCGACGCGTGTCAGTCGTCCGTCGAGTCCGTACTCGCAGAACCGGACATTCAACGCGGTGATGGGCACCATCCGCTCGTTGATGCCTCTCATGGCACGGTTGGTCCTTCCCAGCGCGTAAGTCTGAAACTTGGTGTTCGGGATCGTCGGAGCCGCCGAGTTTCCCGCCACCGCTGGAGCAACCCGCGACGAGAATCGCTGCGCCCAAGGCCAACGCCCATACCGAGAACCGATTCGCAGCCATCGATGCTCGATATGACGTTTGCGACGCATGGCCCGTTCCCGGACTGCGGGCTTTGAATGTCCTCGCCGATGGTGCGATCGATCGACGAGTGCAGGTCAGCTCAGCGACTCTCCCTCTCCGGCGGTCCAAGCGCGCGTCGCCGAGTAACGCGTGAATTCGTCGAACCACGGCCGTGTGGCGTCGCGTCGGCCACCCGATTCGTCGGAGCACGCGCGGCGATCGCAACCGAGCTCCCGGCTGACGGACCAGCGCGACGACCTCGGCTGTGAAGTTCGTGGTGAACGACCGACGACGGTGGGGCGTCTTTCGTCCCCATGTCTTCATCGATCGCCATCCTCTGCGCGGGTCAGACCCCTGATGGTGGATGTCGGTCAGACCGGGTCAGCCCGAATGTCGACTGTGACCGATCGCTCGGGCCTCGATTTCCGAGCGTGTTTTCAGGTCCGGGTTCAGCGCGCGAACATGGCTGGATGGCGGCTGAAGTCGTGCTCACCCGCTGGGAAACGGATCGCTCCGTCCATGAGACGGCGGTCCGTGGTGCTGTCGGGACGGCCCGGAACGCAGTGCGCGGGTATGTGGGCTACGAGGAGTGGCCCACTTCCACTCACCCGATGATCCGCCGGGAGGTCGCGCGCTGCGGGATCGCGCTCATTGTGGGCTTCGGTGACCGAATCGACGTGTGGGACGCCACGAACGGCCCGAGCCGCTCACTCGCCGCATTCGTGGTCGGCAATCAGTCCCACGCCAGCCTCACCCAGCTTGGTGGCCACCAGCACGGCGTCCAGGTTGAGGTCTCCGTCGCCGGAGCGGTTGCCCTCTTCGGACGGGTGAGCGACCTCAACGACATGGCTGTCCCCATCGACGCAGTACTGGACCGCTGGGAGCGCGGCTGGTGGAGCAGGTCGGCAACGCCGCAACGTGGGCGGAGTGCTTCGCACTCCTCGACGATGTCTTCGCCGCGCGTCAGTTCCTCGACGGCAACAGAACTGGCGACGCCATCTCGCCCGAGGTGTCCTGGCTGCGACGCCAGTTGGTGGCGACCGGCGGTCAAGCTCGAGTCGAACCGCTCATGGACGAGACGGGGTGGAGTCGCCGAGTCGTCACCGAGCGTTTCCGCACACAGCTCGGCGTGTCACCCAAGGCCTACGCCCGCATCCTGCGCTCAAGCGCGCCCTGGGCTTGCTCGACGGTGTGGGGAACGGTCGGACATTGGCCGATGTGGCCACGGAGTGCGGGTACTACGACCAGTCTCATGTCACGCGGGATTGCGTGGCCCTGGCCGGATGCAGCCCAGCGGCGTTGATGGCCGAATGGACTGGCGAACCGGGAGTCAGGTTTCTCCAAGACGACGAGACGGTCGGCTCTGTACCGTGACCATATGACGACTCAGAAGGGCACCATCACGCAGACTGCTGTCATTCCCGTCCTTGTCTATGAGGACATTGAGGCAGCCCACGACTTCCTGGTTGGGACATTCGGTTTCACATCGGGTGGCGTCCATCGGACAGACGACGGCACCGTCGTGCACGGGGAGGTCCACATGGGTGATGCCGCCATCTGGCTGCACGCGGTCACTGAGGAGCACCAGATGGCGACGCCCCGCGGTTCGGCGCAGTCGCATGGGGGTCTGGAGGTCATCGTCGATGACGTCGATGCCCACTACGCGCGAAGCAAGGCGGCCGGTGCCCACATTGACCGTGGTCC
>Ga0182024_10027208_pt1 | contig 10014 bp, 10 predicted proteins | sample P32metaG_FD_120480 | JGI IMG/M metagenome (GOLD analysis project Ga0182024, IMG submission 120480) | Permafrost microbial communities from Stordalen Mire, Sweden - P3-2 metaG (Illumina Assembly) | ecosystem: Environmental > Terrestrial > Soil > Wetlands > Permafrost | place: Sweden: Stordalen...
AAAAAAGGAATCAAGTACGCCGAGGCGTATCAGCGCGTTTATCCGCAGGTGGCCAGCGAATTCTCCTGAGTGTAATAAGAATGCCCCACAAGGTGGTCCGCAAGATCTCGCGTCCCGATGCTGAGGCGGTAAAGCTGCTCGGCGAACTGGGCGTCGCAACGGTGCATGAAGCGCAAGGCCGCACGGGCCTGATGCTGCCGTACATGCGTCCCATCTATCTTTCGGCAAGGGTCTCAGGACCTGCCGTCACAGTGTCGTGCCACCCTGGCGACAACCTGATGATCCACGCCGCTGTCGAGGTCTGCAAACCGGGCGACGTTCTGGTGGTGGTGACGCATTCAGAATCCACCGACGGCATGTTCGGCGAGTTGCTTGGAACGTCCTGCCAGACGCACGGCGTGGTGGGGTTGATTATTGACGCCGGCGTTCGCGATACAACCGAACTTACTGAAATGAAGTTTCCGGTGTGGGCCAAGGCAATTTCAGCGCAAGGTACGGTGAAGGCGAGCCCCGGATCGGTGAACGTCCCCGTGGTGTGCGCGGGTGCCCTGGTGAATCCGGGCGATGTGATCGCCGGTGATGCGGACGGTGTTGTGGTGGTTCCGCGCGCCCATGCGGCCGAGGTTGCCAAAGCCGGCCAGCAGCGCATCGCCAAGGAACAGAAAACGCGCGAGCGTCTTGCCAAAGGCGAGTTGGGTGTCGATTTTTATGGTCTCCGCGCCAAGCTGAAGGAACTCGGAGTCGAGTACGTCGAGGAACTCGCCGAGGAAGCTTCCGCGAACGGACGGACTGTTGTAAAGGGGTAACACACATGGGAGAAATCGTATTTGCGGCAGCCACGGTTCATGCGCCGCAGCTCTTCACCTATCCTCCGAGCGAGGACAAAGCGCAGTTGGACGCCGATATCGCCGCCATGCGCGAGCTTGGTAAGAACCTGGACGAGATCAAGCCCGACGCGGTGATGGTGATCGGCAGCGACCACTTGGAGACATTTTTTCTTTCCGCCGTGCCCACGTTCGCCATCGTGGGAGGCGAGAAATCGAAGGCCGCCTTCGCCCGGAAAACCTACGCGCTTCCCATTCACGGATTCACCGAAGAGTTGGTCACCGATCTGGTGAACGATGGCTTCGATATGACCTACTCGCAGGATGCCGAGCTCGGACACGCGTTCGCCGCCGTCTACGAATGGGTGATCGAAGGGCGCTCGGTGCCCGTGATTCCGGTTTTCGTGAATACCTATCTGCCGCCGCTGCCCACGGCCCGCCGCTGTGCTCAACTGGGCGCGGCCATTCGCGATGCCATCCTCAAATCGCCCTACAAGATTGCCATCGTCGCAAGTGGGGGCATGTCGCACTATCCCGGCGCCTGGAAATATCCGCAGCCGGCATTTGATTTCGATTGGTGGGCCATTGCCCACATGGAGCGCGGAAACAACAACGCGCTTCTGGAACTGAGCAACGAGCAATTGGACGAAGTGGGCAATACCGAAATGCTGCCCTGGATGATTTTGTTCGGCGCCATCGGCCAGCAGCCGGGCGAGCTGATCACGTATCAGCCCACCTGGCACCACGGGCATGCGGTGATGCGCTTCATCCCCAATCGGAAGGGCACGCCGACAACTCCTGAACCCGCGGCCAAGTTCGGCTTTGGAAGCGCGGAAGGTTATCAGTTCTACCGGCACCCCGATCCGTCGGTGTATCCGTTGAATAAGCTGCTGTACGATCTGCGGTTCAGCCAGCAGTTGCGTCGGCGGTTGTTTGAGAACACGCCGCTGTTAGCTTCCGAGTACGGGCTCACGCCGGAGCAGGCCGTAGTGCTTGAGACAATGAAGGACGAAAGCATCGACGCGGTGCGATCTCTGAAACCGCATCCGCTGGTAGATGCGGGCGCGCATCCTCTCGGTATGTGGATGTCGATCATCACGGTGCAGGCCGAGCAGCGCCGCATGCGCGCCGAACAAGCGCAGGCCACGGCAACCAAGTAGCATTCACATGGCGACCGCGATAGCACCGCCGCCCACCACCGCCGCGACGCGCGTGAAATGGTTTCCGTTGCTGCTCGCGATCGTCCTCGGCCTGGCGCTCTACTTCATGCCCGCGCAGCATGGCTTAACACGCGCCGGGCAAACCGCGCTGGCTATCACCGCATTCACCATCGTCCTGTGGGCTTTCGGTGTGATGAACAACGGCGTGGCATCGGTATTGATGATGGCGCTGCTCATTCCGGCCGGCGCCAAACCATCGCTCGCGCTGAGCGGCTTCTCGAGCGGATCGTGGTGGATTCTTCTAGCGGTGCTCTACTACGGTTTTGCAATGCAGAAGACCGGACTGGCCGCGCGTATTTCGTACTATCTTTTGTCGCTGTTCCCGGCGACTTACTCCGGAATCCTGGCCTCGTTCTTCGTCATCGGCACGGTGCTCTCACTTGGCATTCCTTCCATGACCGTGCGTACGGCCATCATGGTTCCCATCGCCTGGGCCATTGTGAAATCGTTGGATTTGAAACCGCGCAGCAACGGGTCGGCGCTTATCATGCTGACGACCATCGAAATGGCCGTGGTGCCTGGCCTCGGGCTGTTGTACGGTTCTCTCGACGGCCCTGTCGTCGCATCGGTATTCGAGTTGAAGCATCTCCCGCTTACCTATCTCTCGTACGCGCGCGTGCTCTATCTGCCCGTATTGGTGCTATGCGCCCTCATCCTCTTCGGTAATCAATGGATGCTGAGACCCGAAAAGGCGCTGGACACCTCGGCCGAATTCGTGCGCGGCAAGTTGCGCGCACTGGGATCGTTCAAGCGCGATGAAATGATCACGGCGTTTATCGTGGTCTGCTCCATCGTGTTTTGGTCCACCGATCGCTGGCACCACTTGCCTAGCTTCTTCATCGGAATGGTCGGGCTCTCGATCTTCGCGCTGGCTGGTATCGTCGGCAATGCCGACATCGCGGGCGGCATTTCCTGGACCTTGCTGCTGTTCATGGGCGGCATTTTCAGCCTGCAAAACGTGCTCACCGAATACAAACTCACCGATTGGCTGGCCGGCTACTTCGTCCCCATCACACAGCATCTGACATTCAGCACAGTGGTTTTGCTGTTAGCGGTTGGAATCGCAACGCTCGCGGTGCGCTTTCTCGATCCTAGCGGCTTCATCGCCATCGTCGTCCTTTTCGTTCCCATTGTCGACACCACCAGCGCAGCCGGGATTCCGCCGCTGGTGCTCACCGCCGCGCTGCTGATTCCGTCGGTGCCCTTCTGGGCCAGTTATCAAAATATCTGGATGGCGATGGGCGAGGGCATTACCGAAGGCTTGGCTTTCAGCGGCGCTGAGCGCGTGCGTCTGGCGAATTTGTACGCCGTCATCGCCCTTCTCACTGTCGCCGCGTCCGTCGGATATTGGAAGCTCATCGGGGCGCTGTAATGCGAATCGGATTCGTTGGTTTCGGGGAGGCTGCGTATCATATTGCGAAGGGCCTGCGGCAACCGGGAATCGATTCGATTACCGCATTCGATATCAATCGGCAATCGGCGGGTGAAGGGCAAAAGATTCAAGATCGTGCTCGCGACGCGAACACACGCCTGGTTGACACGAACCAGGAACTCGCCGGAGCGTGCGACATCATGATGTCGGCGGTAACGGCCAATCAGGCCAAGAATGCCGCCGATCAGAACGCGCCGTATTTGACTCCGGGTCACATTTACGCCGACTTAAATTCAGTTTCTCCGGGCCTCAAACAAACTATTGCGCACGTGATCGAAGGCTCCGGCGCGCGCTTCGCCGAAATAGCGATGATGGCCCCGGTTCCGCCTTACGGGCACAAAGTTCCCATGCTCGCGGGCGGCGATGGCGCTCACGAATTCGTGGATCGGCTGGCGCCGTTTGGGATCTCAGCCGAAGTAGTCTCTCGCGAAGTGGGCACTGCGGCGGCAACCAAAATGTTCCGCAGCATCATCGTAAAAGGCCTGGAAGCATTGCTTACCGAGTGTGTGCTGGGCGCCAGCCGCTATAACGCCGATGAGCGCGTCTTCGCATCGCTGGCTGAAACTTTCCCCGGCATTCAGTGGAAAGATCTGGCCGACTATATGGTTGGACGCGTGGTGGAGCACGGCGCGCGCCGCGCACGCGAGATGGAAGAAGTGGCGGCCACGCTGCGTGAAATCGATGTTGAGCCTATCATGGCGGAAGCCATCGTGCGCCGCATGGACTGGAGCGTGGAAGCTGGCCTGAAGCAATTCTTCCACGGAGAGGTCCCTAAAAATTACCGCCAGGTTGTGGACGCAGCCACCAAAAAGCCGGTGGGTGCAGACTGAAGCTGTCCCGGCCCCTTCCGATAATTGCCGTTCTCTCCGCTTGCGCTGGTCTATGTTTCGGCGTCGATCTAAAGCCTGAAACCATTGAGGCGTTCGATCGTTACATCGCCGGCGTCGACGCAAGAATGCAGGTGCGCTGGAGCGGCGAGCATTTCCTCTGGTTTGACGATTCGCCCCAGATCCGATTGAGCTTGCTCGCGGGCGCGGTGGTGGCCCAGCCCATCCAGGGAAATGGCATTGTGACGCTTCCCGGTGGTCTAATTCAAGACTGGATTGGAGCCGTCTTCATTCCCAAGACCACGCTCAAAGAGACGCTGCAAATTGTAGAGGACTATCCGCAGCACACCCAGATCTACAAGCCCGACGTCGCCGAGGTGAAGGTGCTGTCGCACGACGGCAACGATTTTACGATTCGCACGCGCGTTATTAAATCGAAGTTCTTCATCTCCGATGTGCTGGATATCGACAACCAGATTCACTTCGTTCCGCTCGACTCGAAGCGTGTTTACAGCCGTTCGGCCAGCCAGCGTGTGGTTGAAATCGGCAATGCGGGAAAGCAGAACGAGCGCGAACTACCCGTCGGACACGACCGCGGGCTCATGTGGCGCATCAACGGTTATTGGTTTTTCGCAGAGAGCGACGGCGGCGTCTTCATTACGTGCGAATCCATCACGCTCACACGCGAGATACCGTTTTTGATGGCCAAGCTGCTGAGCCCGATTGTCCATGAACTCCCGGCCGAAGCCCTGAAGACCAGCTTGGAACAGACGCGAAAAGCAATCGTGAATCAGCCGCGGCTAATCGCTCCGTGACGAGCTTTAGGCTTCGGCTGTGGATGCTTGCGGAGCTGGCGCACTGATTTCTGCAGCTGGAAGCTCGATGGAAAACTGCTTGCGCGAATAGGTCTTCCCTTGCGTCTTGCGGGCCCGGAAGTACGGCTCCAGCCGTTCGAGCGCGCGCTGCATACTTGTGATCACGTGTTCGCGCATGGCCGCGGCCGACGCATCGCGATCCATCCCCACCAGCACTTCCATCAGGTCTTGATGGCGGCGCGAAGGTGTTCCATTGAACGCTCTTCCCACGCAGAGCCAGGTCGACGACAGGGCGCGCGTTCTCTCGATGGCGTCGCACAGCGCCGGGCAGCGAGTGCATTCCGAGATACGGCGGTGCAATTTCTCGTGGAGGTTTAAATAATAGAAGCGATTTGTTTCGGTCTGGGAACGCATGGCATCCACGCGCAGGCCCAGCTTCAGCAACTCGGAGCGTTCCTCGGGCGTGGCCATCTCCGTGAATAGCCGCGCGGCCTCTACCTCCAGCGCTTCCCGCACCAGATAATGTCCGCGCACATCTTCGCGGCTGGGAATGCGCACACGGGTGCCGGCGCGAGGGCGGCTTTCCAGCAGGCCTTCAAACTCCAGCCGCAGAAATGCTTCAGAAACGGGCAGGAAACTCATGCCCAGCTCGGCCGCAATTTTGCGCCGGGAAATCACTTGGCCGATGGCTACTTCGCCACGGAGAATTCGCTCGCGAATGACAACGTAGGCTTCACCGGCGAGGTCCGAGGCCCCGGAAGAGCGGTCTTTCATAAGTCCCCAATATTCAAGTCCGCAGGATGTTAAATCCTTATCATCCTAACACAAGGCGGCGGAGTCCAGTACACTGGGCGATGCGGCGCAAGACAGTGGGCGTCGCGGCCCGATTCATGAAAAATAAACGAAGCCGCGAATGGTTTCAAGCACCGGATTACTATGGTTTCGGCCGCAGGGCATGGTTGCGATCGGAAGGCTTTCCCGCCGACGTATTCGACGGTAAACCGGTGATCGGAATCTGCAATTCCTGGAGCGAACTCAACAACTGCAATGCGCACCTGCGGACCGTCGCGGAAGCCGTGAAGCGCGGTGTGTGGGCTGCGGGCGGAGTGCCGCTGGAGTTTCCCACTATTTCGTTGGGCGAAATGTTTATGCGGCCCACCACCATGATGTATCGGAATCTTATGGCGATGGACGTGGAGGAGTGTATTCGCGCCAATCCTTTGGATGCCGTAGTCCTGTTATGTGGATGTGATAAGACCACGCCCGCGCAGTTGATGGGCGCGGCCAGCGCCGACATTCCCGCCATCATGGTGCCCGGCGGTCCAATGTTGGCGGGCGAATGGAGGGGGCAGAGGCTGGGCTCGGGTACCGACGGCAAGAAGCTTTTCGATCAATACCGTACCGGCCGCCTCACCGACGACGAATGGTGCGAGATCGAAGGCTGCATTGCACGCACCGCGGGACACTGCACTGTGATGGGAACCGCGTCAACGATGACCAGCCTCGCCGAAGCGCTTGGTATGACGTTACCAGGAAGCGCGAATATTCCCGCACCGGATTCACGCCGCATGGCTATCGCCGAATTAAGCGGACGAGCGGTGGTGGGGATGATCGAGCAAGAGCTAAAGCCGTCGCGCATCCTGACGCGCGCTGCCTTTGAAAATGCTATTACGGTTTTAATGGCGCTGGGTGGGTCTACAAATGCCGTCATCCACTTGATCGCGATCGCCGGGCGTCTCGGCATCCGGCTCACGCTGGACGATTTCGATCGTATCTCGCGCCGCACACCGTGCATTGTGGATGTTAAGCCGTCAGGCCAGTTCTTAATGGAAGATTTATTCCATGCCGGTGGAGTGCCCGCCGTGATGAATCGAATTCAGGATCTGCTGGACGGCAGTTGTGAGACCGTGAACGGCAAGACGATCGGTGACAATATCTCCGCTGCAAGCCCGGGGAACGAAACAGTAATTCGCCCGCGCGATCGCGCCCTGAATCCGGAAGGCGGCATCGCGGTCTTGCTAGGCAATCTCGCGCCAAACGGAGCCGTCATCAAACAGACCGCTGCTTCACCAGATCTGTTGCGGCATCGGGGTCGCGCTTACGTGTTTGAAACTCGCGATGAAATGCTCGCGAAGATCGACCGCGACGATCTGCCTGTAAATCGTGACACAGTCCTTGTAATGCGAAACTGCGGGCCGAAAGGCGCGCCGGGATTTCCCGAATGGGGCCACATCCCCATGCCGCGCAAGCTGCTGAACGAAGGCGTCACCGACATGGTTCGCATCTCGGACGCGCGCATGAGTGGTACATCGTACGGCACGGTTATCTTACACGTAGCGCCCGAGTCTGCGATCGGCGGTCCGCTATCCCTGGTTCAGACCGGCGACGAGATTTTGCTGGATGTTCCCGATCGCAAACTCGAGCTGCTAGTGGACGCCGTGGAGTTGGCTCGCCGGGCGGCCCAGTTTACACCTCCCGCGCCGCACTACCAACGTGGCTACGGGCGTTTGTTCCTGGATCACGTGACGCAGGCCGATCTTGGTTGCGATTTTGATTTCCTGAGTCCGGACTATTTGCCGTAGGGAAGCACCGCGACGATCGTGGTCTTATTTTTCGTCACATGATAATCCGTATCCTTATTCGCGTGCCGTTCGCTGTGCGCCCGAACCCGCGGTGATTGCGAGATTAAAGCGCGCCGCTCGGATTCCGTCACATGTTGTGACTGTTGCTGGGTTTGTGCCGGCTGCTGATCCTGCGCCATCAAGAAACCGCTCATGATTAATAGTCCGATAGATAAGTTTTTTCATCTTGCAACCTCGCCGATCAGTTCGCAATTTCCGGGCCACCCATAAATCGAGCGCCATCATACACTTTCAAAACTCCTAGCGATCAAGGCTGGGAGGATTGGAAAAAATGACAAGTTGTAGCTACGGCTAACCACACGTCTAACCGGCCCTTCGGGCTCTCCAACTGGGCCTCGATCGAGGTAAGCTGATAGAGCCGCGTTAACAACGTGGCAGCCCGTTTCCGGATGCTAGAAATGAAATTTACGCTCTCTATAACTGCGGCCTCGCTCATCTTTGCCGCCATCCCCTCCGCACTCTTGGCTCAATGGCCTTCGTATCCCACGCCGGGAGTTCCAAAACTCGCCGACGGCAAGCCGAACATGGATGGTCCCGCGCCGCGGACGGCCGACGGCAACCCCGACTTTTCCGGCATCTGGGTGTTCGAAGGAAACCGGGGGCTGCGGCCGCCGGGCACACCTCCCGAGTTGATTGCAGGCTCGGGACCTGCTCCAGCTCCAAGTGCGGCCGCTGCTGCTACGCCTCCGCCTCCTCCCACTCCACCGGCTGCGGGAGGAACCGGCCTAGGTCCGAAGCCGCCAGGACCAAACCAATTTTTCGATATCGGATCTACTCTTAAGGATGGCCTTCCGTTCACGCCCTGGGCGCTGCAAGTGCGCAAAGAGCGCAAGGGAAATAACAACAAAGACAATCCCGACGCGCACTGTCTGCCGCTGGGTTTGATGCAGTTGCACACGCATCCCCAGCCACGAAAGATCATCCAGATGCCTAAGCTCATCGTAATTTTGTACGAAGCTCAGGCTGGAGTTCGTCAGATTTTCATGGATGGACGCCCGCTGCCAGGTCCTGATGCGGAGCCATGGTGGTATGGATATTCGATTGGCCATTGGGATGGCGACACGCTGGTGGTGGAGACCAACGGCTTTCGCGACGACGTGTGGCTGGATGTCGAAGGTAGTCCTCTGACGAACACCGGCAAGATGACCGAGCGTTTTCGCCGCGTCAACTTCGGACACCTGGAAATGGATATCACAGTGGAAGATCCCAAGGCTTACACCCATCCGTGGACTGTTAAGATCAAGCAGCGCTTGTTGCTTGATACCGACTTGATCGAGTTCATCTGCAATGAAAATGAGAAATCCGACGCTCACCTGGTAGGCAACTAATCTGACCAACGAAGAACGCAAATCAGTGGCGATCGAGTATCTCAAGGCGCTCGACAACGGCGGTTCCACTTCCTCCGGCGGTTCGATCTTCGATCTGTTCGCGGCCGACGCCCAGGTTTACTTCCCGAAATGGGGCGTAGCGAAGGGCAGAGAACAGATTGAAAAGCTGTTCGGCGATGTGGGCGGCAAGCTGAAATCGATCACGCATCACTATTCCGGCTTGAACTGGATATTTTCAGGTGGCGACGTAATTGTGTGCGAAGGCACCAGCCACGGCGAGCACGCGGACGGCCCGTGGCGCGCCGGCGATCCAGATTGGGGCGCGGGCCGGTGGTGCGACGTGTTCGAGATCCGCGACGGTTTAATCCAGCGCTGCTTCATTTACTTGGATCCGGATTACGCAGCGAAGGACACGGATCGTTATCCGTGGATCAAAAGGTAGCTCGAGGCTGCAATCTTCGCGAGCTGCATAGGAGCACATTGAATTGATGACCAAACAAGAGGTTCGCGCGCGGATTGAGGAACTCGCCATCGTGCCCGCGGTTCGTGCCGCGAATTCCGAAGACGCTCTGTTCGCGGCCGAGGCCGTCTCCCGTGGCGGTCTGCCCATCGTGGAACTCACCATGACCGTTCCCAACGCCACTCAGTTGATCGCTCACCTGATACAAAAGCATCCGCACATGGTGGTGGGCGCGGGCACGGTATTGGATTTAGAAACCGCGCGCGCCTGCCTGGCTGCCGGCGCGCACTTCATTACCAGCCCAGGCTTGGATCTGGACATCGTCGAGTTCGCGGCCCAGGCGGGAGTAATTGTGATGCCGGGAGTTCTGACGCCCAGCGAAATCATAGCGGCGGTGAAGGCCGGTGCCGACTTCGTCAAAATATTCCCCTGCGCCCAGGTCGGCGGCGTCGATTACCTCCGCGCT
>Ga0182024_10027209_pt1 | contig 10014 bp, 9 predicted proteins | sample P32metaG_FD_120480 | JGI IMG/M metagenome (GOLD analysis project Ga0182024, IMG submission 120480) | Permafrost microbial communities from Stordalen Mire, Sweden - P3-2 metaG (Illumina Assembly) | ecosystem: Environmental > Terrestrial > Soil > Wetlands > Permafrost | place: Sweden: Stordalen...
AGTTCGAGCTCGAGGCCAACCAGGAGACGCTCGAGGTCTATCCGTTCCGATTTGCCTTGCAAGTTCGATTCGAGCTGGACGGCCCGACGCTCGCCCTCACGACACGTATCCGCAACACCGGTGATGTGCCCATGCCCGCGAGCTTCGGCTATCACCCGGCGTTGCGTTGGCCAATGCCCTTCGGGCGCGAGCGGTCACGCCATGTCATTGAGTTCGAGCGCGATGAGCCCGCTCCGATCCGGCGTCTCGACGCCGGCGGATTGTTGACGCCGACGCGGCATCCGACACCGATCTCGGATGGCCAGCTCGCCCTCGTCGATTCACTATTCCAAGACGACGCCATCATCTTCGATGAGATCCGGAGCCGCAGCGTGATCTACGGAGCCGACATTGGTCCACGGCTGCGCGTAAGCTTTCCGGACAACCCCTACCTCGGTGTCTGGTCGAAGCCGGGAGCGCCCTTCGTTTGCATCGAGCCTTGGCACGGGTTGGCGGATCCGCAAGGGTTCAGTGGGGACTTCTATGCGAAGCCCGGAGTATTCATAGTCTCACCAGGCGCAGACGCCGCGTTGAGGATGTCCATCACGCTGCTCGGCACGCGATGAAGATGGCCGAGTTTCGGATGGGCGGCACAGCGCCCGCTCAGGCTGCCTTCGCCAGCTCGCTATCAATCGCCGTGGTCAGGCGCACATCGTCAGGCGCCACGTCGGGAGCGAACCTCCCGGCCACTGATCCATCGCGGGCGATGAGAAATTTCTCGAAGTTCCAGAGAATGTCGCCCGGAGCCCCCGGCTTGACGCCATACCCCGCGAGCTTCTCGCGCATGGGGCCGTCCCCGACTGCCTCGCGGCGGGCATCGGTGAGGTATTCATATAGAGGATGCCGATCGGCTCCCCCCACACTGATCTTGCCGAAGAGCGGAAAATGCACGTCGTAGTTCGTCGCGCAAAAGCTCGCAATCTCCGCCTCCGTGCCCGGCTCTTGACCCATGAAGTTGTTGGCCGGGAAGCCCAGAATTTCAAGCCCCTGGGTGTGCCTGGCTTGGTAAAGCCTTTCGAGCCCGGCATATTGGGGCGTGAGTCCGCACTTGGATGCCACGTTGACGATCAATAGAACCTTGCCACGGTAAGCGCTCAAGGTCGCGGGTTGGCCTTCCAGGCGTTTGAGCGATATTTCGAATAGATTTGCCTTCATCACGACTGCTCCTTTATGAGGAGTGCCCGAGTATCTCAGTTGCCTGCCCCCCGTATCAACAAACCCCGTTTTCCTCCCGTTGACTGACACCGGTTCAGGGGATTCCACCTACATCGCCGCCGATTGCCTCGTGCTCCACTTCTGCCTAAGCTGGCGTGAGCCCGCGCTGCCGCTGTGCAGTCACCTAAAAAGTAATGAGGAATAACATGACATCTCGCTCGGGTTTTCTCGCCTTCGGTGTTCTCGCGCTCGTGGGTGCGTGCATTCTAACGTCCGCCTGCTCGAGTCAAAAGGCGCCGGCCGAAAAAATGATTTCGGATATCCAGACGGCCACGGACGCTGCTGGCCCCGATGCAGCAAAATACGTCCCGGACGAATTGGCGAGCGTACAGAGCAAGCTCGGCGGCTTGAAGGGATCCTATGACAAGAAAGACTATAAGGCGGTCCTTCAGGACGGTCCGCCCGTGTTGAGTGCGGCGCAGGGCCTCGAAGGGGCCGCCACGGCAAAAAAAGATTTGATCGCGCGCGGCTTCAGCGACCAGTGGGCGACATTGTCGAGCACGCTCCCGGGTAATGCGAGCTCGATCCAGAGCCGCATCGATTTCCTGAGCAAGCGGGAGAACAAGAAGCTCGCCTCCGGCGTGGACCTCAACGAAGCCAGATCCGATTTGAGCGATGCCGAAGCCTCCTGGACCAAGGCTCAGGACGCCCATTCGCAGGGCAACGTCGAACAGGCCGTCACCATCGCCAAGACGGTGCAGACCAAACTCGCGGCGGTCGCCGCCTCGATGAAGCTCAATCTGGCGCAGCCCGCGGCCGTCACCGACACCTCGCCTTGACACCCGCTCAGAGCTCCGCGGCCTTTTCGGGCATGCAAATCCCGGCTAGGAGATCGCGCACGGCGGCCATGTTTCCCTTGAATCGGCCTCGTCGATCGATGGAAGATTCCGGCCGAATCGTCTTGATGCCGTTGATGGCGAGGGCACGCAACGTATTCGACCACGCCTCTTTGGCGGACAGCGTTCCCTTTTTGAAAAGGTACCAGGGATTGACGATCTGCGAATAGCCGAACTTCGCGCCCGATACCCGTCCTTGTTTGAGTCCCAGATGGACCCCGATCAGCGAGCCGCATTGAACCAGGCGGCCCGATTTCTTGGCAGTGCGTGAGAAATCCTTGTCCTCGAGCCACCCATAGAGAGCCAGACGCTCGTCGAACCTCACGTGTCCGCCGATCGCGGACATTCGAAAAGCCATGTTGCATCCATACAGGTCTCGAGCCTCGGACACACTATGTTCGGGCTCCGCGACATCGGCCTCGCTGATCAAGCGGTCCGCTTCCTCCCAGGACACCGCATCGGACAGGGCGGCGCCGTCGCGTATGACGCGTCCGGATACGCCGGCGACACTCAAGTCGGCGCGAAAGACGCTGACGCTCCGCTCGATCCAGTGGGGCGACGGTACGAAGTCGTCGTCGAAGAAGAAAACCGCGTCGCAGCGGCCTTGAACCCGGTCCAACGCCCTATTGCGCTGGATCGAAGTTCCCGCCGACCCCAGAATTACGTCTACTTTCATCCAGGTATTGAACTTCGTACCCAAGTCCGCCTCCTCCGTCGCGGAGACCACGATCAGTGACGGGGATAGGGTTTGCTGCTCGAGCACCTTCAAAAGACGCTTGACGGCCTGCGGTCGCCCTTTGGTGGCGACCACTACCGCAGTGCGGACACCGGACAACATTGGACTAGCGCGCGGATCCATTACGTACCTACGACTCATCGAGAGCCCATTAGTTTTACGAAAGAACAGACATTGATAGCCTTTGGGCCTTACAAATCCTTAACAGGAATATTTCGGATTTCTTACAGGCGCGTGTTACTTTGTCATGCAAAGTCACCGGTTGCTCGCGGTCGGCTATGATGGCTAAAAACCAACAGCCCGACGGACGCGCAACTCATCGACACGAGCTCCAACCACGCTGCGGCGCTTCCACTCGTCATCATGGGGGTGTCGGGAAGCGGAAAATCTACGTTCGGCTCGGCGCTCGCGCGGGCGCTGGACATGAGTTTCGTGGACGGCGACGATCTTCATCCCGCGGCGAACGTGGACAAGATGCGGCGCGGAGATCCGCTAAACGACGATGACCGCGAACCTTGGCTCCGTGCGATCACTGCCGTCCTTAAGGACGATGCCTCCCATCCGAGCGGCGTCGTAGTCGCCTGCTCCGCGCTGAAGCGAAGGTATCGAGACACCCTGCGAGCTGCGCACGGTCTGCGATTCGTGTTCCTCGACGCCGAGCGGCGATTGGCCGAGGAGCGCGTCGAGGCGCGCCCAGGTCACTTCATGCCGTCTGACCTCATCGCGAGCCAGTTCGAGGCGTTGGAGCGACCGGACGATACGGAGACCGACGTCGTCACCGTCGACGCCCGCTTGCCGGTCGGGGCCGCGGTGCGCGCCGCCATCGATTTGCTCGGCGAGCGGTCCTCCGCTGCGCAAACGCAGGAGCAGTCGATTCTCCGTTCCTGGAACGTGAACGCCGCGCCTTGGACCCACGCGGTCCGCGAGGAGCGCATCGACAGCCGGACGCATGTCACCAATCGGGCGATCATCGAGCCACTCCTCGCCCTGTCCGTTCGGCGTGTTTTGGATATCGGCTGCGGTGAGGGCTGGTTGGCCCGCGCACTCGGCCGGGAGGGAATCGCTGTGACGGGCGTCGACGCCACGCCCCCGCTCATCGCCGAGGCGCGGAGACTCGGTGGCGGCTTCTTCGCCGTTCGCAGTTATGAAGATCTTGCCGCCGGTCGTTTCGAGCAGCGCGATTTCGATGCGGCCGTCTGCAACTTCTCGCTGTTGGGAGAGGACTCGGTCGAGAGATTGTGCCATGCCCTCCACCGGTACCTCGCGTCTTCGGGCTATCTCGTCATTCAGACGCTTCACCCTCTGGCGTCCTGCGGAACAAACCCGTATCGCGACGGCTGGCGGGCCGGAAGCTGGTCCGGCTTCGGCGCGGAGTTCACCGATGCCCCGCCCTGGTATTTCAGAACCTTAAGCTCCTGGCTGACGCTCTTGAGGCGCTCAGGCTACGAACTGCTCGACTGCCGCGAGCCGACCGCCTTCGGGGCACCCGCACCCTCCTCGATCATTTTCGTGGGACGCTCGTTATTGCCTTCCGCGTCGCGCGCCGCGGTCAAGGTCCCTCCTCACCAGTGACCGCAACGAAAACCGCCGATCCCCCGCGCACGACGCGCAACAAGACGGGCTCCTTGGTCGTGGGCTTGGCGACAGCCAGCATGTCGCCGGCGTGGAGCACAGGCGTCGTGCCCAGATGAGTGATGAGATCGCCGACCTTGAGGCCCGCCAAGGCGCCGGGGCCCGACGGACGCAACTGCGTCACGATCAACCCGGTCGATTCGTCGCTCGCCTTGAGCGCCCTGCGAATGTCATTCGTCGTGTCCGCGACGCCGAGCCGCAGAGCCGGCACCCACGTATCCTGCCCGCCGGTCATGGTCGGATCGGAAACCGGCTCGGGAAGCGTCCCGATTTTCATCGCGACCGATTGCTCTTCTCCCGACCGTAGGATGCCGAGCGTGACGAGCGAGCCAGGGACTAGACGTGCCGTGATCTTGCTCAGATCCCTGAACGTCACCGGGGCCGACCCGACCTTCAACAGCACGTCGCCCACGGTGAGTGTTCCCGCAGCGGGCCCTTGCGCATCCACCGCGGTGATCAAGGCGCCCGTCGCGCTCTTCATGCGCAGCGCAGCCGCCAACTCCCGGGTCATGGTCTGTGCCGATACGCCGATGTATCCGCGCGCCACGCGACCATGGGCTTCCAGTTCATGGGTGACGGCCGCAACCGTTTCGGCTGGTATGGCGAACCCCAGCCCCACGGATCCCCCACTGGGAGAGAAAATGGCGGATGTCACGCCAACGACCGTGCCATCCACTGTCACGAGCGGGCCTCCGGAATTGCCCCGGTTGATGGCCGCATCGGTCTGCAGGAAGTCGATGTAGGGGTCGTCCTCCAGGATTCGCCCCCGGGCGGATACGATCCCGGCGCTGACGGATTGCCCGAGGCCGTAGGGATTTCCGATCGCTATCACGGCATCGCCGACGGCCACCGTTTGCGAGGAGCCCAGCCGGAGCGCCGGCAAACGACCGGCATCGATCTTGAGAAGCGCGATGTCCGTGACTGCATCGGAGCCGACGATGGTCGCAGGCAGCTCCCGGCCGTCCGCGGTGCGCACCCGGACCGTGCGCGCACCGACGATGACGTGCCGATTGGTGACGATGAGGCCATCCTCTCGGATGACGAAGCCGGAACCGAGTGAGCCCATAGCTCCCTCATCGTGCCTAGGATCGTCAGACTGCGCGGCGAGCAGGCGCCGGATGATGGCATTGACCTGGTTGGGGTCGGTTTCGGCTTGCGCTCGCTGCTCCGCACGCGCCGCTGCCCGGTCGGCCTCGTTGACCCGCTGCTCCGCGACGAGAATGGTGACGACGCTTGGGGCGACACGCCGGACGAGAGCGGCATATCCCGTCGGCTCGGCGCAACTGCCGGTGCCCGTGGACAGGCCGGCGAGCACGATCAGCGTCGGAAGGAGGCGACCTAGACTTAACCCACGTGACAGCACGGGCATGGGGAACCTCGAATTTTCGTGGGAGCAGCTTAGAATAGCAGCTTGGCCTTAGGGGCCAACCCGACAGGTCGCCATGCCGCTCAAAATGCTCGTTCTATATGGCTCGTATCGAGCGGACCGCCGTGGGATTCGCCTGGCCGAGTACCTCCTGAACGGCTTTTTAGCGCGGGGCGAAGACGTTGGGCTGATCGATGCAAAGGCGGTCGGGCTGCCGATGCTCGATCGCATGTACAAGGAGTATTCAAAAGGCTCCGCTCCGGTCGCGATGGAATCTCTGGCAAACAAAATACGGGCCGCCGACGCATTTGTGTTCGTGGCCGGCGAATACAATTGGGGAGTTCAGCCGGGCCTCAAGAACTTGACCGATCATTTTCTGGAGGAATGGTTCTGGAGGCCGGCCGCCGTCGCCTCCTATTCGGCCGGAAGACTGTCGGGAGTGCGCTCGGCGACGGCATGGCATGGAATCCTCTCCGAGATGGGAATGGTCGTGATCTCGAGCGCCTTGTCCGTCGGTCCGATCAACGACACCTTGGACGACCGCGGCCGGCCGGTCGGTTCCCTGGGCAAATCTTTGGAGAAATCGTTCTCCACTTTCGCCGAGGACCTGACGTGGTGGGCAAACGCTGCCAGAGCCCACCGAGCAATCGCACCGCCTCCTTACTAGTTCGGTTGAGCGCGGCTGGCTCGGCCCCGCTCGACGACCGGCCGTCAGATATCCTTCGCGCTGTCGTCCCCGGTGACCTCCGGGAGTAGGACAATCCCTCCCCCGGATCGGGTGTTCATGCGACTGACCCCTTCGCCCGTTGGAGTAGCGTGGGGATTGGCGCCCACTTCTACGGCGTCAAGGAGCAATACATGGGCACACGACCGCAGCCGGGTGGACATCCTAATTCCTCGGATGAGCCTACCCTCCCGGGCGGCGATCCGGACCAGCCGCCGTCTGATCTCCCCAAGCCGTCCCGCGATGGTAAGCCCAACACTAAAGTTCAGGACCCCAAGGAATATGGCCACGTGGACGTCGAAGACAGGCCCGAAGGCGAGGCTCGACCGAAACCTCATCAAATTTTCTAGCCGCGGAATTCGAGCATCAGTCGCTCCACTTGATCGAGATCGACCGGCTTGGTCAAATGGTGGTCGAAGCCCGCGGCTCTCGCCCGATCCTTGTCCCCCGCCTGGCCCCAGCCGGTAACCGCCAGGAGCAGAATCTGGGCGCCCCATGGCTCCCGCCTCACGGCGGCGGCAACCTCATAGCCGCTCAAACCGGGCATGCCGATGTCGAGAATCATCACCTTAGGCGTAGTCTCTCGCGCAATCCGCAAGGCCTCCTCGCCCGAATAGGCGACGGATACCTCGTGCCCATTCAACTTGAGAATCATCGTCATGCTGTCCGCCGCGTCACGATTGTCGTCGGCGACCAGGATCTTCAATTCTCCGTTGCCGGCCGTTGCCGACTCGCGCATCTCGGCAGCGTCATCCGGAGCGCCCACGGACGAGACCACCGAGCGAGGCAGGTGAATCACGAACTCGCTGCCGCGTCCGATCCCGGGACTCGACGCTTCGACCGTGCCCCCATGCAGTTCGATCAGTCCCCTGACCAGAGCCAGGCCGATTCCCAAACCGCCTTCGGCGCGGTCGATCGCCGATGTAACCTGCGCGAACATCGTGAACATTTCGGTGAAGGAATGCGCATCGAAGCCGATGCCGTTGTCCTTGACCGACATCGACAGCCCGCCCGGCAGCAATTGAACCACGAGCGAAATTTGGCCGCCCGGGTCGGTGTATTTCGCCGCGTTGGTCAGAAGATTCGACACCGATTGCGACAACCGCAACGGGTCCACCTTCAACGCCATTGACTCTTCGGGCAGATCGATCGAGAGCTGATGCTGCTTTGAATCGAGAAGCGGTCGCACGGTCTCCACGGCCGCCCTGACGACCGCCTTGAGCTCGACGGTCTCGAATTTCAGATCCAGCCGTCCCCGGGTGATGCGGGATACGTCGAGCAGATCGTCGAGCAACAAGGCCATCCGCTGCACTTGACGCGATATGACCTCTCGGGCCCAGCGGCTCTGCCCCTCCGTGACCTCGCTCGACTCGAGCAATCTGACGCCGTGACGGATGGGCGCGAGGGGGTTGCGCAGTTCATGCGCCAGCGTTGCGAGAAATTCATCCTTGCGCCGGTCTGCCTCGCGCAGTTCGTGCGAGCGCGCCTCGACTTCCTCCAGCATATTGTTGAAGGCGTCCACCAAGACGCCGATTTCGTCATCCGAAGTCTTTTTCGCCCGCACCGCATAATTCCGGTGGGCGACGATCTCACGGGCGGCTGCTGCCACGGAATCGAGCGGCTCGGTGATTCGTCGTTGCAATCTGGACGCGAGCAGGAACGCCACTGCCATGCTGGGCAACGTGACGAGAACGAAGATCCCGAGGTACGCCCCCACCCTGCCCCAGAGGTTGTAAGCCGCACGAAGATAGATGAATCCCAAGGTCTCGCCGTCGCGCCGAATCGGCTGCGCGAGCTCCGCCAGGTCGCCGCGCACCCGGAGGAATTCGCCGTTGCGCAGCTGGCGTGGCAAATCGGCGTGGTTCCGGGCATAGGAGGCATACAGATCGCCGTTGGCCGTGTACAGGGCAGCCGCCAGAACCTCGCGTCGCGCCTGCAGTGCCGATACGTTGCGCTGTGCCAGATCATGATCGTCGAATTCCAGAGCCGGGGCTGTGGATAGAGCCAGGATCGCGGCTTCGGTCGACAGACCCGAAGCCCAAGATGAACGGTACACCAACAGATCCTGCGTCAGCATCGCCAACCCGGCGAGCCCGAGGGCGATCGCCGTGGTGACCAGCGCCACCCTCATCAATCGAGCACGCACGGTACCCCGGCGGATGATCGCGGTTTCCCACGCATCTGTAATACGATCCCAGGGGCTGCGCTTCATGACGGATCGATCTCGCTATTTTTGTTGGAATCGCCGCGGAAATCCCACTCGTGCGGCGCACCTTGCATGTCGCGCGACTGCCGCCCGCCCCCGAACACCCGTACCGCGACCGCCAGCAGCTCCGCACTGATCTTCAGATGAGCGCGGTCCGCGGCGCTCAATGAGACTTCAAATCGCACCCGATGATCGAGCACGAGAAAATTGAGCGCGGCCCCTGCGTTGAGGCCGCCATCCTCATCCGTTACGACCAGCGTCGAGTTCGCCGCCAGCTCGGTGAGTGCCGGACGCAAAGTGTCGGCGTGGCCGCTGCCGATGAAGAGTATCGTGGGTCGGCCGGTGTCCTTGATGCGGCCGGCCTCCACCACCTCGACAGGCCGATTGTTGATCTGATGTCCGGCCGCCAGGCGCTTCAGTTCTCGCGCCACCCCCGGTGAATCGACCACGGCAATGATGAATCGTTTGGACGAATCTGCGGTATCCGGCCAATCGACATACCCCGCGAATCGGTACAAGTAGGCGGCCTTGACCGAATCCCCCGAATACCCCGTGGCCGCCTGCGCGGGCCCGAAGCAATACATTCCAGAGAAGAGCTGCGCGCAGAGGACGCCCATGCGCGCGCAGCGGACCAATCGTGTGCCGGCCGTCATGGTTCGGTCAGCGATTCCCACGCGCACGGAGCGCTCAAGCCGCTGAAAATTCTGTAGATGGGGTCCTCATGGGTCAACGCCGTGCCGGTGTAGAAAGGCCCTACGTCGCTACGATACCCTATCCGATGGCGGTTCGGATGGTCCGCCGCTCTGCCCTTGGGCGGGGTCGCCTCAACCCAAATCGGCGCCTGGCCCCCGTCGGAACCGGACTCTACCCTCCCGAATGCTTACTTTGGCGGTCTCGGTTGACTGCCCCCCGCATCGATTGAATACTGCTCCGCTGAATCCACCCAATGTCCCCGCGGAAGTAGCACTTTGGACGCACGAAACGACTGGACTCTTCCCGAGGTCAAATTCCTCTTCGCCCTTCCTTTCATGGATTTGATGTTTCGCGCCCAAGAGGTGCATCGTAGATTTCAGGTGCCGAATACCGTCCAGGTCAGCACCCTGCTCAGCATCAAGACGGGCGCATGCCCCGAGGACTGCGCGTACTGTCCGCAAAGCATCCGCTACGATACGGGACTCGACGCCCAAGAACTCCTGGAGCTCGACGACGTGCTCGCGCGTGCATCCGCCGCCCGGCAAGCCGGCGCGACCCGCTTCTGCA
>Ga0182024_10027210_pt1 | contig 10014 bp, 8 predicted proteins | sample P32metaG_FD_120480 | JGI IMG/M metagenome (GOLD analysis project Ga0182024, IMG submission 120480) | Permafrost microbial communities from Stordalen Mire, Sweden - P3-2 metaG (Illumina Assembly) | ecosystem: Environmental > Terrestrial > Soil > Wetlands > Permafrost | place: Sweden: Stordalen...
CGTGACGGCCACGCGTGCCGCCAGATCAATGCCGGCAGCGCGGACTGGCGAATCGATGGCCGGCTCGCCAGCGGACGACGATTCGTCGTCGTGTACGACCATCCCCACGGGGCTGACCACACCGTGGTGCGGATCGTCAGCGTGTGGCCCTTCTGAAACCGATCTCGAAGGAGTACGCTGGAGGACATCATGAAACTGCACTACGATCCCGAAGTCGACATCGCATCGATCTCCCTCGAGAAAGGGGAGGCCGTCAGCCAGGAGCACCCCTGGGGCCTGATCGACCGTGATCCCGACGACGGTCATCTGATGGGCTTCGTGATCTGGGAGGCGTCGAAGATGCTGCCTGCCGAGATGATCGCCGCGCTTCCCACCTCGGGCAAGCACCACGGCGTGGCCGTCTGAGCGACTCGCCAGATCTAAGAACGCAGCGTTATACCTGTTGCGGCTCCGCGGGAGTTGCATGGCCAGGCGTGGTGGCCTTGCCAGCCAAACGTTGTTCTATTCCGTTGGTCCTGGTCTCGCGTTGCCGTGGGCGGATGAGACTGACCAGGCGCGTGCTTTATTGTTCTTCAACCTTCGTCGGTCCACTGCCATCCGCGCTCGAAAACGCGAGACCAAGACCTGGCGTTTCGAATGACGTCAGGCCGGCAAGGCCGTCGCGCTGGGGAACGCGATTTCCGGGGTGCCGTAGCAGCATCTCAGCTTGCATCCTCTTCCTCACCACCGCCTGGCCATGCAATTTCCGAGGCGCCGTAGCAGCATCTAAGCACGCATCCTTTCCCTCACAACACCAGGCCACGCCATCCCCCTGGATGGCCGTATCTGGTTCTATGGGCCTCTTCTTCACACAAAATCAACAAAGCCGGCAAGGATAGGTGAGTCGGCACGGCTTCGACGCTCATCAAGACGGTTCCTGACGAAGCATGTCCAGAGCCTGTTCACGGTCACCGGCAGCGCCGAGACCGATGCGCTCCCAAGGGCCGTCGCGTTGCGGCTGGTTCCCGAAGGGCTCGTGACCGTGAGGGCGGTCTGACCGATTGTCAGCAGCGGCCCCGGTTGAGATGTCCGAGGACGCGATCACGATCGAGCTGTCGGCGACTCAAGTCGACCGGGTCGTTCGCGAGGCTGGGAAGGACACTGGTCTACTGGGCCTCGTTGGGGGAATGGAGGACCTCGTCGAGTTCCTTCGCTCAGGATTGAGATGGAGCTTGGGGCTCTCTGGGTAGGAGGCGGTGGCCGTCGACGACTGCCGTGGCGAGGTCGATGAGCTTGCGGTTATCGACACGGGACTGCTCGCGGAGCATCTCGAAGGCGCTCGCCTCGTCGATGCCGTGGCGCTCCATCAGGATGCCCTTGGCTCGCTCGGTCAGGGCGCGGCGCCCGAATGCGCCCTGGAGGTCCTGGTACTCGGCGAAGCGCCGCAGCACGATGTCGATCGCGCTCTGCCAGTCCTCGACGTCGGCGTCTGAGATGTGGGCGAAGACTCCTCGCTTGGACGCCTCGTTGATGAACTCGGGGTCGCGGGCGTGGAGCAGCACGATCACCGGGCAGGCGGCTTCCCGCACGATCTTGTCGATCAGCTCGAGCGCGTGCTCTGAGCTCTCCCCGAGCCCCACGAGCGCGACGTCGGGCCGCTCTCTGGCGGTCACCGGCCCGACGTCCGCGACGTCGATCTCACGGGCGATCACCTCGTGGCCGAGCCCTACGACGATCGGAGCGACGAGCGCCAGGCGGTCCTTGCGCTCGTTGGCGATCAGGACACGCAGGTGCTTGGTCTCGCGGTAGCTCATAGCGGTTCAGCCATCCGGCCCGGCGGATAGCAGGTAGGATAGATGTTGCTCGCCTCAAATCTCGGCGGGCTGTGATTTTTCCGGCTCCGACACTTGGCTGGCGTTTGCGCAGCGACCTGAACGGTCAAGCGCCCCCAACGCACGCGTCAGGAGCCCGTCATCGCACGACTCACCAGAGCGCCCAATCAACACCGTCTCGTGGGTGCGGACCGCCAGCCGGGTGTCGTGGCGGCGATGCCAACCACCAACTCGCTCGACGCCGCAACCACGTGCGACGGAGACACCGCGATCGTCGAATCGTTCGAACTGCGCCGCCGCTTCGGCGAGGGCGAGGCGGCCGTCGACGCGCTGGCCGGGGTGACGGTGGACTTCCCAACTGGGCGCTTCGCGGCGATCATGGGCCCGTCAGGGTCGGGCAAGTCGACACTCATGCATCTGCTCGCGGGGTTGGATCGCCCCACCTCCGGCACGGTCAGGGTCGGCGGCGTGGAGCTGACGGATCTCGATGACAAGCAGCTCACGCAGCTGCGCCGTGACCGGATCGGCTTCATCTTTCAGACTTTCAATCTGCTGCCGGTGCTGAATGCTGAGGAGAACATCCTGCTGCCGCTGTCGCTCGCGGGACGCGACGTCGACCGCGAGTGGTTCGACCGGCTCGTGGACACGGTCGGCATCCGCGACCGGCTCAGCCACCGTCCCGCGGAGCTCTCCGGCGGCCAGCAGCAGCGTGTGGCCGTCGCGCGCGCTCTGATCTCGCGCCCGTCCGTCGTGTTCGCGGACGAGCCGTCCGGGAACCTCGACTCGAAGGCCTCCGGCGACGTGCTGCAGCTGTTGCGCCACGCAGTGGACGACTTCGGACAGACGGTGGTGATGGTCACTCACGACGCCCACGCGGCGTCGTTCGCCGACCGGCTGCTCGTCCTCGCCGACGGCAGGATCGTGCACGACGGCGAGGCTTCAAGCGCCGAGCACGCACTCGATCTGATGAAGGCAATCGGCTGATGAGCAAGCTGGTGCTCCGCGGCTTCGCGGAGCGCAAGCTCCGGGCGCTGCTGACGGGCGTCGCGATCGTCCTCGGGGTGGCCCTGATGGCCGGCACCTACATCCTCACAGATACGATCAACCACTCCTTCTCGGAAATCTTCACGACCGCCTATAGAAACAAGGCGGTCGTCGTCACCGCCAGGGAAACGCTCGGTCACAGAAGCGGCTCGCAGACGTACGCGATCAGCGAAGCGACGCTCGCCCGCGTGCGCGCGGTGCCGGGCGTGTCCGCTGCCTCCGGCGCCGTCTCCACCAGGGCGACATTGCTCACGACTAGCGGCAAGCGGATCACGGGCACCGCCCCGTCTATCGTCGATGCGGTGCAGCCGGCGCGCTTCGAGGCCTTCACCGCAGCGAAGGGCTATCTGCCGCGAGCCGCCGACGAGATGGCGATCGACCAGGCGAGCGCCCAGCGCGACAATCTCAGCCTCGGCCAGCAGCTCGTGATCGCGGGCAGCGCTCCAGCGCGGCGCTACACGATCTCCGGGATCGCGAAGTTCGCTGGCAGCGAATCCTTCGGCGGCGCGAGCGTAGCGCTGCTCCTCCCCGCCCAGGCGCAGTATGTGGCGGGGGAACCGGGCGAATACGACAGCATCAACGTCGCCGCGAGCCCGGACGTTTCGCCGGAACAGCTTGCCTCGCGCGTGCGCGCCGCGCTGCCGAGCAGGCTGATCGTCCGCACCGGGACTCAGGAAGCGGCCAACCAGACCTCCGAACTCGAAGAAAAGCTGGGCTTCCTAAGGACGTTCCTGCTGGTCTTTGCCTACGTGGCCCTCCTGGTCGGCGCGTTCATCATCTTCAACACCTTCTCGATCACCGTCGCCCAGCGCATGCGCGAGTTCGGCCTGCTGCGCACGCTCGGCGCCTCGCGCTCCCAGATCATGCGCTCGGTCGTCGAGGAAGGGCTGCTGCTGGGCGTCGCCGGATCGGTCGTCGGGCTGTTCGCGGGGCTTGGCCTCGCCCCCGCACTGGATGGGCTGTTCAAGGCATTCGGCGCCGACCTGCCCGACAACGGCACGGTCCTGGAGACGCGCACGGTGATCGTCTCGCTCGGCGTCGGCATCGTGATCACGGTGCTCGCCGGCTTCTTCCCGGCGATGCGCGCCACACGCGTGCCGCCGATGGCGGCGATGCGGGAGGGAGTGCAGATACCGCCGCGGCCGCTTCCGACCCGGCGGATGCTGGTGATCTGCTTCGTGCTGTATCTCGCCTTAGTGGTGGCGCTGCGCATCTTCGTTGGCGGCGGTATTGCGGTGCTGGTTCTCGTGGCGGTCGTCATCCGCGGCTTGCGGCTGAGGGCCCGGCTGAAGCGGGGCGGCGAGCGCCCGCCGCGCCACTATCGCGTGATCCCCGCACTCGGTGGGGCGATCGGTCTGCTCGTGAGCTGGCGCGGCATCACAGGGCGCCTCGCGCGCGAGAACTCCGTGCGCCAGCCGGGCCGCACGCTCGTGACCGCGCTCGCGCTGACGATCGGGCTCGGGCTGGTCGCGTTCATCTCGGTGCTCGCCGCGGGTACGAAGGCGACGATCGACCAGGCGGTCAGCCGCTCGTTCGCCGGCAACCTGATCGTCCAGAACACCCGGACCGGCGAAGGGGGCATACCGGCTCAGGTCGCTCCCGCGCTGCGCTCGATCCCGGGCGTGGGCACGGTCACCGCGATCGCCTTCACCAAGGGCAGGGTGCGGGATCTCTCCCAGCCGGGCGCACCGGTGATCGACGAAAACAGCCCGCTGACCGCGATCGAACCTGAATCGTTTACGAAGATGTACAAAGTCGAATGGGAGCACGGCTCGGCGGCGACGCTGGCGACGCTCGGCCAGGACGACACCGTCCTCTCGAAGAAGTTCGCGAGCGCGCACCATCTGCGAGTGGGTCAGCACCTGCTCGTGCTGAGCGCCTCCGGCCACCAAGTGACGCTGACCGTGCAGGGCATCATCTCCGAAGAAGCGATCGGCCTGTTCTCGAACCTGACGATCTCGCGCGCGCTCGCGCGCACGGCGTTCGGGCAGCGCGAAGACGGGGTGGACTTCCTCACCTACACCCCCGGCGCGAATGGCTCGCAGGTACGCCATGGCATCGATGCGCTGCTGCGCTCAAGCTTCCCCCAGGCGCACGCGCAGACCGCTGCGCAATACACGCACGAAGCGAGCGAAAAAGTCAACAAGCTCCTGCTGCTCGTCTACGTGCTGCTCGCGCTGTCGGTGCTCGTGTCTGTATTCGGGATCGTCAACACGCTCGTCCTCTCGATCTACGAGCGCAAACACGAGCTCGGGATGATGCGCGCGATCGGCGCCTCGCGCCGCCAGATCCGGCAGATGATCCACTACGAGTCGCTGATCACGTCGATGATCGGGGGCATCCTCGGACTCGTGCTCGGCGTCGTCGGAGCGATCCTCGTCGCGACCCTCGCGCTGTCGGGCTCCGGGTACGTGCTGACAGTCCCGGTCGGGACGCTCTTCGTGCTTATGATCATCGCCGCGATCGCCGGGCTGCTCGCCGCACAGCTGCCCGCCCGACGTGCCGCCCGCCTCGACGTGCTCGGCGCACTCGCAAGCGAGTAGCCAGACTCAGCCATCCGGCCCCGCCGATAGCAGTGGTAGCATAAGTGTTCGCTCGCCTCAAATCTCGGCGAGCTCTGATTTTCCGGCTCCGACACTCGGCTGGCGTTCTCGTATCGACCTGGATGGTCGAGCGCCGTAGCGCACCTGTCAGGAGCCAGTCATGATCGCCTACATAATCCTTGCCGTCCTGCTCGTGGCACTCCTCGGGCTGGCTATGTCGGTGCGGATTCTCAAGCAGTATGAGCGGGCCGTGATGTTCCACCTGGGCAAGGTCCGGGACGGCGCACGGGGTCCGGGGCTGATTTTCTTTGCTCCGCTGATCAACCAGGTCCATCGTGTGTCGCTGCGGATCGTCACGATGCCGATCCAGTCCCAGGGGATCATCACCAGCGACAACGTCAGCGTCGACGTCTCGGCGGTTGCCTACTACCGCGTCGATGATCCGATTCGCTCGGTGGTGGCGATCGAAAACGTCGAAGTCGCGATCAACCAGATCGCGCAGACGACGTTGCGCGCGGTCGTCGGCCGTCACACGCTCGACGAGACCCTGTCGGAGACCGACAAGATCAACCAGAACATCCGCGAGATTCTCGATGTCCAGACCGAGGAGTGGGGAATCAAGGTCACGACCGTCGAGCTGAAGGACATTCAGCTGCCCGACTCGATGAAGCGCGCGATGGCCCGCCAGGCCGAAGCCGAGCGCGAGAAGCGCGCGAAGATCATCGCCGCCGAGGGAGAGGCGCTCGCCGCCGGCGAGCTGGCACGGGCCTCCGACGTGATGATGGAACACCCCCTCGCTCTGCAGCTGCGAAACCTGCAGACGCTTGTGGAGATCGCGGTCGACAAGAACTCCACGGTGGTCTTCCCGGCTCCCTTGATGAGCACGATACAGGAGCTCGGTGCGTTCCTCAAACGCGAGACGCTAGCCGCGGGAGACCCTCCTGCGGCACCCGTACCAGCGCCACCACCGCTGGCAAACGGCTCGGTGCTGACCAAATGACCCAGCCACCACGTACATCCAATCGACAGGAGCCTTCTCATGCGTCGCAGAGTCTTTGATGTTCTAACCAGCGCTGTCGGGCTGGTTCTCGCGGTCGTGCTGCTCGTCGCGGGAGGGCTGCTGATGTGGGGCTACAGCTACACACACAGCAACGTCCACAATCAGCTCGCCGCGCAGCAGATCTTCTTCCCGCCGAAGGAAGCCTTCGCCCACCCCAAGGCCGGTACCGAGATCACAGCGGCGATGATCCCGTCCGTCTCGCAGTACGCGGGACAGCAGCTGCTGACCGGTCCGCAGGCCGAGGCCTACGCCGATCACTTCATCGCGATTCACCTCTCCGAGATGCCGTACGGCGGGATCTACTCGAAGATCAGCACCGCCGCGCGCGCCGAACCGACAAACACAAAACTCGCGACGCTCGAGACGACGTCGTTCCAGGGAACAACGCTACGCGGACTGCTGCTCGAGGCCTATGGCTTCTCGAAGATCGGCACGATCATGCTGATCGGCTCGATCGCGTCGTTCATCCTCGCGCTGATCATGCTCGGGTTCGTCGCCCTTGGCTTCCGCCACGCACAGCGCACCGCGACCGAGGAGGAGCTGCTGGCGCCCAAACGCAGCCCGGAGCTGGCGGGGACACCCGCATGACGGCCCCCTCCACCGGCATCGTCACCGACAAGACGCAGTGGCTGTTACGAGCTCGATAGCCGCAAGCCGTTGCGCGCCGCCGGCACCGTTTGAGTGCTCGTGGAGGCCGGGTGGTTCTGGTGCGGCGTGGGTTCGCGTCGCCGGTGAGCTCGACCTCGTGTCCTCGTTCACGCTCGAGCGGGCGTTGCGAGAGGCACAGCAATCTGCGCGGGTCGTGGTGCTCGATTTGCGCGAGCTGACTTTCATCGAGAGCTCTGGCGTTCATGTCCTCCTCGAGGCCGCCGCAAGGGTCCGGCCTGGCGAGGGTCGGTTGATCCTGGTGCGCGGCCCACCCCACGTCGACCGCGCTCTCACTCTCACGGACGCCTCCAGCCAAGTACTGATCGTCGACCTCGACCCAGACCAACCGCCTGTCCGAGCGCTCCTGCACCTCGCCAAGCGCCGTGCCGCGTGAGCGCCATTACTGATGAGCGCCGCGGTTGACCCTCGGGGCTCAGGTGCGCGACGGTGGTGGGCGCTCGGCGCGGTGTTCCTGACGGTCCTGTGTGTGGGCATCGACAGCACCGTCCTCAGCGTGGCCCTACCGACGCTGGCGAGGTCGCTGCATGCGTCGGAGCCAGACCTGCAGTGGTTCTCCTCGGGGTACTTCCTCGTACTCGCGGCGGCGATGCTCCCGGCCGGACTGCTCGGCGACCGTTATGGCCGCAAGAAGGTCTTCCTCCTCTCACTGGGGCTCTTTGCGGTGGGTTCGATGGCATGCGCGTTCTCGACATCGGTGGCTGAGTTCATGGCCGCCCGAGTGCTCCTCGGACTCGCCGGGGCGGGAGTGATCGTGATGGCGATCTCCTCGCTGACGGTGCTGTTCAGCCGGGAGGAGCGACCAAAGGCAGTCGGGATCTTGGCCGCTGGGAACTTCCTGGCGATGCCAATCGGCCCGATCCTGGGCGGATGGATTCTGACCAACTTCTGGTGGGGCTGGGTGTTCCTCGTCAACGTGCCGGTCGCCCTGATCGGGTTGGTGGCCGCCGCCGCTCTGCTGCCGGAGTCCCGGGCTTCACAGCGACCGGGCGTGGATTTGACCGGAGTAGGCGCTTCTGTCCTCGGCCTCGTGGCGGTTACCTATGGACTGATCAGGGCTGGCGAGGACGGCTGGAGCAATCCCGGCGCCCTGCTCATGATCCTCCTTGGCATCGCAATCCTGGTTGGCTTCCTTGCCTGGGAGCGCCGCTTGACGCGCCGTCCCGGCGGTCAGCCGTTGCTCGACACGACGCTGTTCAGCTCGGCCTCGTTCACCTGGGGCGCGATTTTCGCGGCGATGTCGTTCTTGGCTTTGATCGGTGTTCTGTTCACGATGCCGCAGTACTTCCAGGGAGTGCTCGGCACAACCGCGATGGGTTCGGGCCTGAGGCTCTTGCCGCTGGTCGGCGGAGTCCTGATCGGGGCCGTGCCGGCCGCGGAGGTCGCCAAGCTGGTGGGCGCCAAGATCGCCGTCGCGGCCGGATTCGGCCTGCTCGTCGTAGGGCTGTCCCTGGGGGCCACGACGAGCGTCGATTCGAGTGGCTCCTTCGTCGCGATCTGGATGGTGGTCGTCGGGGCCGGGATGGGTCTCGCGCTGGCTACTTCGACCTCCGCCGCGCTCGTCGAGCTGTCTCCGGATCGCAGCGGTGTCGGCTCGGGAGTGGTGGAGGCGATCGACGAGGTCGGTGGACCGTTGGGCATCGCGATCCTCGGCAGCGTGGTCAGCACCGGGTATCTCGCCCACCTCAGTCTTTCGGGCCTGTCGGGCTCTGCGGCCGGCGCTGTCCGGCAGAGTGTTTTTGGTGGCGTTGCCGTAGCGCAGAAGCTGCATTTGCCTGCGCTGCTGACGTCCGTGCGGACGGCCTTCGTGCAAGGCATGGACACCGCGCTGCTCGTGTCAGCCGGGATCGCGTTCCTCGGCGTCGTTCTCAGCCTGCTCTTCCTGCCGAAGTCGAACGCCTCGATGAGTACAGAGCACACTGATATCGCCCGGCAGGCGAGAGCTGTCCTCGCTGGCGTCGATGCGACGCATGGGCCCGCTCCCCGGTAGGCTCGCCCGGGGTCTCGCCCCCGACGTGACAACCAGCAGCGAGCCAAGGGGCGTGCATCGCTGTTTAGCGTAGTCAACTGGCGTCCCTGGTGAGGACTCCGAAACGCAGCATGACGGCACGACATGCGGGCGCCTGCTGTGGTTTGCTTGCTCCTACCGGCGGCCCAAACCGAGCGGTCGTCACGAGATTTGGGGGGTTGTAATGAGCACGACGGAGATCGACCAGGGCAAGCTCGAAGCCTTCATGGGGCAGGCCGTGACGGACATGGGCGCGATCATCAGCGGGCCGCTGATGCTGATCGGCGAGAAGCTCGGCCTGTACAAAGCGATGGCCCATGCCGGGCCGCTGACCTCGCAGGAAGTGGCGGAGCGCTCGGGCGCAGCTGAGCGCTACGTCCGCGAGTGGCTCGGAAACCAGGCCGCTGGCGGCTACGTCACCTACGACCCGGAAAGCGACCGCTACACGCTGCCGGACGAGCACGCGCTCGCGCTGGCCGACGAAGACAGCCCGTTCTACATCCTGGGCGTCTATGACTCGATCGCATCGTTGTATGCCGACGAAGACCAGATCATCGAGGCATTTCGCAGCGGCGAGGGGATGGGCTGGCACGAGCACGACCATCGCCTGTTCCGTGGCACCGAGCGATTCTTCCGGCCCGGCTACCGCGCGCACCTCGTCGCCGAGTGGATTCCGGCCCTGGACGGAGTCCAGGAGAAGCTTCAGCGCGGCGCCAAGGTCGCCGACGTCGGCTGCGGCCACGGAGCGTCGACGATCATCATGGCCGAGGCATTCCCGAACTCCGAGTTCTTCGGCTTCGACTATCACGACGCGTCGATCGAGCGGGCCCGCGAGGCGGCCACCGCGGCGGGGGTCTCAGACCGGATCAGCTTCGCGGTCGC
>Ga0182024_10027211_pt1 | contig 10014 bp, 5 predicted proteins | sample P32metaG_FD_120480 | JGI IMG/M metagenome (GOLD analysis project Ga0182024, IMG submission 120480) | Permafrost microbial communities from Stordalen Mire, Sweden - P3-2 metaG (Illumina Assembly) | ecosystem: Environmental > Terrestrial > Soil > Wetlands > Permafrost | place: Sweden: Stordalen...
GCTCCGGTCACGCTTCCCGTGAGCAGCGCGTGCCTGACGCCCAGCCGTCCGCAAATGCGCGCGAATCCGCGCCAGTGCTGCTCGGCGAGCAGTTCGGTCGGCGCCATCATGGCAGCCTGATGCCCGCATTCGATCGCGCGAATCATCGCCCAGAACGCCACGACCGTTTTGCCGCTTCCGACGTCGCCCATCAACATGCGATTCATCTGGTTGGGCCGTGCAAGGTCTGCGGCGATCTCCTCGATCGCGCGCGACTGCGATCCTGTCAGCGAAAACGGCAACTCCTTTGTCATCCTCGCGCTAAGGCTTTGCGAGCCATCGAGCGCGATCCCCACACGTCTCGCACTGCGGAGGCGTTCTATCGAGAGCGCCAGTTCGAACGCGAACAGCTCGTCGAATGCGAGTGCCAGATGCCCGCGCGACTCGCCGTTCGCCAACGCCTCGAAGCCGGCGTCAGCCGGAGGATCGTGGAGGTAGCTGAGCGCCTCGCGAATGGTCGGAACTTCACCGCGGATTTCGTCCGGCAATGCCCCGCAGATCGAATCACCCGTCTCGACGAGGGCGCGCGCGACCAGTCCGGCAAACAGCCGCTGCCCAACAATCGAAGGCAGGCGGTAAACTGGGCGAATCGCCTGCGGCTCGCCATCCGACATTTGATGCAACTCCGGTTGCACTATCTCGATTCCATCGTCAGCCCCCGCCGCAACGCGACCACGTACGAGAACGCGCTCACCGCTCGGGAGATAGCCTCGCATGTATGCAGGCAGGTTGAACCACACGACGCGAATCTGGCGACCGCCAACGTTGAGCCATCCGGAAGCAAGCCGTCGCCACCGCGACCCACGCATCGGTCGTTCGGTAATTTTCCCGAGGTCCCCTTCAACCACTACGACGTTCCCAACGCGCAGATCTTTCGCAGACGAGCGCTCGCGCCAATCCTGATAACGCCCCGGCAAATGAAAAACGAGATCGCCCGCCGTAACGATCCCGCGCGCTTCCAGAGCCGCCGCGCGCTTGGGACCGATTCCCGGCATCGAGGCAACGAGGCTGCCGATCCGAATCGCCCGGCTATCCGATCCCTCACCGCTTACTTTACGGGAGAGGCTAGGTGAGGGTTCTGGGGTCCTCAACAAGATTGTCTCAATACGATTGTTTCGGTTCCCTCGAGGGAAGGGGCCACGGGTTAGGTTGGCCGATGGTAATCCTGCAGCGCGCGCACTTCGAACTCCTCATGCTTCAGCGCGTAGATTCCCTCGACTGCGGCCTTGGCTCCCGCCATCGTCGTGAAATACGGCAGCCGGAGTTCCAGCGCGGTGCGCCGAATCGAGAACGAATCCTTCGTGCCGCTCGCATCGGGAGTGTTGACGACCATCGCCACCCGCCCATCCTTCATCGCATCCACTATATGCGGGCTGCCTTCGAGCACCTTGTTGACGCTTTCGCACTTGAGCCCGAGGTTTCGAATGTAAGTCGTGGTTCCGCGCGTCGCGATCAGGTCAAACCCCATCGCAACCAGACCACGCACTATCGGCTCGAGATGCCGCTTGTCTTCGTCGCGCACGCTGATAAACACCAGCCCGCTGTCCGGCAGATTCGACGACGCCGCCAGCTCCGCCTTGGCAAACGCCATGGCGAACGTCGTGTCGATGCCCATCACCTCGCCGGTCGATTTCATTTCGGGTCCCAAAATCGTATCGACGCCAGGGAATCGGCCGAACGGAAACACCGACTCCTTGACCGCGACATGCGCCGGCACACGTTCCGTCGTAAACCCAATCTCGCTGAGCTTCTTTCCCGCCATCACCAGCGCCGCGTACTTCGCCAGCGGCACGCCGATCGCCTTGCTCACGAATGGAATCGTGCGCGACGCGCGCGGATTGACTTCGAGAATATAAACCTCGCCGCCGTAAATCGCGTACTGAATATTGATCAGACCGATCACACCAAGCTCGCGCGACAGCATCTTTGTCTGCGCGATCAACTCTTTCTGCAGCGCGGCGCTCAACGTAGTCGGCGGCAGCGCGCACGCGCTGTCCCCCGAATGTATCCCCGCGTGTTCGACGTGCTCCATTATTCCGCCGACCACCACGGTCTCGCCGTCCGAGATCGCGTCTACATCGACTTCGATCGCGCCCTGCAGGTAGCGATCGATCAACAACGGATGGCGCTCGGAGGCTTGCAGAGCCTGCGTCACGTATCGCCGCAGTTCCTCCTCGTTGGGAATCACTTCCATCGCGCGCCCGCCGAGCACGTACGACGGCCTGATGAGCACCGGGTAGCCGACCTTCGACGCGCCCGCCACGGCGTCCTCGAGCCCGCGCGCCAACACGCCTTCCGGCTGCCGGAGTCCGAGCCGCGCGACCATCGCGTTGAATCGTTCACGATCTTCGGCGCGATCGATCGCATCCGGCGTGGTCCCCAAAATCGGTACGCCTGCCCGCGCCAGCGGCACCGCCAGCTTGAGCGGCGTCTGCCCGCCGAATTGTACGATCACGCCGACCGGCCGCTCGCGCTCGGCAATCGCCATCACGTCCTCGAAGGTAAGCGGCTCGAAGTACAATCGATCCGAGATGTCGTAGTCGGTCGACACCGTCTCCGGGTTGCAGTTCACCATGATCGTTTCGAAGCCGGCATCCTTGAGCGCCATGCTCGCGTGCACGCAGCAGTAGTCGAACTCGATCCCCTGCCCTATCCGGTTCGGGCCGCCGCCCAGGATGATCACTTTCTTGCGCGCGGTGGGCGGCGCTTCGTCCTCGCCTTCGTAAGTCGAGTAGAGGTAGGGAGTGAACGCTTCGAATTCGGCGCCGCAGGTGTCCACCGATTTGAACACCGGCGTAACTCCCGAATCGCGACGCGCCGACGCCACGGCGGCTTCATCGATCCCGCGCAGGTCCGCGATTCGCCGATCCGAAAATCCCATCGGCTTGAACTCCCGGAAGTACGCTGCGCCGAGCGGTTCGCGAGCGACGCGCTTTTCCTCGGCCACCAGATCCGCGACCGCGTCGATAAACCAGGGATCGATTTTACTGAGTTCGTAAACTTCCGCCCGCGATATTCCGAGCCGCAGCGCGTCCGCCAGATGGTACAGACGATGGCTGCTCGCGGTCGCCACCTGGGCTCGAAGGTGAGCCGCCGCGTCGGCGCTCGGCGGCTCTGAGAGCCCGCTCTCGAGCCCATGCGATCCTATTTCGAGCGAACGCAGCGCCTTTTGCAGCGATTCCTTGAAGGTCCGCCCGATCGCCATTGCCTCGCCGACCGATTTCATCTGCGGGCCCAGCTCGTCGGCCGCGCCGCGAAACTTCTCGAACGCGAAGCGCGGAATCTTGGTCACGACGTAATCGATGGTCGGCTCGAAGCACGACGGCGTCATGCGCGTGATGTCGTTCGGAATCTCGTCGAGCCGGTAACCGACCGCGAGCCGCGCCGCAATCTTGGCAATTGGAAATCCCGTCGCCTTCGAGGCCAGCGCCGAGCTGCGGGACACGCGCGGGTTCATCTCGATCACGACCATTCGCCCGGTCGCCGGTTCGATTGCAAACTGGATGTTCGAACCGCCAGTGTCGACGCCGATTTCGCGGATAATCCGAATCGCGGCGTCGCGCATGAGCTGGTATTCCTTGTCGGTCAACGTCTGCGCGGGTGCGACCGTGATTGAGTCGCCCGTATGCACGCCCATCGGATCGAGGTTCTCGATCGAGCAGATAATCACGACGTTGTCCGCCGTGTCGCGCATCACCTCTAGCTCGAATTCCTTCCATCCTTCGACCGATTGCTCGATCAGCACTTCATGGTTCGGCGATTGTTCGAGGCCGTACGCAACTTTGGCGCGATATTCGCTGAGTTCGCGCGCGATCGAGCCTCCCGTTCCGCCGAGCGTTCGCGAAGGACGAATTATCACCGGGATACCCAGCTCGCCCACCACCCGCTCAGCGTCTGCCATTGAACGCGCTATCGCGGAACGCGGCACCTCGAGCCCGATTTTCAACATCGCGTTCTTGAACAGCTCGCGATCCTCGGCCTTCTTGATCGCCTCGAGCTTCGCGCCGATTAGTTCGCACTTGAACCGATCTAGTACGCCCGCTTCCGCAAGCTCGATCGCGAGGTTCAGTGCGGTTTGCCCGCCGACTGTCGGCAGCAGAGCGTCCGGGCGCTCGCGCTCGATAACCTTCGTGAGCACCGCCACCGTCATCGGCTCTATATATGTACGGTCCGCCAGTTCGGGGTCAGTCATTATCGTCGCCGGATTCGAATTGACAAGAATCAGGCGCAGACCTTCCTCGCGCAGCGCCTTGACCGCTTGCGTGCCCGAGTAATCGAACTCGCACGCCTGCCCGATAACGATCGGCCCCGAGCCAATCAGTAATACCGATTTCAGATCTTTACGAAGCGGCAACTTGGGAATCCTGACTCATTGAATTTGCGATTGCGCCAATGCCTCGGCGGCAATGATCCTCTCGAGTGCTTCCGCACCGTAGCGCGGAAATGTATCAACCAGTTTTCTGAATCGCGCGAACAGGTAGCTCGAATCATGCGGCCCCGGCGAGGCCTCCGGATGATACTGCACGGAGAAAAATGGCACGCCGGTTCCCTGCAATCCCTCGACGGTGTTGTCGTTCAGATTGAGATGCGAAAGTATCGCGCGTCCCTTCAACGACTCGTCGTTGACCGCGAAGCCGTGGTTCTGCGAGGTGATCTCGACCCGCCGCGTCCGCAGATCCATCACCGGATGATTTGCGCCATGATGCCCAAAGTCGAGCTTGTAGGTCTTGCCGCCCAGCGCCAGCCCCAACAACTGATGTCCCAGACAAATGCCAAACACCGGCTTCTTGCCCAGAACGCCCGCGATGGCTCTGTAAGCATACGGCAGCGCCGCGGGATCGCCGGGTCCGTTCGACAGGAAAACTCCGTCGGGATTGTGCGCGAGTATCTGTTCCGCAGTTGACGCCGCCGGCAACACCTTGACCCGAAATCCGGTCGCGACGAGCCGTCGCAAAATGTTCAGCTTGATTCCATAGTCGAGCGCAACAATCGTCGGCGCATCGCGCGTGGTTTCATGACTTGCGCGAACGTGGCCGCTCCCCAATTTCCAATCGCCGAAATCCCAATCATAAGGCTCTGCGGACGTAACCTCTTTCACGAGATCGCGGCCCACTAGTCCGGGCGATGCCTTGGCCTTACGCACCAGCGAATCCGCGTCGAGATCGACGCTTGAGATCACCGCTTCCTGCGCGCCGCGCGTCCGCAGATGGCGGACCAGCGCGCGTGTGTCGATGCCCTCGATACCCACCACGCCCGCGTCTTCCAAATATTTTCCGAGCGGCATCTCCGAGCGCCAGTTCGAAGGCCGCTCCCAATATTCCTTGACGATGAAACCCTCGACGTACACGCGCCGCGACTCCGCATCCTCGGCGTTGATCCCGACGTTGCCGATTTCCGGATAGGTCATGCAGACCAGCTGGCCCTTGTACGACGGGTCGGTCAGCACTTCCTGGTAGCCGGTCATCGCGGTATTGAAAACCGCTTCGCCGACCGCTTCGCCCACGGCGCCGAATGCGCGGCCGCGGAAGATTCGCCCGTCGGCCAGCGCCAGTATCGCTTCGCGTCCCTTGCTCATCGATCCGCTACGCCTTCCTCCCGTCGTAAACAATTTCGCCCGCGACAATCGTCAGAACCGCCCTGCCCTTCAGCCGCATCCCTGCAAACGGAGTGTTGCGGCTCTTTGAAAGGAACTTTTCCGGCGCGACAGTCCATTCGAAATTAGGATCGATCACGGTGATGTCCGCGACCGCGCCCTCCGCAAGGCTTCCCGCTTCCAGCCGCAGTAAAGCCGCCGGATTAAGCGACATCATCTCAACCAATCGCGCGGGCTGGATCAACGATCGATGCACCAACTGAAGCGCGAGCCCAAGCGCGGTCTCGAGCCCGACGACTCCATTCGCCGCATGAGCGAATTCCTCCAAGCTGTCGTGGTCAAGATGCGGCACTGGATGCTCCGAACCGAAATAGGCGCCGAGTTGCTCCATCCGCTTCGACTTCGGATCGTGCGGGGCGTGGTCGGTCGCGATCATGTCGATAGTGCCGTCGCGAATCGCAGCGAGCAGATCTTCGACGTCGCCGTGACTCCGCAGCGGAGGATTCATCTTCGCGTTTGGTCCCCAGATCATCGCCGCACTTTCGTCAAGGGTGAAATGATGAGGAGTCACTTCGCAGGTAACCTGCGCGCCATGGCGGCGCGCGGCGCGGATGAGTCCGAGCGACTCGGGCGTCGACACGTGGCACACGTGAACGGCAGCGCCCGAGCCGATCGCCAGCGCCAGATCGCGACGCACGCGTTGCGATTCCGCCGAATCCGGGTAGCCGCTGACGCCCAGATGCTTCGACACGGCGCCGGCATTCAGCGCTCCATCGCATGAGAGCGCGCGATCCTCTTCGTGCAGCGCGACCGCATATCCGAGCCGCTTCGCTTCATCCAACGCGCGCGACAGAACCATCGCATCGTCGATGGGAATCCCGTCGTCGGAGAAGAGTCGCGCCCCCGCCTCAATCATCGCGGCGAAATCGACCGGTTCAGTGCCGCCCAGCCCATGCGTGACTGCCGAGACCGGCACGAGCCTCGCCGAATGCGCGTCGCGAGCGCGCTCGAGCATGTAGCGCGTCGTCGCGGGATTGTCGTTGACGGGCGACGTGTTCGCCATCGCCGCCACGGTGGTGAAGCCGCCGGCGGCCGCGGCTCGCAAGCCCGTCAAGATCGTTTCCTTTTGGGGAAAACCAGGGTCGCGCAGATGTACGTGCGGATCGATCAGGCCGGGGACGATCCAGCATCCGCTCACGTCGATGACGGTAACATCCTGCAAATTAATTCGCGCTCCGGCCGGTTCGACCGCTGCGATCTCGCCGTCGCGCACCAACACGTCATACTGCCCGTCGAGCGCGCTGGCTGGATCGATCACCCGCCCTCCTTTAAGCAGGATTGAGTTCAATGCGCCGCCTCCGGTTCTTTCAGCGGCTCGACGATTGAATAGATCGTTACGTGGTCGTGCGATTTGCTTTTCGGATCGCTACCGGCCGCGGCGAGGCGCACCTGCACGCGCTCGGTGCGCGAAGTCGGGATGTTCTTGCCTACGTAATTTGGCCGAATCGGGACGGCGCGATGCCCGCGATCGATCAACACCGCCAGCTTGACCGCCGCTGGGCGCCCGCGCTGCCAGATCGTCGCCATCGCGCGCTGCACGGTCCATCCGCTGTTAATCACATCGTCGACCAGGATTATCGTGCGGTCTTCGACATAGAAATTCTCGGCGCCGTCGATGGGATGCAGTGCATTGTCCGGCTTATAGACATCGAGCGCTGCGCACGCCGGAAACACTTTGGTCTTCGATCCGATCAGATCGCGCAGGCGAAGCGCGAGCATCGCGCCGCGACTGACTACGCCGACAATCGACACGTCCGACATATCCTGAACGTCCGCGATGACCTGATCGGCGAGCGATTCGACTGCGCGAACGACTTCCTCTTCGTTCATGATTTCGCGCTGAGGGCCGCGCTTGTACGGTTCGTAACCGCCTTCCTCGGCCTGTTTCACGCTGTCGAACACGGCGAGCGAACCTTCTTCGATCCATTGCTGGACGTAGCCCTGCAGGTTTTCGTCGAAGCGATAGTAGCGATGCGAGCGAGCATGGCCGACGTATTCGGTTTTCAGTTCGCGTTCGCAGTAGCCGCACTTCAGCGCGAGCACGGTGGTATCGACACTGCGGCCGAGCGTGAATCGCGGAGCGAGGTAGGCGCCTTCGAATCGGGTGACGCAGTTCAGATTGGCGCATCGCGGCGGCGGCTCGGCTTTGAAACGAATCGGCTCGGCGACCGGCCGTGCAATGCCGGACGTGCGAGCGGCTCTTTCCATCAGCCACACGATCAGCGCCATCCGGACCGGCACGCCGGCGGCGGCCTGCTCGAAATAAACTGCACGCGGATCGGCGTCGAGCTCGTACGCGAGTTCGCTGGTTCGCGGCAGCGGATGCATCACGACGGCTTCATGCGTGCGGCTGGTGCGAAGCGCGCGCGCGTCGAAGCGGACGTGCTCGGCGGCGGCGGCTTCCTTCCCCGACATCCGCTCCTTCTGCAAGCGCGTGACGTAAAATGCGTCGAGAGCGGCGGGAGGTTCCGCCGCGGGAATTGTTCGAAGGGCCTCGTCGCCGGTGAAGAGCGCCATCTGATGAGGCGCGCTGGGCGTCAGGTAAAGCGCGTCGAGGCCGCCAGCCAACGACTTCAGCTCGTCCATCGTGACAGTCGAAAAACTGTAGTTGCGCTCGGCGGCAAGCCGCTCGAGGACGTAGTCGGGAACGTCCATGCCGCTGGTCGGCACGGCGACGATGTTCGCGCCGAAACGCGCGAGCGCATAAATCAGCGAATGAACAGTGCGGCCAAACTTCAAGTCGCCGCATAGTGCGACGGTGAGCCCCTTCAGATGGCCCTTCTTCTTGCGCAGGATGTAGAGATCGCAAAGGGTCTGAGTGGGATGTTCGCGGCTGCCGTCGCCGGCGTTCAGGACTGGGCATGGCGCGTACTCGGCAGCGACGCGCGCCGCGCCGTCATGCGGATGCCGCAGCACGATCAAATCGGCATAGCCGGCGACGACCCGCACGGTATCTGCCAGGCTCTCGCCCTTGGCGGCGGAGCTTGCCTGCATGTCAGCAGAACTGATCACGGCGCCGCCGAGACGATGCATCGACGACTCGAAACTGAGGCGCGTGCGGGTCGAGGGCTCGTAAAAAAGCGTCGCCATGATGAGGCCGGCGGCGGTCGTGATCTGTTCACCCCGCTCGAGCTGTTCGGCGAACCCGTCGGCGAGTGCAAACACGCGTTCGATGTCCGAGGTCTCGAGATCCTCGATCGAAACGACGTCAAATTTTGCCAGCCGTGTCACTCTAGTGTCCGTCGCGCATCGAGCGCGCGCGTCCGACCTCATTTTCCGTTTGCATTGCCGATTACAACCGCGTCCGCGCCGTCTATTTCAGTGAGCCGCACATAAACCCGCTGTCCGCGCGGGGCCTGGATGTTCTTGCCAACGTAGTCGGCGCGAATCGGCAGCTCGCGCTCTCCGCGATCGACCAGGACCGCGAGCTGAACCGATTCCGCGCGGCCCAGATCGGAGATCGCGTCGAGCGCGGCGCGCACGGTTCGCCCGGTGTACAGGACGTCATCGACCAGCACGACTCGCTTGGCATCGAGCGAAAACGGAATGTCGCGGCCGATTAGCCGGGGATCGCCGGGCGCGCCCTTCCCGTCGTCGCGATAAGACGAGATGTCCAGCGTACCGACGGGGACCTCGCGCTTGCCTTTCGTGCGCAACTCGCCGGCGATGCGCTCGGCCAGAGTGGCGCCACGCCGGACGATCCCGACCAGCACGACGTTGTCGGCGCCGCCGTTACGCTCGGCGATTTCCATCGCGATGCGTTTGACGGAACGCCCGAGCTGAGCGGCGTCGAGCGCGACGTTCGATGGGGCGCTCATCGCGACACGCAAAAAAAATCCCGGCTGCAAAAACAGCCGGGTCCGGAAATATACACTTTCATCGTCATTCCTTTTCGCTATCTCAGTAGCGGATTAAAGGGTGACTAGAATTTATGATCGCAAAGCATGTGCGTCAACCCCGCGCGACGTTGGCGCCTTAGATCACTTCTTCCGATGCGGCCCGCCGAACGACGTTACCGGAGCAACACCGTTCCGCTAACTTTTGACTTCGCGCAGCATCCACTGATCGCCAGTACTCGCAATCAGAAGACATCGAGCGTTGGAAATTTCGCGGTAATTCTGACGCAGTCCCACAGATAGATCGCGAGGCCGAGGTCTCCGGTCCATAGCGAAAATTTCCGCTGGCCGTATTTCGTCACAGCGCGATCGCATTGGTCGATCGCGTGCATGGCAAATCTGCGTGCGCGATCCAACCATCGGTGGTCGCCCGTGCGTTCGTAGAGTTTCAGGAAGGCATAGCCGCTGCCGGCCGCGCCGTGACAC
>Ga0182024_10027212_pt1 | contig 10013 bp, 6 predicted proteins | sample P32metaG_FD_120480 | JGI IMG/M metagenome (GOLD analysis project Ga0182024, IMG submission 120480) | Permafrost microbial communities from Stordalen Mire, Sweden - P3-2 metaG (Illumina Assembly) | ecosystem: Environmental > Terrestrial > Soil > Wetlands > Permafrost | place: Sweden: Stordalen...
ACATTCGCCATGTTCTTTCCTCCTTTGCGTTCAACTAATCGAAAGCCATAATCGTTGAATGTCGGGTTCGCCGATCTCTTTGCTTGGGGGGCCTGCAGTTTGTGAGGGTCTTTGAACGACGAGCACGGGGAAGCCGAAACGCGTACCAGTATATACCTATGATGCGGTGAAATCTGCGAAGTCACCATTGATTAGTTTTTGCTAACAGCCCTTAACCCTCATCGAGTGCAGTAGAGACTACGCCTGGCAGATTAGTCCTCGAAAACGCGCTATCGTCAGCCGGGGCGGCGGCACACCCCAGTCTCGGATGAACTATCAATTCGCGCAGAGCTCTTGAAAAGGGTGGCGAAGCATGTGGCAAGCCTTTGTGGCGGAGCCGCGTTCGCTGCATCTTGATGCACCGCGATTTCCACTGCGGGTGCAACTACAATTCATTCCTCACGCAGCAATCTCACAGGATCGATGGACAGGGCGCGACGCGCTGGGATGGATGCAGCCGCAAGCCCCATCAACACCATGGCTATAACGACACCGAGCAGGACAAGTGGGTCACGCGGTGTGGCCTGGTACACGATGAGTGCCAATAAGCGTGTGGCCAGAAGCCCCAGCACTAATCCTGCGGCCGAGCCGAAGGCGAGCAATCTGAAAGCCCTGCCCAGTGCTGCCTTGAGCACCTGAACCCGCGTCGCGCCAAGGGCAATGCGTATTCCCAATTCGCGCAGGCGCTTACTTACTGTGTACGCCGCCAATCCAAAAATGCCGGTAATGGACAGCATGGCGCCAATCACGCCGAAAACACCAAGCGCAATGGTGGCCATCTTCGGGCCAAACAGGCTCGTGACCATTTCGTCGTTGCGCTTTTCGATCTCGACGGGCAGCGCTGCGTCCACGTGGTGCAGCGCCCGCCTTATGTCTGCCCCGAGCTGTTGCGGATCGCGGCTCGAACGCACCACCATCCAGGCGGAGTTGGAGGGCCATTGCAGGATGGGAAGAAACATGGCCGGGTGTGGATCTTCGGTCAGAGTACTGTATTTCCCGTTTTCTGCGATGCCCACTACCTCAACCCGCGTTCCATCGGGCATCTTGAAGTGCCGGCCCAGGGCACCTGTTGCCGATGCGAAGATTTTGTGCGCAAACTCCCGATTGATGACGGCCACGCGCGGCGAGTTCTGGTCGTCACGCGAGGTGAAAGTCCTCCCCGCAAGTAGAACCGTTCCCTCCGCCTGAAGGTATGCAGGGGATATGTGGAACATGTAAGGTGTCGCGACGGCATGCGAAGCGCTCAAGTCGCCCGTGTCATCGGCAAAGATATTGGAGGGGCTCGTATCGTTAAGTAGCAGCGGATCGGTCAATCCGGCCGACTCCACGCCGGGAAGTGCTTCCACCGCGTCGAGGATCTTCCTTTGCATGATGAGGACACGGTCCCCGCTGGTATAACCCGCCATGTGTAGATCGGCGCTGACCAGGATAGAGTTCCGTGGGTCGAAGCCGAAATTGTCGTGCAGGGTGCGCACCATTCCCCGCACAGCAACAAGGGAAGAGGTAACCAGCACCGCGCAGATGGATATTTGCAGCACGAGCAGTCCGTCCCGGACGGAAAGCCGCCTTCCCACGTTGGCCGAGGATCCTGCCTTGACGATCTCGTACGGACTGGCGCGGAGAACCTGGCCGACCGGGACGGAACCAAAGAGGCATCCGCTGAGAAGCGTCAGCAGCAACGCGATTCCGTAGACGCTGGCGTCGGGGTTGACCGGCGTATGCATGGGGAAATTCCCGAACGGCTGCCAGACGCTCAGCCATCGCAACAGTGCCACGCTGGCCCAGAGTCCCACTGTGCCACCGATGAGGGAAATCAGCACGGCCTCAGTAAACAAGCCGCGCAGGATGCGATTCCGGCTCGATCCGAGTGCCAGGCGCAGTGCCACTTCGCGCGAACGGTCGGCGGCGCGCGCAGCAAACAGGCTGCCCAGGTTGGCGCACGCGGCCAGAAGAATCAGCGTTGCCAGCAGCATCAGTCCGGCAACGAATTCCTGGATGGGGCGATTCATCTGATCGCCGAAAAGGCCTGGCCGGCCCAAGGCAAAGCTCATGTCGCGCTCGTCTTTCGGATAGGCTTTTTCGAGCCAGGAACCAACCGAATTCAAATCGGCGATCGCCTGCGCGGGAGTGACACCCGGCCTGAGATGACCGATGACCTGAAGAAGCCCGCGGCTTCCTCGATCGCTCAGGTCGTTGGATCCATCCACCTGCTCCTTGTTGGTCAGCGGCACGAAGAAGTTGGGCGAGTAGATCACTAACGTGCCGCGAAAGTCAGGAGGCGCCACGCCAAGGATGGTGAACGGATGTTTGTTGACCTGGACGACGCGGCCCAACACGCCATTATCATCGTGGAAATGGGTGTGCCAGTACGCGTAGCTGAGCACGATGTACGGAGCGCTATTCGGCCCGTGCTCATCGGAGCCGTGGAAGAAACGGCCCAGATAGGGACGAATGCCTAGGGCATCGAAGTAGTTCCCCGTTGCCTCTACGCCCCAGGTAGGGATTGGACCTTGGCCGCTATCCAGCCCCACCTGGGGGATGCTGTACGCAGCCAGGTCCTCGAAGCTGCGATTCCGCAGGCGCAGGTCGAGATAGTCTGGATAAGACTGGCTCATGTCCTTGTCGCCGGCGCGCTCAATGGTATAGAGGCTCTCCGCCTGTGGGACATTGAGGGGCCGCAGGATCAACCCATTCATCACGCTGAACACGACTGCGTTCGCGCCGATGGCCATGGCCAGGGTCAGGACCGCTGTGATTGTGAAGCCGGGCGATTTGCGCAACTGCCGCAGTGCGTAGCGAAGATCCTGGAACCATGCGGCCATATCGGGCTCTCCCGGGTATACATGGCAATTGATGTTCCGTTGGTTCAACCAGCGTAAAAGGCTGAAAATAGATGAACCAACGGATCAGCTGTCTTCTAAAAAGCCAACTTAGGTGTCCATTTTGGACTACTTCTGTCCGAAAATGAACAGATTTTTGAATCCCAAAGGACAGGCCGTTAGTTTGCGGGACAGGACGGAGCAATCACCAATCTAGCGCAGGAATCGCTCTGTAGGCCAACGCGATGGTGGTTGTTCCGTCCCGCAAACGTTGTCCCGCAAACGCTCAGCACCGTCGCAACAGTTCATGAGTTGATGTCATCGTCAATTTCTTCACACCTTCCAGACCGGACGTTCACCAGGTACGCCGCGAGTCCCACTCGGATACCCGCCAGGATCCATGTAAGGCGGAGCAATCGCCAAAAATGGGGAGCTTACGTTGTCCATAGTGGAGCCCACGCGAGCCGTTGACAGCCGCGCACAGGAAACTGACCAAAGCTGCAAAGCGACGTCGAGTATCCTCTTCGGCGCGCTGACCATAATTCACGCAATTGTAGCCAGGCGTTAACCTGCGATTGCATCTACCTCTCTAGCGAAAGGTAGGCACATGCCGAATACCACCACTTCCGATTTTGCAGAAATGGACAACGCCGCGATTTCCAGTCATCACTGGAAGATCATGTTGATCTCAGGTATGGGATTCTTCACCGACGCCTATGATCTCTTCATCATCGGCGTAGTCATGGCTCTGGTGAAACCCATTTGGCACGTCGGCAAGCTCGAAGAGAGTTTGGTGGAGTCTACCGCCCTGTTGGCAGCCGCGTTCGGCGCCCTTCTCTTTGGCCGCGTCGCAGATATGATTGGCCGAAAACGCATCTATGGGGTCGAGGTCCTGGTGCTGGCTGCCGGCGCCATCGGCTGCGCCTTCTCGCCCAACATCTGGTGGCTCATCGGACTGCGCTTCATCTTGGGCATCGGTATCGGCGGAGACTATCCCGTGTCGGCCACGATTATGAGCGAGTATGCCGGCAAAGCCTCTCGCGGTATGCTGGTGACCCTTGTCTTCGCCATGCAGGCTGCGGGCCTCATCCTTGGACCACTTTTCGCCTCGGCCCTGCTTGCAACGCATATGTCGCACGACCTGATTTGGCGCATCCTTGTCGGCTTTGGCGCCGTGCCTGCTCTGGCTGTTTACTGGCAGCGCCGTCACCTCAAGGAGACTCCCCGCTTTCTCGCCGCTGCAGGCAAGCAGGAAGACCACGCGGGCAAGCTCTCGAACGCGAAGCATTTCGACAAGTCCAAGCACTCCGTATCTTTCTGGGACGGCTTTCATCGGCTGGCGAACGACAACGAACTACTTCTCCGCCTCGTCGGTGCGAGCGCAGCCTGGTTCCTGATGGATGCAGCCTACTATGGAAACACTGTTTCCAGCCCGCTCGTACTTTCCGCGTTGAATAGCGATCACACTTTGCTCGAGAAAACTCTCACTCAGCTTGGCATCTTTACGGTGTTCGCCGCTCCAGGCTATGCTGTCGCTGCCCTCACTATGGATCGCCTCGGCCGCAAAACCATCCAGTCTCTGGGCTTCGGGATGATGGCCGTCAGTTTTGCTCTTCTGGCGCTGATTCCGAATCTCGAGAAAATGGTGATTCCATTCCTGATCATTTATGGCCTCAGCTTCTTCTTTACCGAGTTCGGTCCCAACGCGACTACCTTCGTCTATCCTTCTGAGATCTTTCCCGTACGCGTGCGGACTACCGGTCACGGAATCGCTGCCGCGATGGGCAAGCTAGGGGGGTTCGTCGGCGTCTTCGTTTTTCCCTATCTTCTACATTGGAAAGGGTTGCTCGGTGCAGAATCGGCAGCCGCTATCGCCAGCGTTCTCGGCCTCATCGTTACCTTGACGATGCTTCCCGAGACAAAAGGCAAGAGCCTCGAAGCGATCTCATCCGAGACCGCTACGCCCGCAGAAAGGGCAGCCGCCTAGCAAATCATTCCAAGTGAATGGTTCTAAGAGACCTTCGCGATCAGAGCGCCCTGACATCGAGTGCGGCGTGCAACGAAATCTACTTGGGTAATCAGCGCAAGAATGCCAATAAGGCAATCGCGGCGGCGCTCATGATGAGCGCGCAGATCCATCCCAGTACTTGCATGCCACGTGAATTGACCCGATTCCCCATCACTCGTCGATCACTCGTCAGCAGCACGACCATGATGACCAGGGGCGGGGCGAGCAGGCCATTTAAGATTGCGGACCAGAACAGCATTTTCACTGCGTCGAGCCGGGCGAAATCAAATGCGAGTCCAATGAGTATGGCGATCGCAATCACAGCATAGAACTTGCGTGCCAGTTGGGGCTTCACATTGAGAGAGGCCGACCCCCACTTTGCTCCTTCCGCGATCGCGTACGCGCAGGAACCCGCCAGAACCGGCACAGCGAGCATGCCCGTCCCGACTAGTCCCAGAGTGAAAAGCCAGTACGCACCTTGGCCTGCGAGCGGGCGCAGGGCCTCGGCAGCTTGCTTTGCTGTCTCGATATGCTTCATCTCGTGTGCGTTCAGGGTGGCGGCGGTGGTCAGGATGAGAAAGTACATCACCACGTTTGAAAGCAACATTCCTGTGATCACGTCCTTTCTGGCAATGCGGAGTTCTTTGTTCGTCGAGCCACGCCTTTGGGCCACAGTCGCTTTACCGTGGTCCCGGTCCTCCTCCACTTCCTGCGCGGCCTGCCAAAAGAACAAATATGGCGAAATGGTGGTTCCAAGGATCCCGACCAGGACAGCGATGTAATCCTTGGTCCATTCGACATGTGGAATGAAGGTCGCTCGAACAACTGCGGCCCAGTCAGGGTGTGCCAGGAACGCCGTAATCACATAGGCAAGTAGAACCAGGGTCAGCCACTTGAAGACTCGGGCCATGGTTCGGTAGGAGGTCTGGAACAAAAGTCCCGTAATCAGAGCAGCGAAAAACGGAGTCCAGTAATAGGCCGGGATGCCAGTGATCATCTGCATTCCGTCGGCCATACCGCCAAGATCCGCACCAATGTTGAAAACGTTCGCGACAATCACCAGGGCGCACGCAAACCATAAAACCCAGCGGGGATAGCGGGTACGGATTACGCTTGCGAGTCCACAGCCTGTCACCATGCCAAGCCGTGCGCACATCAGTTGAACGGCCGCCATCAGGGGAAAGGACAAGAGTGCGGTCCAAAGAGTTGCGTAGCCATAGGACGCGCCTGCAACTGAGTAAGTCGAGATGCCCGACGGATCGTCGTCCGCAGCTCCCGTAATCAAGCCCGGACCAAGCTCTTTAATAAACTGCTGCACGCCACGGCGTGGTGTGCGTCGTAGCTCTGCTTCTAAGGGCGTAGTCCGCGGTTTAGCCACAATTCATCGTACTTGAGCCCATACTGCATGGCCGTCAAGAGGTGGATAAAATGTCCCCGCCGGGCCGTACAGGACCGACACTCGAAATGATCCAATTTGACCAGACGTTCGTCTTAGCCGCTTCTATGATGGTGAATAGTAAAGAAGTGAGACGAACGCTACAGAACCAGTCCCGCTTCCTCTTACAGATGAGGTAACAAGATGGAAACCGTATTGATTGTTCTCGTGGTGCTGTTTTTGCTCGGTGGCGGGGGCTGGGGATACTCTCGGTGGCGCGGCTGAATCGCGCCATCGCGGGATGAACGCATGCCATACCGCCTGATCGTATTTGCTGGATTTTGAGGGGGAGTTCGACTCTGGAGTCAGACCCCGCGAACCCTCCTTCAAACCTCCTGAACTAAGTCCACCTGCCTGAAGCTTGCTCTTCTTAGGTTCTCGGGGATCAGTGCATCACGCTAGAGGGCGGAGGCGCTCTTCGATTCTGACACCGAATCCCCATCGCGATGGCGTGCACGAGGACTTCCTCGATTTCGCTCCTGTCCTCTTCCAAAGATGAATAACTCCCACCTCAACCCCGGCCAGAGTGTTGTCACGACCACAGATTCTCTTCGCAAAATGTGCAACTTATTTTCGCATCCACCACCTTTAGTCACTTTTCGCGCGTGACCATTTAGTTCTCGACAAAACGTCCGGCCCCCTGACGCATCGCCGAAACCGTAATAGTGTCGAATCATGCTGCTGCGAAACACGAGCAGCGCCAGAGGACGAACATGAAGAAAATGAGGAATCGGTAGCGGAAGACGAAGAACCGGCAGAAGAGGAATAGGGCAGTTCTCGCTCTTATCGCTCTATTCGCGCGCTTTTTTTTAAAACCGCGCCTCTGCTGGCTGATTCGGGCCAGGCGGGCAGCAAGGTTCTTGTCGAAGCCGCGAACAGTACAGCATCCATGCGGATGTGATCGGCGCGGTAGCGAGCAGGCAGTTTGCAGGGGCTAACGCGAGCCGCCCGCACTTGCGATGCATTTCCTACACCTGTCCCGTATCCTGCGGCCAGCGAAGGTCAGCCGGCCCAAATTTGCTCCCAGGGGGCATAGTGGCCAACGGCAGCCAGAAACGCATGGACGCCGAGTGCGATCGCTAGAGCCACAAGGGCGAGCAGGCCGATGGATACGAGAAAAGCACTGAAGACTTTCACTGGGCCACCGGCGATTGTCAGCATCGTAGTCTCAGCGTATCTGGCGCCGGGACACCGCGAAACATCACCGACACGGGTTACTGCGGGGCGAAAGATCACCCTAAAGTGCGCGGATGGCTGTAGGACCTCGCGGTGGGTTTGAAGTGGGCGAAGACCCCGTATTCTCCGGCCCCTCTCCTTTGGTAACGCTACGGTAACGATGGAACCGATAAACCCGGCCAAGGTGGGCCAAAGGGATCAAAGATGCGGAAGGCCTGGATGGGCTTGATCGGAGCTGCTTTTTACTACCATTTCCCAGTCCATGCAAAACAAGACAAAGAGTCCTGGAACTCCTTTTCCCGGCGATAACAAGCGTTCAAACCCCGTAGGACGCCAAATTGAATCAATAGGTTATACATCTCTCGGCTTACTTTCGGGTTTTTGAGCGGCCTTCACCTGTTCCGCAGCGGCGCGCGGGCGAGTTACCAATAGGTGGGAGAAGGGAAGATAGATGGAGGGTGCACCCAACAGCGGAATCCACGACTTTAAGAAATGGTCCGGAGATGTTGCTGAAAAGGGTCTACATGATACGGGTTCGATCGCGAGTTGATACACGCCTAAGGTTGGGGGATCAACAGCGTGGCCGTAGATTCGAGTGCGTGTGCGATGGCTCCCCAGAGCACAGCGGATGGGCCTAGTGAGCCCAAGGCGACGCGCGTTACTGCGAACTCACTTCCATCGAGTGATGCCTTTGCTTCCTGAAGCAGGAGCGGGTGGCCACCGATTTCCCCGCCCAGAAGAATGAGACTGGGATTGAGAATAAGCGAGAGGTTCAAGATGACATCTGCGAGGATGCGGCCCCGCTGTGCCAGGATCTGCTTCGCGCGAGCATTTCCGCCGGCGGCGAGCTCGAGCACCCCGACGGCCCGAGATACCTTGGCTTGCCCGGATTTTTTACCCTTGGAGTTCCAGCTCTTAAGAATGCCGGGGCCGCATAGTATCTTTTCCAGCTGGCCGAATTCATGAATGGCGGGAGGTCCCGTGGAGACATGCGGCACGCGTAGATAGCCAATCTCTCCAGCCGACCACAGTGAGCCATGCACAACCTTTCCATCCAGGACAATTCCGGCTCCCACGCCATCGCCAATCGTGATGAAAATGAAGTTGTCCTCTCCGCGGGCCGCTCCACAGCAGCGCTCTCCCATGGCCGACAAGTTGGTGTCGTTTTCTATCGATACGCAGCAGTCAAAGTGCTTGCTAAGCAGGGATCTTAAAGGAACCATACGCCAGCCATTCAGGCTGGTTACCGCCAGCACGATTCCGTCCTTCACGTTGGTGATGGCCGGAACACCCACCACGACGGCGAGCAATTGGTCGGTCCTTTGCTTATTCTTTCGCAGCAAGCCACGCACCGACTCAGCGATTTGGGCACATACCGCCTCGGGTGTGGCCAGATGCCTGGGTAATCCAACCTCGGTGGCGTCAACCTGGCGGCCGTTCAGATCGGTGAGCAGAAAGCGAAGGTGACCGGAGACATTGATATCCACGCCAACCAGGCACCCGCGATCGGCTTTGAATCGGAGCATATCCGGCGGTCGCCCACCACTCGACTCGCCTTCACCCATGGGCTCGACCAGACCGGCGCGCGCCAGATCGGCCACGACATTCGTCACGGTGGGCGCGGTTAAGCCCGTAGCACGTACCAGGTCAGCCTTGGAACATGGACCAGACTCGCGCAGGAGCTTCAAGATGCTCAGAGCGTTGGTCTGGCGCAGTAACGACGGTCTGCCGATCAAAATGGGTTCTGTGGTCACTACTATTCACCGGTACTATCGGAACCGTATTCTGGCATTGCCGGAAGAGAAGTGTTGAAGCCCCCGGACGAAGCTCACAGCAGTTTATCTTACTGGCCTTCGCGTTGAGCGCGTGCAACTGACATTGCGTAGTAGCAAAGGCGGAAAGCCGAAAAGTTACTACAAAAATTTGCATCCGCTGGGGGAGCGGAAGTATAGTTAAGAAACATTACTAAGTCAATGCCGCGGCGGGCCGGAGACCCCGCTGAACGTTCCTGACTACAACTGGTATTGGCAGTTCTGGAGAAACCTTGAAAAGCATCGAGCTGTTCCTGAGAATCCAGATCCGGCGAAGACGGCGATCCGTGGCCAGCAGACTTACGATCAGACGAGGTCCGCTTCTTCAAACCCTCCGCTTTGCCCTTATGGTCTTTTCTGTTGCGTGCTGCACTGCCTGCATCGCGCAATCTGTCACCAACCCCAAGAAGCACCTGTTGGTGCTTGGCGAGGAGAAAGGATACCGGCACGAGTCGGTCTCTCACGCCATGGCCACCATCGAACGTCTGGGTAAGCAGACCGGCTTGTGGGACACGACGATCCGCACCGATACCGAAGTGCTGACGAAGAAGAAGCTGGAATACAACGCGAAAAACCTGAACGACTTTGACGCGGTCCTCTTGTTTACCGGCGGCGATCTTGAAATGGACGCTCAGCAGAAGGCCGATCTTATCTCCTTCGTGCACGACGACGGCAAGGGATTTGTCGGTGTTCACAGCGCTGCGATCACATGGACAAAGTGGCCA
>Ga0182024_10027213_pt1 | contig 10013 bp, 12 predicted proteins | sample P32metaG_FD_120480 | JGI IMG/M metagenome (GOLD analysis project Ga0182024, IMG submission 120480) | Permafrost microbial communities from Stordalen Mire, Sweden - P3-2 metaG (Illumina Assembly) | ecosystem: Environmental > Terrestrial > Soil > Wetlands > Permafrost | place: Sweden: Stordalen...
CGCAGCGCGTCGGAGATGCCCTCGAGCGCGAACTTCGAGCCGGCGTACGCGCCCAGCAGCGGCAGCGCGATCCGCCCCCCGATCGAGCTGATGTTGACGATCCGCCCGCGCGCGGCGCGCAGCGCCTCGAGAAATGCCTGCGTGACGGCGACGTGGCCGATCACGTTGACCTCGAGCTGACGGCGCAGCTCCTCGACGGGCAGGAACTCCAACGGCGCGGTGACCGCGATCCCGGCGTTGTTGACGAGCCCGGCGAGGCGCCCGCCGCTCGCCGCTATGACCGTCTCTGCGGCGGCCGCGATCGAAGCGGAGTCGGTGATGTCGAGCTTCAGCGGGCGCACCGATCCGGCGGCGCGAAGACGCTCGACGTCGGCGTCGCTGCGCACGCCCGCGAACACATCGAAGCCGAGGCTGCTCAGGCGCTGAGCGCAAGCCTCTCCGATCCCGGTGGACGCGCCGGTGACGACGACTGGGCCACGCTGAGCCATCCGCGGCAGCCTAATCGTTCGCGCGCCGGCCGACGCGGCGCACGCTCATTCGCCCATCACCTTGATCACCAGCCGCTTTCGGCGCCGGCCGTCGAACTCGGCGTAGAAGACGGCCTGCCACGGGCCCAGGTCGAGCCGGCCGGCGGTCACCGGCAGCACGACCTGGTGGTGGACGAGCAGGTTCTTGAGGTGCGCGTCGCCGTTGTCCTCGCCACCGCGGTGGTGGCGGTAGTCACCAGAATCCGGGAGCAGCTCGCGCGCGACGTCGTTCGCCGGCGGTCGCCAGGACGGCGGCGCGAGCTTGTCGAGCCACTCCAACGTGTCCTCGAGGATCCCCGGCTCGTCGTCGTTGACCCAGACGCCGGCGGTTATGTGCATCGCCGACACGAGCACCATGCCCTCGGCGATGGACGACTCCGAGACGGCGTCCTGGACGTCCTCGGTGATCCGCACGAAGGCGCGCCGCTGCTCGGTCGCAAACGTCTTGTAGACGGTGTGCGTCGTCACGAACACGGCATCATGGCGGCATGGACCTGGGTCTGCAGGGACGCGCGTGCGTGGTCACGGGCGCCACGCGCGGGATCGGCGCAGCCGTCGTCGCCGGGCTGGAGGCCGAGGGAGCGCGCGTGCTGGGCGTCGCGCGTAGCGCGGGACCGAACGGCCTCGCGCTCGATGTCACCGCGCCCGACGCCGGGGAGCGGGTGCTCGCCGCCGCCCGCGAGCGGATCGGCGGCCTCGACGTGCTCGTCAACAACGCCGGCACCAGCAAGCTGCGGGGGCTGGCGGATCTCTCCGACGCCGACTGGCAGGCGCAGTGGGATCTGAACGTGATGGCGCCGATGCGGTTGATGCGTGCGGCGGCACCCGCGATGGCGCAGGCCGGTTGGGGACGGATCGTCAACGTCTGCTCGTCCGCCGGCAAGCGCCCGTCGCTGACGAACCCCGCCTACTCGGTGACGAAGTCCGCGCAGCTCTCGCTCTCTCGCGTGTTCGCCGACTCCTACGCCGCACAGGGGGTGCTCGTCAACGCCGTCGCGCCCGGTGCCGTCGAGACCGGGCTGTGGCTCGCCGACGGGGGACTCGCAGACCAGGCCGCGAGCGCGCGCGAGAGCACCCGCGAGGAGGCGCTCGCGCACCAGGCGGCGTCCATCCCGCTCGGACGCTTCGGGAAGCCCGACGAGGTAGCGAAGGTGATCGTCTTCCTCTGCTCGCAAGCGGCCAGCAACGTCGCCGGGGCAGCGTGGTCGGTCGATGGCGGCACCGTCCGCGTGATCCTGTGACGGCTGAGCCGAAGGCGTGTCAGGATTGAGGTATGAGGGTGGGGCCCCGCAGCCGCGTGCTCGGCGTCGCCGCGATTACGCTGATCGCGGCCGGCTCGATCGCGCTTGCGCTCGGGGCCGGGCGCAGCGGCGCGCCCACGCACAGCGACGCGTCGGCCAGCGCGCCAGCTCCCACGAAGTCCGGCCCCGGCGCCGATCCGCGCCCGCCACGTGACACCCGCGACGGGCGTGGCGCCCGCTCGGCGAAGGGCAGGCCGGTCGCCTCGGTGACCGTGTCGCTGCCTGCGCTGGGCGGGGGCGCGGGTACGACCGTGACGGGGCAGCGAGCGCACGAAGCCGCGCCGGCGGGGTCACCGCCGCTGGCGCCGCTGATCCCCGGTCGCCCGCCGCCGCCCGCGCACCCGATCCCGGCGCACTGGTCGCTGATCGCGCCCGGCGCTCCGTCGGACGCCCAGATCGCGCTCGAGCTCGCCCAGGAGCGGGCCGTCGAGCACACGTTGCGCAGCGGGTTCCAGACCGCCGTGGCTTCGGAGTACACCGACTATGGCTACGGGCTCGCCTGCGGCGGCGTGCTCGGCACCAACGAGCTCGGCGTCGCCAACCTGACGCTGCCGTGCGGCACACCGGTGACCTTCCGCTACGGCGGGCGCGAGCTCACCGTCCCGGTCATCGATCGCGGTCCTTATATCGCCGGGCGCCTATGGGACCTGACCGGCGCGACGGCCGCGGCGCTCAACTTCCCCGGGCTCGCCGAGATCCAGTGGAAGATCGGTTAGCCACCGGCAGGGTGCCGACGGCGCGGCCCGCGCTCAGCCGATCTTCAGCAGATCGATGACGAAGACGAGCGGCGAGTTCGCCGGGATCCCCGGCCGCGCGGTCGACCCGTAGGCGAGCTTGGCGGGGATGATCAGCTCGCGCCTGCCGTGGAGACGCATCCCCACGAGGCCCTTGTCCCACCCGGGAATCACCTGTCCCTGCCCCAGCGTGAGCGGGAACGGCATATGGCGGTCCCACGAGGCGTCGAACTGCTTGCCGCCGTTGTAGAGCACGCCGACGTACTGGACGGTCAGCTTGTCGCCGGCCTTCGCGGCGGGGCCCTTGCCGACGACCAGGTCCTTGACGACCAGGGTCTTCGGAGCCGGACCCTTCGGCGGGACGACCTTGGGCTTGTGTGAGATGTCGGCGGGGACCGGCGGAATCGCGGTGCTCGTGCTCGCCCCGGTCGGGCCGGTCGCCCCGGTCGCGCCGGTGGCGCCCGTCGGCGACGACACCTGCGCCAGCGACGACGGGACAGGCACGCCGCTCAGCGCACTGTTGGAGCTACCGCAACCGGCGAGCGCGATCGCGGCCACGAGCGGCGCGAGCAGCAGGCGGGCATTGGCCCGCGATCGGACGGGGTCGCGATGGTGCACGACGGCGCAGCTTAGACGTTGGGGAGGTCTGAGTCGTCCAAGCCCACAACCGCGGCCTGCCGCACGGGCCCCTCGCCACGCGCCTCGCGCCGCTTGTCGCGCCGCGTCGTGTAGCTGAAGTAGCCGACCAGCCCGAAGAAGGGCACGCCGAAGAGCATCGACTCGTACCAGTGCGTGATGCAGCCAAGAACGCTCATCGGTGACCTCGTCCCCGGGGGACGACCGCGGCTGGATCATACCCGCGGGCGCCGGCGGAGGTCGGGCCGAGGGAACGCGTAAATCTCTGTCAGCATGCATGTCAGCGCCGTGGTTTGGCACTCCGATAAGCTGCCGGCGATGTCATCGGGGGCCAGGAGCGACCGGGGGGCCAGGAGCGACGCCGGCTCGTTTCGGCGCGTACGCGAGCGCGAGCTGATCGACGCGACGCGCCGGCTGTTCGACGAGCGCGGCGTGCAGGACGCGCCGATCGACGAGATCGCCCGCGCGGTCGGCATCAACCGCGCGCTGATCTACAGGCACTTCTCCTCCAAGGAGGAGCTCTTCGTGCTGACCGTGACCGACTACCTCGCCGAGCTCGCGGGCGACGTGCGGGGAGCGGTGCAGGGCGCCGACGGGCCGCGCGAGCGGCTCGAGCGCGGGCTCGACGCCTACGCCGCGTTCTGCCTGCGCTACCCCGCGTTTCTCGACTGCGCGCTGTCGCTGATGCGCCGTCCCGCGGCCGAGCTGCACGCCTCGATCTCCGAATCGGTCTGGTTTCGCCTCGGGCAGGGCATGGCGGCGCTGCTGTCCCAGCTCGCCGACGACCTGGCCAGGGGCAAGCGCGCCGGCGTGTTCGACTTCGATGAGCCGGATTTCGCCGCCAACCTGCTGTACACGCAGGTGCTCGGCGCGATGCACCTCGCCCGCCTCGGTGGCGGCATACGCGCGGCGGCGCCCGGCATCCCGGAGCTGTTCCGGATCGATCCCGAGCGCGTCCGCGCCGCCTGCGTCGCCAGCGCGCTGGCGACCGTGCTGGCAGCCTGAGCCGGCGCGCGCCCGACGGGGTCGGCGCGCGACTACAGGCGCGCGTCAGCGCGAGCTGGCGCCGAGCCCAATCGGGCAGCTCACGCCGGTGCCGCCGAGCCCGCAGTAGCCGTTCGGGTTCTTTGCCAGGTACTGCTGGTGGTAGCCCTCCGCGTAGTAGAACGGCTCTGCCGGCGCGATCTCCGTCGTGATCGCGCCGTGTCCGGCGGCCGCGAGCACGCGTCCGTAGGCGTCGGCCGAGGCGCGAGCCGCCGCGGCCTGGGCATCGCCATTGGTGTAGATCGCGGAGCGGTACTGGGTGCCCACGTCGTTGCCCTGGCGCATTCCCTGGGTGGGATCGTGGCCCTCCCAGAATGTCCGCAGCACGTCCTCGTAGCTCAGCGCGGCGGGGTCGAAGACGACGAGCACGGCCTCGGTGTGGCCCGTGCGCCCCGAGCAGACCTCCTCGTAGGTCGGATTCGGCGTGATCCCACCGGCATAGCCGACCGCGGTCGTCCACACGCCCGGGAGCTCCCAGAACAGTCGTTCCGCGCCCCAGAAGCAGCCCATCCCGACGACGGCGCTGTCGTAGCCCTCCGGCCACGGCGGTGTCATGCGATGGCCGAGGACGTAGTGGTCGGCGGGCACGGAGATCGGCTCGGCGCGCCCCGGGAGGGCGCGGTCGGGCTCGATCGTCTGGGTCTTGGCGCGGGAGAAGAGCATGCTCCGTCCAGCATACGCTCCCGGGTAGTCTGCGCAGCGATGCTGATCCGCTGGTACGGGCAGTCGGCCTTCCTGCTTGCGGGGCGCGAGCACCGCGTCCTGATCGACCCATTCGGCGCCATGGAGCAGGCCACCGAGCGCGGGATCAGATTCGAGTACCCGCCGGTGCACGACGTCGCTGCTGACCTGCTGCTGATCACCCACGAGCACTTCGATCACAACTACGCCGCCGCCGCGATCGGCTCTCCGCCGACGATCCGCTCGACCGCCGGGACGCTCGCCTCGCCGCTCGGCGAGGTGACCGCGATCGCCTCCGAGCACGATCCCGAGGCCGGCACACAGCGAGGTCCGAACACGATCTTCCGCTTCCCGCTCGACGGTCTGCGCGTCTGTCACATGGGCGACTTCGGCCAGCGTGTTCTGCGCGACGAGCAGCGCAAAGCGATCGGCGAGCCCGACCTGCTGATGCTCCCCGTTGGCGGTGGAACCACGGCGGGAGCCGTCCTGGCTGCCGAGATCGTCGCCGCGCTGCGGCCCCGCATCGTCGTCCCGATGCACTACCGCACGGAGGCGATCGGCTTCCTCGAGCCCCCCGACAAGTTTCTTGCGGCGGTCGAGGTCGTGGCGGAAGCCGAGCTGGTTCGCCTCGACAGCTCGGAGTTCAACATCGCCGACGAGATCGGTGAGCACGGACGTCCCAGCGTCGTGCTCCCGGCTCCCCCGCTCGGCAGCTGAGCAGCGCCCGCAGCGCCTGACCCGCCGCCGCTGTCCGCTCGGCGCCTGAGCTGGCCGCCCGCGGGCGACAGCTACAGGTCGCCGAGCCGCACGCGCCGGACATCGACGCGCTCGCCGCAGAACGGCACGCCCTCCGCCTCCAGCAGCGCGCGCTGCTCGCGACCCCGCGCGAGCGAGCCGTCGGAGCGCACGATCCGGTGCCACGGCAGCGACGCATCGTCGCACGCGGCGAGCACTGCACCGGCAAAGCGCGGCGCACCCGGCGATACGTCGCCGTAGCTGCGGACGAAGCCCGCGGGCGTTGCGCGCACCCGCGCGAGCACCGCCGCCGCGCGGGATGCTTCCAAGCTCACCCCCGCCCGTGCGCCCCGACGTAGATCCATGCGCTCAGCGAGTCGATCTCCTCGACCAGCTGCTCCGCTCAGGTCGCCACCACCGCCTCCACTACCACGGGCCACAGCTCCGCCGGCAGCTCGTGCCCCATCCCGGGAAAGACTGTCAGCAGAGCCCCGGGGATCGCCGCCGCCGTCGCCCGCCCGCCGGAGACGTCGATCAGCGGGTCGTCGTCGCCGTGCAGCACGAGCGTGGGAACCCTCACCGACGCGAGCGCCGCGGTGCGGTCCCCCGATGCGATGACCGCGAGCAGCTGGCGGCCGGTGCCCTCCGGGTTGATCCCGCGGGCGAACATCCGCGCCCCGCGCCCGCGCTCACGCGCCTCGTCGACCTCATACATCCGGCCCGCCAGCGCCTCGCAGATGCCGACGTAGTAGTCGACGTACGCGTCCTGCTCGCGCGGCGCCGGCGTCAGCAGCACCGGGACCGTCTCGTGGCGCGCCCTGCCGACGTCGCGGTCCCCGGTCGTCGACATGATCGAGACGAGCGAGCGCAGCCGCTCGGGCCGGCGGATCGCCATCGTCTGGGCGATCATCCCGCCCATCGAAACCCCGATCACGTGCGCTGCGTCGATCGACAGGTGGTCGAGCAGTCCGACGGCGTCGTCGGCCATGTCCTCGAGCGTGTAGCTGGCGGAGCTGGCGTCGCCACCGAGCGCGGCGACGACGTCCGGGCGCGGGCCGCCGTCGATCGAGCTCGAGCGTCCGACGTCGCGGTTGTCGAAGCGCACGACGAAGCGCCCGCGGTCGGCCAGCAGCCCACAGAAGCCCTCGTCCCAGCGCAGCATCTGCGACCCCAGCCCGGCGACGAGCAGGGTCGGCACGCCGCCCGGGTCCCCGATCGTCTCGTATGCCAGCTGGAGGCCGCCGACCGGGGCCAGCTGCTCGCTCATACGGAGGCCTTCGCGACGCCGCCGGCGACCTCGTACGCGAGCCGGCCCTCGGCGAGCTGCGCGCGCAGCCGCTTCTTGTCGAACTTGCCGACGCTCGTCTTCGGGACCTCCTCGATGAACGCGAACTGGTCGGGGATCCACCACTTCGCGACGCGGTCGACGAGGTGCTCGCGCAGCTCCGCCGCGCTCACCGAGCTGCCCTCGCGGCGCACGACGCACGCCAGCGGGCGCTCCTGCCAGCGCTCGTCGGGCCGCGCGATCACCGCCGCCTCGATGACGTCGTCATGGGCCATCAGCTCGCCCTCGAGCTCGACCGAGGAGATCCATTCGCCGCCGGACTTGATCACGTCCTTGGAGCGGTCGGAGATGTGGATGAAGCCGTGCGCGTCGATCGCCGCGATGTCGCCCGTGCGCAGCCAGCCGTCGTGGAACTTCTCCGGCGAGGAGGGATCGTTGTAGTAGTCCGCCGCAACCCACGGCCCGCGCACCTCGACCTCGCCGGTGCTGTGCCCGTCCCAGGGCTGCTCTGCGCCGTCGTCGCCGATCAGCCGCGCCTCCACGAACGGCATCAGGCGCCCCTGGCTGGACCGGTAGCTCCACTGCTCTTCGCCCTCGACGCCGGCGGGCGGCCGCGCCATCGACCCCAGCGGGCTCGTCTCGGTCATCCCCCACGCCTGGATGATGCGCAGGCCGCGTTCCTCCCACGCCTTCATCAGCGCGAGCGGGACGGCGGAGCCGCCGCAGATGATCCGCGTGATCGAGGACAGATCGACGTCGTGTTCCTCGACGTAGCGCAGCATGTCCATCCACACCGTCGGCACGGCGGCGGACACCGTCACGCGCTCCTGCGCGATCAGCGTCGACAACGGCTCCGGCTGCAGGAAGCGGGAGGGCAGCACCAGATCCGTGCCGGTCAGCCCCGCCGCGTAGGGGATCCCCCACGCGTTGGCGTGAAACATCGGCACGATCGGGAGCATCCGATCCGACGAGCTCAAGCCCATCGCGTCGCTGAGGCAGGTGGCGAAGGAGTGAAGAAGGTTTGACCGGTGCGAATAGAGCACCCCTTTGGGGTTGCCGGTCGTGCCGCTCGTGTAGCAGAGCCCCGCCGCCTGGCGGTCGGCGAGCTCGGGGTAGTCGAAGCCGTCGGGCTGCTCGGCGAGCAGCTCCTCGTAGCTCAACGCGTTGGGCAGTGAGCCGCAGTCGCCGTCGCCCATGACGACGTAGTGGCGCACGGTCTCGAACGTCGGCGCGACCTTCTCGAGGATCGGCACGAGCGTGTCGTCGACGAAGACGATCTGGTCCTCGGCGTGGTTGGCGACATAGGTGAGCTGCTCCTCGAAGAGGCGAATGTTGAGTGTGTGCAGCACGGCGCCGATGCACGGGGCGGCCAAGTAGACCTCGAGATGGCGCTGGCTGTTCCAGGCGAACGTCGCGACGCGATCGCCCTGCTCGATCCCCAGTGACCCGAGCACCCGGCTGAGGCGGTCGACTCGCCGTGCGACCTCGTTGAAGTTGGCACGCTCGGTGCCGGTCTCCGTCAGCGTCACGACCTCGCTGTCGCCGTAGACCCGCCGCATCCGCTCGAGGATGTGCTGGATCGTCAGCGGACGGTCGTGCTGCATGAGTCCCTCGAGCATTGGTCCGTCTCCTCTCGTCGCCGGCGGCGCACCGCATCCGCCCAGCGCGGATGCTAACCGGCGAGGTCTTTCGCCGTGACCGGCGAAGATCGCCGCGATGCAAGCCGCCTGGGTCTACCTGCTGCGCTGTCGCGACGGCTCGCTGTACACCGGCTGGACGATCGACCTCGAGCGCCGCCTCGCGCGCCACCGCGCCGGCACCGCCAGCCGCTACACGGCCAGCCGCCTGCCGGTCGAGCTGGCGCTCGCGGTGCCGATGGACGATCGCCGCAGCGCGCGCCGCGAGGAAGCCCGAATCAAGCGTCTCAGCCGAGCCGACAAGCTCGACCTGGTCGGCAGTCGATGACGTTCCTGGCGCGCGGCCGCGCGCTCAGCTGACGCCCGGGCCGCCCGCGCCTCGACGTTAATGCGAGGCTGCGGGCGATGCGCATCGCCGTCGGAATCCTGAGCTCGATCGTGATCGCGTTGATGCTGAGCGAGTTCTTCGTGACGTTCCTGCTGCCGCGACGCGTCAAGCGCGAGCCGCGCGTCGCGCGGCGCGTTTTTGCCTGGGTGTGGCGTCCGTGGCGCGCGGTCGCCGCGCGCCTGTCGCCGGGGGTGGGCGACACGCTGCTGGGGATCTATGGCCCGTTCGGGCTCGTGCTCGTGCTGGCGGTGCTGTCCGTCGGGCTGATCATCGGGTACACCGGGCTGCACTGGGCGTTCGACGCCCATCTCGGTGGGCTCCGCGGCGCGAATGTTGGGCAGGACCTGTACTTCAGCGCGGGCTCGTTCTTCAGCGTCTCGACGACACTGAACCCACGCGGGGCCGCGAAGGTCATTCAGGTCGCGGAGGCGGCCTCGGGATTCGGCGTGCTGGCGATCGCGATCGGCTACCTGCCGGCTCTCTTTCAGGCCTTCTCCCAACGCGAGAAGGCCGTCTCGCAGCTCGATCCCCGCGCCGGTTCGCCGCCGACGGCCGGCGGCCTGTTGGTGCGCTCGGGCGAGCGCGGCGGCTGGCGCGAGCTCGACGCCTACCTGGCCGAGTGGGAGGGCTGGGCGGCGGAGCTGATGGAGACGCACCTGTCCTACCCCGCGATCGGCTACTTCCGCTCCCAGCACGTCAACCAGAACTGGGTGGCCGCGCTGACCACCGTGATCGATACATGCGCGTTCTCGCTGGCCTTCGCCCCCGAGGGCAGCGTCGAGGCCGCGGGGCTGACGTTCGCGATCGCCCGCCACGCGCTCGCCGACCTCGCTTACGCCTACAAGGCGCCCGTGCAGAAGGACCCGCCCGATCGCCTGCCTGACTCGACCCAGGCCGAGTTGATCGGGCGCCTGGAGGGCGGCGGCCTGGCGCTCGTCGACGGCGACGACGCTGCCGCTCGCCTGCGCGACCTGCGCAACAGCTACGAGCGCTACTCGATCGCGATCGCCGAGCAGCTGGCGCTGCCGCTGCCGGGCTGGCTCCC
>Ga0182024_10027214_pt1 | contig 10013 bp, 6 predicted proteins | sample P32metaG_FD_120480 | JGI IMG/M metagenome (GOLD analysis project Ga0182024, IMG submission 120480) | Permafrost microbial communities from Stordalen Mire, Sweden - P3-2 metaG (Illumina Assembly) | ecosystem: Environmental > Terrestrial > Soil > Wetlands > Permafrost | place: Sweden: Stordalen...
CGGTGGAATTGAGCGAGACCAATGGCGGGCCGGGAGCGATTCCAAATTTTGATGAAGGATGGGGTCGCGTGACGGTGACAAATTTGATCGATTCAGAGCGGAATTTTCAAATGCTTGACCAAACTGTCCTGCTGACGACTGGGGAAATCTATCAGCAACACACGTTTGTCGGATCGTCCAATCAGCCGTTGAAAATCACGCTGGCTTACACCGATGTGCCGGGGTTCCCGGGTGCGATTCCGGCGTTGGTCAACGATTTGAACCTGATTGTGATCGGGCCGGACGGCACGGTTTATCATGGCAATCAATTTAGCGGCGGGGAGTCCACGCCGAATGCGACGGTTTCGGACGATCTCAACAATGTTGAAGGCGTGAATCTTTCACAGCCGTTGCCGGGAAATTACCTAATTGAAGTCGTCGCGGAGAATGTCGTTGAAGACGCCCGCTTGGACACGGCGGAGATCGACCAGGATTTCGCGCTCGTTGTTTCCGGGCCGCTCTTAAAGGCGAACCAAGGGGCCATCCTGATGGATCGCGCTGATTACACCGCGCCGGGCACGATTCATTTGCTGGCGCTGGACGCGGCGCGCGCCGCCGATAATTCGGTCAGCGTTCTGCTCAAGAGCACGACTGAATCGACAGGGGAAACGATAACATTGAACGCAGCCGGAGGTTACGGGGCATTTACCGGCATGGTGAAGATCATCGTGGGAGCGTCCGCGCCAAGCGGCGAACTGGCGGTTCACAATGGTGATGAGATCGAGGCGGATTACGTCGATTCCGGCGGCGTCACAGAGAAGGCCATGGCTGCGGCTGTTTTGACTCCGCCAGCCATCTCAGCAGTCAATTCGATTGTCCAACTGGGGGTTATTGATCTCACCTGGGTGACGAGTGAACCGTCGTCGTCGGTGGTTTATTACGGAACCAATCCGCACGACCTGAATCTGGTGGCGTCCAACTCGACCTTAACTGTCAATCATGCCATCGAGTTGGGCAATTTGGCGGCCGGGACGACTTATTACTATACTGTGGTTTCGACCGATGAGGCTGGCAACGTGGCGACGAACAATAATAGCGGCGCCGACTATAATTTCGTGGCCGTGCAAACGCCGCCAGTGTTGATGATCGATGATTACGATTATGCCAACGAGAGCACCAACGGATCGACGGTGATTGACGCGAGCGCCTATACGAATGCCCTGGCCGCGACCGGGTACGGCTTTGCCTATTGGAATGTGTCAGACCGCGGAGCGCCGGGGTTTTCCGATTTGCAGCCGTACAGGGTTGTGATCTGGCGGACGACGGATGACATCATCAACTACGATGGAACTCAAAATACGCTCACTCCAGACCAGCAGACGATGATACAGGACTATTTAAACAATGGCGGTTCCTTCTTCATGGCGTCGATGGGGATTCTTAGCCAACTTGGAGACGTTCCGTTTCGCGCCAATGTTCTCGAGGTCGCCAATTTTGTAGAGAATCCTGACCCGCCGGAGCCGTGCGATTGTGATGAAGACACCGGTGTTCCGGGATTTCAGGGCGTAACGGGCGATCCCATCACGAGCGGGATGAGTGTGACGCTCGATTACGACAATTATCGGTCGTTCGATTTGGATTTGGGATTCGGAGGCAGCGACGAATTGGGACCGGATTTTGGCGACACGTTCACTCCCTCCCCCAATGCGGCGGCGATCATGTTCTCGACGGCGACCGGCAACTGTTGCGCGATGCGTTATCCTCCCAGCGGTGTCGATAGTCCGGGGCGCGTGGTGTTTCTCTCGTTTCCGCTGGACGCCATCCCGGAAACTGGGCCGACGCCCGATAATGAAACCGCAGTGCTTTTGAACGCGCTCAGGTTTCTGGATCCTGGCGGGAACGGCGTTGGGACTGTAACACTCAACCAGAACATCTACACGATCCCGGCGCAAGTGACCGTGGAGGTCGGCAATTCCGCCCTGGCCGGAAGCGGGCAAACGCAGGCAACTTTTTCGTCCAGTTCGTTTGCCAATCGTTTAGCGGTGACGTTGAACGAGACGGCGCACCTGGGGATATTTCGGGGCTCCATCACGTTGATTGGGTCGAACACAAACGCGCCGGGACAATTGCAAACTCGGGCGGGAGACGTTATCAGCGCCAGTTATTTTGATGCCGCAGTGGGAAGCAATGTCATGGCGACGGCCATTGTGGAAACCAATCCGCCGATCATCACGGCGGTGGACGCGCAGACGAACATCGGGAGCGCGGTGGTGACGTGGAACACATCCGAGCCGGCGGACTCACTGGTGCAATACGGCAGAGGGGCAATACTTGACCATTCCGCCCATGACTCGAGCCTGGTAACAAACCATGCGGTGACACTGAGTTCCCTTAGCCCGGGCAGCATCTATTACTACGAAGTGACGAGCCGTGACGAAGCGGGCAACAGCGCCACCGATGATAATCACGGGGCGCTTTACACGTTCGTGACGCCAAAGACGCTGCAACCGCCGTGGTTCGACAATCTGGAGAGTGGCGCGAACAATTGGACGATTGTGCCAGACCCTGAGTACGGCTCAACTGATCCGACGCAGAATTGGATGCTGGGCACACCAAACAACTCGCTGCAAACGCAGGCGCATTCGGGCGTCAATGCCTGGGGAGTTCTTCTCGATGGCTTCGATGCCGCGGGCGATCCATTTATTGTTTCGACGTATCTTTACAGTCCGGTTATCGACTTGACTGGTTTCAGCCAGGCAACGCTGACTTTTTGGGATGCATTCGATTTCTCCTCCATAGATGAAGATGGCGTGATCATGATCAGCACGAACGCGTCGGAGCCGGTTTCCGAGTTGCAGCCTTACGTGGATTACAGCGGGTTGTCGTCCTATGCCTGGGAGGAAGAGACAAATGATTTGACTCCGTTTGTCGGGCAAACCATCCAGATCGTTTGGTATTACGAGGGCGTTTCAATTGACTCGCCTCTAAATGGCTGGCTGGTGGATGACGTGGGCGTCACCGGTTTGACCTCGGGAGCAGGCGGGACGGTAGTCGTTTCAAAAAATATTGCGTCCGGGAACGTCACCGTCATTGGGCCAACTGGCGGCAGCCAAACCAGTTCGGGCCTGGTGACGATTGTGAGCAACACGGCTCCCGGACAATACGTCGTGGAATATGGCGACGTGGCGTTTTACAAAACGCCGCCGCCGCAGACAAACACGTTGCTGGCGTCCAATGTGCTGACGTTCACTGGAAATTACATATTCCCAGACGTCAATAATAACGGCATCTCGGACTACTACGAACAGTATTACTTTGGGAGCGTTTCGAGCAATCGGACGCGGTTGACCGACACCGATGGCGACGGGATGACCGATTACGAGGAGTTCATTGCCGGGACCGATCCGACCAATGCACAGTCGAACCTGCGGTTTTTGGCGACCTCGCAAACCAACCACACGGTGTCGTTCCAGTGGTCGGCGGCGCCGGGGCGAATCTATGAGGCGCAGTCATCAACCGACCTGTTCAACTGGACGCCAGTCTCGACCTGGATGCAAGCGGTGAGCAGCCCGATGACCTATTCGTTGACAAACGACGCGGGCGACGGACAGATGTTCCGGGTTCAAGTCAGGCCGTAGGCGGTTTGTGGCGCCGAAAAACTTTGTGGATTGCGGCCTGGTCGGTGGGTTTGATGAGAATTTCATCGATGTTGACGTGCGGCGGCCGACCAGCCATCCAGACGAGAGTTTCCGCAATATCTTCAGCCGAGAGCGGATGCATTCCTTCATAGACGCGCTGGGCGCGAGTAGAGTCGCCCTTAAAACGGACGTTGGAGAATTCGGTTTCAGCCAATCCGGGATCAAGGGAGCCGACGCGAACGCCCGTGCCATTCAGCTCCAGGCGAAGGGCCTGGGTGATGGCGCGCTCGGCGGCCTTGGCGGCGCAATAGACGGCGCCGCCTTCATAGGCAACATGGCCGGCAATCGACCCGATATTAATAATTGACGATCCAGGATTATTTTCCATCAGCGGGAGGACGGCGCGAGTCACGCGCAGGAGGCCGAGAACATTGGATTCGATCATGGCATCCCAGTCTTCGTCGCGGCCTTTGGCGACGGTGTCCAAGCCGTGCGCGCCGCCGGCATTATTTATAAGCACGTCGATTTGACTCGTTTTGGAGGCGACCCAGCGGGCGAATTCCTCGACGCTCGGAGTTTTGGAAACATCGAGCGCGTGAGCATGCGCTTCGGGGGCGCCCGCTTGGCGCGCGTTTACGGCCGCCTTCTCGACGCGATCGAGGCGGCGTGCGCCGAGGAACAGTTTGGCGCCGACTGCGCCGAAGGCCACCGCCGCGGCCGCGCCAAAACCACTGGAGGCGCCAGTGATCAAAACCGATTTGCCAGACAAATTCGTGGTCATAATGCAGGATAGTGCAGATGAAGTTTTTTGTCAGGATGAACATGATTTACAAGACGAGAAGGTTGGAGAATTCTGTTGGCTCGCAAAATGAGCATGGACGTGGAATCGCGATTGATCGGCCAGTGCAGAACGGGAGAAGCGGGGGCGTGGGACGAGTTGTTCGACGCGCACTACGCGGCAACGGGCCGGTTTGTTTTTCAACTTTCGCCAAAGCTGACCCACGAAGACGTGGAGGAAATCTGCCAGGAGACGTTCCTGGCGGTGATTCGCAGCATTGGCTCTTTTCACGGAGGCAGCCGTCTGCAAACCTGGATTTTCCGGATTGCCTCGAACAAAGCGCATGATTACCTGCAACGCCAAAGCGCGGCCAAACGCGGCGGGGGACGGGAGACGGTATCGCTGCAAGCAGGAATGGGAGATGATCTTCCGGCCGTTGATCCGCCCAGCCTGCATCCGGGCCCGGATGACATTTTGATTGACGCCGAACGCGCGATCCAGATCGGCCAAGCGTTGGAAGGACTGGACGAGCCATGCCGTGAAGTCATTGAGTTGCGCTATTTCGGTGACCTGAGTTATGAAGAGATTTCCGACGCGCTCAAGTTGAACCCGAAAACGGTCAGCTCGAGATTGAGCAAATGCCTGGATCGCCTGGAGGCGATCGCGGTGAAAATTCTTGGGGAAGGGAAATCGACGCCGTTTTCCGTCTAATTTGTTATGCCCGAAACGGAGCCAAATAAAAAATGGGACGCGCTGCTGCGAGCGTACGCGAAAAAGCAGCGCCGGGAGGTTGAGTTGCATCCCGTCTCGCGCCGGGCGTTGCAAGACGAAGTCACGAGGACGTTCGGAACGGAGACCGATCGCGCCGCAAAGCGAAGTTTGCTTGCGCGTTGGTGGTTTCGAGCGCCGCTGGCGGGAGTGTTCGCGGCGTGCGCCATTTTGCTCATCATTCAAAACCGGCGGTTCGAAGAAACCAAGGCGCTTGACAGCCGCGCCATGCCCTCGGCGGGGCCGATGCCTGAATCCGCGGCGACGCTTGATCTGGTAAAAGCGAAGCCAGCTGTGATTGCGGGAGGAGCAATCGGCGGCGGAGGCTTTGGCGGAGCCACGGTGGCAGCAAGGTCTGCTTCCGCGCTGGGGGCGCCGGCTGGCTCGGCCCGCCAATTGCAGGCTTATGACAATTTGACGCAAAATGCGCGCAGTTCTTTCCAGAATTACTTTTCGGGGCAAAAAGTTTTGAATTCGTTCCTGTTGGACCGCAGTGGTGATCGCGTTCTGGTGACGGACAAGGACGGATCGGTGTATAGCGGACAAGTAGTGGCGGGAAAAGCGGAGACTACGGCTGGTTATTCGTTTGCCGTCCACGGTGTCAATAATTCGATCCAACAGGCGGTCGATTTCAAAGGCCGTTTCGACACGGTTCCCGTGCCATTGATAACGGTGAACGGCTTGGTGAGCAATGCGGCCAATCAGATGCCCCAGGCGAGGATTTCGGGCACGGCGACCGTTGGGGCGACGAATCAGTTTCGCGTGGAAGCGGCGCCGGCGCCTTAGAAATAAATAGTGTTGCACGCCGCGCCCGGATGGTCTCAAAGTGGGCGCGTGGCGAAGAAAATATCGAAGCCGCGGCGATTCCGTTACGAGTGCGCCCTTGCCGACCAGGGCGTCGCCCTCATCGCGGGCGTGGATGAAGCGGGGCGCGGTCCGCTGGCCGGGCCGGTTTTCGCGGCGGCGGTGATTTTTCCGCTGGAATGGATTTGCGGAGAGATGCCCAAGCCGTTGCGCCCGATCAATGATTCCAAACAGTTGACAGCGGAGGAGCGCGAGATTCTTTTCGCGGAAATCACGAGCCGTCCGCACATTCGATTTGGCATCGCGCAAGTGGACGTTGAGATGATTGACCAGATCAACATCCTGCAGGCAACGCATCGGGCGATGAACGCGGCCCTGGCACAATTGCAGCCGCCGCCCCAACACGTGCTGGTGGATGGCTTGCGCGTGGCATCGATGCAGTTGCCGCATACGGCGCTGGTCGGCGGAGACGGGTTGAGTTATTCGATTGGCGCGGCGAGCATCCTGGCCAAGGTCAGCCGCGATCGGGTAATGATCGAGCTGGACCAGCATTATCCGGCGTATGGTTTCGCCGAACACAAAGGTTACGCGACGCCGGAACACCTGGCGGCGATCAAAGCGCACGGAGCTTGTCCGATTCATCGGCAGACGTTTTCCCCTTTTCGCCCGCTGCAGGCGGAGATGTTTGATTGACAGAGAGCCGTCAAATGCGCCAATGAGGTTTGCAGACGGATTCGATTTTCGCGAAGAAGAGACGGACTGGTTCGGGCATGACATCGATGGAGGCGGCGGCTGAGTCAAGAATAAGAATATGCTCGGGGGGCAGCTTGAGGTTGTCAATTATATTGTCGCGGGCGGGATCGTTCCCGGGGCCGAAGACGGCGAAGACAAGGGAATGGACGAACTTGCTCAAGGCAACGCGGGCGTTGGCGTAGTAATGAAGCGTGGAGGCGCCTTCGGTGGGGAGAAATTGAGTCCTGATATGAAACGGGAATTTTCGGGCCCAAGCTTCAAGGGCGGCGGCCTGGGCGGGTTCGGAGACGAAGACAATGGCTTCGGACTCGAAACTGAAGGAGGGCTTGACGCCCAGTTGCTCGATCACCTCGTAAACGTTGGCGGGCGTGACGGGTTTGGCGACGGTGCAATTGGTGGAATCGCGTTCGACGAGGAAGAGGGATGGAAGCGGACAAGAGGCGGCCACGCCGGTGGAATGAGTGGCGACATAGATGCGCTTGGAGGAGGCTTCTTCGCGCAGGAATTGAAAGAGAGCCATTTGGGCTTGGGGATGCAAATAGGTTTCGGGTTCCTCGATGCAAACCCAGGAACCGGGCGGAGCCAGAACGACTTTTGAGACGACTGCCACAAGCGAGCGGGTACCATAACTGAGTTGGGCCATGGAATAGACCAGATCTTCGTCGGCGTTGTCAATCATTCCAACGGTGGCGGCGTTCTGGACAGTGGGCGTGTAAAGGCGGCCCAATTGCGGCACGAGTTTGGCGACTTCGGTCTCGATGCGCCTGAATTGCTTGGGCTTATTGTTGTAAAGGCCGTGGAGGACGTCGGGCAAATTGGATGCGTCGTGAGCGAGCGAGTGGGCGCCTAGGATGGGGGAGCTGGCGGGCAATTGACGCAAAGGATCGGCCCATTCCAGGCCCGTGAATTGCTGACGCACGACCTCGGCTAATTCCACGGAAACAGGCTGCCCGAGGCAATGATCCGGGCGGCCAAGTCGCAAACGGTATGGCTCGCCCAGGGATTGTTCGAGGGGCATCGACTCGACAGCCAGATCCCCGCTAGATTGTTTGCAGACAGATTCGAGCCGACCGCTGACGGCTTGGGTTGAGGCGGGACGGCCTTTGATGGAGAAGATCGAAAACCAATCGCCCGCGGTCAAATTAGGGGTGAACAATTCCTCGGAAAACTCGTCGGGGCCGATGGTGACGTGCAAGCGGAGAGTGGTGAGAAAATGGGAGGCCATGGCGGCGTCCGGGGCGACCAGTTTGTTACCGGTGAAGAGTTGTTCGATCCAGGCGGCGCGAGGCGAGAAAGGGCCGCGATCGAGGGTGAAGTCAAAGGTAAATTCAATCTTTTCCTCAAATTTTTTGCGATGGGCCACCTCACGCAGATTGCCGCCGCGCTCGGCCAGGGCATGGTCGAAACTGGTGGCGGCGTCGGAGAGAAATTTGAAGGCATCGAGCAAATTGGACTTGCCCGCGTTGTTGCGGCCCATGAGCAGGAGGAGGTTGCGCAGACCATCGAGCTCGACGCGCCGGATGCTCTTGTAATTCTGAATCACAAGGCGCTTCAAAGTGAGGTCACTCGGCTGCATGATTGTATAATCGGATGGAGTCGCGGCGATTTAACTTTTCTGTTTGGGCGCCACGATACTGTGTGGCAGGCGGCCTATCCAAACATATCCGATGGCGCGCTTCCATTCCAGTCCCGGAATATTGGGCTGTTCCTGGCTGTCCATTTCGAGGCGGTCGATGGGGCGCATTTTCTTGAGCCATGGTTGGTAGGCGTCCGGGGAGAAACCGCTCAACTGGATTAGCCGCAGGATCTTCAAATCTTCATCCGGCATCAGGGCCGGCTCGAAACCCAGGATATACCGCCAGTCGCCGCGGGGATTGGCATAGAACGTATTGTAAAAGAACTGCATTTGCGCACTGTAGAAAATGCCACCGGGATCGGGCATCCATCCCTGCAACTCGGGCGCGGAACCATCCACAAACCATTCGCGAAGCGAAGCGGTGTAGCGCTCGCCGAGGTTGTTGGTGGCATCGAGCAGGAGGGGCAGAGCAATGGCGGCGCAGGCGAGAACGCGCAAGCGGGCGAGGTCGCTCCATAGGCCGGTCATGATTTCGTCGAATTGCAGGGCCATCCAAACCAAGCCGGCGGGCAAACCCCAATCGGCCCAAAAACGGTCGCCAAGGAAACCCAACGTCCAGCCGATGAGAAGGAGCCAGAAAGCCGGTTGCGTGGCGACGGGAGGGGAGTTGATTTTACGGACGCGTCCCCACAGATAAATGGCTGCGAGCATGGCGACGGAGGCGAATTCGCCGTCGTGCGGGCGCATTTCGCCGACCAAAAGACGGGAGGGAAGGCGCTCGGAGCGAATGGACTGGACAATCATCACCTGCTCCTTGAGAAATGCGATCGGATGGCCGGTCAAGAGCGAGCCTGCGACAGCGCCGCCGAGCCAGCAGATTGTCAAACATAAGGCGGCCTGCCAGCGTTGGGCAAAGCAGAAAGCCACTGGCAACAGGAGCCACAGGTACCAGGCGCCATGCATCCAGACCGAAAGCGTGAAGGCGATAAAACTGCCGAGAATGAGACGCCGGGACGGCTGGCGTGCTGATTCGCGGGACCAGACCAGTAAAAGGCATATCAAGATCGCTTCGGTCAGGAGAAAGGGGCGGCCTTGGGTCCAGCGCGCGGGCAATTCCGGGATGGCAATGACCTGCGCCATGACGGCAGCGAGCCATGCCTCCGGGCGGCGCAAAAAAAAGAGTGGGGCGCACAAAAGAAGCGCCAAAAAACTGGCGACGGAAAAGCTCATCAGACCGTCTTCGCTGGCGCCGGTCAAATGTCGCACGACGCGCAGCAAGCCTTCCCAACCGACGCTGTGATCGACGACGTAAAAGGGTTTCATCACGACGATGTCGCGGAAAGGCTTATCGGAGAAGGCGCGAGCGACGTGACGACGCGCGTCGCCACCGGGCAAATAGCCGTAACTGATGATTTTGAGGCAGATGAGCAAAGCCGAAAGGATGGCAATAGCCCAACAAGCCAAAGGCACGTAACGTTGAAAAGCTGACTCGGAAGCCTTTGTCATTTTGGCCTCCAAGTTGGATTAGGCGCGATTGAGCGCGATTTGGCGTCGTTTTGCGGATGGAATAAACGCAAAGACGCGATTGAATGCGATTGAGCTTTGAAGAGGGAAATTAAACGCAAAGACGCAAAGACGCAAAGCCCAGCGATCTTTGCGGAGAACGCTTTGGCTGGTCGGAAAACGTTGAGTTTGTCCGAATTCTGGTTGGATTGAG
>Ga0182024_10027216_pt1 | contig 10012 bp, 11 predicted proteins | sample P32metaG_FD_120480 | JGI IMG/M metagenome (GOLD analysis project Ga0182024, IMG submission 120480) | Permafrost microbial communities from Stordalen Mire, Sweden - P3-2 metaG (Illumina Assembly) | ecosystem: Environmental > Terrestrial > Soil > Wetlands > Permafrost | place: Sweden: Stordalen...
AGGGTGAACGACGTTCCGCTGATGGTCTGCGTCGCAGTTCCGATTCCGAGCACGTGGCCGGTGCCGCCGGCTGCATCGTAGAGGGTCACCACGAAGGCGTCGCTACCGGCCGGTGCCGTGAGCGGGATCGTGCAGGTGCGGCCGCCCTCGCTGACCTGACAGATCGCTGAGGTGGGTGAGAGATCGGCGGTTGCCAGGATCGTACCGTTGACCGCAACGGTCGCCGAGATCACCGAGGCTGAGATGTAGGCCGGCTTCCGCGCCGAGCTTTGCGTTGTCGGATTCGGGATCGTCAGGGTCGCGGTTCCCTGGATCGACTTCGTGCCTGACGGAGCTGGGCCGCTGCCCGTTCCGCCACCGCCACCGCAGGCGACGAGGGTGGCGATCGTTCCCGCCAACAGCAGCGCGGCGCGCTTTGTGTGTCTCATGGTGCCCTCTCAGTGCTTCGCGGGCGGGGCGGGCGTCGGGCTCGCCGTCGGGCTGGGGTGGACGCCGGTAATGGTGACGCCGCCTGGAACCGGGCTCGCCGTGGGCGCCGCTGACGGAACCGGTGTCGAGCTCTTGCTGGTGGTGGACTGTACGACCGCCGTGCCGGCGAGGACGCCGAGCGCCGCCACGCCGGCGATGCCGCCGATTGCTCCACCCGCCGCGGCACCCGCCGCGGCGCCGCCCGCCCCTGCGCCGCCCGCCCCGGCCCCGCCGCCGATCCCGGAGGTGAACGCGCTCTGGGTCGAGGCCGACGTGCTGAGGCCGCCGGCGCTGAAGGCTTGCAGCGTCACGGCGGTCGCCGCGCCGAGCGTCACCAGGCCGGCGAGCGAGATGAAGACCGATTGCCCGGTCCGCAAGGCGAAGGGTTTGCCCGTCCCGACGGTCACTTGGACGTCGTCGGGCCCGCAATCGAGGCACACGACCGTGTCGCCGGTCGCGGGATCGCGGCTGTACAGGCCCTGCGTTCCGCGCACGGCGATCTGCGAGGTTGGAGTCCGGAAGACGTAATTCGACTGCTGGCCGGCCGGGTGCGTCACCGCGAAGCGCATGGTCCCGCCGTCGAGCGTGATCGTCGTGGCCGTGCTGCTCGCGCCGTTGAATCGGCCGAGCTGGATGCTGGTGTTCGGGCCAAGCGCGATCTGCGAGGAGTCTTCCAGCACGACCAGCCCGTTCGAGCCGGCGTGGGTCACCGCGTAGGCATCGTCGTTCACGATGCTCTTGCTGAAGACGCGCGTGAACGGCGCGTCTTTAGTCGCTTGCGTACCGACCTCGCCCCGGACGGCCTGGAGCTCTTTCTGCGATGCGGCCGTCGCCGGAATTGCGGCGAGGACGGCGGCGGCGGTCACGACCGCCACCAGGCGGCGAAGAACGGCGGAAATCACAAATGAGCCCTCCCAGGAAAAAGCCGGCCTACCAGCCGTTTGCCACCCGGCCCACGCTGGCCCCCCCAAAGGGTACGCGGTGGGACTTACGGGCGAATTACGCGGCCTCGAAGCAAGCCTCGATCGGCGGCCGTCGAACGGCGACCCGATGCTGACGCTGCCAGCCACGCGTCCCTGGTTCGAAGGCGACGACTGGCAGGCCGTCGCGGCAGCGCGGGGGCTGACGGCGCGGGAACGCGCCTTGGTCGACACGTTTCGCTCCGAGGGGTTCGTGGTGGTCGAGGATACCCGCGTCCTGGACGAGCTGGACGTCGAGGGGATCTGGACGGCGCTCGCCGGCCGGTTCAAGCCGGCCGGCGCCGGGCGCGTGCAGGACGCGTGGCGCGAGCTCCCCGCCGTGCGCGCGATCGCCGCGCATCCGGCGGTGCTCGCCGTGTTGCGGCTGCTCTACGGTCGCGAGCCGATCCCGTTCCAAACGCTGACCTTCCTCAACGGAACCGAGCAGCGGACGCACAGCGATACGATCCACTTCTCGTCGCTACCGTCGGGGTTCATGTGCGGCGTTTGGATGGCGCTCGAGGACGTCGCGCTGCGTCAAGGACCGCTGCACTACTTCCCGACCTCGCAACGCTTGCCGGAGTTCGACTACGACGATCTCGGCGTACCGCCGGTCGCAGGCGAACGTACGTGGGACAACCCGCGAACGCTGGACTCCTATCTGCTCTACGAGAAGCGCATCGACGCGCTCGCCCGCGAGAACGGCTTCCGCCGCGAAGAGCTCGCGATCGCCAAGGGAACGTTCCTGGTGTGGTCAGCGAACCTGCTGCACGGCGGCTCGCCGCGCGACGATCGGACGCTGACCCGCAAGAGTCAGGTCTCGCACTACTACTTCGCCGATTCCGTTCCGTTCACGCCGATGTTCTCGCACCGCGCCGAAGGGCGCTACGACGTGCGGCGGCTGCAGGACGTACGAACGGGACGCTGGATCACACCCTCGCTCGACGGCGTGCCGGTGCTCTTCCCGGGCCGGCCGGACGGCTTGCGTGCGATCGCTCCGGCCGGCGGGCTGGCGGCGGTCGTGACGAAGGCGATCGGGGTCGATCGCGGGCTGCCGCGCTCCTCGTCCGAAGCGCTCGCTTGGGGTGCTCGGGCGCTCGCCGAACGATTGCGCCGGTAGGCTCCCGGCCGTTCCCGCAGAAACGGATCGTCCCGTGTCCGACGCCCAGACCCCCGCCATCGACCGCGCCCGCGAGCGGCTCAGCACGCTCAAGGTGCGGCTTTGACGACGCGAGCAAACGCCGCTCCGTAGCCGAGCTCGAGGCGCGCTCGCGCGCCGACGACTTCTGGAGCGATCCCGAGAGCGCGCGGGGGGTGATGAAGCGGATCGCCGATCTGCGCTCCGATATCGACGCCGTCGATGCGGTCGACGCGGCGCTGAACGACGCCGGCGAGATCATCGAGGTGCTCGGCGACGAGGAGGGTGCCGAGGCGGAGGCCGAGGCGATGATCGCGCGCGCTACCGCGGCGCTCGACCAACTCGAGATGGCGGCCACCTTCGACCGGCCGTACGATTCGCACGGCGCGATCGTGACGATCCGCGCCGGCGCCGGCGGGACCGACGCGGCCGACTGGACGCAGATGCTCGGCCGCATGTACCTGCGCTGGGCCGAGAACCATCGCTTCGAGACGCAGGTCGTCGAAGAAGCGCCGGGCGACGAGGCGGGCTTGCGGTCGATCACGTTCATCGTGCGCGGCAAACACGCGTACGGGATGCTCGAGAGCGAGCGCGGCGTCCATCGCTTGGTGCGCATCTCGCCGTTCGACAATCAAGGCCGCCGGCAGACCTCGTTCGCCGAAGTCGACGTCGTGCCGGAGATGGAAGAGGGCGAGACCGGCGAGGTCGAGCTGAAACCCGATGAGCTGAAGTTCGAGACGTTCAAGGCGAGCGGCGCGGGCGGGCAGTACGTCAACAAGACGGAGTCGGCGATTCGCGTCTACCACCTCCCAACCGGGATCACCGTCGCCTCGCAGCAGGAGCGCTCGCAGATGCAGAATCGCGAGGTCGCGCTCAACATCCTGCGCGCGAAACTGGTGCAGCGCGCGCGCGAGGAGCAGGAGCAGAAACTCGCCGACATCCGCGGCGAACGGATGGCCAACGAATGGGGTTCGCAGATCCGCAACTACGTGCTGCACCCCTACCAGCTGGTCAAGGACGTGCGTACAAACGTCGAGACGGGGAACGCGCAGGCGGTCCTCGAGGGCGATCTCGACGGCTTCATCTGGCCGTACCTGCAGAACCGCAGCAAGTTCGCGCCGGCCCTCTCGTAAATGAAGCGATGAGCAAGATCGACGTCGTCGTGGTCTGCTGGAACGACAAGGAGAAGATCGCGACCGCACTCGATTCGGTGTTTGCGCTGACCGAAATGCGGCACGATGCCGATTTCGCGCACGTCGTCGTCTCCGACAACGGTTCGATCGACGGCTCGCGCGAGTACGTCGCCCAGCGGTATCACGGACGGGTGCAGATCGTCGAGAACGGCGCGAACCTGGGCTTTGCGGCGGCCTGCAACCGCGCGTTCGCGGCGACCGCCTCGGAGTACGTATTCTTGCTCAACCCCGACGCGGAGCTGAAGGACCACGCCCTGGCCGAGATCGTCGCGTTCATGGACGAGCACCCGCGCTGCGGGATCGCCGGCTCGCGCATCTACAACTACGACGGCAGCGTGCAGCAGTCGATTGGCGCCTTCGACACCTGGGCCGGCGCGTTTCTGCGCTCGAGCGCGTGGGGCGAATGGCCGCCGCTGCGCCGCTTCGCCAACGGCGCCGCGCTGCGCGACTACGCGACGTACGACACGCCGCGGAGGGTCGATCTGGCGATCGGGGCGGCGCTCGCGATCCGGCGTACGATGCTCGACCAGATCGGCCCCTTCGACGAGCGCTTCTTCCTCTATCACGAAGAGGTCGACTTCGCGAAACGCGCCGCCGACGCGGGCTGGGAGACCTGGTTCGTCCCGGCCAGCGAGGCCGTGCACGAAGGGATGGGGAGCGCGCGCGGCCAGTACAGCGTCGAAGGGCGCAAGCAGAGCTCGCGCCGCAAGTACTGGATCAAGCACCACGGGCACGTGTGGTATTGGAGTTTGGTCGGCGCGCTGGTCGGACGGTACGCGCTGTACGCCGGCGTCGTTGCGGGAGCGGTGATCGCCGGGCGGCGGCTGCTGCGATAATGGCGATTGCGCCGGCTGCCGTGACGACGTTCGAGCAGATCGAAGGGTACCGCGTGGTGCGGTCGTTCGGGTATGCGTACGGACAGGCCAGCCGGCCGCGCAACCTTTTGAAGCAGACGTTCCGCAGCATCGGCGTGCTGATCGGGCTCGCCCCGGTCGACTACCTCTCCGATGCGGAACGTGCGCGCACCGACTCGCTCGAGATCTTGCTCGAGAAGGCCGAGACGATGGGCGCCAACGGCATCATCGGCGTGCAGTTTCAGGCGAGCGAAGGGCCCGACGGCGCGACGCGGGTCCTCGCCTTCGGCGAAGCGGTGCTGCTCGATCCCGCGCCGGCGAGCGCGTGAGCCTCGCCGAACGCGCGCGCCGCGAGCGCGCGATCGAGGGGGCGAGGGCGATCGTCGAGGGCTGCCGCACATGCGCGATCGGGGAGTCGCGCCGCAACAGCGTCTATGGCGAGGGCGACCCGTGCGCTGCGCTGATGGTCGTCGGCGAGGGTCCCGGCGAGACGGAGGACAAGCTCGGCCGGCCGTTCGTCGGACGTGCCGGTGAGCTGCTCGAACGGATGCTGCTCGCGATCGACTTGGCGCGCGACGACGTGTTCATCTGCAACACGGTGAAGTGCCGGCCGACGTACGATACGGGGACGCGCCTGGCGAATCGGCCGCCGACCCCGGACGAGATGCGCAACTGCCGCCCCTACCTCGACGAGCAGATCGAGATCATCCGCCCGCGCGTGATCCTCGCCCTCGGCGCGCCGGCCGCGAAGTCGTTCATGGGCGAGAAGTTCTCGATCACCAAGCAGCGCGGGCAGTGGTTCGAGGGGCCGCTGGGGATCCCGATCATCGCCAGCTTCCACCCGGCCTACATCCTGCGCCAGACCGGCGGGGCGATGACCGAGGTCAAGCGCCTGGTCTGGGCCGACCTCAAAGAGGTGCGCGACCGGCTACGAGCGGCGGCCGAGCCGCGCCCCGCGGAGCCGGAACAGCACTCGCTCTTCGAGTAGGCGGCATGGTACACTACCACGTCATGCTCAGCGCCCGGGACCTCTGGATCGACGAAAAGGCGCGCCGTGCCGGCCATGCCGACGGTGCCGCGTTCGCCGCGGCCCACGGCCTCAAAAGCTACCGGCTCGATCAGCTCTACCGGGCCGCGACCAAGGAGCTCGTCGAGGACGTCGAAGCGATCACCCCGCTGCCGAAGGAGCTGCGCGCTGCGCTGGCCGCCGAGGGGTTCGCGCTCGACGGCGTCACCCCGGTCGTCGTGCAGCGCTCGAACGACCGGCAGACGAGCAAAGGGCTCTTCCGGCTGCACGACGGCAACGAAGTCGAGGCGGTGCTGATGGAGCACCACGCCGAGCGCAACACGATCTGCATCTCCTCGCAGGCGGGCTGCGCGTACGCGTGCACCTTCTGCGCGACCGGTCAGGCCGGCTTCACCCGCAACCTGACCGCGACCGAGATCTTCGACCAAGCACGGCATTTCGCGAAGGAGCTCGCGCGCGCCGGCCGCCGCGTCACCAACATCGTGTTCATGGGGATGGGCGAACCGTTCGCCAACTACGAGAACGTCATGGGCGCGGTCGCGCTGCTCAACGACCCGAAGGGCTTCGGCCTCGGACACCGGCACATCACGATCTCCACCGTCGGCCTGGTCGACAAGATCGACCGTTTCGCGGCCGAGCAGACGCAGGTCAACCTCGCGATCTCGCTCCACGCGCCGACCGACGCGACGCGCTCGACGATCATGCCGGTCAACCGCAAGTTCTCGACCGACGATCTCATGGGCGCGGTCGCGCGCTACATCGAGCAGACGAACCGCAAGGTCTTCTTCGAGTACGTGATGCTCGCCGGGATCAACGACTCCGACCAGCACGCGCGCGACCTGGCGCGCCGGATGAAGGGCCCGCTCTATCACGTCAACCTGATCCCATACAACAGCACGCCGGACGCGGCGATCAAAGGCAGCGACGAGCCGCGCATCTGGGCGTTCGCCAAGATTCTCGAAGAACAGCGCGTCCTTTGCACCGTGCGCACCCCGATGGGCCGCGACATCGCCGCCGCCTGCGGCCAGCTGCGCGCCGAAACGCAGCCGAAGGCTTACAAGATCGCCGCATCAAGGTAAGCTATTTTTGGCGGCGAGGAAACGGGATGAGTCCCGGAGTTTGCGCGCGATATGCGACATAGTCGTTTCCGAATTCTTTGACGAGATCCCGCTCCTCGAACCACGTACCGAGGACGATGTAGGCCGTTGAAGCCACAGAAAAAAGAAGATGTCCGACCGTCATGATGGGAGAGGCCCAAAAGGCAATGAGCAATCCGAGCATCAGCGGATGGCGAACGATCCGATACATAAATGGGGTTCTTAGGCCGAGCTCTTCGTGGTTGCCGGAAGTCAGCGGCAATAAAACTTGACGTAGGCTGAATAAGTCCCAGTGGTTGATTTGAAACGTAGCTCCGATGGCGAAGACCCACCCGAACGCGTAGAGCGCGTAGATCGCAGTGCGCAACGCGCCGTGTGCGCTCCAAGTAATTCCGGAAATCGGTTGCCACGCGACAAATAAGAAAATCAAAATTAGGCTCGCGCTGAGAACGAAGATACTGCGTTCGAGCGGTGAGGGCACGATCGAAGTCCACCATTGCTTAAAGCGCGGCCTCGCCATGATGGTATGTTGCACTGCAAAAAGCCCGAGAATGCCGAGGTCGACGAGTGCGGCGAAAAGCGGAGCGGAGCGTGGCGGCGAGTCGACCGTGATCGGAAGCCAAAAGTTCCCGAGGAAGGCGACCGCCCAAAGCAGCGAAATCAGAAACACAGCGTAGGCAAAAACGCTGAAGGTAAGCATCAAGAGTTTACTCATATCCGCCTCCTGCGGGGCAGGACTTGTCATAAATATCTTCTGTGCTCTTACGAACGTCTCCCTTAGAATGCTCCGACGTGCAGGGAGTCATGAAGCGTTCGACTCGTCCGCCTGGATGCGGGCGGTTCCGGGCCGAAACGCAGCCGAAGGCGCACAAGTCCATCGCGGTGTAGATCAGGCTGCACACAGATGCCGCTGATCCTCACCCAGCACGCGTCGCGCGACCTCAACCAATATCGCGACCGCGAGAACGTGATCTATCATTTCCCGGCGCAGTACATCGGCGTCGTGAATCGCACGGTGGTCGAAGCCGGCGACCGCCGGTTCCTCTATCAGCGGCCCGGCGCCAGTGCCGCCGGCGGCGTGCCGGTGTATTTCGGGTACGGACTCGTCGGAGACCCCTACCCGGACGTCGCCCTCCCCGGCCACTACTTCATCGATATCTTCGAGCCGCAGCCGCTTCGCCCCGTGCCGCTGAAGAGCCCGGACGGCAGATACTACGAAACCTCCGCGACGGAGCCGCTCAACCTCCGGGGCCGTTCGATCCGCTACGTCGATCCGGCGCGGTATTTCTTCATTCTGGCGGCGGGGGGCGCACTGGACAAGCCCTTTTCCGCATTCACCGACCCGGCTGCGGTACAGGATGCCGGCCTCTTTGCGCCGTCCGCAGCGCCAAGGGATGGTTTTCGAGAAATGCTGGTCGTCCCGCCGGGAACGGGATACGTGCCGCACCCCGACGTGATCCTCGATCGCTACGAGGCGGCGGCTCTCCACGAACGCGCACGAGCCGACCACCAAGACACGGTCAAATTGATCATGGAACGCGTGCACCATCTCGGCGGCACGTGCCTTTATAACAACAACGTCGACGTACTGGCGCGCATCGGTGATCGGCGCGTTCTGATCGAGGTCAAGAGTCTGAGTGGCCCTGCCGTCGCCGTAAACCGCATGCGCTACGGGATGGGACAGCTCATGGATTATCGTGTGCGCTACAAGGCAGAATTGGCCGGCGCCGCCCCGGCGCTCGCGTTCGGCGCGCCGCTCGACCGCGAGGTGTCGTGGATTGCGAACGTGCTGCAGGAGAACGGCATCGCGTTCATGGCGCGTGAAGAGGAGCGGATCGTCGCGCGCAACGAAGCAGCGCGCGCGCTGCCGCTCTTTGAGAGCGCGTGAGCGAGCTGCGGCCCGATGCGGTCGGCGTCGTCGTGCTGCGCGGCGATGGGGATGCGGCGCGTATCCTGACGATTCGGCGCGGGCGCGGCGTCTTCGCCGGCGCGTGGACGATCGTGATGGGTGTCATCGAAGCGGGCGAGCGCGCGACGGAGACGGCGCGGCGCGAGGTGCTCGAAGAGACCGGACTCGCGGTGACGGCTCTCTACACGGCGGGGGCGCTCGACTCGTTCTACGATCCGGTCAAGGATCGCGTCGTGGTGGTGCCGTTCTTCGTCGCCCGCGTCGCCGAGGGCGAGGTACGCATCGACGAGGCGCACGACGCGCATCGCTGGGTGCGGCTCGACGAGGCGGCACCGCTGTTAACGTTCGCGTCGCAACGGCGCCTGCTGGACGAGATTCGTATCGCCTTCATCGAGCGCGAGCCGGAACCGTGGCGCGCGATCTCCTGACTCGTCCCCTCACCCGCCGGCGCGCGCGGCTTCGTCGGGGACGGCCTTTGCTACAAAGAGCGGCATGAGATACGAACGGTAGCGGAGCGCCAGAACGATCCACAGCGCGAGCGCGACGAGCGGCAGCGGTAGCCCCTGCGGGTTCATCGTGATGTGGAAGACCAGGATGTTGAACAGGACGGCACCGAGCATGACGATCGCGAGCACGACGTAGCGGTTCGCGAGCAGCAGGACGCCCGAGATGAGCTGGATGGCGTCAACGAAGAGCACCCAGCGCGACTGGAAGAAGACCTCCGTGAAGGTGGTGGCCAAGCCGGGCGGCGGCGGCGGGACCGGCACGAGGCCGCTGACCAAAACGAAGCCGAACGCGCCCATGAGCGTGAAGAGCAGTCCGAGCAGGATGCGAGCGACGATGGCGGCGATCTTCATAACGCCCCGAGCGTAGCAACAGCGCGCCTCCGGCGCAAGTACCGCCAGAATAGGGTGTCAGCGGGCCAATCACGAACGCGGGCCGTTCGATGACGGAGCCTGCAGTGGAACGACCCCGCGTGACGATGGAGGAGATCACGGCGCTCGCGAAGCGCCGCGGGTTCATCTTCCAGTCGAGCGAGATCTACGGCGGGATCGGGGGCTTCTTCGACTACGGCCCGCTCGGGGCGATCCTCAAGCGCAACGTCAAGGACGCCTGGTGGCGCGAGAACGTCGAGCTGCGCGACGACGTCGTCGCCTTCGACTCCTCGATCATCATGCACCCGCGCACCTGGGAGGCCTCAGGGCACGTCGCGGCGTTCCATGACAAGCTGGTCGACTGCCGCAACTGCAAGCACCGCTTCCGCGCCGACCACATCCCCTCGCTGGAGCGGTGCCCGGACTGCGGGATGACCGGGACGCTGACCGAGCCGCGCAACTTCAACCTGATGATGAAGACGGCGATCGGGC